>Ga0265292_1000451_pt1 | contig 58965 bp, 41 predicted proteins | sample Munlanlewell296A_FD_189080 | JGI IMG/M metagenome (GOLD analysis project Ga0265292, IMG submission 189080) | Leachate microbial communities from a municipal landfill in Southern Ontario, Canada - Leachate well 296A | ecosystem: Engineered > Solid waste > Landfill > Unclassified | place: Canada...
GGAGTCTGCAACTCGACTCCATGAAGCTGGAATTGCTAGTAATCGCGGATCAGCACGCCGCGGTGAATACGTTCCCGGGCCTTGTACACACCGCCCGTCAAGCCATGGAAGCCGGGGGTACCCAAAGTCAGTGACCTAACCGCAAGGGAGGAGCTGCCTAAGGTAAAACCGGTGACTGGGGCTAAGTCGTAACAAGGTAGCCGTACCGGAAGGTGCGGCTGGATCACCTCCTTTCTAAAGAGAATTCAACATGAACTATTATGAATTATTTAGTTACTCGCTCTTTTTATTTTCCTGAGCAGCTCTGGCTGCTGTGATATAATCACGGGCCTGTAGCTCAGTTGGTTAGAGCGCACGCCTGATAAGCGTGAGGTCAGTAGTTCAACTCTACTCAGGCCCACTTTAGGGTGCGTATTAACTAAACACCCAGAAGAAATTCTGGGGCTATAGCTCAATTGGGAGAGCGCCGCCCTTGCAAGGCGGAGGTTAACGGTTCGATCCCGTTTAGCTCCACATTACATTTGTTCTTTGAAAGATTGAAAGAGTATGAAATTATCGAGAGATAATTTTTACTGAGTCTAATAAAAATATAACATCTATCTTGTGATATAAATTTTTTTGGCTAAGTTATTAAGGGCATATGGTGGATGCCTTGGCACAAAGAGGCGATGAAGGACGCGGCTACCAGCGATATACCACGGTGAGGTGGAAGCAACCTAATACCCGTGGGTTTCCGAATGGGGCAACCCTTCCCGAGTAATGTCGGGAAATTCTTATCTGAATCCATAGGATAAGCAAAGTCAACTCAGAGAACTGAAACATCTAAGTACCTGAAGGAAGATAAAACAATAGTGATTTCCTAAGTAGTGGCGAGCGAAAGGGAAACAGCCTAAACCGTCTAACATGTTAAAGGGTGTGACCGTTGTGTTAGCAGTGTAGCGGGGTGTTTTCGGACTGAATTACAAATAAGTCGAGAAGTAAAAAATTATATTATTAACCGAATGTTCTGGAAAGTTCAACTATAAAGGGTGATAGTCCCGTAGGTGAAAATAATATAACTTCTTTGAAGACATACCCAAGTAACACGGAATAAGTGGAAGTTTGTGTGAATCCGGGAGAACCATCTCCTAAGGCTAAATACTTCTTTGTGACCGATAGCGCATAAGTACCGTGAGGGAAAGGTGAAAAGTACTCCTAACAGGAGAGTGAAATAGTACCTGAAACCATATGCTTACAAGCAGTTGGAGTGGCGCTTCGGCGCTATGACAGCGTGCCTTCTGGATAATGAGCCTACGAGTTAGTCGTTTGTTGCAAGGTTAATCCGCTTAGCGGAGAAGCCGTAGCGAAAGCGAGTCTGAATAGGGCGATTAAGTAACAGGCGCTAGACGCGAAACCGAGTGATCTACCCTCGTCCAGGATGAAGTGAGGGTAAAACCTCATGGAGGTCCGAACTAGTGTGGGTTGAAAACCGCTTGGATGAGGTGAGGGTAGGAGCGAAAGACCAATCAAACTCGGAGATAGCTCGTATTCCTCGAAATAGCTTTAGGGCTAGCGTCGAGTAAAAATGTAAGGGAGGTAGAGCACTGATTGGGCTAGGGCTGTCACAACGGTACCAAACCCAGACAAACTCCGAATTCCCTATACATGTTTCTCGGCAGTCAGGCAGTGGGGGATAAGCTTCATTGCCAAAAGGGAAACAACCCAGACCATCAACTAAGGCCCCAAAATAGTAGTTAACAGATAAAGGATGTTAAGTTGCTCAGACAACTAGGATGTTGGCTTAGAAGCAGCCATTCATTTAAAGAGTGCGTAATAGCTCACTAGTCAAGCGACTTAGCGTCGACAATACCCGGGACTTAAACTACTTGCCGAAGTTATGGGCCCGGCTTTGGCCGGGCGGTAGAGGAACATTCTATTCAGCACTGAAGGTGTGGTGTGAGCCATGCTGGAGCGGATAGAAACGCAAATGTAGGCATTAGTAACGATAACGAAGATGAAAAATCTTCGCGCCGAAAATCTAAGGTTTCCTGAGCAATGTTAGTCATCTCAGGGTTAGTCGGACCCTAAGCCGAGGCTGAAAGGCGTAGGCGATGGAAAACAGGTTAAAATTCCTGTACCTGGTATAAATCGTTCGACCGTAAGGAGGGACACAGGAGTGAAAGGTTAGCCACCTGTTGGATTAGGTGGTCTAAGTAAGTAGGTGGAGAGTGTAGGCAAATCCGCATTCTCATTAACACCGAGATACGAACGGGAGTCCTTTGGACACAAACTAACCATAAACAGACTGTCTAGAAAATCTTCGTACGGAAGATTTGTATCAGACCGTACCGCAAACCGACACAGGTAGATGGGATGAATATTCTAAGGCGCTCGAGTGAGCCGTGGTTAAGGAACTCGGCAAATTAACCCCGTAAGTTAGCAAGAAGGGGTGCCTCAAGTATGTGAAACTCCAGCGAGTTTAGCAGAAAGAGGCCGCAGATAAATGGCCCAAGCGACTGTTTAACAAAAACACATGTCTCTGCGAAGTCAATTCAGACGATGTATAGGGACTGACACCTGCCCGGTGCTGGAAGGTTAAGGGAAGAGGTTAGCAGCAATGCGAAGCTTTGAACCGAAGCCCCAGTAAACGGCGGCCGTAACTATAACGGTCCTAAGGTAGCGAAATTCCTTGTCGGGTAAGTTCCGACCTGCACGAATGGTGTAACGATTTGGGCACTGTCTCAACCACGGGCTCGGTGAAATTGTGGTACCGGTGAAGACGCCGGTTACCCGCATATGGACGGAAAGACCCCGTGCACCTTTACTGCACCCTAATATTGGGTTCGGGTAAGGCATGTGTAGCATAGGTGGGAGGCTTTGAAGCCGGGGCGCTAGCTTCGGTGGAGCCAACGGTGAAATACCACCCTTGTTTTGCCTGGATTCTAACCTCAGCCCTTGAATCAGGGCTAGGAACAGTGTTAGGCGGGTAGTTTGACTGGGGCGGTCGCCTCCTAAATTGTAACGGAGGCTCTCAATGGTTCCCTCAGCATGGTTGGTAATCATGCGGCGAGTGTAAACGCAAAAGGGAGCTTGACTGCGAGACTTACAAGTCGAGCAGGTGCGAAAGCAGGAGTTAGTGATCCGACGGTAGCGAGTGGAAGTGCCGTCGCTCAAAGGATAAAAGGTACGCCGGGGATAACAGGCTGATCTTACCCAAGAGTTCATATCGACGGTAAGGTTTGGCACCTCGATGTCGGCTCATCGCATCCTGGGGCTGAAGAAGGTCCCAAGGGTTTGGCTGTTCGCCAATTAAAGCGGTACGTGAGCTGGGTTCAGAACGTCGTGAGACAGTTCGGTCCCTATCCTATGCGGGCGCAGGATACTTGAGAAGAGTCGCTTCTAGTACGAGAGGACCGAAGTGAACGCACCTCTAGTGCACCAATTATCACGCCAGTGGTATCGTTGGGTAGCTATGTGCGGATGTGATAAGCGCTGAAAGCATCTAAGTGCGAAGCACACTTCAAGATTAGGTATCCCGTCGCAAGACCTAAAGACTCCTTGGAGATTACAAGGTTGATAGGCTGCAGATGCAAGTTCCGTGAGGAATTAAGTCGAGCAGTACTAATAAGTCGTGAGACTTAGCCATTATTATATTTCAAGATAGATGTTAAAGACTCAATCTCTTTCTTTCTTTCATTTTATGTTTGACAGAAACAAAAATTTTCTGGTGGTTATAGCTAAGGGGAAACACCTCTTCCCATTCCGAACAGAGAAGTTAAGCCCTTATACGCCGATGGTACTGCGTGCGCAGGTGCGTGGAAGAGTAGGTAGCCGCCAGGATTAAATTTAAAACCCCATTCGATCTTCGTTTGTTTTTTTTTGTTAATAAAAAAATAAAATTTGAACTACCGTTTGATTTCTCTTCCACCGAGTTCGTTTATTATTGCGTTGGCGATTGGATCTTCATCAGCTTGTGTGGAATTATTGTTCGGATTTGCATTTGTAGTTTTTTTTGTTGCGGAAGATTTTTTCCCTTTTGAGATTTTCATTTCAATTTTTTGACCGAATACTTCTTTTGTCTTTTTATCAAGATAAGCTTTATTGTCATTTATTATGTCGCCATCTTCCGGATGTTCAACTTCAAGATGCAATTGATGATTGTTGAATTCAACCGGATTTGAGTTTAACAAAACTGATGCAAAAAATAGTTTTTCTGATTTAACTTGCTCTATAAAATTATTCCACTTGGAGATAATATCGTTAAAATCTGTTGTGCTGTTTAAAGTTGGGGTAACAAATTCTTTTATTTCCGGAACAATAAGTTCTTCTTTGAGTACTGGCCGTACATTAGAAATAGGAGAATTAATTTGTTTAGATGAAGAACTATATTTTACTGAAGAATCAAGAACTATTTTTGTTTTAGTAACCGAATCGCCTTTATCAATATTAGAAAGTAGTTCTGATATTGTTGAAGATTTTTCTAAGCCAATTAGATGACTTAGCGAAATTTCGATTTTTAATTTTTGATTTGAAGATGATTTAATTTCCCATTGAACTTTATTGAGAAACGCAAAAATTCTTAAAAGATCTCCTTCTGAAAACTTGCCGATATATTCTAAATATTTATTTTTGAATATCTCCGCTTCTTCTATCAGATCACAATTTTTACGGACAACTACAGTCATTATATTTCTAAAATGTTCAATCAGCCCTGCCATAAAATCAACATAATTCCATCCGTTCTCATAAATTTTTTGGGAGACTTCGAAAGCTGCAGTAAAATTTTTAGCAAGAATTGCATCAGAAATATTAAAATAAATTTCTTCATCAATTAGATTAAACATTTTTGATAGAACATTAGAATCTACATCCATTCCGCTGAAAGAAATTACTTGATCGAATAAGCTTTGTGCATCCCGCAGAGCACCATCGGCTTTTTTTGCTATTAGAGTGAGAGCTATATCATCGATCTTAATTTTTTCAGCATCTGCGATTTCTTTCAAAAGTTTTTTAATAACGCTCATTTCAATACGACGGAAATCGAAACGCTGACAACGGGAAATTATTGTCAGTGGAACTTTATGAACATCCGTTGTTGCAAAAATAAATACGGTTTGTTCTGGAGGTTCTTCCAAAGTCTTTAGAAGTGCATTGAATGATTCCGTTGTTAGCATGTGCACTTCATCTATTATATAAACTTTGTAATTGCCTTTTGTAGGGGCGTATTTGACAGATTCCCTAAGCGTTCGAATTTCTTCAATGCGTCTGTTAGATGCGCCGTCTATCTCAATAATATCAAGCGATTGTGAATTGGCAAACGATCGACACATTTCACATTCATTACATGGTTCGCCATTTTTAGAATTTAGGCAATTCAGTACTTTGGCTAGAATACGTGCCGTGGTTGTTTTACCAACACCTCTGGGACCGGCAAATAAATATGCGTGTGCAACCCGATTGCTTAGGATTGCATTCTTCATTGTTGTAGTGATATGCTCTTGACCTACAACATCTGCAAAAGTTTGTGGACGCCATTTGCGCGCTGTAACTATATAATTCATATTCTATCTATGCTAATTACTTTAAAAAAATAACCAATTAATAAATAACAAGATACAAACAAAATTCAAATTCCAATAAATTAACAAGACTTACTTTGATTTTTCAATAATAGCAGAAAAAATTTTTGTTAACTCAATTGATTCTTGGATTAATATATCAAATTCTGAATCTAAACCGGTATCTTCCATTTCTTTCATTAACCTAAGAAAGAATGTTGATTCTTTTGCTTCCTTTCTGGATATGCGCATTCGAAACGAAAAATCCTTTTTGCCCAGAGCATCATTTGCTTCTCGGTAATTTGCACCGACAGACGAAGAAGCTCTTACTAATTAATTGACGTACTCATTAGAAATGTATTTGTTCTTATTTTTTTTACAAAGGAGATATACATTTTTGGCGAACTGAAATGTTCTCTCTTCCAGATCAAAAAGCTTTGTCATTGTGTATTGATATTTATTTTTTTGTTTGTTTCTTTCTTTATAATCGCTTCTTGGTAATTAAAAAGTGAATGAGTACTTATTGTATATCCAGATTCTAATTACAAAACTATTCTTTCAAAAGAAAGTTTTTGAATTAATGTTTTGTTCAAAATTTCTAGATAGTATTTATCTGTTTCATTAAACGCTGAAAGTTGATAACTATCTAAATCCAACACTCCGAAAATCTTTTCATCTTTCATCAAAGGAATTACAATCTCCGATCGTGATCCGCCATCACATACGATATGTCCCGGGAATTGATCAACATCATTAACAATTATTGTTTCTTTTCGTGCAGCAGAACCGCCGCACACACCATTGCTAATTTCGATAACAGTACATGCAACTTTTCCTTGAAAGGGACCAAGATAAAGTTTTCCATCTTTTAAGAGATAGAAACCGACCCAACTAATTTTTTCAAAAGTATCTTTGAGCGCTGCAGTAACATTCGCAAGATTCGAGATTAACGGTTCATCCGGATTTATCAACGCGTTTAATTGTTGAAGGAGCGATTCATAAATTTCTGCTTCTGAAAAGGATTTATTGATTGTTAAATTATCTATCATAATCTTTTAATAAATTCCAATAATCAAGTAACAAGATACAAACAATATTTAAAGTCTAAATCCCAATTTATAATTTTGAATTTCGAGATTGAATTTTGAAGTTTTTTTGTTTCTTGTCTTTTGGTAATTGATTATTTTTTTTAGAATTCGATTTTTGTTTAATCTCAAAAACGTATGGCAATGCTTCCTTTATTGTCTGAATCGGAATAATATTCATCCCATCTTTAACTTCCGATTTTATTTCACTTAAATCTTTTTCATTTTCCTTTGGTATCAGAACTATTTTTATTCCGCTTCTTCTTGCTGCAAGCAGTTTTTCGTTTAGTCCGCCGATTGGTAAAACTTTTCCGCGCAAAGTAATTTCTCCGGTCATAGCTACATCATTACGTGCAGCTTTACCGCTTAAAGCAGAGAACATAGCCAATGCCAATGTTATACCAGCACTTGGTCCGTCTTTCGGTATAGCTCCTTCGGGAAGATGTATATGTATCTCCTTGCCTTTTGCGAAATTCGAATCTAAACCAAAATCTTTTGCATTTGAACGTAAATAACTGAGAGCAGCTTGTGCCGACTCTTTCATCACATTTCCAATTTGCCCTGTGAGTGTAAGTTTTTCTGCACCTGTCATAACTGTTGCATCAACCTGAAGAATATCACCACCCACGCTTGTCCAAGCTAAACCGGTAACACTTCCTATACGTAATTCTTTATCAGCTTTTTGAGTTCTAAATCTTGGAACACCAAGAAACTTTTCAACGAGAGCAGTATCAATAGAAAATTTCTTTTTAGATTTTTTCTTATTTCCATTGTTGGAATGAGTGATAATTATTTCACGTGCAGTTTTACGAAGTACTGATGCGATCTCACGTTCAAGATTTCGAACACCTGCCTCACGTGTGTAATCCATAATTATTTTGGTAATCGCTTCGTCTTTGAATTCAACATTATATTTTTCAAGACCGTGAGCTTGAATCTGTTTAGGAATAATATGTCGTTTTGCTATCTGAACTTTTTCATGCTCAAGATATCCGGGTAATTCAATTATTTCCATTCTATCCTGAAGAGGAAGCGGAATATTATATCGAACATTTGCAGTTGTAATAAACATAACTTGAGAAAGATCATAATCAATATCCAGATAATGATCATTGAATGTATAGTTCTGTTCAGGATCGAGAACTTCAAGCATTGCGGATGACGGATCGCCGCGGAAATCCATGCTCATCTTATCTATTTCATCGAGAAGCATTATCGGATTAATTGTTTTGGCGCGTTTCATTGATTGAACTATTTTCCCCGGCATTGAACCGATATAAGTTCTTCTATGTCCGCGGATCTCTGCTTCATCACGAACGCCGCCGAGAGAAATGCGGACAAAATTCCTACCAATCGCACGCGCAATAGATTTTCCAAGCGAAGTTTTTCCAACTCCCGGAGGACCCACAAAACATAAAATTTGTCCGCGCATATTTTTTACAAGATTTAATACTGCAATATGTTCAACGATTCTCTCTTTAGGTTTATCAAGACCGTAATGATCTTCATCTAAGATTTTGCGTACGTTTTTTATATCGAGATTGTCTTTTGTTTTGATATGCCAAGGAACATCAACCAGCCAATCAAGATAATTACGAATGACAGTTGATTCGGGAGAACTCGGAGGAGTTTTCTTAAGTTTGTTAAATTCTTCGACAGCTTTTTCATAAACAGGTTTTGGCATCTTGGAATTTTTAATTCGCTCTTTAAGTTTTGTAAATTCCGGTGATGCTTCATCTTCTTCGCCAAGTTCATCTTGCAAAATTCTAATCTGTTCTTGAATAATAAATTTGCGCTGCGTCTTTTGAATATTTTCTTGAACTTTCCCTTCGATCTCTTTTTCAATTTTCAAAATTTCTATTTCTGAATTAAGAATTCTAATAACTTCGAAGAGCTGATCTTTTAAGGAAAATTTCTGAAGTATTTTTTGCTTAACTTCAATTTGCTGATTGATGTTTGCGGCAACGTAAAATAATTTTCGGTCGGGTTCGTCTATATTATCAAGTGCATTTACAGCTTCGGGAGGAATTGCCTTATTTATTTTTACATACTCTTTGAAAAGATTTGACATCTGTCTCATCAATGCATTCTTTTCTCTCGGGTCTTCATCTTTCGGAATGATAACTTCTATCTCGGCTTCGTAGAAATTTGTTCTATCAGTATAGGAAATAATCCTTCCTTGAATTATTCCGTCGACTAATATTTTAAGTAATCCGTTTGGCAGTTTATGTATCTGGATTATTTTTGCAATCGTTCCTTCTGTATAAATATCATCTTTAGTCGGTTCTTCAACATTAGATTTTTTTTGAGCAGCAAGAAAGATATACTTTGAACCTTCGAGTGCAAAGTTTGCGGCTTTTATTGATTGTTCTCTCCCAACCAATACGGGAAAGATCATGTACGGGTATATTACATTATCACGAAGAGGCAGGACAGGTAATATGTGAGGAATACTGTCTATGGTTGAGTAATCGTTGCTTGTCTTGCTAATAATTTCATCCATTAAAATTAAATTCTCCACTGTTTTAGTTAATCTTTAAGTAAATATACCAACAAATCTGTGGGCTATCAAGGTAACTGCAAGAGCATATATTTATGTATTTATTTCTTTCTCTTTATCTTACTCTTAATCCCACTCTTAGATAAAGATAAAGAGTAAGAGAAAGATAAGATCGAATAGATTATCTTTGAGCATAAAAAAATGAAATGATTATGATCAACAAAGTAATTCAAATAACAAGAGAAGCAGGAGAAATTGTTAGAGAAGGATTTGGGAAAATTTTTTTGATTGAGTACAAAACAAATGCATCGAACCTTGTAACAGAGATTGATAAAAAATCTGAAGCTTTTATAATTGATTTTATTAAAAAAGAATTTCCGGGTCATTCAGTTCTAGCTGAAGAAAGTGGTGAACACAGGACAAGTTCCGAATATCTCTGGGTAATTGATCCGCTTGATGGTACAACGAACTTCGCACATGGATTCCCAATGTTTGCTGTTTCAATCGGTGTGCAGAAAAATGGAGAGACAATTTGCGGAGTTGTTTATGATGTTATGAGAGATGAAATCTATTCATCTGAAAAAGGAAGCGGTTCATTCCGAAACGGACAAAAATTACAAGTAAGCACAAACGATGATTTACAAAAGAGTGTTCTTGTTACCGGATTCCCATACAACATTGCCGAGAATCCCGATCATGCATTTGAAAGATTTATTGCTTCATTAAAAGCGGCACGTGCTGTCCGCCGCCTTGGTTCTGCAGCAATTGATTTTTGTTATGTCGCCTCAGGTGTATTTGATGCTTTTTGGGAAGTTCATCTTCATCCCTGGGATATTTGTGCAGGCAAATTAATTGTTGAAGAAGCCGGTGGTATAGTTACGAATTTTAACAACGAGAAGATTGATATTTATTCTAAACAGATTATAGCGTCGAATAATTTTGTTCATGAACAGATGATTAAACTGCTAAATAATTTTTAATAGCACGCTGATGACGCTGATCAAGCAGATTTTCGCTGATTTATCTGTTTAAATCAGTTGCATCTGTGTTATCTGTGTGCCATTCTTAATTTTTCAGAAGTCTCCAGTAACAATAGTTTTCATAAAACGTCCAAAGAAATATAAAAATAATCAATCTTGTTTTGGAGTAATGTAATTTATTATTTTAGTGCAACCTATCCTGTAATAACAAAATATAGAGTGAGAAAGTGGAAACAAAAAACGCAGATTTATCATCATTAAAAATTGACAGAAGCCAGAAAAATGTGAATCCCGAACAGAAGGGAAAGCTTGTTAAAATGATTGCGACCGGATTAGGTATTACAATTATTTTACTTGTCATTGTATTTCTATTTAGATCTTACACAAGTCCGGCAATAGAAGTGAAGATGACTTATGCAGCGTTGCAATCATCGGCTCAAAGCAGCGCCATATTAACAGCAAGCGGTTACGTAGTTGCACAAAGAAAAGCGGCAGTTGCATCAAAAGGAATGGGACGTTTGGTTTACCTTGCTGTTGTTGAAGGCGATAAGGTTATTGCTAACCAAGTTATAGCCAGATTGGAAGACAACGATATCAAAGCTCAACTTGATCAAGCGAAAGCAAATCTAAAACTTAGTCAAGCAGATTTGAATGATGTAGAGAAAAATTATAATCGCCAAAAAGATTTATTAAGAACCGGTTCGGTAAGTCAAATGGAATTTGATGCCGCTGAATCAAGATATAATAGAGTGCTTGCATCAATTGATGTAGCTAAAGCATTAGTTACGCAATCAGAAGTAGCTCTTGAAAATACTTTAATCCGTGCACCGTTCAATGGAACCGTTCTTACAAAAAATGCAGATGTCGGTGAAGTTGTTGCACCAATGGGTGCGGGCGTAAATTCCAAAGCCGCCGTAGTTACTATGGCTGATATGAATTCTTTGCAAGTCGAAGCAGATGTAAGTGAATCAAACATAGAAAAGATCGAACCAAATCAGAATTGCCAGATCACTCTTGATGCATATCCCGGACATAATTATGCCGGCTATGTTGCTAAGATTGTTCCTACAGCAGACCGCGGAAAAGCTACTGTAATGGTAAAAGTTGGATTTAAAAATTATGATAAGCGGGTTCTTCCTGAAATGAGTGCAAAAGTTCTCTTCCTTCGCGAAGCAATGAAAGAAGAATTGAAAGAAGAAAAACCGAACTTGGTAGTTCCTAAAACTGCTATCGTTACAAGAGGATCTCAGCAGTTTGCTTTCAAAGTTCGTGATGAAAAAGCGGTTCAAGTTTCTGTTACAACAGGAAAAGATTTTGGTTCATTTATAGAAATAACAACCGGATTAGAAAACGGCGATGAAGTTATTGATAATGTTACTGATGAAATTAAAGATGGTATGAAAGTTAAAATTAATAAATAAGATTTTTCGACCACCCCCTTTTATTCTCCCTCTTTAACTAAGGAGGGGGATATGGAGGAGGTCAAGAAATTATTTTGAAAAGGAGTATTGAATGAGTGCAATTATTCAAGTAAAAAATTTATCAAAGTCGTATTGGCGAAACAGTTTGGAAATTCCTGTTCTTCATGATATCACTCTTGATGTTCAAGAAGGAGAATTTCTTGCACTGATGGGACCTTCCGGTTCCGGTAAAACAACATTGTTAAATTTAATAGCCGGAATTGACCGTCCGACAAATGGAGAAGTAACAGTTGCAGGAACTGACATAGCTAAACTTGGTGAATCTGCTCTTGCAAAGTGGCGTTCGTCGAATGTCGGTTTCGTTTTTCAATTTTATAATTTAATTCCTGTTCTTACCGCATTTGAAAATGTTGAACTGCCGCTTCTTCTTACGAAACTTTCCAAATCCGAAAGAAGAAAACATGTTGAAGCAACATTAAATATTGTTGGGCTTGGTGATAGAATGTCACACTATCCAAAACAACTTTCCGGCGGACAGGAACAACGAGTAGCAATTGCCCGTGCTATTGTTACGGATCCTGTAATTCTTGTTGCAGATGAACCAACCGGTGATCTTGATAGAAAATCTGCTGAAGAAATTCTAACATTGATTGACCGATTAAATAAAGAATTCAAGAAAACTGTTATAGTGGTTACTCACGATCCGCACGCTGCCGAGAAAGCTTCCCGCAAGCTTCAACTCGATAAAGGCGATTTGGTTTAGGAGGTTTGAGATATGTTACAATCATTAAATAAAAACTTTATATCAAATTTCAAGAACTTGCTCAAAAAGGTTATGAGATTATTTATACTCACACCTCCTGGAAGGAGCCGATATGAAAGTATTTAAATTAATTTTTAGGAATGCACTTCGGCATAAGCTAAGAACATTCTTAACAATTCTTGGAATTACAATTGCGATCATCGCATTTGGTTTGCTGAGAACTGTGGTTACCATTTGGTATTCAAGTGTTGATGCAACAATGGCTAACCGTTTGATAACGCGTCAATCCGTGTCTTTCATTTTTCCGCTTCCGTATGCTTATAAAGAAAAAATTCAATCTATCCCTGGTGTTAAAAAAGTATGCGGTGCAGTTTGGTTCCAAGGGGTTTACAAAGACAAAAAGAATTTCTTTGCAAGAATTGCAGTTGATGATAACATGTTCGAAGTCTATCCCGAGTTTTTATTATCGAAGGAAGAATATGATGCGTATAAGAAACAAAGAAATGCTTGCGTAGTAGGTGCTTTGATAGCAAAGCAATATAATTTGAAGATCGGCGATCAGATGGTTTTAGACGGTGATATCTTTCCCGGCAGATGGGAATTTGAAGTGAGGGGAATTTATCAGCCGAAGAATAAAAATACAGATCCAACGCAAATGCTTTTTCACTGGGATTATTTAAATGAAAGAATGAAAGCAGAAACTCCTGCACGAGGCAATCAAGTTTTTTGGTATATGGTTCAGATAGATAACCCTAACCGTTCGGCACAAATTTCAAGTCAGATTGATGCGATGTTCAAGAATTCAACCGCTGAAACAAAAACAGAAACCGAAAAAGCATTTACACAAGGATTTGTTTCTGCTTCCAGCGCAATTATAACAGCAATGAACTGGATGTCCTTCATGATCATTGGAATAATTTTGTTAGTTGTTGCAAACACAATGATAATGTCTGCGCGGGAAAGAACACGTGAGTATGCGGTATTCAAAACGCTTGGATTTTCAGCGCTTCACTTAACCGGATTAATTCTTGGTGAATCTATGTTGATAGCATGTCTTGGCGGCGGAATAGGTTTAGTTTTAACATTCCCGATCGTTTCCGGTTTCGAGCAGGCAATGCCGAAAGGATTTTTCCCGTTCTTCTTTATTGAACCGATCACTATTGTTCTTGCAGTTATAGCAACTTTGTTAGTTGGATTACTTGCTGCAATATTCCCCATTCAACGTGCACTTGGAACAAAGATCGTTGATGGATTTAGATTTGTAGGATGACTCCGAAGGAGTCATTCTGAAGGAGCGAAAGCGACTGAAGAATCTCAAATCAATTTTTTGAAGATTCTTCGTTTTGCTTAGAATGACTAAAAAATTAAGGAATGATAACATGGCAGTTCCATTCAAATATACTTTAAGAAGTTTGATAACAAGAAAACTTACAACATTAATTACAGTTGCAGGTATTTCACTTGTTGTGTTTGTATTTGCCGCTGTGCTTATGATGGCTTACGGTGTTGAAAAAACTTTAGTTGCAACAGGATCAAAAGAAAATGTTATGGTGATGAGAAAATCTTCTCAAGGAGAAATTTCCAGCATCGTTGACGGTGAAACACAAAATATTGTTCGGACATTTTCTTACATAGCGAAGACAAACGACAGCAAACAAATAATTTCCGGTGAACCGGTAGTAATAATTAATCTTGAAATAAAAAAAGGCGGAATGAGTAACATAACTGTGCGTGGTGTTTCACAATTGGTTAATATCTTACGTCCGCAATTGAAAATAACCGAAGGAAGAATGTTCAATCCATCTTTAAGGGAATTAATTGTAGGTAAAGCAATATCAAAAAAGTTTGCCGGTGCTCAAATAGGAAGCAAAGTCAAGTTCGCAGGTGATTATTGGTCGGTTGTTGGTTTGTTCGAAGCAAATGGAAGCGGATTTGAATCTGAAATGTGGGGCGATGCTACACAATTACAAAGCACATTCAACCGCGGCAATACGGTTTCAACAATGACGTTAAAGTTAGATAATCCAGATAACTTCGATAAATTTCAAAAAGCATTTAATGCAGACAGAAGACTTCAACAATTTGAAGTGATGACCGAACAGAGATTCTTTGAGATGCAATCGGAAATTCTTGCTATGTTCATTCGAGTTCTCGGAACATTTATTACAATAATATTTAGTTTCGGTGCAATTATTGGCGCAGCTATTACAATGTATGCCGCAGTTGCTAACAGAACAGTTGAAATTGGAACAATGCGTTCACTTGGATTCAAACGCAGTAGTATTCTCTTCGCATTTTTAAGTGAATCTTTACTGATCACATTGATCGGCGCCGCTGTTGGATTATTCTTAGCATCATTCTTGCAATTATTTACTATATCAACACTAAACTTCAATTCATTCTCTGATCTATCATTTGCATTTGCTCTTAACCCTTCAATAATAACTTCATGTTTGATTTTTGCAATTGTTATGGGATTACTCGGTGGTTTCCTACCTGCAGTTCGTGCTTCAAGATTAAATATTGTTAGTGCATTGAGAGGGGGTTAAGTCCTAGTTATACAGCGTTAAATGTAATCGGATTAAAAGCAATCAGGAGGAATAATTTTATGAAAAATGATTATTCATTTATGGGACTTTTCATATCAATAATAATATTTAGCTCTTGTTCTTTTGTTTATTCACAGAGTATTGAAATAACGCACTATAATTTGCAATTTGAAATAATTCCAAGTGATCACAAATTAATTGCAGAATCTGAATTATCAATTAAATCCTTAAATAAAGATTTTGCAGAAAAATTAGAAATTTTTTTAAGCTGTGATAGAATCATTTCAGTAAAAGATTTTTATGGAAACGATCTAACATTTTCAAAAGAAGATGGGAAAGTGATTATTTGGCTTAAACAGACTTCAGATGATAGTTTAATTATAAAACTAAATTATGAAGGAGTATTTCAAGGATGGGTATCAAACAAAATTGACGCAAAAAGTTCTTGGTTGCTTTCCGAATCAAATTTTTATCCCCGTGTAAGTAATGAAGTTTCCAACAAAAAATTTTCATTCAACATAAAAATTACTGTTCCCGATAGTATAAACGTCGTTTGCTCTGGTATGCTAGTAAAAATGGACACATCCAATCGAAAACGATCTTTTTATTATAGTTCAACAATACCTGAATCGTTTTTAAGCATCAGTGCCGCTGTTTATAAAATTAAGGAATACGATAATGAGGGAATGAAAATTAAAAGCTTTCTATTTCCCGAACATCAATCCCAAAGCGATACTCTTGTGGAAATATTTAGCAAAGTGCTTAATTTTTATCAAGAGAAATTCGGGAAATATCCTTTCTCGGACTTTAAGATTATTGAAACAGAGAGACGAGGCGGTTATGCCCCGCTCGGACAATTTCTATTAAGTTCTCAAATGATAGGTAATCTTGATGATTTAGGAATTTTTACAATTGCTCACGAAGTTGCTCATCAGTGGTTTCCACATATCAGAATGTTTTTCCCAGATTATTATTTAAACGAATCTTTTGCTCAATATGCTGCTTTTGCTTATTCGGACTTTATTGGAATTACTGAAAAAGAAGATAACAGCTTAAAGAAAAAAATTCTTTTTATGGATTTTGGTGTTGACGGCAACTTTAATGAATTAGCAAGAGTAAAAGATCATTTCGTTTATGAAGAAAAACCTCTCTCTGAAATTTCTATCAAGGATGATAGATTATATAAATGGGCAGCATATTACAAAGGATTTTATTTCTTAAGAAGTCTTGCCTCTGAAGTAGGCAGAGACACATTTGATTTGGCAATTAAAAGGTTAATAGAAAACAAGAGTGTTAATAATGTCTCGGTAAATGAATTGGTGGATTCTGTTGAGAAAATAAGCGGCAAAAATCTAAAATATCAAATAACTGAATGGATCAATACAAATAAGACTTTGGATTATGAATTATCGGATTTCTCCAGTGAAAAGTTGCCAAATGAAGATTATAAGACAATAGTTTACATAAAGAAACTGGGTGAAATAACCGTCCCTTTTGAGGTCTCAGCAACAACAAAAGGTGGTGAAAAATTTATCGGGAAAGTAGATCACTTCTCCAATGATTATGCTTCTTATGAGTTTACTACAAAAGAAGAAGTCATTAAAGCTGAGGTCGATCCTTATTGGTATCTTTTAGATGCCGATAGGACGAATAATTTGTATCCGCGTAAAAACAATATATCCTTTTTATTTTCAAATTATAGTGTAACCGAAGATCAATATTTCTATTATCCTTCTATTACTTATGGTCAAAGAGATAAAGTCAGACTGGGATTGTGGGCTACAAATATCTATCCTGTATTTTCCGAATCTATTAAAAGAAACCTTGTTCCTGTTGAATGGAGAGTTGGTTTGTTTTATGGCTTTGGTACAAAAAGAATAGGTTATAAACTTGACCTTAAGACTATCGTAAGTGTACCTTCTTTCAAATGGGAAGCTGGATTGAATCTGAGTAACTTCAGAGGAAGCGAAAATTATGGTGCATTTATAAACTACAATTTTGAAAAGGATGAAAACCACTTTAAACACAATGTAATGAACGTTACTGTCAGTCGTGATCAAATTTATGACATAGATTATTATGATTTAAAAGATTATGAAACTGGAACGAATACTTCTTTATCATTTGATTGGGATAGAATACTTAACAAGGAGAAAGAACACCTTAATATAAAAATTGGTCAAGAAGTGTTTGGGGGTAGATATTCTTATTCGAAGATAACTATGGAACTTGAAAATTTATTACCAATTCTAAATCGTTTGTTTAATTTCAGAATTTACGGTGGAATTTTAAGAGGTAGTTATCCTAATCAAGAAGCAATTTATTTATCCGGTAGTGTAAAGCCGTCTAGTTTTGTCTATTGGTTTGTTGATCCGGATAATAAAATTTCGACACAAGAAAATTTACATATTCGAGGCGACGCTAATTTGAGAGGTTATATTGGTCAGCATCTTAACGGAAAAAACGGTTTCGGAATAAATATAGATATTCCTATACCTCAATTGAGTATGATAAATTTGTTTTGTGATATTGGAAATGTTTGGGATGAAAAATTTGGATCATTGAAATATAATCTCGGTATTGGGCTTGATTTACAATTTATTAGAATAGATTTTCCTTTTTATATCAACAAACCAATGAAGGATGAGAGAGCGTTTGATTTTAGATGGTTGTTTGAGCTTTCATTTTAATAAGTTTTTACAAATATTAACTGCTGTATAAGCCACAACATCGTTTCCCTTACTATTTAAATTTGCGGTAGGGGGGTAGTTTTCCTATTTTTGCAAGCCAAATGTTAAAGAAGATAATCATAGCAATAGACGGTCCCGCCGGTTCAGGCAAAAGTACTGCTGCTAAAAACATTGCACAAAAACTTGGGTTTACTTATTTGGATACCGGTGCGATGTATCGCGCTATAACTTTTATTGCTCTACGAAATGGCATTGCCGAAAATATTCCTGCCGTTATTGAAATGGCAAGGCGGATCAACTTAAAGCTAAGATTTGAAAACGGTGTAACCAAAGTTTTTGTTGATGATGAAGAAGTAACAGAACAAATTAGAACTTCAGAAGTAAATGGAAAAGTCAGCGATATAAGCAGGATACCGGAAGTAAGAGCGGAATTGGTTAAGATTCAAAAAAGATTAGGTGAAGAAGGTAATATTGTTGCTGAAGGAAGAGATGTTACTACGGTAGTTTTCCCGAATGCGGACTTGAAAATTTTTCTTACTGCTTCAATAGATATACGAACAAAGAGAAGATTAAAAGAATTTCAAGATAAAAATATTTCGATCACATTTGAAGAAGTTAAAGCTAATTTGGAAAAGAGAGATAGAATTGATAGCGGAAGAGAAATCTCCCCGTTAAAAAAAGCAGATGATGCAATAGAGCTTGATAATTCCGCACTAACACCGGAACAAGATTACGAATTTTTATTGGGTAAAATAAAAGAAGTGTTAAAGAAAAGTGACTGAGTTTCTGAGTGCCTATGTGCCTTAGTACCTGAGTTTAAAAGTTTTCAGCTAAATGCTAATAGCTAACGGCTAAAAGCTAAAAAAGCCATCATAACAGATGTTAAACTAAACCAATACTGCCGAGAAAATTCAAGATGGCGGATTATTCGAAGCAGAGTAATAGCAGTAGGAGTTAAAATGTTAATGTTAGAGTTAGAAAAAGATACTAAGAAAAAAGTATCTAAAGTAAAAAGAGAAAGATACATCAATGCTGATGAATACTCTCCTGAAGATCTTAAAGAACTTTCTGAACTTTATGCCGATTCATTTCGCGATATAAAGGAAGGTGAAATTCTTGAAGGTACAATCGTTGGTGTAAATACCGATAACGTTGTTGTTGATGTAGGCTTCAAGTCGGACGGAACAATTTCAAAATCAGAATTCAACTCTACCGAAGAAATTAAGATCGGTGAAAAAGTTGATGTTGTAATTGAAAGTGTTGAAGATGAAGACGGAAACTTAGTTCTTTCAAAGAAGAGAGCAGACTTCCTTAAAATTTGGGGAAGAGTTATGGATGCTTTCGAAAATGAAAAAGTTCTTCCGGGCAAAATTCTTAAACGAATTAAAGGCGGAATGGTTGTTGACTTGATGGGAATCGAAGCCTTCTTACCCGGTTCACAAATTGACATTCGTCCTGTTCGTGATTTTGATGCGTTCGTCGGTCAAACGATGGATTTCAAAATTGTAAAAGTAAATATCCCTACTGAAAATATTGTTGTCTCTCATAAAGTTCTTATTGAAGAAACAATTTCCGATCAGCGTAAAGAAATTCTTGATAAGCTTGAGAAGGGACAAATTCTTGAAGGTACTGTTAAAGCAATTACTGACTTCGGTGTGTTCATTGATCTCGGCGGTGTTGATGGTCTTATTCACATTACAGATCTAAGCTGGGGAAGAATTAATCATCCGAGTGAAATTCTTAGACTTGATGAGAAGATCAAAGTTGTTGTTACTGATTTTGAAATGGAACGTAAGAGAATTTCTCTCAGCTTAAAACAACTCTTACCGCATCCATGGGAAAAAATAGAAGATAAATTAAAGATCGGAGATAAATGTGCCGGTCGCGTTGTTTCACTTACAGATTACGGCGCTTTCATAGAAATCGAAAAAGGTATCGAAGGATTAATTCACATTTCGGAAATGAGTTGGACACAGCATATCAGCCATCCATCACAATTTGTTTCGATGGGACAGGTTGTTGACGCAGTTATTTTAAGTCTCGATAAAAATGAAAAGAAAATTTCGCTTGGTATGAAACAGTTAACTCCTGATCCATGGTCTGACTTATTAAAGAAATATCCGGTCGGTACACAACATCAAGGTATTGCACGCAACTTAACAAACTTTGGCGTGTTCGTTGAACTTGAACCCGGTATTGATGGATTAGTTCATATCAGTGATCTTTCATGGACCAAGAAGATACGCCATCCCGGCGAAGTTGTAAAGAAAGGCGATAAGATTGATGTTGTTGTTCTTGGTGTTGATACAGATTCAAGAAAAATTTCCTTGGGACATAAACAGATCAATACTAATCCATGGGATAATTTTGAGAAAGAATATGCTGTTGGAAAGAATTCCGATGGAAAGGTTGTTCGCATAATCGAAAAAGGATTGATTGCCGAACTTCCGTTGAATGTTGACGGATTTATTCCGGCAACGCAACTTTCTACTTCAAAGATCAAAAATCTTTCTTTCTGTTTTCCAATCGGAACAAAGCTTGAATTGAAAGTTGTTGAGTTCGATAAAGATAATAAGAAAATTGTTCTTAGCGCTCTTGCAGCATTAAAAGAAAAATCAGATGAAGAAATTGCAAAATACATTTCCGATTTCAAGTTGGACAAAGTTACAGTTGCAGACTTGAAACAGGCAGATGCAGAAAAATTCGATTCATCAGATTTTAACTTATATGAAGACAGTAAGCCTCAGTCGCAAAGAGAAAGTAATCGTCCGGCTGAAGAAGAAAAGAAAGAAGAAACTAAATAGCAGATGTCATTCTGAGGAGTCACACTGAGCAGACTTAGGTATTTCAATCTAGTTTTCGAAGTGTGACGACGAAGAATCTCTCAAAGAATGAGTTTCACATTCTTCTTCCTCTAAACGGGATCAGAATTATAAAAGAAAAGATTGGGCTGTATTTAATCAAATTTGTTTTTATGTTTGAATTGAATACAGCTCTTTTTTTGATTCTCGAAAACTTGATATGATGGAAAATAAAATAGAGGAAAAATCATGAGGACATTAGTTTTCATAGGTTTAATCCTATTTTGTAGTTGTTTAGAGTCAACATCTCCAGACCAAAATCCTGAGTGGGTCACAAAACTGATATGGAAATATGAAAGAGAACCTGTTGGAAACCCACCACAATCTATCTGGAGGTATGTGTATAAAGGTCAAATAGTATATTACCTTCCTGCACAGTGTTGTGATCAATTTAGCAGTCTCTTTGATAAGGATGGAAATTTAATATGTGCACCTGATGGAGGTTTCAGTGGACGAGGAGATGGGCGTTGTACAGATTTCTTCTTGGAACGAAAGAATGAAAAATTAATATGGAAAGATTCTCGCTCTAGATAATAATCAAGGATGAATTATCTATGATGACTGACAATTAACCAATGACAAATTACAACTGACTTAACATGAAAAAAGTAGCATTCCATACTTTAGGTTGTAAACTTAATTTTTCCGAGACCTCAACAATCGGACAACAATTTCTTAAACATGGATTCAGTATTGTTGATGAAAAAGAAAAAGCTGATGTATTCGTTATCAATACATGCACCGTTACAGATAATGCAGACCGTGAATGCCGGCAAATTGTCCGCCGCGCACTTCGTAATAATCCGAATTCATTTATTGTCGTTACCGGATGTTATGCTCAGCTTCGTCCGGCTGAGATAGCAAAGATTGATGGAGTTGATGCAATACTTGGCAGTAATGAAAAATTTAATCTGTTCTCTTATCTGGAAAATTTTGAGAAGAAAGAATTATCATGCATTTATGTTTCTCCAACAAAAAATCTGGATTCATTCAATCCTTCATATTCATCTGATGCGGATAACCGCACAAGAGCCTTTTTCAAAATTCAAGATGGATGCGATTATAAATGTTCATTCTGTACAATTCCATTAGCGCGCGGTAAGAGTAGAAGCGCAAGTCCGGAAGAAGTAATTAATGAGTTTAAGCAATTATTAAAAGCCGGATACAAAGAAATAATTTTAACCGGTGTCAATGTTGGCGATTATGGAAATTCTTTTGATATTGATCTGTATGCAATTCTAAAACAGATGTTAGAAGTTGAAGGGGATTACAGAATTAGAATCAGTTCGATAGAACCGAATCTTCTTATAGATGAGATTTTAGATTTAACAGCGAACGATGAAAGAATATGTAATCATTTTCATATTCCATTACAAAGCGGCAGCCGCAAAATATTAAAACTAATGCAGCGCCGTTACAGCATTGAAGATTATCTAGAACTAATTTATAAAGCAAATAATAGAATAAATGATTTAGGAATTGGTGTAGATGTTATTGTAGGGTTTCCAGGCGAAACGGAAGAAAATTTTCTTGAGACTTATAATTTTCTAAAAGATTTACCGATTTCGTATTTGCATGTGTTTACTTATTCTGAAAGGCCGGAAACAAAAGCAATTGAAATGGCAAATTCTGTTGATACCATAGAACCGAAGCGGCGCAGTAATATGCTTAGAATTTTGAGCGAAAAGAAAAAGCACGAATTCTATCAGAAAATGATCGGTAAAGAATTAACAATACTGTTCGAGCATGAAGATCATAATGGAATGATGAAAGGATTCTCATCAAATTATGTCCGTGTAAAACATTCGTTTGATCATGAATTAATTAATAAATTTGTGAAGGTAAAAATCAAGGAGGTTGATGAAAATATTTGTACAACAGAGAATATTTCAATTAATGAATTAATAAACATTCAGGCAGGCTGAAAATGAAAAAAATTATCTCTCTTGTTGTGCTTATTTCATCAATATCATTTGCACAAACTGTAGAATCAAAAAGTCTAATCGAATTGAAACAGCTTTCGGCAGTCAACAGTCGGCAGTTAGCAGTTGGCAGTCAGCAGTTAGCAGTCAGCAGTTCACAACATCCAGTATCAAGCATCCAGTATTCAGTATCTGTTAACGAAAAAAAGAATCCTGCATTGGCAATTCTATATTCTATGTTATTGCCGGGTATGGGTGAACTGTATGCGGGGGATTATAATAGCGGAAAATATTTTACAATTGCCGACGGTGTTCTGTGGGGAGCGTTTGCCGGTTTTGAAATCTATGGTAAATGGAAAGAGAATGATTATAAATCATTTGCCGAATCAAAAGGCGGAGTTAAACTTAGCGGTAAAGAAGCGGAATATTTTGCCAACATAGGAATCTATCAAAGTATTGATGATTATAACACTGCTATGGAATTAGATCGCCGCTTCGATAAAACTTATAACTCTGCATCATACTACTGGAAATGGAACGATAATGATCAACGCAAAGAGTACCGTGATCTATGGTCTTCAAGCGAATCTGCTTACACTAATGTTCGATTTGTCGTTGGCGCTTTAATACTTAACCGTTTGATCAGCGCCGTTAATGCTGTTAGATTAGTTTCTGCTTACAATAAAAATTTATCTCAAGAGTTAAGTTGGAATATTTCAGTCGGTTTGAATAATCATCCGACACTACCTACTTCGATAACATTTAATTTTGTAAAATCATTTTAACTAATTTGATAGTTCAAATTTTATAAAAAAACGCCTCAATTTATTGAGGCGTTTTTTGTTTCTTACTTCTTATGAATAATTGTTCCTAATAATTATTTCCAGGATCGTTTGCATTTCTTGCCGGTTGTGCAGATGGAGAAGGAATATTTGGATTAGCATTTCTTTCGCCATCGCCATAAAGTAATCGTCTTGGAACAGCTCCTCCTGTAAATGGAGTTATAGCCGGCAGATTAGTTCTTTTCCAGTCACTGTAAGATTCTATATTGAAGAATTGAGAAATATATTTTTCTTCCATAATAGCACTTATCAATGCTGTCCCGGTTAATCCGGCAGCAACTCCTAGAGAATTTGCAGCAAGACCCCATTTAGTTTCTTGCGCTCTTCGAGCAGCGTTTAATTTTGCAAGAGCAGTTGCAGCATCACCTGCTTTGTATGCACATTCAGCCCAAATAAGATTAGCTTCAGTAAAGGTCATAATATCAAAAGAGAGATCTTTAGCAAGAAATGTAGTACTTAAATTAGATGCATCGGTTAAAGCTACACCTGCCGGTGCGCCAGTATATTGACCGTTTTTATCAACTGCAAAATATTTAGATAACCTCCCATCGTTACGTGTCTTTAATAGATCAACTAAATATTTTCCGGATCTTATGTAAGAATCGCGGCTTCTCCAAAATTGATAAATTGCATTTGACTCGGATTCTGTAGTTGTATGTTTGCTTCTGAAATCATTTGCATTGGCTGAAATACCAGATTGAATTGCAGTTAGAGCCTGAGCATATTTTGAAGGATCAGTTTCTGCCCAATGCATATAGAATCGAGCTTTTAAGGAATAACAAGCTTGAATCCATTTTGTTTTATTGGCAGCATACACCCAATCGTTAGGAGGACTATATCCACCGCCTGTACCTAGATCTATAATAGCTTTATCTAATAAAGCCTGAACTGCGTCATATATACTTTTCTGCCCATCAAGTTTTGGAGTTTTTACATCCGATACAGCTTCCGAATAAGGGAGATCTCCCCATAAACTAGCACCCATTCCCAAAACAAAAGCTTCCCAAAATCTTGCTATACCGACATAAGTTTTCCATCCTTTTGAATCAGCTTCGGCAATAATTCTTCTTATATCAATAAGCCCGCCGCCGGTGTACATACCGCTCATTTGACCGGTCCACTCATTTTCAGTAAATATATATTGAGCTAAGCCCAATGACTGACGGTCAACTCCGCCCATCTGTTGCATCCACACAGCAGTGGTTTGAGCTAAATGTCCTTCATATCTAAAGAACTGATTTACTTGAATTGAATTAAAAAGTAAATCTGCACTAACTGTAGTTGCACGATTAGGATCATTCTGTACTGCCGGATCATTAAGAAAATCACTGCAGCTTGTAAAAATAATTAACGAAAGAAAAATTACGGTAAATAAAAATTTATTGGTTTTAGTTATTGTCTTCATTGTGTCCTCCTTAATAATTAAATCGTAACGAAAGAACGATTGATCGGGTCTGTGGATTATTAAAATAATCTAAACCACGCAAATTAGTTCCTCCGGAAAGATTAGTTTCGGGATCAATACCTTTATATTTTGTCCAGGTCTTAAGATTACGGGCACTCAATCGAAGATCAATACTACTTATCCCTGTCCATTCCTTAATAAAATCATTTCTCAATGTATAGGCAATGGAGATCTCGCGTAGTTTTACATAACTACCATCTTCCATATTTGAAGATGAAGGACCAACAAAGCCGCTGCCAACACCCTGATAGTAAGCTTGACTTTTAACAACCTCTTTTCCGGCACCAGGTCCATAACCGCTAAAGACAACTGGAGTACCACGGTCAGCAGTTTCGGTAGAAGTGCCAAAATACATTAAAGCACCAAGTGTTCCATTCCAAACATCACCGCCTTGCTTAATATCCAATAGAGCGGAAAGTTCTACTTCTCCAAAAAGTGTAAATGTACTTCTTACACTTCCAGTCCATTTAGGATTAGGATCGCCAATAATTCTTACTTGAGGATCTTGCACCGGGTAACCTGTTGTATGGATATACAAATCACCTTGGCTCCAACCTGTATAAGTTTTATCAATGTCAACACCGCTATATATTATACCTCTACCAAATTTTACATAATCATAACCTCTAATAACAGGAAGAGGTTGACCCATATATGCAGCACCATTTGCACTGGTAAATCCTCCTAAACCAACGTATTCAGCACCGGAAAGATCTAATACTTCATTTTTATTTGAAGCATAGATAAATCCTAAATCCCATTTGAAATCAGGTATATTTATTGGTTGAGCAGTAATACTTAACTCATAACCTCTATTATTTATTATACCGGCATTCTGTACTTGTGAAGTGTAACCAGTTGAAGGTGGTAAAGGAAGAGAAAATATTGCATCAGTAGTCTTGGAATTATAATAAGTAAACTCAATGCCGAGTTTGTCATTCAAAAAGCCGAGATCTAAACCGACTTCGAATTCTTTTGTTCTTTGTGGAAGAATATTTTTTTGGCCTTTTCCACCGCTTGTATAAAATCCGCCATAACCATAAGCGTTTGATGTGAAGCTTAATCCCCAGCCATCTCCGAATGCACCTGAACTAGATCCAAAAGCTGTAATAGTGGTATATACTCCGGGTTCTTGTCCTGCTTCACCATAAGATGTTCGTAGTTTACCGAAGTTAAGCCAGGATGAAAAATCCTTGAAGAGATCTAACTTAGTAAATTCCCACGCACCGCTGAATTTTGGATACCAGTGACGCTTCTGACTTTCACCAAAAGTAGAAGAACCGTCATTACGAAGTCCGGCAGTGATATATAACTGGTTGAACATTTCTAAAGTTAAATTTCCCCAATAGTTTTCACTTCGTACGGTTGATTGATATTCACCTACAGTAACAGATGTTGTGTTATCAAGCTCATTGAAACCATACACCGCCATATCAACACCAGTACCTGCGAATGAATTATATTTTCTTTGATTCAGGTTCTGACCTAATATTAAAGTTGCAGTAAGATCTGCAAAATCAAATTTATTTTTTGCAGTAACAATGAAATTTCCGTCAGTTTCCTGAGTGTTGAATTTTTCTCTTGTTACTAAACCTTCTGGTTGTGATGAGCTGCTTGGTGGGAATACAGTTCTTCTTTCATCATTTGTATAATCATGACCCAAAATATAGCTGAAGTTCAGCCAGTCATAAGGATCATAATCAACTTTAATATTTCCAAATACTCTGCCAACTTGTGAATTATTTACACCTTCATATACGATGAAAAATGGATTGTCGTAACCACGGGAAGCTTTGAGTTTAGTTGGATTTTGTAAACGATATGATCTATGAAATCCTGTAATAGGGTCAAGATATTGTGAATTATCAAAATCGGGTGGTGTACGCCAAGCGCCGAGTAATAAACCGCTCAAGTTTGAACCTTTTTGTATACGGTCTGCGGAAATATCATTAAATTGGAAATTTCCGGTAACTTTAATTTGATCGTTAATTAGTTGAGAAGCTTTTAAACGAATTGAATTACGTTGATAGCGGTTGTTCCCGATAATAGTACCTACAACATTAGAACGACCGGCTGAGAAATAATAAGTTGTTCTCTCATTGCCGCCCGATATAGTTATATTATTATCGGCATTATGACCGGTTTGGAACATATCTTTTTCGTGATTGAAAATTGGTGTTGAACCAAGTAATGGACCCCAAGTTGCAACTGCAGTTTTACTGGCTACACCGTTGCTGCCTTGACCGTATAATTGTTGCAGCGGCTGAACTTGTGTAATATCGTCGTAAGAATATGAAAGATCATAGGAGACTTTTGCTTTACCGGGTTTACCGCTCTTAGTAGTAATAAGAACTACACCGTTAAGAGCACGCGATCCGTAAAGTGCGGCTGCGGAAGCTCCTTTTAGAATGCTGATTGATTCAATATCTTTTGGATTAATATCCGATGCACGATTCTGTTGGGTAACACCGCCAACACTTACACCGATTTCTTGATTATTGATTGGTGAACCATCAACTACCATTAAAGGTTGTGTACCACCGGTTATAGAATGTGCACCTCTAATTCTAATATAGGTTGAAGCGCCAGGTTCACCACTGGTTTGTGTTATTTCAACATTAGCAACTTTACCCTGTATTGCAGAAATAACGTCAAGTGCTTTACTGTTGGCAACTTGTTCAGCTGAAACATGTCCGATAGTGTTACCAAGTTTTTGTTTTTCAACCGAAGTTCCAGTTCCAGTTACAACAACTGTCTGCATCTGGAGAATATCTTCCTCAAGAGAGAAATCATAAGTAATATCAGAGCCGTTAACAGTGACACTGGCAGTTTGTTTTTTGTAGTTAACAAAACTTGCGACTAAGTCACTTGTTTGCCCTTTTGCTAAAATGGTTGGAACTTCAAAGGAAAAATTGCCATTAAAATCAGTAGCAGCACCGACATTAAAAACTTTCAAAACAACGGAAGCGCCGATTAAGGGCTCACCGGTTTTAGAATCGGTTACTTTTCCCTTCACTTTAAAAGTGCTTTGCCCCAGTAGAAAACCGGGTAAAATAATGAGAAATAACAGAGATATCTGTATTAATTTTCTCATACACACCTCTCATAATTAGTAATTAGATTTAGTTAATTAATAGGTTGAACTCTCAACCAATTTTTATATATAATAACATCTTAGTACTAAGTCTTAATGTATAGAGTACATTTATTAAATAAATTAATAAAGAAAGAATAGATAGCCCTGGTCCGAAAAAGAAATTAATTTCTGAATCATTTACAATCTAATTTTTTTTATATCTAAAAACAATCATTATTTTTAAAATGTATATGATCACAAGTAATGCCACATGAATAATTATGGATTATTAATCCAATACGACGGAACTAATTACGCCGGATGGCAAATGCAGAGCAATGCTGTTAGTATTCAGCAAAAAATTGTTGATGCCGTTGAAGTTATTTTAAAAGAAAAGGTAAATCTTATTGGTTCGGGAAGAACCGATACAGGTGTTCATGCCTTAGGACAAGTTGCAAACTTTAGAACAGAGAGCGAGTTAGATCTTTATAGGTTCCGTTATTCACTCAATTCGATTTTGCCGAATGACATTTCAATTTTGAAGATGGAAAAAGTTGATGAATCCTTTCACGCACGGTTTGATGCGAAGGAGAGAAGCTACATTTATCTTTTTTCCGATCACAAATCACCATTCTATAATAATTACTCATATTATTTACCTTCCATTTCAAAATTTGATTTTAAATACCTCAACAAAATTTCAAAAGTATTGTTGGGTAACAATGATTTTACTTCGTTCTCAAGAAAGAATACTGAAATTGAAGATAAAACTTGTGATGTAAAAGAAATTATTTGGCACAAAGGAAAAACCATCTCAACTTTTTATATCTCGGCAAATCGGTTTATGCACGGAATGGTAAGAACAATTATAGGAACACTTTTATTTACCGTAGAAAGAAAACTTGGTGAAGATTATTTATTAGAAGTTCTCGAACAAAAAAATAGAGAAGAAGCGAATGAATCTGTTCCCGCTAAGGGTTTATTCTTATTTAAAGTGAGGTATTAAAATGATTGATCTTTCAAACAAAGTTACAATTATAACTGGCGGTTCACGAGGAATTGGTGAAGCATGTGTAAAATTATTTTTGAAAGCAAACGGAAAAGTTGCTTTCACTTATAAGAGTGCAAAATCTCAGGCAGAAAAACTTGAAAAAGAACTTGGTAAAAATGTTAAATCTTATCGCGTTGATATGGAATCCGAAAAAGAAATTTTTGACATGGTTGATCAAACTGTTAAAGATTTTGGAAAGATAGATGTACTTGTTCATAATGCCGGGATCTGGAACGACGGAACACTTGAAAACATGACGCTTGATCATTGGAATGAATTAATTCGGATAAATCTCACCTCAACATTTTTATTCTGTAAAGCTGTAACTCCTTATATGAAGAGAAATAAGTATGGAAGAATAATTTTAATAACCTCAACTGCCGGGCAGCGAGGAGAAGCATTTCATTCTCATTATGCTGCTTCAAAGGGCGGAATGATCTCATTCACAAAATCTCTTGCTGTAGAATTGGCTTCTAATAATATAACTGTAAATTCAGTAGCTCCTGGATGGGTTGATACAGAAATGAACGATGATGTTTTTGCCGATAAAGATTATAAAGAAAGTATCAGAAAGGGAATTCCCGTTGGAAGAATTGCAACCGCCGAAGATATTGCCGGACCAACTTTATTTCTTGCTTCCGATTTAGCTTCACACATTAACGGAGAAATATTAAATGTGAACGGCGGAAGTGTTTTGTGCGGTTAGAAAGGAATTAACTAACCGAATAAAAATGTGAACTTTTGAATATTGGGTTCATTATCATATATTTGAATTGATTCACAAACCGACAAAAGAAAAAACAACAAATGGAATTTTTAGCTGAACTTCATCCGCGTATCGTTCACTTTCCTGTGGCATTATTTATATTATATTTTTTTTTCGAAGCGTTAGGTGTTCTGCTTAAGAAAAATTATTTGAGTAAATCAGCATATATAATTTTATTTGCAGGAATTGTAACGGCTGTAGCTGCCGTGTTAACCGGAAATCAAGCACATGAGGCAGCAAAAATTCTATATAAAGAAAAAACAAATTTGTTGGTTGGAATAATTGAACGGCATGAACAAAATGCAACTATTACACTCTGGTATTTTTTTGCAGTTTTAATTTTAAGAACGTATTTAATTCTCAAAAAGAAATTCGAGAACAATTGGAAATACATTTTTATTCCTATTGGATTAGCAGGTTGCTATCTAATATATATAACAGGAATACACGGCGGTGAATTAGTTTTTAAGTACGGAATCGGGACACAACTTTTTGGAAAATAATCCATAAATAAAATAGAAATGAAAAAACTTTTATTCTTTCTTATACTTTTTAGTTCTGTTACTTTTAGTCAATTCAAATTCGGCGCTGCCAAAGGGTTATTTATGGGGATTGCAGTTGGTCCCCGATTTCCAATTGGAGAATTTGCCGATGCACAAAATATCGGCATAGGTGCTGAAGTTATTTTCTCTTACAGTGATAATGAGTTTCTACCAATATTTCTTTACACAATGATCGGTTACCAACATTATCCGGGAAGACAAGATTTATATAAACGGAGCGACTACGCATCGTTCTCAAGTAATGTTTTAATGATAGCTCCGGGAGTAAGATATTATTTCAAACCGATTTTGGAAAATGTTGTTTTACTGATGCCGATAATTGATATCGGTGCTGAGTATGCTCTCTTCGAAAATTGGCACCAGTACAAGAACGACAGCGGTAAACAAAATTTTATTGAAGATGTAAGTAAATTCGGTTTTCATATCGGCGCAGGTTTTTCTATGTTCATTCTGGATGTTGTTACTTATTACAATTACTTACCCAAAAATCAGTATCTGTCTTTTAATCTGAGAGCAAACATTCCAATCTTTGTAAAAATGTAATGAGGGATTTATGAATTACAATAATATTTTATTCGAAGTAAAAAATAAGATCGGGTTTGTTACAATTAATCGTCTGGATAAATTAAACGCACTTAACGATGCTACTATTACCGAATTGAAAGAATGTTTTACTGCAATTAAAAATGATGAACGTATAAATGTTATAATAGTAACCGGCGCCGGAGAAAAAGCTTTTGTTGCCGGGGCAGATATTTCCGAATTAAATAAATTGGATGAATCAACCGGGAAGAAATTTTCAGAGAACGGGCAAGCAGTTTTCAACTTGATAGAGAATCTAGGGAAACCGGTTATTGCAGCGGTGAACGGATTTGCACTCGGCGGCGGGTGTGAACTTGCATTATCATGTCATATAAGATTTGCAAACGAGAAAGCAAAATTCGGACAGCCGGAAGTTAATCTTGGCATAATTCCGGGATATGGCGGAACGCAAAGATTAACCCGATTGATTAATTCCGGTCGAGCAGCAGAATTAATTTTAACCGGTGATTTAATTGATGCAAATGAAGCTTTGAGGATTGGTCTGGTTAACAAAATATTCAGTTCAGAAGAATTAATGAGTAAAGCAACTGAGTTTGCAGAAAAAATTTCTTCGAAAGGACAAATTGCTGTTAGAAAAGCTTTGCTTGCAATTGTTAGTTGTGATGAACTTTCGGAATCTGACGGTCTTAATTATGAAGCAAATTTATTTGCGGAAGGATGCGGCTCGGAAGATTTTAAGGAAGGAACAACTGCTTTTCTGGAAAAACGTAAACCAAATTTTAAAAACTCGTAGCGTAGAATTATATTCTGCGCCTAAAAAGTAACGCACAGATTTTGAATCTGTGCTACGATCAATAATTTGACAAAACGAAAACAAAAATTTATTAAATATCTTTTAACCGCAGCAATTGTTTTACTCATAATAAACATTGCTGTTGATTTAAAAACTCGTAGCGCAGAATCATATTCTGCGCCTAAAAAATAACGCACAGATTTAGAATCTGTGCTACGATCAATAATTTGACAAAACGAAAACAAAAATTTATTAAATATCTTTTAGCCGCAGCAATTGTTTTACTCATAATAAACATCGCTGTTGATTTAAAAACTCGTAGCGCAGAATCATATTCTGCGCCTAAAAAGTAACGCACAGATTTAGAATCTGTGCTACGATCAATAATTTGACAAACCGAAAACAAAAATTTATTAAATATCTTTTAGCCGTAACAGTATCATTGCTTGTTATTAATATTGCAATCGAGTCGCTAAAAAAACCTAAAAAAGATTCCGCTGTACATGAGCTTTCAGTTATTCAAATCGAAACTGTTTTTTTTACTGTTCTTGATGAATATGGAATCGAAAAAAAATGGATAACAAGAAAAAAATATAAGTCCGCAGATTATGATTCTGTAAAAACTGAGTACATTGTAAAAATACCTGCTGATATGCCGGTTCCGCTCATCATAAAAAACATTAATAAAGTTATTGAAAAAGATATTACCGGATTTGTATCTGAAGAAAAAAAGATGTTCGGAACAACTGAGATCCGTATTTATACTAATGAAGTTCTGAAATTGAAAGCAACATTAATTCCTGATAAAGAAATTATCAGAAAGAGAAATGAGCTTTCATTTGTGATCAATGATGTATTCGATCTTAGCGAAAAGAACTTTAACGACTTTTTGAGTATTCATCATCCGCTTTCTTGCACGGTCGTTCCGGGTCATGATTTGGTCATCAAAGCAGATTCTCTTAAAGATTACACAAAAGAATACGCAATTTTATTGAACAATGATATCAGCGATCCAAAGATGAAATTAAAATCAGATTATCAAAAGGAATTACTACGCGGATCAATGCAAAATATTGTTTCCAGTTTTAGAGATGCTAAGACTTACATAGTAGATGAAAATTCAACATTATATAATTCTCCTATCTATAATTATGTGCGAGATGAATTTAAGCGCCAAAGCATTTTTCTATATCCGCGTTCTGAATTAATAGAATTAAATGCACAGGAAGACTCAGAGCTAATTTCAAAGTTTAAATTTTACTGTGAAGACACAACTGGCGTACATCAGAAGATTTTTTTTAGTTCATTCGATAATTTTTTAAAAATTCAGAATGAGATTGAAAAAATTAAAAAGAAGGGTAATAAGATTATTCCGCTTTCAAAAACATTTTTGGCAAGAAAACCGGTTACTCTAAAGACTAAGTAAGCAAGTTTCCGTACATATCTAATTCAATAGGTTCAGCACCCGAAATTTGTTTTAACTGCTCAAAAACTTTTTTACGGTCTCCAACTGCAACTATAACCAATTCATCCGGTAATACATTATTAATTGCAGAAGCTCTTACTTCTTCGTTAGTAGCCGATTTAACTTTATTAGTATAATTAGTTAGTTCATCTATAGGAAGAGAATGAATTAATAGCGACTCAAGGTTTTTTGCTATTTGATTCAAAGTTTCAAAACGAGAAGGGAACTGCTTTATCAAATAAGATTTGGCAAAATTTATTTCTTCATCGGAAATATGCTCACGTATTCCGTTTAGCTCTTTTAATATTTCAATAATTGCTTCACCTGTATTTTCAATATTTACCGCTGTTGAGATTTCGAACAACCCGGTTTCTTTATAATAATGAAAAGAAGAATTAGCGCCGTAAGTAAACCCTCTTTTCTCGCGCAAGTTTGAATTTATTCTACTCGAAAACTGTCCGCCTAAAATAGTATTCATAATTTTTGTAGGAATAAAATCATTTGCGTCCCGTTTCTTAGAAATATGTCCGATACGTATTTCACTTTGTGCGGAATCAGATTTGTGAATAAAATAATATGATGTTTTATTGCGCCCGGGCGTTTTGAAATATTGATTGTTATCTGATGAAGAATTCCACTCGTTGAAATATTTATCAAACAAGTTAACAATCTCTGTCTCTTTCAAATTTCCGGCAGCAACAATTTTTGCATTAGAAGAAGTGAATGTCCGCACAAAAAAATCTTTAACATCATCGTTAGAAATTCTTGCTACACTTTCTGCAGATCCGATTTCCGGAAATCCGTAATACGAATCACCGAAAACACGGCGCTCGAAAGCAGATGAAGCAATAAAAGAAGGTTCATCTTTTAACTGAAGAATTCTGTCTAAGACTTTTTTCTTTTCACGCTGGAAATCTTTTTCTTCAAACCGCGGCTTCAGAACAATTTTAGAAATAAGTTCCAGTGATCTCTCGAAATTTTCGGTTAGTGATAATATGGAAAGAATTGTGGTATCATGATCAGCAGAGACAGAAAAGACAGAACCAAGTTTTTCAAATTCCTCGCTTAATTGAAGAGCATCAAATTCTCCGGCTCCTTCATCCATCAAAAGAGAAGTTAAATATCCCAATCCCTTTTTATCGGATGGATCAAACCTGCTGCCCGAAAAAACTATTATCTCGGCATAAACTATCGGAAGTTTCTCTTTGTGGACAATACTTATATCAATACCATTTCCAAGTTTCAGAAATTTCATCTCGGGTATGTTGAATAAAAGATCTTTCGCCGGTGTTGGTGTATCGGATCTGTTTAACATAATCATCACATCGTTTTAGGAATAATATTTAGTTCGAGATTTGGTTTCGTTAAAAACTTTTGTGCTGCATGAATTATTTGTTCGCGAGTAACTTGTTCATAACGCGAAAGATCAAATAGAAATGAATCGGGTTCATCCAGATAAAAATTATAATGATTAATATGATCTGTTATCAGATCAATTTTTTGCAGTGAGAAGATGTAGGAAGACTTGATATTATTCTTAGCTTTCATTAACTCATTTTCAGTAATACCTTTGGATATTAGTTCATCAATTCCTTTTGTGATCTCATCTTTAATTTTTTCAAGAGTAATACCCGGCTTTGCTGTTGATGCTATTATGAATGAACCGTCAAGTTTCCCGGAATATTGGAACGATGAAATATCCTGGGCAATTTGTTTCTCGAAGACAAGTGACTTGTACAACCGGGAATTTTTTGATGACGTTAAAATATCCGAAAGCAGATCGAGTACCGCATCGTGTTCGTGAAATGCTTTAACTGTATGCCATGCAAGATAGATCCTTGGCAGTTGAACATTATCTTCATAAATTATTTTTTTTGATTTATCTAGAGATTGCTTAGTTGCAATAACTTCCTGAATTGGTGCCGTTCCGTTTATCTCTCCAAAATATTTTTCAACAAGATATTGAGCATTAGATCTATCAAAATTTCCGCCGATAACTAAAGAAGCATTACCAGGAGAGTAATATTTCTCAAAAAATTTTTTAACATCATCAAGTTCAAATTTTATAATGTCTTCCATCCAGCCGATTGTAGGCCAGGAGTACGGATGATCTTGAGAAAATAAATTTGAAAATAATTTTTCCCATGCTAATCCGTACGGTTGATTTTCGTATCGCTGCCGTCTTTCATTCATTACTACATCTTTTTGATTATCGAGTTTCTCTTGATTCAATCCAGGTAGCATAAATCCCATTCTATCAGATTCTAACCACAAAGCAAGTTCAAGATAATTTGCAGGAACAGTTTCATAATAATTAGTCCGTTCAAAACTTGTAGAACCATTCAAACTTCCGCCGGCTTCTTGTATAAATTTGAAATGTCCTTCTTTAGGAACATTCTGCGAACCTTGAAACATCATATGTTCAAACAAATGTGCAAAACCGGTCTTACCGTTTCTTTCGTTAGCTGAACCAACCCGGTACCATAAATTAACTGCAGCAACAGGAACAGAAAGATCAGGATAAAGGATCACCTGTAATCCGTTTGATAGAGAATATTTCTCGTAATCAATTTTGAGTAAGTTTTTTGTAGTCAATTGGTTTGTCAGATTAATTATTCAATATAAACTCGATACGATCTAGCTTGCCGTCTATATTTGTTCGCGGAAAGATTTCAAATATTTTACATAGCAAAGGATAGATATCAATATTCCAAAGAGTTCCTGTGTGGTAGTTCTTTTTAAAATTTGGACCAACTGCTAAAAAGATTCCATGCATGTCAAGTTGGTTGTTATCGTAACCGTGCATGCCTTTTCCTTCCCAGTCGGATTTTTTATTTGAGAGAACCGTCCAACCTAAATCGGCAACAACAACTATTTGAGAAATAAAAGGATGATCATTAAAATGAAAATATTCCGGAACTTCATTGCGCAGATAAACTTTATAATGGTTTTCATTTTTTTTCAGAATGTTGAAAACTTTGTTGACCTTTTCTTTTTTCGGTTCAATAAACATGATCGGACCTCCGTCGTAAAATTTACAATCAGGTGAATCAGCTATTTTTTCAATATTAATAGTCCGATCTTGTGAGACTTCAGTCATACCATGATCAGAAACAAAAATAACGTTAACACTATCACGCATTTTTATTTCATCTAATTTTTGGAAAAGTAATCCTGCGATGTTATCAAGAGTTTTGATTGCCTGATTAGTCTCAGGTGAATCCGGACCGAATTTGTGTCCCTGTGTATCTGTTTCATGAAAATAAACTGTTATGAAATGAGGTCTTTTTTCAGGAGATAATTTTAACCAATTGATCACACCATCAATTCTCTTTTCATACGGTCTCTCATGATCATATCTTTCATAATATGAAGGATGACGATATGAGATTAGAATCTCAGATCCCGGCCAAAAATAGCTTGCAGTTTTAATCCCTTGTCTTTCGGCAGTTTCCCAAAAAGCTTCACCTAAATACCATTTACCATCTCGGACAGCGTTTGTATCTCCCATTCTATAAATAGTTCTATTGAAAGGATCGCCAAAAGTATTGGCTATAATTCCATGATGAGCCGGATACATTCCTGTTATTATAGATAGATGATTTGGAAAAGTTTTTGAAGGGAATGCCGGGCGAAGCGCTAATGCTGAAACACCATTGTCTTTTATCTTTTGAAGGTTCAGTGTAATTCCTCTGTTCAAATAATCCCATCTGAAACCATCAAAAGAAACTAATATTACATATGGTTTTGAACCTGCAAAAACGCAAATAGAAATAGTAAGATATAGCGATAAGAAAATGATCAATTTTTTCATTTTGGGAATCCTTGCTAAAAATAAAGTTAAATATAAGTATGTATTAATAAAAATTAAGATTTTCAGATGAGATGAATGAAAAGATAGTTTTTAAATTAAGAAATTCCAATTTTATTCAGAACAAAAGCACTTTTTTTATAATATAAAAAATTGTTTAACCCTTTTGACATTAATCAGATTTTCATATCTTCCAGTGTAAAAAAAAATCTCCAAACAACTCATTGCTAAAAAATAAGTGAGTTAACTAAAGTTTGTACTCAATGAATCTAAAAATGAATTCATATACACATGTTAGTAATCTATTTTGTCTGTATAAAAACCATTCTAAAAAAAATCGTATTAATTAATATTCACCAACCCATAAAGGAGTAAAATATGAGAAAAGTTAAACAATTGATTTCTTTTTTCTTGTTTACGGTTGTGTTGTTTAGCTCTCAATTAATGTATTCACAGGTTACTACTTCCGCCATGAACGGTACGGTTGTGGACCAAAACGGAAATGCATTACCAGGAGCTAACGTAATCGTAGTACATATTTCTTCCGGAACTCAATACGGAACTTCTACACGCCCAGATGGAAAATTCAATTTATTAGGTCTTAGAGTTGGCGGTCCGTACAAAGTTACAGTATCTATGGTAGGATATACATCTCAAGTAGAAGAAGGATTTACACTTGGTTTGGGACAAAATCTTAAAATAGATTTTAAGCTTCCCGAAACTGCTATTGAATTAAAAGGTGTAACTATAACAGCAGAAAAAGGTGCAATTCTAAGTGCAGCAAGAACCGGCGCTTCAACATCTGTAAGCAAAGAGGCTATTGATGTACTTCCAACCATTAACAGAAGAATTGAAGATGTTGCACGCTTAACCCCACAATATAGTCCTGCAGGGTTTGGTTATTCTTTTGCAGGTGTGGATAATCGTCTCAATAACATGACGATTGATGGTTCCTATTTTAATAATTCATTTGGTCTTGCCGGTCAGCCTGGTGATAGAACAGGCGTTGCCCCAATTTCTCTTGATGCAGTAGAACAAGTTCAGGTTAACATAGCTCCTTATGATGTTCGTCAAGGAAATTTTGTTGGTGCCGGTATTAACGTTGTAACTAAAAGCGGAACGAATGAATTCTCTGGTTCTGCTTATTATAACTATCGTCATCAGGGTTTAGTTGGGTTAAAAGCAAAAGATAATGCCTTCAATCCGGGAACATTCAAGTATGATTTAGTAGGTGCCCGTCTTGGCGGTCCGATTATTAAAGATAAACTCTTTTTCTTTGTTAGTTTTGAAGATGATAAAACCCTTAGTCCTGGAACGACATTTAGAGCAAATCTCGGTGGTGAGACTGCAACAGGTAATGTTACAAGAGTTTTAGCTTCTGACCTTGATGCACTAAGTAGCTTTTTGAAAAGCAAGTTTAATTATGAAACAGGATCTTATCAAGGTTATGACTTTGCAAATCCTTCCACAAGATTTTTAGCTAAATTGGATTTTAACCTTAATGATAAGAATAAAATAAGTGTACGTTATACTCAATTGGATTCAAAGACTGACGTATTACTTTCAACCTCTTCATCTCTTGGATTTGGTGGTCGAAGAAGCAACAATAATGCCTTGAACTTCGCAAACTCAAATTATGCCATTTTAGAAAATATTCGCTCAGTAATTGGCGAGTGGAACTCAGTTCTTAGCGATAATATGTCAAACAACCTAATTGTCGGTTATAATTATAGCGATGAAAGCAGAGAATCAAAAGGTTCCTTCTTCCCGCTGGTAGATATTCTCAATGGTGGTTCTGCTTATACATCATTTGGATTTGAACCATTCACACCTAATAATGAATTACGTTATAGCAGTTACCAGATTCAGGATAACTTTAGTATCTACACAGCTAACCATAACTTGACATTTGGTGTGAGCGGAGAAATTTATAAATCAGAAAACGTTTTCTTCCCTGGCTCTCAAAGTGTATACGTTTACAATTCTCTTGCTGATTTTTACACCGATGCAAATGGCTATCTTGCAAATCCGAACAGAACTTCTTCTCCTGTTGCTTTAAGACTTTTCCAGGTACGGTATAACAATATTCCCGGTCAAGAAAAACCGGTTCAACCATTGAAAGTATTCTATACAGGTGTTTATGCACAGGATGAATGGCAATTTAGCAAAGATCTTAAATTAACTTTGGGATTAAGAGTTGACGTTCCAATCTTTGGAGATACAGGATTTGATAATCCATTAGCAAATGCCCTTTCATTTAGAGATGAAAACGGAAGTACTGTTCAGTACAATTCCGGAAAATTACCAGATCCAAAAATTCTTTGGTCACCAAGAGTTGGTTTTAACTGGGATGTTAACGGAGACCGTTCTACACAGATTCGCGGCGGTACCGGTATCTTTACTGGCCGTCCTGCTTATGTTTGGATCTCTAACCAGATCGGTAACACCGGAGTGTTAACCGGATTCGAACAATATGCTAACATACCAGCGGGTAGATTAATCTCTGCTGGAGGCCGACCTTGGAATCCGAATCCTAATGCATACAAACCAACTAATGTAACAGGTGCACCTGCTGCATCTTATGAATTGGCTTTAACAGATAAGGATTTTAAATTCCCGCAAATTTGGAGAACAAATTTTGCAATTGATCAAACTCTTCCATGGTGGGGACTTATTGGTACTGCAGAAATTCTTTATAACCGTGATGTAAATGGTTTATACTATATTGATGCAAATCTACCGGCTGCTCAAACTGCATTTAAGGGTGCTGATAATCGTCCAAGATGGACAAGCAACAGGATCAATGCTAATATTGCAAATGCTACAGTATTAAAAAACCAAAACATTGGATATAACTGGAGCTTTACAGCTACAATTGAAAAACCATTCAGTAAAGGTTTATTCTATAAGTTAGGTTATAATTATGGTGAAGCAAGAAATACAATTGATCCTGGTTCAATTGCTCGTGGGTCTTGGACGAACAATGCAATGTCCGGTGATCCAAACAGTCCGGGTGTTTCATTTTCAAGTACAAATCCTGGAAACAGATTATTTGCTGCTCTAACATACCGTTTTGACTATTTCAAATTTGGATCAACCACTATTTCTTTTATGTGGGATATTTATACACCGTCGCCTCGGAGTTATATATATAGCGGCGACTTGAATGGTGACGGAGGATCATTTAACGATCTTATATATATTCCAAGAAATAAAACGGAAATGAATTTTCAACAATATACTTCCTCCGGTGTTACCTTTACACCAGAACAACAAGCTGCAGCTTGGGATGCTTATATCCAACAGGATGAATATCTAAGCGATAATAGAGGTAAATATGCAGAACGTAATGCTGTTGCTCTACCAATGATTTCAAGGATGGATTTGAGTTTTATCCAGGAAGTTTATGCTAATTTCCTTGGAAAGCGTAACACATTACAAATCAGAGCAGATATTCTAAACTTTGGAAATCTAATTAATAAAAATTGGGGAGTTGGCCAGAGTCTTGTTTCAAGTACACCATTGATTGCTCGTGGTGCAGATGCTCAAGGAAGAGCTCAATACCAATTGAGAAGCACCAGTGGTAAGTTGATGGATAAAACATTCCAATACAATGCCGGTATCGGTGATGTTTATAGAATACAGTTTTCTATAAGATACATCTTCAACTAAAACTGTAAGCGATTATTATAAGGGCTGTCCTCTAAAAGGACAGCCCTTTTTTATTTTAAACCAAAGGTCGGTAGAGACTTGATTTATCAAGTCTCCATATTATTTATAATTAGTGAATTGAACGGGGAAATCGAGATCGGATTCTTTAACAAGTTTCATGATTGCTTGAAGGTCATCAATTTTAGGAGCTTGTACCCTTATCTGTTCATCTTGAATCTGAGTATTAACTTTCAATCTGCTTTCTTTGATCATTTTCGTTATCAGCTTTGCGTTTTCTTTAGAAATACCGCTTTGCAAATTAATAGTCTGTTTAATCCTTCCGCTTGCTGCCGGTTCAGGTTCAAGATATTTCAATGCCTTTATAGAAATTCCGCGTTTAATAAATTTCGTTTGCAGAATATCAATGGATTGTTTGCGTGAGTAATCATCTTTTGTGTTAAGTGTTATTAATTTTTCTTTTTTGTTTAGCAAAATTTCTGTGTTAGAGTCTTTTAAATCATAACGCTGTTGAATTTCCTTAGCAGCTTGGTTTAAAGCATTATCAACTTCTTGAAAATCAATTTCCGAGACGATATCAAATGAATGATTTGAAGCCATAAATTTTTCCTTTTTATTTGTATCAAAATACTGAAAATATTCAAACAAAAGTTCACTGAAGTAATAAATGATTTAATACTAATATTGAATACAATTATTTGAATTTAACGACCCAATTACTATATTAATTATAAGATTTAAAGGGGTTCATAATTGAAATATTAAAAACCAATAATCCTTTCATCTTTTCCAATTTAATAATATTCTTGTTTATGGGGCAGCACTAATTTTTTGAGGGGTAAATATTATATACAAAAAAAAAATTATCACTTTTCTCTTATTCTTCATTTCGTACTTTGAAATTTTGTTCGCGCAAGATTTAGGAATAAAACAAAACATTATTAATGTTCTTGCTAATACCGGTTTTGAAAATATTCGTATCAAGTACGATACAGATAAAATAATAATTGCATATGAAAATAGAGTGTATAGATTCGATATAGATGCAGTTAAGGAAGTTTTGAAGATAGTTGTGCCTAAATTAACTGAGCAAGGAAAAATCATCTTAATTCCTGAGAACAGAAAAATACCCTTAGTGATTATTGAAGCTTCAGTTACTGATTGTAAGGATTACTTGGCTTCAAATATTTCCGGAGCCGAGTTCGCCGAAAAATTGAAAATTATTTTTGAAACTGATACAGAGTGGCAAGACTTGAAAAATGAAACTGAGTTTAATTCATCAAATTTAAGATTTGACATAACATTAAAACCAACTATAGCAGCTCAGTTTGGAGTTTATACTGATCCTGTAATGTGGCAACTTAATTTAGTACCGGGAATTAGAACAAGTTTTTGGAAAGGGATGTTATTTAATTATGAACTGATTGTACCAATTCATAATGATTTATTGCCCATGGAGGATTCTGTTAGAACAGGATTGACCGTGATAAATCAAACGTTAAGATTGCCTAATTCTTTTTTTGTTTCATCTTCAATAGGATATTTTTCAAATAATAGATATGGATTTGATTTAGAAGCCAAAAAATATTTTTCAAATGGTGATATAAATATTGGAATTAATTTCGGAATTACAAGCTTTGCTTATTTTGTTGGGAAGAGATTTAATTACTCAGATCAGTTTATCTGGACTGGTGGTGTTAATTTTGATCTTCGAATACCAAAATATGATTTGACATTGGGACTTTCAGCAGGTAAATTTATAATGGGTGATAATAGTATTCGTTTTGATATTAATAGAGAATTCGGGGAAATTGAAATTGGCTTCTTTGCTCTAAGATCAATAAGGGGTGTATCGAATGGTGGGATTAATATTTCAATACCAATATTTCCTTCAAAGTACTGGAAACCTAATTTTATTAGACTTCGAACTCAAGAAAATTTTGGATGGGGTTACATTGTGAGAAGTAATATACCAGATTTAATCGGGCTTAGATATACTACCGGAAATAAAATAAATAATTTCATAAAAAAATTAAATCCAGAATTCATAAAAAATAATTTTCGAAAAAATTAATGAATTTAAAAACTAAATCAATCTGGGGTGTAATATGAAAAAAAACAAAAATACCTCTGTGCTATTTGTTGTTACATGTTTATTCTTTTTAGTAGGTTCCTTATTACTGTCTAGTTGTGAAAGTTCTCGGGTAGGACCAGAATTACCAACGCCAAATCCACCGGCCCCTCCAGCACAGCCACTTGTATTAAAAGGTACTGTAGTTGATTCAAAAACAGGAGGCGCTGTCTCAGGTGCTACTGTGCAAGTATTAAAACAAGATGGCTCTACAGTAACTACGTTAGCCACTGATGCTACAGGTACTTTCTCCTATGATATTACTACACTTAATCAAGCAGTGTTAAAAGTTACTGCTACAGCAACAGGTTACGGTTTTGCATTTGTTTACGCAACGATAGATTTGGTAAACAAAGCAGCACAAGTAGTTATTGTTCCATTAGATAAAATTCAAACTACTACAGTTAATTTAACTCCATTGGGTGGAACTACAACAGTCCCTAGTAATGAGTCTGTATCCGGACAAGGTGTAACTATAACTGTTCCTGCAAATGCTGTAACTCAAAATACTACTGTATCGGTATCTCAAGTACCTGTTAATAATGTTCCTCCTCCGACAAATAGTGCATCCACTACTCAAGTTGGTGTAACTAATTTACAACCAGCAGGAATTACATTTGCACAACCTGTTAGATTATCTTTTCCTCTTCCTTATGAATTTAATCCTGCCGATCAAGTTCCTCTACAAGAATTAGTAAATAATAATTGGACGAGCGCTAGCTTAAATGCTGTTGTAGATAATACAGGTTTGATTGCCAATGTTAATATTACAAAAACTGCTCAATATGCATTAACAGATAATACAGTAGTTTCAGGATCCGTAAGTGGTTCAATAATTTCAAATGATAATAACTCTATAACACTGACTCTGAATAAAGTATTGGATACCCGACAATATACATTTAGTTCCGGCACACTAAATATCACTGATTTAACCGGATCAAGAGTTTGGACAGTTACCAAAACGAAAAAAGGAATTAGGAATTTACCTTCAGATATTTGGTGGATTAATGTACTTAAGCAAAGACATGGTTCGGATAGATTTGTTGGTTTCACAGGTCTCAGCAGCACTACAACATTTCCAGTACCTTTTAGTGTTCCATGGCAGGGTATTCCACCAAAAGCTGCAACAAGTGACGGCGCTGGTAATATAGACTATCCAGGACAATCAGGAAATTGGAGTGTTAGAGTTACAGTAACAAGTACTTCTATTACTACAATAAATGTATCACTGGAAAATAATTTCTGGAAAATAACTGTAACTGCAATAACGAATTCATGGGTAATAAGCCAGAAGGAATGGATTTGGACAGGACATAATCAAGGAGCTATAAGCTACCCGTTTTAATGTTTTGTTTTTGATGTCGGGGTGGGGAGATTCGAACTCCCGACCTCTTCGTCCCGAACGAAGCGCGCTAACCGGGCTGCGCTACACCCCGAAAATTATGTGGGACTAAAATAAAGACTTTTATGCGATGAAAAAATAAATAATTAAAAAATCCTTTTTTTTAAGGAGGTTATATGAAAAAATTCTATTCAGTATTAGTACTCTCGATTTTACTTCTATCAGTAGAAACAGTAAATGCTCAGCTTGCTCAAGATAGTTGGTCGGTGGGATTTGGATTCAAGTATCCGAGATTTTTTAGTATTAACACTACAAGCTTAAACACAAACTTCGGTGGTTATATTGGTTTGCAGAGAAATTTTTCCGAACATGTAGCTTTAAAACTTACAACGGGCTATAATCATTTGGAAAGTCAATATACTGATGCTAATAAATTGCTACAGACCGCAAAAACAAATTCTATTACCGGTGATTTAGATTTTTTGTTTTATTTAGCTCCGTGTGAATCTGTTTCCCCTTACTTGTTTGGAGGTATTGGTGCTAATTATAGAACGCTGACAAATTATCTTACTAAAACATTCGATCAAAATGCACTTGTGTTAGAATTTGGTGCTGGTGCGGGACTTGAATGGAATCTAAGTGAAGAATGGAAATTAGTAACGGAATTTGATTATCGGGTTACAGGTAATTCAGAATTAGACGGTGCGTTAGGTGCAGGTGAAGCTAGCGGAAAAGATTCTTACATAAGTGTTGGTCTTGGTCTTCTTTATTTCTTGGATAAAGGTGCACCTTCAAAAAATTGCCAACTTTATTCCGGAGTATCATCACAAGAATATAAAGACATGACCGACTATGACAAAATTGAAGGGATGATAAAGAGACATATTCCGAAAGAAGTAATAAAAGAAGTTGTTGTTGAAAAACCTATGAAAGCTATGATGATGGATAAATGGGTTCTAATCGGTGTTAACTTTGATTTCAATAGTACAAAATTTACTGCCGAATCATATCCAATTCTTTATGATGCAGCAAAGACTTTGCTAAAGAATCCGGATATGAAAGTTGAGATACAAGGTTATACAGATGACATCGGCACTGAAGTTTATAATAAACAGCTTGCTCAGAAGCGAGCTGATGTTGTAAAAAATTATTTAACCTCAAAAGGTGTTTCTGCAAGCAGACTACGAACTATCGGTTACGGAAAACTTAATCCTGTTGCAGATAACAAAACTGCAGATGGAAGGGAATTGAACCGACGCATTGAATTTAAGATGCAATGATTCTAATGAAAAGTTCATCCCGACTTGCCGGGATGAACTTTTTTTATTCAATAATTATTTTGTAATAAATTGAAATTAGTCTAACTTTACTCAAGAAATTTTCCTTTAACTTTATCCGGAGAGATAGGCAAGGGATGAAAGACAAAATTAAAATAGAAAACAAAAATGGAGACCTCGGCGACTGAAAAGTCAACGAGGATTTTTTTTATATGGACATAAAAGCAAAAATAATTGACGAAGAAGGACTTAACCGAACACTTACTCGTCTTGCGCACGAAATTTTAGAAAAAAACAAAGGATCGAAAAATCTTATCCTGATTGGGATGCGGACTCGGGGTGAATTTATTGCAGAACGAATAAGGCAAAAAATTAAAGAGATTGATAAATCAGATCCAAGTTACGGTGTACTTGATATAACTCTTTATCGCGATGATTTCCGTAAACGGTTAAAACAACCGGAAATTTCTGTAACCAATATTACGTTTGATATTAATGACCGTGATGTGATTCTGATTGACGATGTTCTATACACAGGCAGAACAGTGCGTGCGGCGCTTGATGCACTAATGGATCTTGGTAGACCGAATACGATTCAACTTTGTGTTTTGGTAGATCGCGGTCATCGTGAATTACCAATCCGTGCAGATTTTGTCGGCAAGAATATTCCAACATCAATTAATGAGGAAGTACGTGTTCGTATTAAAGAAACGGACGGTGAAGACGGTGTTTTTTTAGTTAATGCTCCAAGTAATATTTAGAGAGAAGATCATGTCATTATCAAATAGACATTTATTAGGTTTAAACGGTGTACCCAAAGAAGATATTCAATTGATTCTTGATACTGCAACTACGTTTCGAGAAGTCCTTGAACGCCCGATCAAGAAAGTACCGACTCTTCAAGGAAAAACAATTGTAAATCTTTTTTATGAAGACTCAACACGTACAAGAATCTCTTTCGAACTCGCTCAGAAACGTCTATCAGCCGACACAATAAATTTTTCAACTTCATCGAGCAGCGTTAAAAAAGGTGAAACTTTTAAAGATACTGTCCGCAATATTGAGGCAATGAAAGTTGATATGATTGTTGTTCGTCATAAATCGGCCGGTGTGCCGCAATACTTAACTCGAATCTCCAAAGCGAATATTATTAATGCGGGAGATGGTCTCCACGAACATCCTACTCAAGGATTGCTTGATATGTATTCGATACGGGAACGTCTTGGTAAACTGGAAGGATTAAAAGTTTGTATAGTTGGAGATATAGCTCACAGTCGAGTAGCGCTTTCAAATATCTTTGGCTTAAAATCAATGGGAGCTATCATTTCAGTTTGCGGACCTGCTACAATGATTCCAATAGGTATCGAATCGTTAGGTGTGAAAATATTTACTAACATAGATGAAGCAATTGCGAAGAACAATGTACTGAATGTTTTGAGAATTCAGCTTGAAAGAAACGCCGGAACAAGAATCCCTTCTTTAAGAGAATATCATAAATATTTTGGAATTACCTCAGAGCGAATAGAAAAGTTTAATAAAGAAATTGTAATACTTCATCCGGGACCAATAAACCGAGGCGTTGAACTTTCATCAGAAGTGGCTGATGGTCCGTATCAAGTTATTCTTGATCAAGTTACTAATGGAGTTGCTATACGCATGGCGGTTCTATACTTACTCGGTACAATGCATTAAGATAAAAGGTGAGAAATGAAAATTATACTTAAACAAGTTTTAATATTACATCCGGAACAAAAGTTAAATCAAAAAAGTGATTTACTTATTAACGATGGAATTATTGAAAAGATTGATGGACTGAAAGAAGTAGATTTCAAATCATCGAAAGTTTTTGATCTTGATAATAAAATATGCTCACCAGGATTCTTTGATATGCACGTACATTTACGGGAACCAGGCAGAGAAGATGAAGAGACTGTTGAAACAGGAAGCAATGCTGCAGCTGCCGGAGGATTTACCGGAGTAGCTTGTATGCCAAATACGGATCCCAATATTGACTCCGCAGAAATTGTACGGTTTATTAAAGAGAAAGCCAAAGATCACTTAGTTGATGTTTATCCTGTTGCTGCAGCTACGCTTGCGCGAAAAGGAGAAGCTCTTTCACCTATGTATGAATTATTTGAAGCGGGAGCCGTTGCTTTTTCAGATGACGGTGTTGCAATAAAGAATGCCGGTGTTTTACGAAATGCTCTTGAGTATTCTATAAATTTTGGAACACCTATAATCGAACATTGTGAAGACGAATCTCTTGCAGACGGCGTTATGAATGAAGGATTGATTTCAACTACATTAGGATTACCCGGCATACCAAAAGTTGCAGAAGATCTAATAGTAATGAGAGATATCATGCTTGCTGAATTTACCGGCGGTAAAGTTCATATTGCCCATATCAGTTCAAAAAAATCCGTCGAGTTGGTTCGACAGGCTAAGAAAAACAAAATTAATGTTACCGCAGAAGTAACACCGCATCATTTTACATTGACTGATGATCTTCTAAAAACTTATGATACTAATTACAAAATGAATCCTCCGCTGCGAACAAGAGCAGATGTAGAAGCAATGATTGAAGGTTTAAAAGATGGAACGATTGATTGTGTTGCAAGCGATCATGCCCCTCACGCCATTGAAGAAAAAGAAACAGAATTTATTTTTGCACCCAATGGTATAATTGGACTTGAGACAGAACTCAGTTTAGTGATGAGTGAATTGGTTCATAGAAAACATTTAACCATTTCTCAGGTAATTGAGAAGCTAGCAATTAATCCTAGAAAGATTTTAAATATTCCAATTCCACAAATAAAAATAGGTGAAGTTGCTAATCTTACAATTTTTGATCCCGATCAGATATGGACTGCTGACATAAATAAATTTAAATCTAAAGCGAAAAACTCACCATTTGATAAACGTCTTATGACTGGTAAATCTATTGCTGTGATTAATAAAGGTAAAATGTTCTTCGAAGATAAATTTACTTCAATATAAAATTCAATAAAATGTTCAGAGTTGTTCAATCAATAAGACAGCTCTGATTTTTTTATTCCTCTCATTAACTTCAGTAAAGTATTTAACCTCAAAATCGAACTAAAAAAGCAAGTTCTACTTCTGAATAATTAGGAAGATAATTGGCATTATGATTGCACTATCATAATCAGAAATTTATGGAGGATGCTATGAAAACCTTAAGATTATTTTTCAGCGGAACATTTTTATTCACCATTTTATTGATAACCGGTTGTGATCATTTGCGTGATTATGATAACACACCGCCTTCAAAGCCAAGAAATATATCTACAGTAACCGGTGATAATAGAGTTGATCTTTATTGGGATAAAAATCCGGAAAGAGATGTTGCAGGTTACAATGTTTATTACAGTTATTCCTATAATGGAAAATATACTTTAATAGGCAGTACACAGAGTAATAATTATATTGATGATGGAGCTAAGAACGGAACAACATATTATTACGCGGTAAGTGCATACGATTATGACGGCAATGAAAGCGATTTAAGCGAAGATGTAGTATATGATACACCACGTCCCGAAGGATTTAACCAGGCAATTTTCGATTATTACAAATCTCCTAATAATGCCGGTTATGATTTTAGTAAATATCTCGTTTTACCTTACAATGATACCAACGCTGATATGTTCTTCGAAAATTATAACGGCACCTTTTACATAAACGTTTGGGCGAAAGACTCTGATCTTCAAGATATGGGACAGACACAAGATATATGGGATATCAGTTACGCTCCTATGGGGGGATGGATTCCGGTTAAACAAGGAGAAAATGTAAAATATGCTCAAGCAATAGTTGGTCATACTTATGTAATATGGACATGGGATAATCACTTTGCCAAAGTAAGAATTAAAAACATTACTAATGAAAGAATGGTATTTGACTGGGCATATCAGTTAGTTGAAGGTAATAGAGAATTAAAGAGAGTAAATCTCTCGTCAAAAAGAAATTCAGTACCAGACAAAGTTGAAAGAAAATATTAACCTCGATGCATTCCTTCTCCATGTTGAAAAAGCATACCTTAATGGTATGCTTTTTTATTTCTTTTAATTATTTTGGTGTAAGATTAGTGAAGAAAATGAAGTTAATAAATAAAAATAGTGCGATACTTTTAATAAGTAGTTTATTGCTATTTCTTAATTTTTATTCGATGGTAATTAATGCACAAGAATTACATGGGAAAGATGCTTTAAGAGTTTTTTTAAGAATTGAAGAAGGTATTTCAGGTGCAACGGTTAACAAATTTTCAAAATATTTTGGAAATAAGAATTATCTAAGTCTTTCTAATGGGGTATCGGGTTATTACAGCACTAATCAATCATACTATGTAATTAATGATTTTCTAAATATTTACCAGCCCACATCCTTCAAACTGACTAATATTGTTACTGAAACTGCAGCTCCATTTGCATCCGGAATATTAAAATTTAATTCAAAGGGAGTAAGAGGAACCTCAACAGTTTTTATTTCACTGCATTTCATTGATGGTGAATGGAAAATTTATCAGATAACGATTAATTAGAATGATAAACAAATTCTTGAATCGGAAACTATTATTTACTGCTCTATTTTCAATTCCTTTCTTGATATTTATTGTAACTGCAATCATGTCTCCAATCTTTATCAATAATGAAAAAAATAATTGGGAAACTATACTAACCGATAAAATTGAAGCTACTCAAACTAATATTGATAAGGCGTTAAACAGGAAATTGGATTTGCTTATTAGATCATTCGATTCAATTAAGCCAACTCTTTTCAAGATATTATCTGACAAGAATGTTGATAATAAAAAAATCATTCAACTATTTTCTAATTATGATAAAGGAAAAATATTGATCCAACTATACAATGGTTCAAATATACTAATCGGATGGAATGCTCAACCGGTAATAGATGAAGCAAGTATATCAAACGTAAAGTATTATTACGGACAAACTTTTTTTAGCGGGAAAAAACTTATTTCATACTTATCGTTTAGTGATTCATTAAAAATTAGTAACCACGACTACACTATTATTATAAGCACTCCAATCGAGAAACATTTTTCACTCTCTAATAAATATAATTCATTCGAAAACTTTCCGGATTCGTTATCAAACAGACTTTCTGTGAGAATAAATATTGATTACTCACCCTTTGCTAAAAACTCTAAGGATGGTAGAAAATATTCCTATTCACTTTTAAATAATTTCAAAAATAAAATAGGGATTGCAACATTTGATAAACCATCATTAGAAACTTCTATCAATTTGATTAAAAGTCAGATCTGGCTGATGCAATCAATAGCTTTGATTTTTATTCTCATAACTTTAGGTTTTTTCAGTAAAAATTATTTTAACAAAGTTAAAAGCAAGTTTCTTAAAATATTATTATTAACTTTCTATTTAACTGTGCTGCGGATAGCATTGTTCTATTTTGAAATACCTTCTTCACTGATAATTAATTCGCTGACAGATTCTTCAAATTTTTCCTCTGTTTTTGGGTATGGGATTGTCCGCTCTCCGCTTGAGTTTACTATTACAGTTCTTTTTTTACTTACAGCAGTGACCAGAGGATATAATTATTTTCTCGAATATTATTATGAGAATCAATTAAAAGAAAAAAAACGAGTTACTTACTTTATTACTATAATCTTTTCATTGGTTCTTTATTTATTGGTTTACCGCGGACTTGCTGCATCAATTAGAAGTGTGATTTTTGATTCAAATATCCGATACTTTAAAGATTTTTCATTAATTCCCGAATCTTCTGTTTTGCTAATGTGTTTGAATATTTTATTACTTGCATCATCGGCAGTTATATTCTCGGTAATACTTATTCTGTTAATTCTAAATTATAAACCGGAGTTTTTCCCCAAAAAGAGATTCACATTTTATTTGATATACTTTTTAATTTTCCAAATCTCTGGCTGGTTATTTGATCTGCTGCAAAGCGAACCTCAAGGAACTCCGTTAATTCGAATTATTTTTATCGCTATAACTTTCTTACTTTCACTAATCATTCTTAATGCTGGAAAGAAATCAATACTGCATTATGTCTATTATTCATTTGCTGCTTCAATTCTATCGGTTAGTTTATTAACATTCTACAATTCCGAGATCGAAAGGGAATCATTAAAAACTACAGCTCATGATATCACCAGAACCGATGAAAACTTGATTGAGTTTATGGTTTATCAAACTCTAAGTGGAATTCAAACCAGCGACAAAGTTGTTAATTCATTTTTCTATGATGCAGATCTTTCCGCAGATGCATTTATTGTTTGGACAAACAGTATGCTTTATAAAGAAGGGCTTAGTTCTTCTATATGTTTCTATGATGATCAAAAAAAGTATCTCGGCGGATTTTCATCATCTAATGAATTATTAACTGACAAGCTACAGCAAATTATAGAGCAATCGGGTGATAGCTTAAAAATAAGTAAGCAATTAAATATGTTCGGTGATAGAGTAACATTTATTGGAACTTCTCCTATTCTATCAGAAGAAAAAATCATCGGGTATGTTCTAGTTTCAGCAATATATAATGAAGATTATTTTCATTATGCCGAATTACCAAAATTTTTAATTCCCCAGAGAGCAGGTATTGCCTCAGCAATTGACTATGATAAACTGAAAATATTTGATTTCCATAACGGCGAACTTGTAAGATCTTACGGAGGCATAACATTATCGGATTCTTGTCAGTACTCTATTCTTAACGCAACATTTACTTCGTTTAACGAAGCATGGATGAACCTTGAACTGAATAATGAGAACTATCTTTTCTATCTTCTTAAAATTAATACGCCTTCAATTCATAAAATAATTGCAGTTGCTGTTGAAGAAAAAAACTTTTCTTGGAGTCTAACTGATTTCTTTAAAATATTTTTTATTCACACCATAATCATTTTATCCATATTATTTATAGTCTCTATCGTAAAAATGAAGCAAACTATAATTATTCTATCTGCATATCGTACTCGGTTGATAGGTGCATTTATGATTGTTTCATTGATCCCTTTAATATTGATCGCTGTTTACTTTAGAAACTTAACGGAAGAAAAAAATTCCGAACTTGTTTCGAAAAGATTAACAGAACTAGCTCAACAAGTAGAATCATATTTATCGCTTTATTCTACAGAATCAAACATCAATTCACAGCTTATATATGAAAAAGCAGCAACTGATATTAATATTTCCTTTTCTCTTTTCAGAAATATTGATATGATCTACAGTACGAATAAAATTTTTAACGAAATTGGATTACTTTCCCAAATTCTTCCGGCACCAGTTTATAATGAAGCTTTATTAAGTGTGAATCAAAATTACTATGAGAAAGAAAAATTTGAAAATCACACTATCAATTCTATTTATCATCGTTCTTCAATAAACGGTGACGAATTTATAATTAAAGTATCCGATCTGTTTAATAAAATTGATCTCCCTTTATCTGATATAGAACTTGATATTATCTTGTTCGGAATATTTTCATTGGTTGGAATCCTTCTATTCATATTTAGTACAATACTTGCTGAACAAATATCTTCCCCAATAAGAAGATTAACCGGCGGGACAAAATCCGTTGGTGAAGGAGATTTAAATGTTGAAATTAATTACGGAACACGCGGAGAGATTAAAGATTTGATAGATGGATTCAACTCGATGGTTAAAAGACTTAAACAAAGCCAAATTGAACTTGCGCAATTAGAAAGGGAAACAGCTTGGAAAGAAATGGCAAAACAAGTTGCTCATGAAATTAAAAATCCACTAACACCAATGAGGCTTAATGTTCAGCAATTGATCGCGGCGCATAAAGATGATTCACCAAAGTTCAATTCTATCTTTGATAAAGTTACTTCATCAATTATAACGCAAATAGAAATACTAAAAAATATTGCTTCGGAATTCTCAAACTTTGCTCGAATGCCCAAATTGAGCATTTCAAAATTAGATGCCGTTTCTGTTATAAAGGAAACCTTAAATTTATTTATTGAAGAGAAAAGAGAAATAATATTTGATGCGAAGAAATCTGAAATATTTATTAATGCTGATCATGATCATTTAAAAAGAACAATTGTAAATCTTATAAGAAATTCCATCCAAGCGGATTCAACTATTATCACTGTTACAATTGATGCGGACAGTGGATACTGTCTTTTGAGAATAAAAGATAATGGAAAAGGAATTTCCCAAGAAAATATTGATAAGGTGTTTGATGAAAACTTTACTACGAAAACAAAAGGTATGGGAATAGGATTAAGCTTAGCAAAGAGATTCATTGATAATATCGGAGGAAATATTTCTGTAGAATCAACATCAGATGCAGGCACTACATTTTTATTAACAATTCCTTTAGCCGAATAATGTTCGATCTAACTCCACAACAAAAAGAAGCATTCGATTATAAGAATCACATTTCTTTGACTGCTAACGCGGGTTCTGGAAAAACGTTTGTGCTGTCTAAAAGATTTGTCGAGATCTTACTAAATGAAAAAATTGATTTATCAAGTATAGTTGCAATTACTTTTACAGATAAAGCTGCCGGCGAGCTTAATAAAAAAATTGCCCGTGAGATAGACGAAAGAATTCTTTCGGAAGAAAACTCCGGCAAGCATAGGAAACTTGAAGAAATAAGAAGACAATTAGTTTCAGCCAATATATCAACGATACATTCTTTTTGTATTAACATTTTAAGGGAATTTTCACCCGAAGCGGAAATAGATCCAAATTTTAGTGTAATTGATCAATCAACAGCTAATGAAATATTTCAATTGTGCGTTGAAGATTCCATAAACACTAATATTAAAAACCCGGAAAGTTCAGAAGAATTAAAATATATCATCCGTTATTTCGGTTCTAAAAAAGCATTCATTGCACAATTAGAGAATTCACTGAATCAAAAGAACACGATTGACCAGATATCCAGGAAATTATATTTAAGATCAGAAAATGAAATAGCAAATTTTTTCCGTCAAGAATTCGAAACTGTTTTCGATCAGATTTTTTCGGCAAAGATTTTAGAAGTTATAACAATTCTTAGAATAATAAATGACTTTGTTCTTAAACAGAACAAATTCAATAAGCATGCATTGGAAACTGAATATATCTTAAATCATTTTACTGCACATCTATCATCTGTAAGCAAGATAATATTTCTTAAACAATTTGTTGGCTCAGTGCTGACAAAAGAATACACAGTTCGTAAATCCGGTTATTTAAGTAAAGGTCGGGAAGAATATCAGGACCAAGTAGAAACAATTAATTTGCTTTTTCAAGAACTGCTGCCGTTCTTTTCCTTTGAAGAGGGGAATAAACATGAAATAGAATTAGCTCGAATCGGCAAGGCATATCTTAAAATCTTTAATAGTACAAACAAATTATATACTGATAGGAAAAAGCAAAAAGGTTATCTCGATTTTGAAGATCTTTTAATATTTACTCAACAAGTTCTACAAAGAGAAGAAGTACAAACATATCTTCGAGAAAAATTTCGTTATATCATGATAGATGAATATCAAGACACAAATGAGCTTCAATATGAAATATTCATGCCTATTCTGGATAACCTCCGCAGCGGTAATCTTTTTGTTGTTGGCGATGAGAAACAAAGTATTTATATGTTCCGTAATGCAGAACTGGAAGTATTCAATAAAACAAAAAAAGAAATTTACGGAACAGAGAAAACAGGCAGATTACTAAGTTTACCTCACAGTTTTAGAATGGCACCTGCTCTGGCTCTATTCATAAATAAAATATTCTCCAACCTCTTTAATAATCCTGATAAATTTTTTAACGAAGTTGAACATAACGAACTGGTTTGCGCTAAGGATGAAAATGAAATCGGCAAAGTTGAATTATTATTATCTAAAGCAGATACTGAAATAAAAGAATGCGATCTGGTAGCAGAGAAGATTTCTAAGTTGATCAATGATAATGAAGTTGGATTAAAAGATATTGCAATTCTTTGCCGTAAGCGGGATTCATTTGCAGAGTTGGAAAAAGTATTTGTAAAGAAAAATATTCCTTATTCTATTGTCGGCGGAAAAGGATTCTATCAGCGCCAAACCATTTATGATATTTATAATTATCTCTCGTTTCTACTGAAGCATGAAAATAATTCTGCATTAATAGGAATATTACGGTCACCATTTTTTAATATTTCTGATCTTCAGCTTTATAAAATATCTCTTGAAGAGGGGAATACATTTTATGAAAAACTAAGAAACAGCTCGGAGAATAATTCAGAATTAAAAGAGGTAATTAATAGATTAAACGAAAATTTAAGGATTGCATCCAGTACTGAAATTTATTCGCTTATCAGAAAAATACTCTTAGAAAGCGGCTACTGGGCGGTGATTGCATCTAAAAGGAATTCATCTCAAGAAATAGCGAATGTAGAAAAATTATTGTTATTAGCGCGGGCATTTACAAAAAAGAGTTTTAAGAATTTATACGATTTCACCGTTTCGATGCGTGAGTCAATCGAAGATCATGAAGATGAAGGGCAAGCACAAGTTACACGCGATGAAAACTCGGTAAAGATATTAACGATACATCAAGCGAAAGGATTGGAATTTAAGACTGTATTCCTTTACAACTGCAACGATACTGTAAAAGATAGTTCAGTAAAATCAAAATCATTGATCTGCGATAAAAATTATGGAGTGATTGCGAAAGTTCCTACAGATGGAAATTACTTCAATAAATATGATACGGCTCCAATAGTTTCGCTCTATAATTACATTATTTACCGGAAAAATCTTGCTGAGATAAAACGGCTTTTATACGTAGGATTAACCCGCGCTAAGAATTATTTATTTATCAGTGCAGAATTGAAAAAAGAAGAACCGAATAAAAACTCATTCCTTTATCTTATACTAAAAGGGCTCGATGCTGATTATTCTGTGAAGGAACTTAATTTATCTTCCGAAGTTCAATTCATGAAACTGATGAATGGTGAATATAAATTTTATAATAAAGCTGTTTCGTTGAATGTCCCTATTATAAGAGAGATTGAAAAAGTAATTTCAATAGAACTGAAAGAAAAATCCGCTCTTGAGGAAAAAATTATTCTTACTCAGAAAATTTATGATAGACCTAAACGAGAAATAATATCGGCAACTAAAATATCTATGTTTACTCAATGCCCGGTTAAGTATCAGCTTACTTATGAGTTGGGATTCTCAACGATTTATGATCTTGTTAAAGAACGGATTAATGATTTCGAATTCAATCAAATTGAAGATGATGAATTACGACAATATGCACAATTGAAAGGGAAATTGATCCACACTGTTTTGAAAGAGGAAGTCTCTCGAGAAGAATTATCTAATTATTTAACGACTCATTTATCACTGGAATCATTTTCAAATGATTTACAAAGAAATGATTTTCAGATTTCTTTATTGAAAGAAATTGAGAAGTATTACGACTCAAATACATATCAAATGATTTCTAAAAATGATAATTATAAAAACGAGTTCGAAGTTTATTGCGAAGAAAATGAACATTACCTTTACGGCATCATAGACAAACTTATTATTGAAAAAGATAAATTGATTATTATAGATTACAAAACCGATAATATTAGTTATGATCAGCTTAGTTCCCGTGCGGAAAGTTATATACCACAACTTACATTTTATGCTTATGTATTATCAAAACTTTATAAATCAATTAAGAATTTTCAATTTAGATTAGTATTCTTAAAACATGCTGACGAACTAATTGTAAAAAATATTGATCGTACAGATCTGGATAAATACAATGGTGAATTAAATGAAAGTATTCGTAAGATCTATAACTGTGATTACAAACCGAACTTACATCATTGTTCCTCTTGTCACTACGCTTTGGAAGGAAACAAATGCATAAAAACAATTTCATAAAAACATTTTCATTATTTGTTGTAACTCTATTAGTTTCTTGCTCATCTGCACCATTAGTTCCTCTTTTTGAGTATCCGAGTGATTGGAAAAATATTAACGAAAGAGAAAAAACAATTTTAGATTATTCTAAATACCTTAGCGGAAGAAAAATATTTTTAGATCCCGGACACGGCGGAGAAGACAGAAAAAATAAAAATAGTAAAGGAGACGTGATAGAAACCGACGTTAATTTACGGGTTGCTCTCAATCTAAAACAATATCTTGAATCAGCAGGAGCGCAGGTAATTATATCGCGCGATAAAGACACCACAGTTCAACTTGCTTATCGCTCTGAATGGGCAAATAATAGCGGAGCGGAAATATTTATCAGCATACACCATAATGCACCGGGAAAAACCGAAGACGATTATACCAACTACACTTCTACTTATTATCATGCGAGAGAAACGGATTATGAATACGAACCTTCAGATCAAGACATAGCACGTTATATTCAGCGCGATCTTTCCTATGTAATGAGAAATCCGGGCGGACTAGGATCTTTTGATGGAACGTATTCAGATTATAATATTTATCCAGGCGAAGGATTTTCCGTATTACGCAAAAAAACTATTCCGGGAGTTTTAGTTGAATGCGCATTTCACACCAGCCATTTTGAAGAATTACGTTTGAATAACGAAGAGTTCAACCAAATACAAGCCTGGGGTATTTTTAGAGGTCTAGCAAAATATTACCGCGCTAGCAGACCGGAAATTAATTTACTTCCGGATAGCTTAAGATTGGATAATAACGTATTGAAGGCTTCATTTGTATTGAAAGATTCTGTTGGAATAAATTATAGATCAGTTCAAATTTATTTTAACAAAGAAGAAAAAGAATATACAGTTGATAAAACAACTAATGTTATTTCGCTTAGACTAGAAATGATCAGCCCAGGTACATACTCGATCAGAATTATTGCAGCAAATAAAAACGGCAACCATTCGTTCCCGTATCGAAAAAATATTATGATTAATGATTTCCGAAATGTTCTTCTTACGGATTAACATAACATGTGTATTAGGTAGTCGCTTACAAGAAAATAATTTTGTAATTTTTAGAAGCATTAACTTGAATAAAGATGACAAGCAAAGAATTCCTAAATAGTTTAGCAAACGGAAGTGTAGATATTATCCAGCAATTTCTTGATCTGCTTGATAAACTAAAAATAGATTACTGTATAATCGGGGGACTTGCTGTTAACGCGTATGCTGATCCGGTTGCAAGTCTTGATCTTGATTTGGCTATTACATTAGATGAAACTGATAATCTTCTAAAATCGGTCGGCAAATCATATAGTATAGAAAAATATCCTCACAGTATTAACTTGAATCATCCGCAATCCGATCTTAGAATTCAATTGCATACAGATGAACGATATCAGGATTTTATACCCCGGGCAATTGAAAAGAAAGTTTTAGGATATAGTATGAAAGTTGCCGCTTTGGAAGATGTTCTTCATGGAAAAATATGGGCTTACCTGGATGAAGAGAGAAGAAAAAGTAAACGACAAAAAGACCTTGCAGATATAATGCGACTTGTTGAAACTCATCCGCATCTCAATTCACTATTGCCTGAAAAAATAAAATCTATTATTTCACTTTAATTTTTCCCATTCTTCTTATCATTCCTTTCCGTGAAGTATTTAAAAATGAATAATGCTATGGCAGCAACGAAACCGATAGCTAAGAAGTAATACCAAATCAGATGAGCATCTGCATAATATGCCGCACGCTGAATTTCCGTTAATCCAGCCGGTAATGTTTTTGGATCCGGGCAATATTTATCAAGAAGAAATCCGGACATAATAAAACCCACAAGCGCAGAGAAGAAGGAATGAAGGTGGCTAAATCCAAGGTAAACACCCTCTTCTCCCTTAGGAGCTTGAAAAGAAAAGTATTCCAGGAAACGGG
>Ga0265292_1000452_pt1 | contig 58922 bp, 55 predicted proteins | sample Munlanlewell296A_FD_189080 | JGI IMG/M metagenome (GOLD analysis project Ga0265292, IMG submission 189080) | Leachate microbial communities from a municipal landfill in Southern Ontario, Canada - Leachate well 296A | ecosystem: Engineered > Solid waste > Landfill > Unclassified | place: Canada...
CTTGTGGAGCGAATGGAGACTGTATATCAAATTATTGTGGGTATGATTACAATCAAGCTTCTTCCTTCTGTACTGATGGTTCTGCTGGCTCTGGGTGTTCATATAACGCTGCTTGTGTTTCTGGATATTGTGATGGTTCAAATTGGATATGTACCGATGGTAGCTTAGATTCTGGATGTAATAATAATAATCAATGCCAATCAAATCTATGTAGTTCTGTTACAAGCTTATGTATAAGTGGGGAGGTTGGCACTTCTTGTACTTTAGCTCAAGAATGTACTTCAACTTATTGTGATACGTTTAATGGGGTTTGTAAGACAGATGGAAGTATTGGGTCTAGTTGTGGTAGTTATTCAGATTGCGATTCATATCTTTGCTCAAGTAATATTTGTATCGCATATCCTTTGTTGGATTCTCTTCTGGTTTACTATCCTCTAGACGAAATTTATGATACCAACAAAACTCGTGACTTATATGAAAATTCTTTAAATGGAACTTTGTATGGGAATACTTCAGTGTATAATCTAGGTAAAGTTAATGGGGCGTTTACATTTGATGGAAATGGAGATTATGTAAACATTTCTGGTTCTCAGCTTAATTTGGATAATCAATTTACTATTTCTATTTGGTATAACTCTTCAAAAGACACAAGTCCTGCAAATTCTTGGACTGGTATAGCTGGTAAAGGCGGTTACAGTAATGGCTGGAGACTTTTAGATTATAATAAACGTTTTGATTTACAATTAACTTTTGGTACAGATACAACCCCATCTTATACTATATATTCCCCAGCATGGACAGTAGGCACTTGGCATCATTTGGTAGTTACTTATGATAGATCTAATATATACGCATATTTTGACGGAGCTCCTATTGGTAGCCCTATAGCAGAAACTAGAACCTTAAAAACTAGCGTCCAGTCTTTGCAAATTGGTTTTGCTCAATTCTCTAATAAAGGAATCATAGATGAATTTGCGATGTGGAGTCGTGCTCTTTCTGTAGGAGAGGTTGCTCAACTTTACAATAGTGGTAATGGTATGAGTCTTATTTCAAACTAAAATTAATTTAAAAATTACTCGCCTTTTGCATTTCTCCCCCCATTAAGATATTATTTGCCTAATGGAACCAAAAATTTTAAAAACTCTACCAAGTGTGGATTATGAACTTATTGATTCAGGAAACGAAGAAAAGCTTGAGCGATATGGTAAATATATTTTGAGAAGACCAGATCCACAAGCTCTGTGGTCTAAGACTTTACCAGAAGAAAATTGGAAAAATGCCGACGCTTTTTTCTTTCGTGATAGCGACAGGAAAGGTTGGAAGAAGAATTCAAAACAAGTCGGCCGCGAAATGCAGAATGAATGGCAGATTTCTCTTGGAGATTTAAAATTCAATATTAAACCGACAGCCTTTAAACATACCGGAGTTTTCCCAGAACAAGAGCCGAACTGGAATTGGATTAAGGAAAGAATTAAGATTTATGATTCAGGATTCAAGAATGGAGAAACAAAAAAAACAGTCAAAGTGCTAAATCTTTTTGGCTACACTGGTGGTGCGACTATTGCAGCCTTGTCTGCTGGTGCAGAAGTTACGCATGTGGATGGTTCAAAGTCCGCAATCACTTGGGCGAAAGAAAATGCTGAACTTTCAGGATTGGATAAAAAGCCAGTGAGATGGATTATTGATGACGCGAGAAAATTTGTAATGAGAGAAATAAAAAGGAGTGGTAAATACGATGGGATAATAATGGACCCACCATCTTTTGGTAGGGGAGGAAAAGGAGAGATTTGGAAGATTGAGGATGATTTTATTGCTCTTTTGGAACAATGTAAAAAGATCATTTCTGATAACCCGGTTTTCTTTTTGGTAAATGGTTATGCGGCAGGATATTCTTCTCAAGCTTATTACAACGCACTTAAGCCAATTGTTGAAAAACATGGTGGTAATTTTGAAATAGGAGAATTAACAATTGAAGAATCTAGTGCCAAAAGGCTTCTTCCTTGCGGAATTTTCGTTCGTTGGTCAAAATAGTTTTGTGTTATAATTATAGGGTTATAAGTTTTAATTTGCCTGTAAAAAGGGTTATAAAATTATGGAAAATGTAAAATGTATGTGTAAAATGTGCACTCATAAATGTATGAAAAATGCAGTAATGATTTTTGCTATTATTATTGCTTTGTTTTTTGTGGTGAAAATCGCAAAGGATATGAAGACTTTCAGTTATATTGGTAAAGACGCGGCAAAAAATTCAATCACCGTCTCTGGCAAGGGGGAGGTTGTGGTTAAACCAGATCTAGCTACAGTAACTTTTTCTTTGACTGAAGAAAATATGGATGTTTCAAAAGCTAGTGACAACGTGAATAATAAAATGTCTCTAATAATAAAAACTTTAAAAGCTTCAGGTATAGATGATAAGGATATAAAAACAACATATTATAATATAAACCCTAGATATGATTATATAAATAATAGGGTTGATGGAATGATGTATCCTTCTTATGTAAATGGCACAAGAGTACTTGCCGGTTATGATGTAAGTCAGGGTGTAGAAGTAAAAATAAGAGATCTTTCAAAAGCAGGTAAAATAATTTCAGACCTTGGCACAATGAAAGTTACAGATTTGAGTGGTTTATCATTTACGAATGATAAGTATGATGATTTGGTAAAACAAGCGAGAGAGGATGCAATAAAAAAGGCTAGAGAAGAAGCAAAGAAACTCGCGAAGTCTTTGGGTGTCGATTTGGGAGACATAATTGCCTTTTCAGATGGTGGAAATTACCCAATATATTATGCGAAAGATACGATGAGATCTTCAGTGGCGGGTATGGGTGTTGCAGAGGCTGTCTTACCTACGGGTGAAAACACAATTACTTCTAATGTAAGCATCACTTACGAGATAAAGTAAAAAAGCGAAGTTTGCTATGGTAAATTTGGTATAGGATGTGTAAATTGCAAGGGCGGGGCACGAAGTGCCCCGCCCTTGCAATTTATATGTCTTTTGTGGTACTATATTAATAACAGCCCGAAAGGGTGGTTTTTTAAAGGTTAATAAATTAAAACATGTCTAGACTATCAAATTACATTTTAGAGACTAAGGGAGAACTTAAACACGTTAGCTGGCCTACAAAGAGGCAAGCATCTTTGTTTACTATTCTTGTCATCTGTATATCCATCGCTGTCTCTATAGCGCTTGGAGCTTTCGATTATATCTTTACCAGCATTTTGAGATTTTTCATTTAAAACAAAAGTATGGCAAAACAAACAATAGAAGAAGGAAGACATTGGTACGCTATTCATACCTACGCTGGTTATGAAAATGCAGTTGCTAGAAATTTAAAACAAAGAATCGATTCATTAAACATGAATGGAAAGATTTTTAATGTTGTTGTTCCTATTGAAAAGAAAATAAAAATAAAAGGTAATAAGAGGGTAGAGGAAGAAGAAAAGGTATACCCAGGATACATTTTGGTGGATATGCTTGTGGATGACGAATCTTGGTTTATTGTCAGAAATACTCCTAGAGTTACAGGGTTTGTGGGTGCCGGTGTATATCCTGTACCCCTTACTCAGCAAGAAATAGATTTCCTATTTAGCAAAATGGATACAAGTAAAGTTACTCATGATGTTAATTTTGTTAAAGGAGATGATGTGAAGATAGTGGACGGACCTTTCAAAGATCTTGAGGGTAAAATAAGCGAGATAGATGGCGAGAAGGGTAAGGCTAGAGTTATGGTGCTTATGTTTGGTAGAGAAACATCAGTAGAATTAGACCTATTGCAAATTAGAAAAGCGTAATTTAAACAGCTTTACTTTAAGGCCTTTTCCTGGTAGTTTAATAGAGCTTGTTCATTATTTAAACATCGCCTCTAAACAATGTTTGAAGTCTGAATAAGCTAAAGGCCTCTAAAACTTATAAAATAAAAAACAATGGCAAAAAAAATATTAAAAAAATTAAAACTTCAAATTGCAGCTGGTAAAGCAACCCCAGCTCCTCCTATCGGTCCAGCTTTGGGTCAGGCAGGTATAAACATTGGTGATTTTGTCAACAAGTTTAATACAGCGACCAAAGATAAGATTGGAGATGTGCTCCCTGTTGTCATAACAGTTTACGAAGATAGATCTTACGATTTTATTCTTAAGACTCCTCCGACAGCTAGCATGATTCTTAAAGCTCTTGGACAAGAAAAAGGTTCAGGTAAGCCAAATACAAAGAAAATTGGTTCAATCACAAAGGCTCAAGTTAAAGAAATCGCAGAGAAGAAGATTATAGATATGAATGCGAATGATTTAGCTGGTGCTATGAAGATGGTAGAAGGCGCAGCAAGATCTATGGGCGTTGAAGTCAAATAAAAGAAAAAAACTTGCTTATGGCAAGTTTTTTGATTTTGACTTCAACGGACCTTTTGAGATATTTTGTGAGTTTTACGAGACAAAATATCTAAAAGGTTTACTGATCCTGTAAGGATTGGAAGTTAAATAAAAGAAAAAAAAGCGGGTCGCTTTCGCGACCCGTCTTTTGAGTTACCGCTCCAGAACGATGTATTTATATTTAAGTCCTTCCGGAGTTTTATTTTCTTCTGTGGAAATAACCTTTTTGAAATCACTATAATCCGGGAAAAAAGCATCAGCATTTGATTCTGCTTCAATTAGAGTAATAAAAAGTTTATTGGCGATTTTGATTGCCTGCGAATATATTTCCTGTCCACCAATTATAAAGATCTGATCATCTTTTGCGAAACCAGATTCAACAGCTTCCTCTAATGAAGTACAGATAACACATCCTTCTGCTTTGAAGTCAGCGTTTCTTGTGACTACAATGTTGGTTCTGTTGGGTAGTGGTTTGCCAATAGAGTCAAAAGTTTTCCTCCCCATAATAATCGGGTGCCCTGTAGTCAGAGATTTGAACCTTTTTAGATCCTCGGAAATCTTCCAAATAAGCTTATTTTCCTTACCTATTGCGCGGTTTTCCCCCATAGCCACTATTATATTTATTTCTTTTTTCATTGTGTTCCTTTAAGTTTGACAAAAGCTCTATTAGAACTATAATTGAATTTATAATTTAAATCAATATGTCAGAAACAAAAATAAAACACATTTTGAGCGGGGAAACAGCAATCGAACATCGTTTTGTAAAGGATTTTAAACAACTTGATGGAACAGTGAAGATGTTAAAAAAAATGGGTTACAAAATTGTTTTGACTCAAGGTGTTTACGACCTATTACACGAAGGACATGCTAAGTATTTAGAGAATGCTAAATCTCACGGTGACATATTAATAGTGGGAATTGATTCTGATGAACTAACAAAAATACGAAAAGGGCCTACCAGACCGATTGTTCCGCAAGAAGAAAGAATTAAAATGCTCGCACACCTTAGACACGTTGATATTATTGTATTGAGAGAAGCGAAACATCAAATAGGGGATTTAATAAGATTAGTAAAACCAGACGTACTCGTTGTATCTCAATCAACAACAGATTTTCCTAAGAAGGATGCAATGGAATATAAAAAGAATTGTGGAAAAATTGTCATGCTACTTCCGCAATCTACAACATCAACTTCAGCCAGAATCAGAACACTGTTTATTGAAGGTGCTGAGAAGCTTGCTAGTGAGGTAAACCAATTAACAAAAAATTTCTTAGAAAGATTTAATAAAGTTTAGAATGGCTAAAGCTGTACTTGCATTTGTTCCAGTTATTCACTCTGGATATATAAAGTTTTTTTCAAAAAATAGTGATGGACTATTCCTAATCGGGGAGGATTTTTTGTCCGAGATACCACACTTGTCTAGAGAGATAAGAAAGTTAGAACCAGAGATAGCTCAAATAGCACTCAGGTCTTTTGTTAAAAATATAGACATACTTGATAAGGCCGGGTTACCTCTTTTCCTTGAAAATTTTGATGAAATAATAATGCCCGAGGAAGATGTCAGTAGAATATTCGTTGAAAAATATTTACCAAATAAGGAAGTGATTTTTGAGAAGGTGTTTTTAAGGTGGGATAAACCCATATCTTTAAAAGAGCAGGAAATAGCGCCACATAGAAAGATTTCCACGGAAGAAATTGATAAAGAGTTTATGGGCGAAGCATATATTGAGTCGGAAAAAAGTAGCGACTGGTGGAGACAAGTCGGTGCCGTTATTATAAAAGACAACGAAATTCTGATTACTGGTTACAATAAACATCTACCAACTGATTTTTCTCCATACATAAATGGTGACCCAAGAAATAATTTTGATGCTGGGATAAGAATAGATTTATGTACTGCCATACATGCTGAGGCTGCCATGATAGCCATCGCAGCGAAGCAGGGGATTAGATTAGAAGGTTGCTCTGCATACGTGACTGTTTTTCCTTGTCCAACGTGTGCGAGGCTTTTAGCCGAGGCTGGTATTAAAAAGATTTTTTATTCAAAAGGATATTCATTACTCGATGCTGAGGATATTTTAAAGGATTATGGAGTAGAGATAATAATGGTTAAATAGTTAACCGATTCTTGTTAAAAGCCCCTTACTTTTTTCATATTCCGGATCATCAGGATTTGATTGGATTAGGTGGCAGTGTAAATGAGTCACAGAAGATCCTGTATATCTAGAATCGCCGAATCTCATCATAAATGTTCCACCTTCTATATTTAATTTTTTTGATTCTTCCTTTACTATTTTAAGAAGATCACCCCAAGCGGCGTCGCTTAAATCTTTTATGTGTTCTATATGTTCTTTATGAATTAAGAGTAGATGCCTTTTAGTTTGTTTATAAGGATACATATTATCTGTTACCAACCAGGCTCCAGTTTCTTTTATTGGGTTTTTATGAATATTTTCAATATGTTCGGGACAAAATGGACAAATAGCAGATTTTTGTATATCCTCGATTACTTTTTGGTATATTCCAGATCTCGCATTATTAAGATCAACGAATTTTTTATTATTTTTATTCATTGGATTTTAAAATCATACGGGAGTCGGTATAAGCATTTTTGGATGCGGGTCATAATCTTCCAAAGTAAAATCTTCCGGGGTAAAATCCAAGATTTCATTTTTATCTAAGTTTATTTTAACGGTTGGTAGTTTCTTAGGCTCTCTTTGTAGTAATTCTTTTACTTTTTCATATTGGCTTTCATATATGTGTACATCAGAAAAAGTATAAACAACTTCTTTAAGCGTATAGCCGATAATTTTTGATAACATAAGACCAAAGGCTGCATATTGAACCATATTGAATGGAACACCAACAGGGAAATCTCCACTTCTTTGGAAGTGATGGATTATAATTTCTTTTGTTTCTGGGAAGGCTAATACATGAATATAACCATGACAAGGAGCAACAACGACTTTCCTTTTTAATTCTGAGTGTTGAAGTGTATATTGCGGAATCCATGGCGTCAGAATATGTGTTCTTAGATAGGGTTTTTCCTTTATTTGCTTGATTAGATGTTCTATCTGATTAAATGGTTTACCTTCTGCGGTAGGGAATGCAGCCCAAGCAGCTCCATATGAACCATCTCCAAGGTCGCCTTCTGGTAATCCAAAAATATCACACTTTTCTTTTGTGACCCATTTCTTCCACCACTTGCAACCATATTTTTCAAGTTCTTCTTGTGTTCTTGCGCCGTGCAAGAATGCGATGTGTTCGGCAAGTGCACCTGTAAAAAATGGTCCGGTCATATCTCTTTCTGTTATAACAGGGAAACCGTTCTCTATCTTATATCTAAGCTGTTGGCCCACAAGCATTTTGGCTTTTTCACCATGTATTGGGAGAACTTCTATACCCTCATTCATTATTTTTTCCAGTAAATCTCTATATTGTGTATCCACCGTTCTTTCAGAAACTGGTTTGTATTTAGTTGGCTGTTCCATTAAAATTTTTGCTTATATTCTGATAAATTATTCCATTAATTATATCATTATTTATTAATTTACATAATAAAAGAAACCCGCCTTTAAGCGGGTTCGAGGGAGATTTTCACAGTATTAATTTCTGCCGATTTCTCTTGATGGTATTATTGTTTAGTTTTATACCAATAATTAGGCACAATGAGGTGATGATTAGTGCGCATTCAACAAAAAAATTTTTTGCATGATTATACTCCCATAAGATCAGGCCGAGTACAAAAATGAGTACAGAGATCATTATATTCTTGTGGATCCTCTGAATCTGAATAGTTTCTTGGGTATCCTCATTCAAAAGTCTTGAAACATCATTATTTTTCATTGGGCACAATCCTTTCTTTTGTATTATAATTCCATTTGTGATGTTATCATTGATTTTTAGATGTGTAAAGGCATGTATTAAATATGGTTTATGATATCATTTTAATATTAATAAAATATAAATATGAAAGACAAACAAATAGAAAAACTCATAAAAGCAGAGGAAGTAAGACAGAAAAAAACTATCTCACTTATTGCTTCTGAAAACTATGTTTCCGAAGACGTTTTGAAAGCTCTTGGGTCAAAATTTACGAATAAATATTCTGAAGGGTATCCAGGGAAAAGATATTACAAAGGGCAAACTTTTACAGATAAGATTGAAGAGATTTGTAGAGAAAGAGCGCTGAAACTTTTTGGTCTTTCAAAAAATAATTGGGCGGTAAATGTACAACCGCTTTCCGGTTCACCGGCAAATCTTGCTGTCTATCTTTCTCTAGTACCAATAGGCGGGAAGGTCATGGGTATGACATTATCACACGGAGGACATCTTACTCACGGGCACAAAGTTTCTGCTACTGGAAAAATTTGGAACCAGATTCCTTATGGAGTAAATAAAGAAACGGAAGTCTTGGATTATGATGAATTAAAAAAGATTGCGATTGAAAATAAACCAAATATGATAATCGCGGGTTTTACTGCATATCCAAGAGTTGTAGATTTTAAAAAGTTTAGAGAAATTGCAGATACTTGCGGGGCAATACTTATGGTAGATATGTCTCACTTTGCTGGGCTTGTGGCTGGTAAGGCTTATCCTTCACCATTTCCATATGCGGATGTTGTGACGACCACAGTGCACAAGACTTTGCGTGGCCCAAGAAGTGCTCTCATTTTTTCTAAGATAGATGAAAGGGAATTTGATAAGAAAATAGACAAGGCGGTGTTTCCAGGACTTCAGGGCGGACCACATATGAATCAAGTCGCCGCTGTGGCTGTGGCTTTGAAAGAAGCGAATTCTCCTGCTTTTAAAAAATATGCAAAACAAGTAATTAAAAATGCAAAAGTTCTTGCGGAAGAATTAAAAAAACTCGGATGGAAAGTTGTTTCTGGAGGTACTGATAGCCACCTCATTTTAGTGGACACTTGGATGGAAGGTAGGGGGATAAGTGGAGAAGAGGCAAGTAATAGGCTTGAGAAAGATGGAATTATCGTAAATAAAAATACCATTCCAAATGAGACCAGAAGCCCAATGGATCCGTCAGGAATTCGACTGGGTACAGCTGGAGAGACTACAAGAGGGGCAAAAGAAAAAGACGTGATAAAGCTCGCAAAAAGAATTGACAAAGTACTTAAGAAATAAAATGCAGTTAAAAATTAAAAAACTTACCGAAGAGGCAGTAATTCCAAAATATGCAACAAAAGATGATGCGGGAATGGATCTTTTTGCCATAGAGGATATTGAGTTAGAATCAATGCAAAGAGCTCAAATCGGTACAGGCATTGCTATGGAAATTCCAGATGGACACGTTGGACTTATCTGGGACAAAAGCGGCTTGTCACATAAGTTTGGTATTAAAACTTTAGGTGGGGTGGTGGATTCTGGATATAGAGGAGAAATTAAAATTGGTGTGATAAATCTTGGAAAAGAAAAATATGTTTTTGAAAAAGGACACAAAGTAGCCCAGATGATAATTCAGAAAAAAGAAAATCCAGAAATTTTAGAGGTAAAAGAACTTAATGATACAGAAAGGGGAGAGAGGGGGTTTGGTTCCACGGGGAAATAAGGACATTATTTTCTTTTTGTGCTAATCTTTTTCTATGGTTAAAAAGGCAGTTAAAAAAACAGTGTCTACAAAAACAAAGGCTAATACTTCTAAGATGAAGGCTGTCATTTATGATGTTGTTGTCGTTGGTGGCGGACCTGCAGGGCTTATGTCTGCTGGCGTAGCTGCCAATAATGGTGCAAAAGTACTTGTAATAGAAAAGAATGAAGAGCTTGGCAAGAAGCTTCTTATTTCCGGTGGAGGTAGATGCAATCTCACAAATGCTAATCCTAATCATAGAGACTTTATTTCTAAATATGGAAAGAAGGGTAATTTCCTTTTTACGCCGTTTTCTATTTTTGGTGTAAACGATTCAATTAAATTTTTTAATGATTTAGGTTTGAAAACAAAAGTTGAACCAGGCTTCCGCGTGTTTCCAGAAAGTGATAAATCCATAGATGTTTTAGAGACTTTAGTAAGATATACAAAAAATAATGGAGTGGAGTTCAAACTTTCTTCAGAGGTTGAAAAAATAAATAAAATTAAAAATAAGATTACCTCTGTCGTCTTAAAAACAGGAGAAAAAATAGAGGCAAAACAATTTATACTTGCGACAGGTGGAAAATCTCATCCAGAGACAGGTTCAACAGGAGATGGCTTCAAATGGCTTAAGGACCTGGGGCATAATGTAGCAAATCCAAACCCTTCTCTTGTTCCTATTAAAATTAAAGAAGTTTGGATAGGGGATTTTGCTGGAATTACTTTAGAAAAAATTGGTCTTTCTGTGTGGCAAAATGGTGAAAAAATGATAAATAAAAAAGGACGAATGCTTTTTACTCACGATGGTGCTTCTGGACCAACAATATTAAATATGAGTAAAGATATTGGAGATCTGCTTCAATATGGAGAGACAAAAATAGCAGTGGATTTTTTTCCAGGTATAGGACTAGACGAATTACACGAAAAGTTTCTAAAACTTTTTGAAATACACAGTAATAAAAAAATAAAGAATCTGATTGTTGAAGAAGTACCACAAAAAATATTTTTAAAAATTCTCGGTTTATTAAAGATAGATGGGGAGATAGAGATGCACTCTGTTTTTAAGGAAGAGAGGAACTCTATAATAGAAAAATTAAAAAAGTTTGAACTAAGAGTGGAGGGTTTGCATGGCTATGATAAAGCGATTATCTCAAGTGGGGGATTGGATTTGAAAGAGATCGATTTTAAGACGATGAAATCTAAACTTATTGATAACCTTTCTATCACAGGAGATTTACTAGATTTTGATAGACCTTCTGGCGGTTTTTCTTTACAACTTTGCTGGACTACTGGTTATATAGCAGGGAAAAATTCAGTCTATTAATTTATTGACATAAGACTATCCTACTGCTACCTTTATTTTAGATTTAAGGTGTTCTTAGTCATAAAATTACAAAAAAAGAAAGGTGGTTCGAGTTGGAAACAAGAATTAAATCAGTGTTGAAATGTATTCGTTGTGGTGACGAAACAGAACTCTATGGAGCAAAAAATTTCACATGTCATTGTGGAGGACTATATGATGTTTGCCACTATGGTTTAAATCTCAATCGATCAATACTCCGGGATTTTGATGAGCGAGCTGCTATGAATAGTAGCAGTACGCTTAGCCAGTCTGGAGTTTGGCGTTTCCATGAATTAGTCATGCCTTCTCTATCAGTGTCAGATATAGTTTCTTTGGGAGAAGGAATAATGCCATTCTGGCAAGCGGGAAATAATCTGAGGGAATGGGTCGGCGGAGATTTAGATCTTTGGATTATGCCAGAAGGCTTAACACCAACGGGGTCATTCAAGGATTTTGGTGGCACTGTTGCTATCAGTGTCGCAAAGAAATCTGGTGTTAAAGCCATCATCTGTGCTTCGACTGGTGATACTTCTGCTATGGCTGCAGCTTATGCGGCAAAAGCGGGTATTGCATGTGCTGTTGTTTTACCGAAAGGTAAAATCACTGATGTTCAGATGGCTCAGCCAATTGCCCATGGGGCAAGAGTCATTCTTATCCCAGGCAACTTTGATGCGTGTATGAAAATCGTGGGTGAGCTGGTGGCCGCGGAAAGGGCCTCTCCAATAAACAGCATAAACCCAGCACGAATCGAAGGGCATCAGGCAACTGTTTTTCTTGCCAATCAGTTTTTTGGCTGGCAAATGCCTGATGTATTTGTTGTTCCGGTTGGTAATGGAAGTAATTCATCATCAGTCGGTAAGGGAATGCGGCTTATGCTGGATAACGGTCTGGCAGGTAAGCTTGCAAAACTTATCGGAGTACAATCCGAAGCAGCAAATCCACTCGCTTCCTCATGGGAATTGGTACAAACAAATGGTAGCGTCGCTGGGGCTGGTGTTTGGTCCAAGGTGTATAAGAAAAAGACTGATCTTGGAGATACAACAGCTACGGCTGCGCTCATTGGCAATCCTGTTTCTTATGAGAAAGTCATGAGAGAAATCGTAGCTTCTCGTGGTGCTGTTTTAACAGCGGCTGAACAAGATCTGAATAAAGCGGTTCTTGTGGCTGGAAGTGACGGACATTTCGTTTGTCCACAGACAGGCACGGCCCTTGCCGGATTGAGACAATCAGTGCAGCGTGGGCTTGTTAAGAGAGGGCAAAGAGTGGTTGTCATTTCAACTGCCACAGGACTAAAATTTCCTCACGTTCCTGTTCTGTATGGGAAGAACCTTGTCACAGAGGCTCGTACTTGCGAAACAGGTGAGGTCGCCGATATTATCGGCGTTTAAAATAGGTGGTCTTCATTCCAGAAGATTAACTAAAAGAGCGGCTCCTATGCCGCTCTTTTTTATTTTAATTCTAGAATTTTTGCCCTACGTTTCTTACTGGATACAAGTTTTGGTCTATCGTTCTTTCAAAACAATATCTACCTATGCTATGTTTCCAGTTTTCATTTTCTACGCCGTATTTATAAGCAATACTTACATCTTGCCTGTCTGTACTTTCTGTCTTGAAAGTAGCACAAAGTTCAAATTTGTTTGTTGCTATTTTTTTATATTCGTAAGCTTGTTTTGTTTCCGGGTCGGTTGGTAAGCTGAAGTTGCTTATAGGATCTTTTAGGTCAGTAAGACTTGCCGGCACTTCACCTTTGTTGTTCCATTGTGTATAAACAATTTGGCTTTGTATGTTCATGAGATCGCTTATTCTTTGCTCGTCCATTCTTATTGCTCTTTGTTTAGCAGGGGATCCTATAGTAATCATTCCGCCAATTACCACCAATAAAACAGTGGCAGATACTGCATATACAGAAATTTTTGCTTTTTGTGAAAATACAGCAGGGTTTCTTTTTAAATCACTAAGGCAAGATTTAAAAATTGTAATAGCTACAGTAAGAACAACCAGAACCTTAAGAACAAATCTTGTTGTCATATCTTCTGCTCCAAGAAATCTATAAACCAAAGTTACCAAATCCACTGCGATAGCTAAACCAGAAACAAATAGTGTGAGAAATATGAGCCACCTTCTTACCCACATATCTTTTTTTTCTGGAAAGTTTTTTAAATCTTTACCTACGATATAAGTGAGATATATAAAAGCGGGGAAGAATATTATAAGTGCAGCAAGAGAGCTTCTCATAGATCCTTCTAGACCATACATCATGTCTCCTGGTAGAGAGAAATATTTATTTATAATTTGGAAAAGTAAGACAATAAAACTTATTGAGCTCACATAGAGTCCTATAAGTATACCGAGATATAAAAAGAAATCTTTTGCTGTTGTTTTCATAATAATTGATGATTAATTAATAATATATAAATTATACACCAATTATAGGGGGAATGCCTGTTTTTATAAAAAGGACTATATTTTAAGCCAATTTGACATACTTTAAAAACCATTGACAAATAATATAAATGGGTGTATAATTGTGCTAGAATAGTTCGCCTAAGCTATTTTGAATTACATAACGAGAAATCGTATCTGTATGGACCGAAAGTCCATATAGGTGTCCGCAAGACTATGGTTCTAAATATAGGCATTGAAAAGGTGGCTGGAAATGCACATGAGCATACAAGTTATAGAAATTATGTTGGCTAAGATTGATCCGAAACTTTTGGAGCAATATGAAAGTCGGCGTTTGCCCGCAGGACAAACCCTGAAGCAGATAGTAAGTGATTACAAAAAGGAGAAGGGGAAAAAGACAAAAATTACACGGATAAGTAATGTTACGCTATTAGTAGCGATAATTACTAGCTTGTGTTTTCTTTTTATATCCTTTTGTTTTTCGCAGTCATTCACACTGTACGCTACGATATTCTTGGTTTTTGCGATTATGATTCAGCTGATCCTTCTTGTGTTGAAAAGGATTATGCTTGCAAAAACAGAGATTTTACATCAATACGAATCATATTTGTGTGATTTTGAAAATGCGGCCACAGGGCTTGAGTGTCCAATTGGTCGTAGATACGAAATATACACAGAAAAAACAACACACGATGTAATGGTTACTGGTGCAGAGTGGGTTATAAGGGCGAAACAAATATTTAATTCTGTACGCCTTAAAACGGAGTGTGATGAAAATGCATTTGAACGCGTATTTAATGACCTGAGATATTTCAGAAAACAACTCGATTGCGCCGCCGAGAATATTCAGCATTTCGGTTTAAAGTTCAATAAAAGAGAACTTTTTGCCGAAGCGCAGAAGCGAATCGATCGACAAGAACAATAAAGTCCAGTTCGCTGGCGGGAGCACCTTCTTAGGGGTGCTCTTTTTTATTATCTCTTTAATTATGCTATTATTAATTCACAATGATTCGAGGAATCTTAGAAAATTCAATAAAAAACGCTCTTTGGGAGCTTAAAATAGATGAAGCTAAAATACCCAAAATCACCCTGGAACACCCAGAAGATATTTCTCGTGGTGATTATTCTACAAATATTGCGATGGTTCTTTCTAAAGCCGTAGCACAAAATCCTAGAGAATTGGCAGAAAGTATTGTTGCTGAAATAAAAAACAACAAACCAAAAGAAATAGAAAGAGTAGAAATGGCTGGTCCAGGATTCATAAATTTCTTTTTATCTGAAGCTTTTTTTGCCGAACAAATAAAAGACATTATTAAAAACGAAAAAACTTTTGGAAATAATAAAAAGCTAAAAGGCCAAAAGACTGTTATTGAATACACCGACCCGAATCCTTTTAAAGAATTTCATATTGGACATTTGATGAGCAATACAATAGGGGAAAGTGTTTCTAGAATTATTGAAGCAAATGGTGCGAAGATTATTCGTGCTTGCTACCAGGGGGACGTTGGCCTTCATGTAGCCAAAACTATTTGGGGAGTGAAGAAAATGATTGCCGAAGATTCTAAAAATAAGAAAAAGTTTTTTGATATTAAACAAGGCTCCGCTCTCTGGGGTAAGGCTTATGCCGTGGGTGCAAAAGCTTACGAAGCAGACGAAATCGCGAAAAAAGAAATCACCGAAATAAATAAAAAGGTTTATACAAAATCTGATAAAGAAATAAATAAAATTTATGCAGTTGGCAGAAAGGCTTCCCTTAAGGCTTTTGATAAGATGTATAAAATCTTGGGAACAAAATTTAATAACTTCTTTTTTGAAAGCCAATCAACCAAATTTGGTACAGATATAGTAGAAAAAAATATTAATAACGGTGTTTTTGAAAGAAGTAATGGGGCTGTTGTTTTTAAGGGCGAGAATTACGGCTTACATACTCGGGTTTTTATAAACAGTGAAGGACTTCCAACATACGAAGCGAAGGACCTTGGTTTGGCAAAGTTGAAAGACAATACTTTGCATTATGATAAATCTATTATCCTTACTGCCAATGAACAAAGTGCATATTTTACAGTGCTTCTAAAAGCCATGAGTTTGATTTTTCCAGATTTAGCAGAAAAGACAGAGCATGTGTCTCACGGTATGCTTCGTTTGCCGTCAGGTAAAATGTCCTCAAGAACTGGAGATGTAGTCTCTGCTCTTTCATTGCTCAAGGATATTGAAGACAGAGTGATGGAAAAAATGACTGAAAGAAATATGACTAAAAAAGAAAAAGCCAAGGTTGCTGAATGGATTTCTGTTGCTTCTCTTAGATATTCAATCCTTAAACAAATGACGGGCAAGGATATTATTTTTGATTTTGATAAATCGCTTTCTTTTGAAGGGGATTCAGGCCCATACTTACAATACGCTTATGCAAGAGCAAAATCTGTCTTGAGAAAAGCAACAAAAGAAAGAATAAAAATAAACCCTAAGAAGCTCGATAATAATTTATCAGAAATAGAAAAAATAATTTACAGATTTCCAGAAGTAGTAGAAAGAGCAGGGGATGAGTATGCTCCAAACTATATCGCTACATATTTAATACAGCTTTCTTCCGCGTTTAACGGATATTATGCAAATAATAAAATTGTTGATAAAGAAGACAAAAATTCTGCATATAGACTTTCTATTACAAAAGCATTTAGTATTGTCTTAAAAAATGGTTTAAACCTTTTAGGTATTTCTGCACCAGAAAAGATGTAAGCTTTTTTCTTTTGACAAAAAACCCTTTAAGGTGTTAAATATCTCGCAGGGAAGTTCATCACGGTTAGTAATAATCATTTAGGTTACAAAATAGGAGGTAGGAAATGCTCAAGACACCGAATCGTAAGCATAAAAATAGAGGTGGAAAGAAACGTTCTTCGCACAGTCACAGATCACAACGGTCTGCCACCCCGCTCAGGTTTTTGAGGAATTTTGTCGGTAAAGTTCAGCGTGTTGGTTTGGGTAACAATGAACGTATCGAGATCGTGTAAAATAACAATTTTAAGAGCCCGGCCAGTACAGCCGGGTTTTTCTTTGCCTCTTTTTCTATTTCACTAAATTTGCTACAATGGATTTCTAAAGACAAAATTATATGGATATACCCAAAAAGAGTAAAAATGCTGAAAAGGAAGAAGAATTATTAAAATTTTGGCAAGAGAATAAAATTTTTGAAAAAACTTTATCAAAAGATTCACCAAAAGGTGAGTATGTCTTTTATGATGGGCCTCCTTTTGCTACTGGTTTACCACACTTTGGACATATTCTTGCGGGAACAATGAAGGATTTTGTAGGGAGATATAAAACAATGAGAGGATATCATGTTCCAAGAAGATGGGGATGGGATTGTCATGGTTTACCTGTTGAAAATATTGTTCAAGATGAAATTGGTTTAAAATCTAAAAAAGACATTGAGGACTTTGGCTTGGAAAAATTTAATGATACTGCAAGAAGTAAGGTTTTTACATATGTAGATGATTGGAAAAAGATTGTTCCTAGGATGGGACGCTTTGTAGACATGGAGAATGACTATAAGACTTTGAATCCAAGTTATACAGAAAGCGTCTGGTGGGCGTTTAAGAAATTGCAGGACAAAGGATTAATATACGAAGGTTTTAAGTCTATGCATCTTTGTCCGCATTGTGGGACAACACTTTCAAATTTTGAAGTAGGGCAGGGATATAAAGATATTACTGATATTTCTGTAACGGCTAAATTTGAATTGGTAGATGAACCAGGGACATTTTTCCTTGCATGGACGACAACACCATGGACACTTCCTGGTAATGTAGCTTTGGCTATAAATTCTGAGATTGATTATGTGAAAATAAAGATAGGAGAAGAAAAATTTATTCTCGCTGAATCAAGGCTCCCTGTTATAAAAGATCGATACGAGATGCTAGAAAAGTTTAGTGGTGAAAAAATAGTTGGTAAATCATATAAACCACTTTTTGATTATTACAATAATGACAAACTTAAAAACAAAGAAAATGGTTTTAAAGTTTATGCTGCAAGTTTTGTAACTACTGAAGACGGTACCGGTATTGTTCATATCGCCCCAGCTTTTGGAGAAGACGATATGAATCTTGGAAAGGAAAAGAAACTTCCTTTTATTCAGCACGTAAATATGGCCGGGGAATTTACTCCTGAAGTTACAGATTTTGCAGGACAGAAAGTAAAACCAAAAGACGATCACCAAAAAGCAGATATTGATGTTATTAAATTCTTGGCAGGAAAAAATTCTTTATATGCAAAAGAAAAATTTACTCACTCATATCCTCATTGTTGGAGATGTGATACACCACTTTTGAATTATGCTACAAGTTCTTGGTTTGTTGAGGTTACAAAGATTAAGGATGAGCTTATAGAAGCGAATAATAAAATCGGATGGATACCAAAAGAAATAGGAGAAGGAAGATTCGGTAAGTGGCTTGAGAATGTTCGGGATTGGTCTATTTCTCGTTCTAGATTTTGGGGTGCTCCTTTGCCTGTGTGGAGATGTGAAAAGTGTAAAGGTAATCACTTTATTGGCTCTATAGAAGATATTAAAAAACAAACAACAAGAAATAATAAGTTCTTGGTTGTTCGTCATGGTGAAGCAGAAAGCAATACTCTTGGAATTCTAAGCTCAAACCCAAAGGTTAATCACAAGCTTACTCAAAACGGTAAAGATCAAGCTGTAGAAACAGGGGAGAAACTCAGAGATACAAAAGTGGATATTATTTATTGTTCACCTTTTGTGAGAACAAGAGAAACTGCAGAAATAATTGCGGAGAAAATTGGCCATCCAAAAGACAAAATAATTTTTGATGACAGATTGCATGAGATTTATGTCGGTGTTCTAGACGGAAAACCGGACGCAGAATATCAAGCCTTTTTTGAATCAAGAAGCGCGAAGTTTACAAAGACTCCAGAAGGCGGGGAGAATTACACGACTGTAAAAAATAGGATGTCTGATTTCCTATACGATATTAATTCTAAAAATGAAGGTAAAAATATTTTAATTGTTTCTCACAATACTCCAATCTGGCTTATGTTTGGTGGTGCTTCCGGTATGACACCAGAACAACTAATGGCCATGAGAGAAAATGGTAAACCTTTTATTTACAATGCTGAAGTTAAAGAACTTAATTTTGCGCCAATTCCTCATAATAGAAATTATGAATTAGATTTACACAGGCCATTTATAGATGAGCTTATTCTCCCATGTAAGTGTGGTGGAGAAATGAAACGTATCCCAGAAGTCTTTGATTGTTGGTTTGAATCAGGTTCTATGCCTTATGCGCAAACACATTATCCTTTTGAAAACTTAGATAAATTTAATCCAGAAAAAGGTATTGGATACCCTGCGGATTTTATTGCTGAAGGAGTGGATCAGACAAGAGGATGGTTTTATTCCATGCTCGTTCTATCAGTCGCTTTATTTGGAGAATCTTCTTACAAAAATGTAATAGTAAATGGAATTGTTCTTGCAAATGATGGACAGAAAATGTCTAAGAGATTAAAAAATTACACTGACCCGATGGAATTGGTAAATAAATTCAGCGCTGATTCTTTGAGGTATTATTTATTGTCTTCAAGTGCGATGAAAGCGGAGGATTTGAAATTCTCAAATGAAGGTGTAGATGAAATCGTGAAGAAGGTTATCATGAGGCTTCAAAATGTGTATTCCTTCTATGAAATGTATGGTGGAAAAGATGTAGAAAACAAAAAAGAAATTTCCCCAAATGTTTTGGATCGCTGGATACTCGCCAGATTAAAAGAAACCGCCACACAGACGACAGAATTTACAGAGAAATATGAGCTTGATAGAGCAACTTGGCCTATTGCTGATTTCATTGACGACCTTTCGACTTGGTATCTCAGAAGATCAAGAGATAGATTTAAATCAGAAAACATTTCTGATAGAAATTTTGCTATAAACACGACAAAAGAAATTATTTTAAATGTTTCCAAACTTATTGCTCCATCGATGCCTTTCTTGGCTGAGGACTTATACAAGAAAATCGGAGGTGAAAAAGAGAGTGTCCACTTGGAACCTTGGCCAGAAGAATTTGTAGGGGAAATTACAAAAGAAGAAATGGAGGTAATTGAAAATATGAAGGATACTAGGAACGCCGTGTCTCTTGGGCTTGAGTCCAGGGCAAAATCTGGAATAAAAGTAAGACAGCCTTTGGCGAAGCTCGAAATACAGAGTGAGAAATTAAAAGGAAAATCTGAATATTTGGATCTTATAAAAGACGAAGTAAATGTAAAAGAAGTTTCTGCTAGTAAAGATGTTTCTGAAGCCGTTGTTTTGGATATTATTATCACCCCAGAGCTCAAAGATGAAGGAGACGCAAGAGATTTGATCAGAAGTATTCAGGAAGAAAGAAAAAATAAAAAATTAAAACCAAATGATTTAATTGATCTTGTTGTTGATACAAATGAAAGTGGAAAGGGGATTATAGAAAAATTCAAAATAGAAATCGTAAGAACTACTAATGTAAAAGATATTTCCTTTGGTGAAAGTGCTAGTCCAGAAAGTATTTTTGTTAAATTTCTAATTTAAGATAAGTTTTTTAATTTTTTCGGGTAACCTGTGCATCATATATATACAACCGAAGCGATTCTCATAAAAAGTGTCCCTGTGGGGGAGGCGAATCGTTTGTATTTTTTGTTGACCAGAGATTTGGGGCTCATAAGAGCCACTGCTCAAGGGGTGCGCCTTTCAAAATCCAAGCTTAGCGGACATTTGCAGGTTTTTTGCCTTGTGAAATTATCTATTGTAAAAGGTAAAGATATTTGGCGTATTACTGGTGTCGAATCTATCTTACAAAATGGGGTTATAAAAAATATTAGCAAACTTACTGTTCTCGATAATGTTTCAAAATTACTTTTGCGTCTTATTCATGGAGAAGATGAAAATAAAGATTTGTTTGAATGTGTTAGATCGGCTTATATACTTTGCAGAGATGCAGATCTTACTCACGAAGAGCTTAGGCTTACCGAAGCGCTCACAGTGCTTAGAATAATGCATTTTCTTGGGTATATTAAAAAAGGAGACAAGCTTTCTTCTTTTGCCGAGAGTACAAATCTTACTCCGGAATTACTCGAAAGTTTTAGTATAAATAAGAAACAAGCAGTCTTAGAAATAAACAATGCGCTTAAGGAAACGCATTTATAATTGTGGTATAATTGAGAAAATAATATTTTATGTTTTACCCAGAAGCAAAAGAAAAGGAAAGTCATTTGGAAGATACCAGTAAGGGTCTTTACTCAAGAGATTTTGATTCAGTCTTACCGGTGAAGAGTAGGCACAATTTGAAACAGAAGGTTCAGAACATTGGTAAGGGTTGGTCTGATGAAGATTTAAAGAAAGAATCTAGCTTTAGATTCCCGTATTTTAAAGTGCTTGTTGTAGCTGTTATATTTTTTATAATTGCTATCATCTTTGCTAGTTTTAGATTTTTTGGTGGAGGTAATATGATATCAGGAGACAATATCGATATCTTGGTCCGTGGCCCAGTGTCCGTCGCTGGTGGGGAAGTCTTACCGCTCGATGTTGAAATCAAAAATAAAAATAATGTCGATCTTAAGGTGGTTGATATGAAAATACTTTATCCAGATGGCACTAGGTCTCCAGAAGATTTATCTACGCCTCTTATAAGATATAATGAAATTATTGGAGACATAAACTCTGGTAAAACAGAGAAGAGATTGGTAAAGTCCGTATTGTTTGGTGAAGAAAATATTAAAAAGGATATTAAATTTACAGTCGAATACCGTATTCCGGGTTCAAATGCTATTTTTTATAAAGAAAAGTTATATACAGTTCTGATTAACTCTTCACCAATAAATCTCATTGTTACTGGAGTGGATGAAGTGAGCGCAAATCAACAAACAGATTTTAATGTAGAAATCGTTTCCAACTCTCTTTCAGTAATAAAGAATCTTATTTTGAAAGCAGATTATCCTTTTGGTTTTAATTTTGTTTCTTCAGATCCTAGGACTTCTTCTATCGATAATAGCGTTTGGAGTATTGGGGATTTAGAACCTGGCGCAAAAAGAACAATAAAATTTGCTGGGGTTATCGGTGGGCAAGACGGAGAAGAAAGAGTTTTTAGATTTACAGTCGGTACTCCAGATAAGCTTGATGAAAAAACAATAAACACGGCTTTTTCTGTGCACACTCTAAGCGTTTTAATTAAAAAACCATTCCTTGGTGTTAATCTTTTTATAAATGGAGATCCTTCAAAGGAAGTCGTCGTGGATAGCGGAAGTAAGATAAACGTAGGATTAAATTGGCAGAATAATTTACCTACAAATGTTTATGATGCAGTTATTAAAGTGAAGCTTAGCGGTCTTGTGTTTGATAAGGCAAGTGTTCGTGCAGAAAAAGGCTTTTATAGTTCAATAGATAATACTGTTATTTTTGATAAACAAAAAGATCCAGCTTTTTCTAGTATAGAACCGGGGTATATGGGAGAAAATAGTTTTGATTTTGCTACATTTAATGCTCAATCAAAAACAGGTTTGTCTTTCAGCAATTCCCAAGTCACTTTAGATATTAGTGTTTACGGCAATAGAGTTCAGGGAAGTAACGTACCTCAAGAATTACTTTACTCAGCGACCAAAAAAGTAAAAGTTGCTTCTGTACTTAGACTTTCAGCGAATGCTTTCAGGTCAATCGGGCCATTTGAGAATAGTGGACCTTTACCTCCAAGATCTGAACAAGAGTCAACATACACAATCACATGGTCTGCAACAAACCTATTAAATGACGTATCTCAAGCTAGAGTATCGGCTGTCCTTCCTTCATATGTAAAATGGAATGGTCTCACAAGTCCTCTTAACGAAAAAATTTATTACAACGAATCGACAAGAGAGGTGGCTTGGGATATAGGCAATATAAAAGGAGGCACGGGCACCACTTATTATCCTAGAGAAGTTTCTTTCCATATAACATTTACACCAAGCTTAAGCCAAGTGAGTACGTCTCCAGAGCTTGTAGGTGGAGCGACGATTACTGGTTTGGATACTTATACCGGAACACAAATCGGCGAGTCAAGACCAGCAGTTACAACTGAAATAATAAACGACCCAGCTTTTAAAGCGGGGGATAATATTGTTGTAGAATAATTTGCCAAAAAACTAAAGTAATATAATATAAGAAAATATTAATTAATAATTTAAAGGGCAAAACGTGACGCGCCTCAAAATCAAATGGCAAAACCAGAAAAAACAGAAGGACAAATAAGGATGGAAAACATAATTTCTCTTTGTAAAAGAAGAGGTTTTATATTCCAAGGTTCTGAGATTTACGGAGGTCTTGCTGGTACTTGGGATTATGGTCCATACGGTGTTACATTGAAAAATAATGTAAAAGATTATTGGTGGAAGAAGTTCGTAACAGATAGAGAAGATATGTATGGAATGGATGCCGCTATTCTTATGAATCAAAATGTTTGGAAAGCGACAGGGCATGTTGGTGGCTTTTCAGATCCACTTTCAGAATGTAAAAAATGTAAAAAACGATTTCGCACAGATCAGCTTCCGGATAAAAAGAAATGCCCAGAATGTGGTGGGGAAATGGGAGAAGAGAGACAGTTTAACATGCTTTTTAAAACAAACGTTGGCGCTATTGCGGATGATACTTCCGTGTCATATTTAAGACCTGAGACCGCACAGGGTATGTTTGTAAACTACAAAAATATTATAGATTCATTCCATCCGAAGCTTCCTTTTGGTATGGCACAGATTGGTAAAGCATTTAGAAACGAAATTGCTCCTAGAGATTTTACTTTTAGATCTAGGGAATTTGAGCAAATGGAAATTGAGTATCTTATAAAGCCAGATACCTGGAAAGAAATTTTTGAACACTTCAGAACAGAAATGCTTGATTGGATTAAGGAAATTGGTCTCAAGAAAGAAAGCGTCTATGAACACGAGATTCCAGATGAAGACAGAGCTTTTTATTCTAAGAGAACTATAGATTTCGAATTTGATTTTCCTTTTGGTAGAAGTGAGCTTTACGGTCTTGCATATAGGACAGATTATGACTTAAGCAGACATTCAAAATCAAGTGGGATTGACTTGATTTATGTTGACGAAGAATCAAAAGAAAAAATAACTCCACATTGTATTGAGCCATCTCTTGGCGTAGATAGAACAGTGCTTGCGATACTTACTTCTGCTTATACAGAAGATGAGCTCGGTGGGGAAAAGAGAACATACTTAAAATTTGTTCCTAAAATGGCTCCAGTAAAAATTGCTGTATTCCCTCTATTAAAAAATAAGCCACAGCTTGTAGAAAAAGCAATGGAGGTTTATAAAAATCTTAAAAAAGAATTTGGTGGAGTGGAATTTGATGACAACGGAAATATTGGTAAGAGATATAGAAGGCAAGATGAAATCGGTACGCCATATTGTGTCACTGTAGATTTTGATACTATTGAAAAAGATAATTCTGTGACAGTAAGAGATAGAGATACTGGTAAACAGGAAAGAATAGAAATTGCAAAGCTTACAGGATTTTTGAAAGAAAAATTAAGTTAGCTAAAAAGAGGAATTTCGCGGAGCGAAATTCCTCTTTTTAACTCCTTGACTCAAGTCAGTTCTCTGATAGTCTTTACTATGGAGGATTTGAACAAATATTACAAAATATAGAAAGGGAATGCGTCATGAGTAATAATATTGGTAAAGTCTTGCGTTTGATGAAATGCGTCGCTGTGCCTCTAAGAGATATTCCAAAAGAAGGAAATATCGAGTCAATGCACAAGATTGCAGTGAATAACCTGGTGGAGTTCTTCGTGAAGATGTCTTGGTGGGTTATGAACGATGGAACATTTCATCACCCAGCAACAGCCAATCGCTATTATGGGGTTGAATTCATTATCGATCTCAATGACAGGGAGAATTTTCATTCTTTATTCGTTCTCTCTGAAATCGCGGTCATCGATATGGGTATATTGAAGGTCCGTGATCTGTCTAGGATAGGGGAAATAAAGATCAACCTTACCCATGAAGGGCTTGAAGAACCGGAAGAAATTTTCGTTACTCCGGGTGACGGCCTTTTCCGAATCAGGAGTTTCTATGAAGATTATATCGGTGTGGGAGATACGGAAATCCACCCGACGTGATTGTTTGGAATGGTGTTATACACAGCGGTTTCGGCCGCTGTTTTTTTATGTGTTTTTTTGCTATATTTAATGGATGAATCCCGTTAGAGACCGCGGTCGCTTGTAAAAAATAACGTGGGTTTGTTAGTTTTTGGTTTATTAAAAAATAATTAATCGATGGGAAGTGGTAGAGACCGCGACCTATCTCTAAACGGGATGAACTACAAAAGAACAGTATTAAAAAATGGTTTGAGGATAGTTACTATTCCGATGAAGGAAAACCCTACAGCGACGGTCCTGGTGCTCGTGGAGGCTGGTTCTAAGTATGAAAATAAAGACAACAATGGCCTTTCTCACTTTTTGGAACACGTATGTTTTAAGGGTACAGTAAAACGACCAACTTCTGCAGATATCACGAAAGAGCTTGATGGTATAGGTGCTCATTACAACGCTTTTACTTCTCAGGAATATACAGGATATTATGCAAAAGCTGATTATAAAAATCTTGATAAAATTTTAGATGTTGTCTCTGACCTATATCTAAATCCAACTTTTCCAGAAAAAGAAATTGAAAAAGAAAAAGGTGTGATTATAGAAGAAATAAATATGTATGCGGATTTACCTCAAGCAGTTGTCCAAGAAGAATTCGCGAAGCTTCTTTATGGGGATGTACCTGCTGGTTGGAGTATCGCTGGACCAAAAGAAAATATTTTAAAAATGCGACGCACGGATTTTATTGATTATAGAAATAAGCATTATGTCGCGAGCGCTACCACAGTAGTTGTTGCCGGAAGATTCGATGAAAAAACAATTACAAGAAAATTATCAAAAGCTTTTGCGGAAGTTGGGAAATGGAAAAAAGAAAGTAAAAAGAAAGTCGTCGAAGTTCAGAAAAAGCCAGAGATCTCTATTTTTTACAAAGAGACAGACCAGACTCACATTGTTCTTGGAGTTCGTACTTTCGATACTTATAGTAAATACAACCCTACATTGAAAGTTATCCAAGGTGTTCTTTCTGGCGGTATGAGCTCAAGACTTTTCCAGAAAATGAGAGACGAGATGGGCATTTGTTATTATGTCCGTGGTGAAGCAGATGGGCTTACAGATCACGGGACATTTACGGTTTCTGCTGGAGTAGATAGTTCGAGAGTCAAGGATGCGATTCTTGCGATATTAGAGGAATTTAAAAAAATAAAGACAGAAAAAGTGGGGGAGGAAGAGCTTAATAAAGTTAAGCAATATATTATTGGGAGTCTTCGCTTAGGGTTAGAATCTTCAGATGATATAGCAGGTTTTTTTGGTGGTCAAGAAATCTTAAAGAAATCTCTGAGGGGGGCTGAGGATATTATCAAAGAAATAAAAGCTGTTAAAGCAGAGGATATTCAGTTTATCGCCGGTAAGATTTTTAAAGACGAAGTTTTGAATCTTTCTATTGTTGGTAAGTTTAAAGAAAAAGAGGAATTCATAAATATTCTTAAGCTATAATTTTCTTATTAAGTCTATACTTTTGTCAAATCACCATTATATAGACTGATTATAAATCAGATTGCAATTTGATAAATCTTGTGCTAATCTTACGCACATGAGTAAAAAGACAATAATTCCAAAGACAGAAGGAGAAAAGGTATACGAAATCGGATACCATATTATCTCTTCCGTTGCTGAGGAGGGTATCCCAGCTGAAGTTCAAAAGATTAAAGAGGTTTTAAATAAAGAAAAGGCAGTTATTATATCTGAGGATGCTCCAAAGCTTAGACCATTAGCTTATAAAATCAAAAAAGCTTTCGGTGGTCAGTACAAAACATTCGACAAAGCTTATTTTGGTTGGGTTAAGTTTAGCTTAAATGAAGATGGTGTTATCGGGAATATAGATGCATCTTTGAAATCTAACGCATCCGTATTAAGATTTCTTACGATTAGGACAATCAGAGAAAACACTATGTATTCTCCAAAGATTACTGTTTTTTCAGATAAAGAAAGCAAAATAAAAGTTTTGACACAAAAGGAATCAAAAGAAGAAAAAACAGCTTCAATAGAAGAAATAGACAAATCAATCGATGATCTTGTATCTGATTCTGAAGAAGAAATCGTAAAAATATAAAAATATGAACCTAAACAAAGCCTTTATTTTTGGAAATATGACGAGAGACCCAGAATTGAAATCACTTCCATCTGGTACAAAAGTTGTTTCTTTCGGTGTTGCCACAAATAGGACTTGGAAAGATAAAAATGGCACGAAGCAAGAAGATACCAATTTTCACAACGTAGTCGCCTTCGGAAAGCAAGCAGATGTCATCGCACAGTATATGAAGAAAGGTAAAAGCATCTTCGTAGAAGGAAGAATCAGAAACAGCTCATGGGACGATAAAGACGGCACAAAGAAGTACAGATCAGAAATAGTTTTAGAAAATTTCCAGTTTGGTCCAAGTATTCCGGGTTCTACAGGCGCTGGCTATCAAGCAAGCGGGGGATCAAAGTCAGAAGCTTCAGCAAGTAAAGTACCAGAGATGGACACGATAGATTATCCAACAGAAGAAATTAACCCAGAAGATATACCTTTTTAAAAATTAAATTATTACAATAATATGAAACAGTGTTTTTTTTCACAAAATAATATAAAACAAATAGACTACAAAGATGTAGAGCTTCTTAAGAAGTTTCTAAATCCTCACGCTAGAATACAGGGTAAAAAGAAAACCTACGTATGTGCTAAGAGTCAAAGACAGCTCTCTGAAGCAGTCAAAAGAGCTAGATATATGGCACTTCTTCCTTACGTTGCGAGATAATCTCACTTTGTCTTTATTAGTTTTTAAGCAATTTTTCTTATGGGAATGTTAGAATACAGCGATATTGTTGAGAGAAAGGTTATTATTTACGAAGGACAGCCTTTTGAAGTTTTGTCTTCTCATGTTTTTAGAAAACAACAAAGAAAGCCGGTAAATGCTACTAAATTAAGAAATCTTATTACAGGTAAGATTACGGAAGTTTCTTTTCACCAGACAGAAAAGGCTGAGGAAGCAGATATTGAATACAGAGACGCAAAGTTTTTATATAAAAATAAGGGAGAGTTTTGGTTCTGTGATCCGAAAGATCCATCAAAAAGATTTGAACTTGATGAAGAGCTTATCGGTACTCCAGCAAAGTTTATGAAGACTAATTCTCTTGTTGAGACTATGATTTTTGATGAAAAAGTTATCGGTGTGAAGCTTCCAATAAAAGTAGAGCTTAAAGTGGTTGATGCTCCTCCTGCGGTAAGAGGGGATACTTCGACAGGCGGTAACAAACAAATTACTTTAGAAAGCGGTGCCATTATAAATGCTCCGATGTTCATTGTTGAGGGTGAATTGATCGCCGTAAATACTCAAACAGGAGAATATTCTGGAAGGGTTAACAAATAATACAAAACACAAAAGGCCGGTCCGCTTCGCGGACCGGCCTTTTGTGTTTTGTATTAAATCTCCTTCAATTTTTCTCTTATCTCTTTAAGTATCTCATCATTAATTTCCTTGTTTTCTTTCAAAAAATTTCTTGCGGAATCATACCCACGGCCGATTTTTTCTCCGTTGTATTCATATGAAGAACCAGATTTTTTGATTAATCCCATTTTTTCTCCAAGGGCAAGCATTTCTCCTTCTCTTGAAATGCCTTCGTTGTACATTAGGTCAAATTCTGTTTGTTTGAAAGGTGCTGCGACTTTGTTTTTAACTACCTTTACTCTTACGCGTCCACCCATTATTTCTTCACCCTTTTTAATTTGTGCGATTCTTCTTATATCAAGCCTTACAGATGTATAGAATTTCAAAGCTTTTCCTCCTGGTGTTGTTTCTGGGTTACCAAACATTACACCGATCTGCATTCTTATTTGGTTTATAAAAATCACAACTGTTTTTGATTTTGCAACTATAGCTGTAAGTTTTCTCAAGGCTTGTGACATAAGTCTTGCCTGTTTACCGACATGATATGCTCCCATATCACCTTCGATTTCATCTTTTGGGGTAAGTGCTGCTACGGAGTCGATGACAATCACATCCATTTTTCCAGAACGAACAAGACTATCTACAATATCAAGCGCTTGTTCACCTGTATCTGGCTGAGAAATCAAAAGTTCTTCAAGCTTTACTCCAAGCTTTCTTGCGTAGTCTGGATCCATCGCGTGTTCTGCATCAATGTACGCGCAAATACCGCCAACTTTTTGAGCTTCCGCCACAGCATGAAGAGCTAGAGTTGTTTTTCCAGAAGATTCTGGTCCAAATATTTCAATGATTCTTCCGCGAGGGAAGCCACCTACACCGAGTGCAGCATCTAGACCAAGAGATCCTGTCGAAATAGAATTTATGTTTACTTTTGGTTTGTCACCAAGCATCATGATCGCCTCATCACCAAATTTTGTTCGGATAGCGTTCATTGCATCTTCAAGTTTATTCGCAGTAATCTTACTAGATTTGCTTGATTTGGTCGTAGTAGGGGAATCAGAGTCGTTCATTTCTCCTGTTTCCAGCTCTGCATCTTCGACTTTTTTTCCTTTTGCTTTTTTTACCATTTTATTAATAATTTAATACTTTTAATATCTCTGAATTATAACAATTTTTATAAATTCAAGCTAATTACTTATATATAATTTCCAGGGTCTTTTCTGTCCATCTTCCAAATTTATCACTTGCTTCAAGCGTTAGGCTATTATATCCATAAGAAAGAAGTATTTTTTCTTTAAAATCGCCATTTTCACTTATGAATATCTTTCTGTCATTAAGAGTAATGTCTTTAATATTTTTTGCTACCCCAGTAATTTCCATAAAAGATTCTGATACCACCGCTCCGTTTTGAGGGGATAGGATAGTGATTCTTGGCCCAAAGGCGATTCTCTGAATTTCATATAAAGCATAACCAAGAAATATCAATACAAAAAGGCTTATGCTAATTATTTTGAGTAACCTTCTCGTTTTATGTCGATCAGTCATGGGCTAGTTTATAAAGTATAAAGTTTAAATATAATCCCCCTCATTTCTTTCCACATCCTTCGTCGCTTCTTTGAGTCTATTTTCTTCCGCTTCTGCCTCACTACCGACAAGCACTTCTCTTGGCTTTGCTCCATCTCCAGGGCCTATTATTCCTTTTTGTTCGAGTACATCCATTAAGCGAGCAGCACGAGCATAGCCGACACGAAGCTTTCTTTGAATATATGAAGTTGATGCCTTGCCAGCTTTTATAACCTCGTCTTTTGCTTGTTCATAAAGCTCATCATCGTCACCTGCGTCTTCAGCATCTAAGTCCATTGCGCTAAATACATCGCTCCCGCTTTCCCCAGCCACAGCCTCACCGGTGAGATTTAATTCACCACCGATAAGCTCGTCTTTGTATGCATCATGTAAATATTTAACAATATTTTTAACTTCAGTTTCAGAAATAAACGCAGACTGAATTCTGGCAGGTTTTGACATTTCGCTACCTAAGTAAAGCATATCTCCAGCACCGAGGAGCTTCTCTGCGCCAGTCGTATCTAAAATTGTTCTCGAGTCTATTTGAGATACCACCTGAAGAGCGATTCTCGCTGGGACATTTGCCTTGATAAGACCAGTAATAACATTTACAGAAGGTCTCTGCGTGGATAGGATAAGGTGAATACCGACAGCACGGCTCATTTGTGCGAGTCTGACTATCGCACTTTCTAGCTCTCTAGGGTAAGACATCATGATATCTGCGAGCTCGTCGATAACTACCACAATATAAGGCATCATCTCTGGGAGTTTATTCTTCTCTGGGTCAAACTTGCCACTCTTCTTGAGCTCTTCCACTTTTTTAAGTTCAGGCGCCAAGACGTTTTTGTGATATGAATCAATATCTTTCACTGCTTCACTTTCCAAAATATCATATCTTCTATCCATTTCTTTTGTTGCCCATTTCAAAGCGAGAATAGTTTTCTTCGCTTCTGTGATTACGGGTGTAAGGAGGTGGGGGATTTTGTTGTATAGAGTAAGCTCCACTCTTTTAGGGTCGATCATTATAAATTTCATATTTTCTGGAGAATTTCTGTAAAGAAGAGATGTGATGATAGTGTGAATAGTGACAGATTTACCAGAGCCAGTAGATCCAGCCACGAGCAAGTGAGGCATTTTTGCCAAGTTTGCATAATGTGATTTACCAGAAATACCTTTTCCAAGACTCACGAGTAGCGGTTTGTCTGATTTCTGGAATTCTTCACTACCAAGGAGGGATGCGAGACCGACCATAGATTTTACTGTGTTTGGGATTTCTACACCAACGAGAGATTTCCCAGGAATAGGAGCTTCGATTCTAATAGGGTGGGCAGCTAGAGAAAGAGCGAGGTCATTTTGTAGGCCGACAATTCTTGAGAGCTTCACACCTTCGGCTGGCTTGAGTGCGTATCTCGTGATGGACGGACCGATAGATATTTCGTCCATCTCAACATCAATGCCAAAGTTTTGCAAAGTTCTTTTTATAATATTTGCATTTGCTTTCACATCCCCGACACCTGGCTTACCTTTATCGTGTTCGAGTAGTGATAGAGGCGGTGGGGTATAGGTAGTATTGCCGATCACTCTTGGGGTCATTTTGAATTCCTCTTCCTCAGCCTTTTTTGCAATAAGAGGTATCTTTATTTGTTTTCCTTTTTTCTCTTCCTCGATTTCTTCTTCTACTTCTTCCTCAACAACCTTTACTTTTTTTATTACTTCCTCATCCTCTTCTTCATCTTTTTCTACTTTCTCTTTTTTCCATTTTCTCCAGAAGAAAAGTGATTCCACAGTGAGCTTTGTTTCAAAAAGTACAAGACAAGAAATTATCAAAATTGCGACGAGAATTATTATGCTCGCATACAGACCGAAGAGTGCGGATAGTGGGGTAGAGATGAGCCAGCCAAACCATCCTCCTTGTGCAGTCCAATATGTTTTTGAGATGAGGTCTGTGAGTCCGAGACCAGAGATGAAAAAGAGGAGTCCTCCCACTAGTTTGATTTTATTAAATTCTCTTTCTTCAGCTTTGAAAAATGAAATAGCGAGGAGAAAAAAGAATAGGGGAATGAGATAGTAACCGATACCAAAAAGAATTGTTAGTATGTAAAATATTTTATCTCCCACCACCCCAGCTTTTGCAAATGAAGCGAGTGCGAATATCGCTGCAAGTACAAAAAAAGTTACTGCGAGTATCCCTTGTTTGGTTTCACTTTTTATCCCACCAAAAGACTCTTTCGTACCAGAATTTTTCTTTTCTATTTTTTTATTATTTTTATTTTTTGCCATTCTTTTTTGATGATTAGTTTAGATAATTATATCAAAATTTAATCAAAAAATCCCAACAAAATTTACCTCGAAGTTGAGCTTAAATATAAAGAACTAAACCCGTATTTCGTATTTGTATTTTTTACCTACCCACTCAGTAAAAAGTAACAAGGTGAATGTATTTTGGGCCACGGGCTGGGTGCCTTCTTGGAAACTTGGGAGTCGCGACGGCGACGGACAGAGAAAATCTTTAGCAAAATATTTTCGTGTTCCAAGAAGGCATCAGTCTATGTTTTTCCCAATTTCCCCTTTACTTTTTTTCTTCCCCATATATAATGGACAAAAACAGCACCTCGTCCTTAACAATTTTTAAGAGACATTTTAAAAAAGACACACACTTTACTTTAAGGACATTTATTAAGGCCATTTAATTATTAAGATTATGGATAAAGACAACAATAACATCGTAGGGTTGGGTAATCAAAATACAGCTATTAAAAAGCTAGACGCTAGTGTTATTTTTGCAAATGATCCTTACGGACTTTTTGTCTTTCAAAAGACAGAGAAGCTTGTCGCAGGCACCTACATCCTCACAAAGTATTTGTCCGATAGAGAACCTCTCAAGTGGTCAGTCAGAGAGAGTGCGAATGCACTACTTTTGAAAGCCCTTTCTTTGTCCGATAGAGTATGGGGAGAAGATGATATTGTTTCAGATCTCACCCTCTCACTCGCCGAGATTTCTTCAATGTTTAATATGGCAAAAATAAGTGATTTAATATCACAGACAAACTATGAAATCATAACTACAGAATTCTCCAAATTGGCCGACTTTTTAAGCACTTCTTCAAACAATATTTCCTCAGCAAAAATCGCTTTCGGGAATAGTTTATTTGCAGAGGACTATAGCTTTACTCCGAGTCAGTCTTACAAAGATGGAAGCCCGGTATTTCAGAAAGGTTCTACGTCAGTGGATTTTAATAAAGGACAAAAGGACATAAAAGACAACCGAAATTACTCCGTCTTTAATAAAATGTCGGATGGAAAAAATAGTCCAAAAGAAAAAATTGTTAAGGACAAAAGTAATAGACAAGAGGTTATTACTTCAATGCTAAAGAGTGGTGCGAAGCTTACAATAAAAGATTTTACAAAGAACATAAAAGACTGCAGTGAAAAGACAATCCAAAGAGAGCTAATCTCTCTGGTCGCCAAGGGTGTCTTAAAGAAAGAAGGGGAAAGACGTTGGTCCAAGTATTTCATTTCCTAAAGGACATTATTCTTTGAGGCGGAACCCCCTCTGTTTGTCATTCCAGTGTGGACGGGAATCCAGTGTTTTATTCTTGGATTCCCGCCTTCGCGGGAATGACACCTACCATCGGAAAACCCCTTTAACATTTGTATTCGTATTTCTTCATTTACCCTCTCTTCTTTTGAAGAAAACCTCTTGAAATCTTATTTGTTAGGGGTGTCTCCCTGTTACTTTTGGTAAAGCCTTGGAAAGTACGACAGGGCACCGAACAGAGAAAATTCTTAGCCTGCCCGCAGTGCTACAACGTTGCAGGCGGGGCAAAGAATTTTTGTGCTTTTCAAAAGAAACAGGAAGACAGGACCCCGCGAATAAGATTCAAGGTTTTTCTTGCTTTTTCGTCATAAAAATGCAATAATTCTCTTTGTGGATTATGCATCAAAAAGGGCCCTTAAAAGCCCCTTTGAGTTATCCACAGTTTTATATTTTGCCAGTTTATCTGGCTAGGTATATAATGTTACTTGTGGTCTATGCATAGCGCTAAAATGCTATGTAAAAACCATACGTAGGCGAGTTGAAAAACCTGTCTACATTTCGGTAATACTTTCACGGGCCTGCTCAAGCCCCGTTGTCAGTGGTCGAGAACTTTGACAATAGAATACGCAGAATTTCAGAATTTCAGTTTTGTTCACACAAGCTAACCAGCTTTTTTCGTGTCGAACTTTTTATAGAAAAACTTCTGCTTGCTCAAAGCAGTTGTGTAAAAAGAATATGAAGAAAGTCGGATAGTAGAAAGAAAGTCATTCGCAGTTATCGGGCGAGTGTTAGCGGAAGGCGAGGGAGGGTCAATATCCCAAACCAGAAGCACATAGATAATCGTCATTTCATTTGTCTGATTTTTAGTCGAAATCATTCACGTGGTTTGTGGAGTTGTTCACGCAACAAAATAAATTTTTGACGAAGACAAACGTAATAATTTCTTTCCAAAATTATTAGTTAGAGAATCGCAAGATTCCATTATTAGTTAAGTTAAAGGAAAGAGTTATTCAAAATTAAATTAATAAATCATGGTTACAAAATCAAGATTGATAGCAGGCGTTGTCGCTTTGACAATGGTTCTATCATTAGTCGGCGCTGGAGCATCTTCAGCTATGACAATTCAGGATATGATCCAGGCCTTAGTATTGGCTGGAGTTATTTCTCCTGAAAAAGCAGCAGCAGCTTTGACCGCCGTTGGTGGTTCTACAGCTCCTGTAGCTACAAATTCAGGTTACAAATTTACAAAAGACCTTACTTTAAAGAGTACAGGTGCTGATGTTACAGCTTTACAAGAAAAACTAGTTGCAGAAGGTTATCTAACAATGCCAGCAGGCACTGCTTATGGTTACTTCGGCGAAGTTACAAAGAAAGCTGTCATACAATATCAGTTGGCAAACAAGATCACACCAGCAGCTGGTTACGTTGGTCCTAAGACAATGGTTTACTTGAACGCAGGTTCAACAGCCGTTACTCCAGGTCCAGTAACTACAGGTACAGATCTTAAAATTGCTCTAGCAGCAACTTCACCAGCAGCAGGTACAATCATCACTGGTCAAGCAGCAGCTAATCTCGCTGAATACACATTCACAAACACATCTTCAGTTCCTGCAGTTGTTACGAATGTTTCTTTAGAGAGAAAGGGTGTATCAGGTGATACAGCTCTTGCAAATGTTTATCTTTTCAAAGGTGCTACTAGACTGACAGACTCAGCTACAGTATCAGCAGGAAAGATTACATTTAACGCAGGTTCAGGTATCTTCACAGTTCCAGCAGGAGCTTCAGTAACAATCGCTGTTAAAGCGGATGTTTTGGCTTCAGTTGCTTCTGGTCAAACAGTTTGGGTTAACCTTCTAGGTGCAACTTCAAACGTTCCTGTAACTGGATCTCAGATCTCAGGTGCAGCAATGACTTTTGCTTCAGCTTCAGATATTTCAGTATTAACTCTTGCTTCAACAACAGTTAGCTCAAATATGACAGCTGGAACATTAAATCAAACAATTTGGGGAGCATCATTTAATGCTACACAAAGATTTGTTTGGCTTAAGAGCTTAGCTGTTAAGGTTATCGGTTCTATCCCTTCAGATTCTTTACAGAACATCAAACTTTACGTTTCAGGTGTTCAAGTTGCTACCGCTTCTGGTATAGATGCTAATGGAATCGTCACTTTTGACCTTTCTGGCAATCCTTACAAGATAGATAGCTCAAGAAATCTTGAAATCAGAGCTGATATCGTAAACGGTTCAAGCAGAAAGTTTACAGTTTCTCTACAAAATGCAGCTGATATACAGGTTGTTGATTCAAACTACAATGTTGGAATCGCAGCTATCGGTATCCCAGTTATAGCAAATGAAGTCACTGTAGATGCAGGTAACTTGTCTGTTCAACTTGATTCAACACTTAGCTCAGGCGATGTTGTATTAGGTTCATCAAACGTTACTCTTGCAAGATACACTTTGAAAGCTTATGGTGAGAATGAAAAAGTTTCTTACTTTAATGTTTCTGCAAACGCAGATTTGACAAACGTTGCTTTGTACGCAAACGGCGTTTCAATCTCAAGTTCACAGAACGTTGCTTCAACAGGAGCAAGCACATTGTTTAGCTTAGGTTCATCTTTGATCATAAACGCAAATCAATCAGTTACTCTTGAAATCAAGGGTGATTTGAAGAACTCAGCTGGTGTAAACACCGCTACAAGTTCTGCGGTTGTCGTTTCTTTGAAGAGCTACCCAAGCAACACTTTGGGTTCATATTCTTCAACAGCTGGTACATACCCAACATCACCTATCTCTGGTCCTACAATGACAGTAGTTGGTGGAGGTTTGACAGTTGCAAAGAACTCAGCTTACAATGACACCACACTTACAGCAAACACAACAAACTTCAAAGTTGGTTCATTCGTTTTGTCTTCAAATTCTTCAGAACCTGTCAGAGTTACAAGTTTGGTAGTTGGTCTTACAGGTAGTGCTGGTAATACAAGCACATTACCTTTGACAAGCTTGTCAAATTTGAAAATCTCAGAAAGTTCTTCATCTGTTAATCCACAGTCTTCAAACAACTTTGGCGTAGATTTCACAATCGCAGCTAATAGTTCAAAGACAGTTGATGTATTCGCAGATATAGGAAACATCGCATCTGTTGCAAACGCAGCTGATACACAAACACTTGTTACTGCTGAAACAGTACCAGGAGTTGCTATCGTTCCAGCTGTTGCCGCTTCAGGTACAGTTACAGTTTCAAACCAATTAACAGTTGGTCAGATTGCAAGTACTACAATTAACGGAGTTAAGGTTGAATACACTGCAGCAGGTACAGTATCTTCTACAACAGCAGCAGCAAACTTAGCCGCTTTGGTAAATGCTTCACAAGCAGTAGTTACAGCTTCATCAGTTGGTGGAGTTATAACACTTACAGCTAACACAGCTGGAACTGTTGGTAATTTGATTACAACAACTGCAGGTGGTACAAACACAACAGCAGCACAAGCAGTATTAGCAGGAGGTACAGCAGCAACTTCAGGTACAGCTAGACAAGTTACTTTGACCCCAGCAAACGTTGAGGTTGGAGATGTCTTTACAGCAGTTATCGGTGGTACTTCAGTAAGCTTCACAGCTACTGCAGCTACAGTTGCAAACGTAACAGCAGGTTTGACAGCAGCTATAAACAGCGCTGTATCAAGCCAAGTAACAGCAGTAAATGGAACAACTATTGTAACTCTTACATCAGTTGCAAAAGCTCCAACTACTCCAGTTGTTACTTCTTCAGCTACAAACGGTACACACAGCACTACAAACGCTTTGTTTGCTAGTTTGACAGTTACAGCTTCAGGTGTTAACAGCAATGTTGACGCTTCAGCAGCAAAAGTTAATGGTCAAACATTAACAGTAGGAACAGGCGCTTTGGCTACACCTACATTGGTCAGCACTTCACCTCAGTCACAGCTTGTTATCGGTCCTTCAACAAATTCAAACGTTGGAACCTTTAACTTCAAAGCTTCAACAGGTGCAGCTACAATCAATGAATTAAGCTTCACAACAACAGCTGATTCAGCAGCTATCACATCGATAACTGTTGGAGGAGTTACAAAGACAGTTTCTGTAAACGCTACAACAACAATATCTGGTCTAAATATCATTGTTCCAGTTTCAAACTCTGGTAAAGATATTCCAGTTACAGTTGCTTATAACACAGTTGGTACAAATGGTATTGCTTCAAACGTAGCAGCACAATTAAACCTAACTTCTGTTAAGTTTACAACAGGTAATAGCACTCAAACACAAGCTATCTCTGGAGTCTCAGCAAACGCTATGACACCAGTTGCAGCTTATCCTAACGTTGCTATCGTTGCTTCAACAAGAACAGGTTTGGTAAACAGCGCATCACCAGTTAAGATCGCTGATATCACTGTCTCTGCAGTAGGTAACACAGTAAACATGACAACTATTGGTGTCACTGTTACTGGAGGTGCTTCTGCAACTATCGCAACAGCCGCTCTTACCCTTAAAGATGGTAATACAGCAGTTGCAGCAACAGCAGGCAATGGAAACGCAGGTTCAAATAGCGACCTCGTATTCACAGGTACTGGTTACAAGCTAAGTGCTGGTCAGTCAAAAACATTTGGTCTCTACGCTACAGTTAGCGGAGCAGCAACAGGTGTTGGTACTGATACACTTACAACACAGTTGAGCGCAGCAGCTAATCTTGATTGGGACGATGTAGAAGGTGCAGCAAATGGCTTGCACGCAGATCTTATCCCTTCATATGATACTTCTGTAGCTTCAGTGTTAACAAACTAAACCACTTGTGATTCATTAAGTTCTACTTAATGAAAGGTTAAGAAAAAGCCGCCCCTTTCGGGGCGGCTTTTTCGTTGCTAATTTTTTTCCGTGTTGAGGCTCCACCTCGATAAGAAATTCCAATCACCAAGGCTTTGCTTTGGTAAACTAATTACTTTGTAGATATGGTAGTAAAGGCGGGCTTTGCCCTTGGCAAAGCCCGCCTTTTCTTTTTACTTTATAAACCTTACAAACTCTCTACTTTAATAATGCTATCCACACTTGCATTGTTTTATGTATAAGTGATATAATTTATATTAATAATTATTAAATATAATAAAATCTATGGGAGAAACAAACAACAAATCAAAAAAAGTTTTATATGTAGCTCTTACAATCATAGTAATAATCCTTCTCGGTTTTTTTTCATATGGTTATAGATCCACAATAAAAAAGTTTTTTGGTTTTGCCACGGTATATGATGCTGTTGCAGATAGAGCTAGATTGCCAGAAAACAATTGGAAGATTCAATCAAACAGTTTTGCTTGGGGGGAGAGTATTGGTTGGATAGACTTTGCTCCATCTGGGGTTCAGAATTACGTCGCAGACAATGCTTTGTGGGGTTATGCTTACGGTGAAAATATTGGTTGGATATCTTTGAATTGCCACAATACAGAAGAATCTTGCACGAATAGCTACGGAGTATTAAATGACGGAGAAGGGAATCTTTCTGGTTTCGCTTGGGGAGAGAATATCGGCTGGATAGATTTTGGTGCAGCTTCTCCAGCTACTTATCAAGTAAAAATAAACGCAGACGGAACATTTTCTGGTTTTGCTTGGGGAGAAAATGTTGGTTGGATATCTTTCGCAACAGGTACATCTGTTACCACAAATTGGCGCCCTCAAAGCACCAGAGCCGTTTGTAACAACGGTCTTGATGATGATGAAGATGGTCTTATAGACTTAGCCGATGATGGTTGTCTTAACAACTTAAGCGGTACATCAGAAATTAAATCAAAACCAAGAACACAAACTGCAGCAAGCGTGGTGATAGAGTTCCCAAACGGTGGAGAATCACTGTTAGTTGGTGATCAATATGATATAAAGATAAAGACTTTAAACTTACCTAAAGATGCAATTATATATGTGGACATAGAAGATTCTACTGGTTCCACGACCCGTTTGACTATGGCCAATAGAGATATTGCAAATACTGGTTTAATCAAAGTTGATGTCCCAGCAAATTTGAAGGACGGTGAATACAAAGTAAAAGCGTTTTGTATGGTTAAGGATGCAAAGACTGGCGTAGAATCGTATTGTTCAACCGACGGTACTCTTACAACAAATCAATTAGCCCAAGACATAAGCGATGATTATTTCATGGTTTCTTATCCTAAAGACGATACAAAGTTAAAGGCCATTGAAATGAAAAAACTGGAAGAAACTACAAATAATACAAAGACATCTACAACAACAAGCAGTTCATCGACAACTTCAGGTCATACAAGACCAGGAGATGATTTGACTCCAATAAACACAATTGAAATACCGGTAATTATTCCAGAAAAAATAGTATTAAAAGATTTGCCAACATTTAGTGGAGACAAAGGCTTTACATTTGTCCCTCAGCTAACATCATTCGTATTGAGTCCTCTACCAAAAGAATTGAGTAAAACTTTGGATAAATCAGCAGAATTCAAGAAGTATCTAGAATCACTTGGTTTCTCTAGAGAACAAGATCTTGTTCGTTTGGACAGAAGACCAATTCTCTTGATACAAAAGTATCCAATTCCTGCAGGATTATTTATAGTAAAAAATGATACCAATACTCTTAGAACATATCTTACATTATCAGATAGCAAGGAATTAGTTCAAAGCGTACGTATTGCTTCAGGTACACCAATTACAATATCTTTGATTCCCACATCTATTAAAGGCGCTGTTGTAGCAAAATGGAATGATCAAACGATTCCATTCACAAAGAATGGCGAATATATGACAATTGATTTCTCATCAGGTACACCAGGTAAGTATATCCTTAATACAGAAGCGTCTCCGGTACCATTGATGATAGACGTTTTGCCGCCGACAGTAGCTACCCAAGAATCCACGTCTCCTAAAGACTCAGGTTGGCTGGGTGGAGTATTAAAGTGGTTTGGTCGGTAGTATTGTGGTATAATTTATTATTATAATTTATTAATTATTAAAATTTATGTTTAAAATCGAATCAGGTGTTTTGGATAAGACAAGATTAGTATCAAATATACTTTTGATTGTCTTGGTAGCAAGTAATATTTTCTTTAGCATTCAGTACATAGAAAGCATCAAACAACAGAATTCTGTAAAGGAAGAGGCTACAGATACAAGTATTTTGGTATCTCGTTTCTTGAAACTTTTCGTTGATGTTGTTCTTAATACAGAAAGTGGTAGCACTATTTCTTATGATAATCGTGTTCAGTTAGAAAACGACATAAGACAAATCAAAGATGCAGATCTTATTAAGCAATGGGATGCATTTGTAGATAGTAAGGATGCTAAGGTGGCCCAGAAGAATGCGATTATACTTATGAAGGCTCTTACAAATAAACTCATCTTGAAATAGTTCAATTAAATAAATTATTTTAATAAAACAAAAAAACACTCAGCTATGGGTGTTTTTTGTTTCCCTTAAGAAGGTCGAGAGTAAAATACTAAGGTTCCACCTCCGTAAAGTTATCCACAGTTTGGTGATTATTGGGGTGGAATGATAAAATAATTATCAATTATGATCAAAAAATATGTGAAGTTCTTTTCGTTATCGACCTTTACTTTAGTCGGTTTTTTATTAAACGGAGTGGCATTTGCCGGCATAGAAATATCTGAGATTATGTATGATGTTGATGGCACTGATACCGGTAGGGAATGGATAGAGGTGTACAATTCTGGGGCTGATAATATAGATTTTTCAAAGTATAAACTTTTTGAAGCGGGTGTGAACCACGGTATAACAAACCCAGGCGAAGACGGTATTGTAAATAATTCTAGCTATGCGGTAATCGCTGATGACCCAACAAAATTCAAAATAGATTTTCCAACTTATTCCGGTAAGCTTTTTGACAGCACTTTTTCCTTAAGTAATGACGGCGAAACTCTATCTATAAAAGATAATACTTTAAATATTGTTGATTCCGTAGGCTATGATATTTCTCTTGGTGCAAAAGGTGATGGGAAAAGTTTACAGAAAATTAATGGTAGCTGGGTTGCTTCACTTCCAACTCCTGGTTTGGAAAATATTTATACAAATGATATCCCACCTACAACCGCCACTTCCACAGACCAAACAGCGACGACTACAGCCACGAGTACTGCGACCTCAACAGCTACAACTACCTTCGTGACGCAAACTATTACAAAGACTGTCGTTAAATATATTTCTGTGCATTCAAATCCAGAAGACCTTAGTGGATATCAGGGCGAATCAACTTTAGAAATATCTGCCGGTAGGGAAAGGCTTACATATGTTGGTGTGCCTATTAAATTTTCCGCAAAGCATAAATCGACGCAAGGTTTTAATAATTCTATAGATTACTCTTGGACTTATGGCGATGGTAGCAAAGATACAGGAATTGATGTCTCTCACACATATAAATATCCAGGGGAATATGTAGTTGTATTAAATGGAGAGAGTGGAAGTGAGAAAGCTGTATCAAAGACAGTGGTAAAGGTTTTAGATCCAAATATCTCAATAACCCTTATTTCTAGCGGTGATTTCGAGATAAAAAATCTGGGTAGTGAAGATATTAATTTGGGCGGATGGGAAGTAAAAGATGCTGTGAGTAAATTTATTTTCCCAGAAGATACAATAGTTGGAGCAGGGAAGAGCATCACTATTCCAAAAGAATATTCAAAAATTTCTGGCGAAAATGATATTGAGTTACTTATTTTTGACCCATCAAAAAATCTTGTTGCACAAACACAAAGCGTCGGTTATTCTTTTACAGCATCCACCCATACTCCTATTACAAAAATTGATCAAAACGCTGATATTTCCAAACTCGATATAAATGATAAAGAAGTTCTAGCTTTCATTAATACATTTAAAAAAGATTCTTCAGAACCAAAGGTTTTTGCTGCGGGCACTTCTTCTAGAGATATTTCAGTAATCATCTCTCCAGTCACATTAGCCACACCCAGCATTAATATATCCACTTCTTCGAATTTTGGGTTGAATCAAGTAGCTACTGTCATAGAATCCAGTACCACTACAAAAAGTTTTTGGAGGAAACTATTTGGCTTGCCCATGAACGGAATAAAAGCGATTGGCAGGATTTTCTATGATGTAGAATAATTTAAAAATGTTATAATAGTACAAGTATGTTTAACAAAAACTTTTTTAAATTCCTAATTATATTTGTTGTTTTGATATTGGCGAGCTTTCTAATAATGGCTTGCACAGCTGGTTTTGAAGGGAAGTAATAGCCACTTTTTGCAGTAATAAAAGATAATGGTCTTTATCATTTGACATTATTATTATTTTTGCTAATATACAAGCTCGAGCTCTAGAGAGCTTATTTGTTTTGATAATATAAAAATATGGCGAGATCACTAAAAAAAGGACCTTACGTAGATGAAAATTTACTTAAAAAAATAGAAGGAAAAAAACCAGTTGAAACCGGAGTTATTAAGACTTGGTCTAGAAGAAGCCAAATCTCACCAGAAATGGTTGGATTCATTTTTGGAGTACACAACGGCAGACAACACACAGAAGTACTCGTCACAGAAGATATGGTTGGACACAGACTAGGCGAATTCTCACCTACAAGAAAGTTTACAAGACACGGAGGTAAGATGCAGAAAGAGCTTGATACAAAAGCAAAGGAGTCTGAAATCGCTGCTTCAAAAGCTGCTAAAGCCACTGTCGAATCTAAAAAATAATACCTATTATGATAACAGCAAGATTAAATGATTATAGACAGTCACCAAGAAAAGTCAGGCTAGTAGCCGATCTGATCAAAGGTAAGACAGTAATGGATGCAAAGAATTCTTTGGCATTTTTGGTAAAGAGAGCATCAAAGCCTCTTACAAATCTTCTAGAATCAGCTGTTGCAAATGCAAAAAATAATTTTAATATAGAAGCAGAAAATCTTTTCATAAAAGAATTCAGAGTAGATGGAGGAGCCGTTCTAAAAAGAAGAATGCCAAGAGCAAGAGGTATGGCTTATCCTATAAAAAAGAGAACAAGCCATGTTCTTATAACCTTAGATACAATAGACAATATGCCAAAAAAGGGTAAAAAAGCCGTTAAAGCTAAAGCTGTAGTCGCTGCTCCTGCTGTAAAGGAAGTTAAAAAGGCTAAAAAAGTTAATAAAAAATAAACCATGTCACATTCAGTACACCCATATTCACATAGATTAGGAATACTCAGAGACTGGAAGTCACGCTGGTTCCCAATGGATAAGAAGTCATATAAAGACTTTTTAAAGAGCGATGTTACTCTTAGAGAATATCTTGAGAAAAAAATGAGAGGTCAGTATGTTGCTGGTATCGATATGGAAAGAAACGACAAGAATTTCCGTTTGGTAATCAAAACATCAAGACCAGGTGTTGTTATCGGTAGAAACGGTGAAGGTTCTGTTAAGCTCAGAAAAGATATTTTGAAATTCGCTTTGAGAAATAAGCTTTCTATCCCTCTAGATTTCAAGCTTGATGTTGAAGAAATAAAAAACCCTGAAGCAAATGCAGCTGTTATCGCTTATACTATTGCTGAAAGTTTAGAAAAAAGAATGACCTTCAGAAGAGTTATGAAGCAGACCGTAGAAAAAACTATGGCAAACAGAGAGGTAAAAGGTATCAGAGTATATCTTGGAGGAAGACTCGGCGGTGCTGAAATCGCAAGATCAGAAGAAATGAAAAGAGGTAGAATTCCACTTCAGACTTTGAGAGCAGATATAGACTACGCTCAAGAAAAAGCTCATATGACATATGGTGATATTGGTATTAAAGTATGGGTATATAAAGGAGATATATTTGATAAAGACGTAAAGAAATAATTTAAAAACCATGTTATACCCAAAGAAAGTAAAATATAGAAAGATGCAAACCTTCAGGGAAAACCCTAAGAAGATCGGTGTTGCAACAAGAGGAACAAAAGTTTCTTTCGGTTCTTTTGGTTTGAAAGCTGTTACTGCAGGAAGAGTAAGATCAAATCAAATCGAAGCATCAAGAAAAGCTATTGCTCATACTATGGGTAAGAGCGGAAAGATTTGGACAAGAGTTTTCCCTGATCATCCTTACACGCAAAAGCCTGCCGAAGTAAAAATGGGAAAGGGTAAAGGAGAATTACAAGGCTATGTAGCGATCGTCAAACCAGGAGCAATGCTTTTTGAAGTTGACGGTGTAGATGCAGTCTTGGCAAAAGAAATTTTAAGAAAAGGAGGAACCAAATTACCGATAAGAACAAAAATCGTAGCCAGAATATAATAATTTTATGGAAACTAAAGAATTAAGAACAAAAACAAGCGCTGAACTTTTAAAGATGGTAGAAGAGAAAAAATCTTCTATTAGCAACTTTAAATTTGGTATTGCTGGTAGTAAGATAAAAAATGTAAAAGAAAGCAAAAATCTCAGAAAAGAGGTTGCGCAAATCCTTACAGTTCTTAAGGAAAAGAAATAATCAATTTTAATATGAAAAACATTTCTGTAAAAAATAATAAGGGTAAAGTACTAACAGGTAAGATCGTCTCTGCAAAGATGAAAGACACTGTGGTAGTTTCCGTAGACCTTTTCAAAAAACACCCTAAATACGGCAAATTTATGAAGAGCCAAACAAAGCTTATGGCTCACGATGTTGGTAACAAACACAAAGAAGGGGAAGTAGTAAGCATAATCGAAACAAGACCAATTTCAAAAAACAAGAAATTCGCTGTTTTGGAGAAATAATATTTAAATAACATGATACAACCAAGAACTTTAGTAAATATAGCAGACAATTCAGGTGCCAAGATAGGTAGAGTTTTTAAGGTGCTTGGAAGTTCAAAAAAGAGATGGGCAAAAATCGGTGAAGTGGTTATTTTGTCTGTTCAAAAGTCAGAACCAAGAAAACAAGTTAAAAAGAAAGATATTCTTTATGCTGTTGTTGTAAGACAAAGACAACCTTTCAGAAGAACAGATGGTTCATATATCAGATTCGATGAAAATTCTGTCGTTATAATAGAGAAAGGTAAGAAAGACCCGATTGCAGGAAGAATCTTTGGTCCTATTCCAAGAGAATTGGCGGACCTCGGTTTCCAAAAGATTGCTTCACTTGCACCAGAAATAGTTTAAGCTTTAAATAAAATGAAAATCAAAAAAGGAGACAATATAATAGTTATTGCTGGAAAAGATAAAGGCAAAACAGGCAAGGTTCTAGTGGCTTTCCCAAAAGACAATTCTGTTATTGTAGATGGAATAAATAAATCAAAGAAACATCAAAGACCAACAAAATCTGGCGCAAAAGGTCAGATCATTGAGAAATCTATGCCGATAAACGCTTCAAACGTTATGATAGTTGAAGGTGGAAAGGGTGTAAGATCTGGTAAAAAGATCGTTGGCGAAAAGAAAATAAGAGTAAGTAAAAAATCAGGAAAGGAAATATAAAAACATGAAAACACTATCATTAAAAGAAAAACAAGATAAAATCTTTGAAGTTCTTAAAAAAGAATTCAATTACAAGAGTACAATGCAAACCCCAAAGGTTACAAAGATTGTCGTCTCTTGTGGTACTGGTTCTTTGAAAGATAAAAACAAAAATAAAATAATTTCTGCTGCACTTGAGAAAATCACTGGTCAGAAATCAGTTCTAAAGAACGCAAAGAAATCTATTGCAACATTTAAAGTGAGAGAGGGTGACCCAGTAGGATACCAAGTTACTTTGAGAGGTAAAAGAATGTACGATTTCTTAGACAAGCTCATATATGTAGCTTTTCCTAGAACAAAAGACTTCAGAGGTTTGTCTTCGAAAGGTGTAGACGAAATGGGTAACTTCACAATCGGTATAAAAGAAAACTCAATTTTTCCAGAAACTTCAGATATTGAGCTTAAAGATGTTTTTGGCTTTGCAGTAACAATAGTTACTACAGCTAAAAGCAAAAAAGAAGCAAAAGCATATCTAGATTGTTTAGGATTTCCGTTCAAAAAAGAAGCTTAATATTTTATAAAAAACGCTCATAAAGAGCGTTTTTTACTAAGTATATTATTTTTTTATAAAGTATTGTTGAAAACATTTGACTTTTTTCATGCTTCTTGCTAATATTGCGCAACGAGCTTTTAAAAGCTTTTATTTAATTATGGCTAAAACATCAGTAATCGCAAGATCAAAAAAGACACCGAAATTCGCCTCACGAGTAGTGAGAAGATGTTTCCGTTGTGGAAGAAAAGCTGGCTATATGAGAGATTTCGATATGTGCAGAATCTGCTTTAGAGAATTCGCTAATCAGGGTAAAATTCCTGGAATTAAAAAATCATCATGGTAATCACAGACTCAATAGGAGATTTAATAATACAACTTAAAAACGGAAACAGAGTAGGAAAAGAATCTGTTGTTTTGCCTGCCTCAAATCTTAAAGAAGCTGTTGCAAACGCCCTTATGAGAGCTGGCTTTGTAAAATCTGTTTTAAGAAACAAAAAGAATCTTAGATCTCTAGAAATAGAGCTTGCTTATACTTCAGATAAATCACCAAAAATAAACGAAGTACAAAGAATTTCAAAACCATCAAGAAGAATCTACCAAAATTCAAAAGAAATCAAAACTGTTAAAAACGGTTTCGGTGTTGCAATCATATCTACACCAAATGGTATTTTAACAAACAAAGAAGCAGTCAAACAAAAAGTCGGTGGAGAGATTATGTTTAAAATTTGGTAATAAAAACCTCAAACAATCATGTCAAGAATAGGTAAAAAAGAAATAATCATTCCAGAAAAAACCGAAGTTATAATAAACGGTAGTGCTGTTACTGTAAAAGGTAAAGAGGGAGATCTTTCAAGAACTTTCAACAAAAACAATATTTCTATAGAAGTCGTGGATGGTACTGTAAAGCTTTTGCCAGTAAAAGATACTTTAGAAAACAAAGCTCTTTGGGGTACATACGCTTCACATATCATAAACATGATTGCTGGTGTTAATAAACCTTATGAAAAAAGATTGGTTATTGAAGGTATCGGATACAAAGCCGATGTTACTCCTACAGAAATCACTTTGAAGGTTGGTTTTTCTCACCTTGTAAAATTACCTATTCCAAAAGGTTTGAAAGTTACTTCAGAAAAAGGGGTAGTTTCTATTTCCGGTATCGACAAAGAGCTTGTTGGAAGCTTTTCTGCTTCAGTCAAATCTGTAAAGAAGCCAGAACCATACAAAGGAAAGGGTATAAGATTTGAAAACGAAGTTATAAGAAGAAAGGAAGGTAAGAAGACTGCATAAACCGTATTTAAAAATATGAAAAACAACGCTACATCAAAAAGAATAAATATTCAAACAAGACACAGGAGAATCAGAGCCAAGATAAGCGGCACATCTGAGACTCCAAGACTTTCTGTCTTTAGATCAAACAAAAACGTATATGTTCAGCTTATTGATGATGCAAAAAATATCACCATTCTTGGTCTTTCATCTGCTAGCGTAAAAGGTAAGGGTCTTATGGAAAGAGCGGGAAATGTTGGTAGAGAGATTTCAAAATTAGCCCAAGAAAAAGGTATCAAAAAAGTAGTTTTTGATAGAGGAGGATTTTTATACACAGGTAAAGTAAAAGCTATTGCAGATGGTGCAAGAGAAGCCGGGCTCAAATTTTAATTAAAATTATGGATACAGTATTAAACAAAAAAGAAGAAACAAAAGTAAGTGGAGGAGCAGGTGTTACATCTATTCCTTCAAAGAAGTTCCAAGGAAGAACGTCTTTTTTCTCTAGTCCTGCAAATGCAGCAAATGCACAGGTTAGTGCTGACCCAAGAAAATCTTTTGGCGACAGATCAAAGAATCCTAGAAAGAGCTTTCACGGGAGAAGCGAGAGAGTTAAGCCTGAATTTGATCAGAAAATTTTAAATATAAGAAGAGTTACTAGAGTTACGAAAGGAGGTAAGAGAATGAGCTTTAGCGTTGCTCTCGTTGCTGGAAATAAAAATGGTTCAGTAGGTATTGGTACTGGAAAAGCAGGGGATACAGCTGTCGCGATAGATAAAGCATTTAGAAGCGCGAAGAAAAACATGATCGTTCTAAATCTTACAAAAAATATGTCTATTCCTCACGATGTTTGTGAAAAATATTGCAGTGGAACAGTTCTTATCATGCCATCTCCAGGGAAGGGAGTTTCAGCAGGAAGCGCGGTAAGAAGTATCATAGAACTTGCAGGTATCAAGGATGTTACAGCAAAAATACTTTCTTCATCAAAGAACAAATTAAACATAGCGAAAGCAACAGTAGGTGCACTTAGTACATTCAAGAAAAGAGCTGGTACCCCTGTTGTAAAAGAATCAAAAGAAGAAAAGGTAGCAGAAAAAGTAGAAGTAGAAACAAAAAAGTAATTAAACCAACATGCAATTCCATAATCTTAAAAGAAAAACACTAAATACACCGACTGCTCTTGTAGGAAGAGGAGGTAAAAGAGGTAAGACTTCCGGTAGAGGTGGTAAGGGTCAAACAGCAAGAGCTGGTCACAAAGCTAGACCAGAGATGAGAGACATTATCAAAAGAATGCCAAAGCTTAGAGGTTATGCTTTTAAGGGTTTTAAAGTGAATCCTATTGTGATAAATGTTGGTGATCTAAATGTTTCTTTCTCAAATGGTGATGCTGTAAATCCAAGCACAATTGTATCTGCAGGACTATCAGAAATGGCCGCAAGCAAGAATCCAGTGATCAAAATACTCGCAGGTGGAGATATAGATAAAAAAGTTATTGTTTCAAATTGTCGTGTTTCAGCAGAGGCAAAAGCAAAGATAGAGAAAGCGGGAGGACAGGTTAAATAAAAACAATGAATTTCTTGAATAAAATCAAATTGATTTTTAAAGATAGCTCCTTAAGAGGCAGGATACTTTTTATGGTTGTTGCTCTTGTAATATTTAGACTTCTTTCTACAATTCCAATATCTGGTATAGATCAAGCGAAGCTCAGGTCATTCTTTTCAGGATCTGATTTTTTTGGTTTCTTAAATATTTTTTCTGGTGGAGGTATGAGCAAGCTTTCTATTGTTATGCTTGGTGTAGGTCCTACTATCACCGCTTCTATTATAATGCAGCTTTTAACAATGATGGTCCCAAAGCTTAAGGCGATGTATCAGGAAGAAGGTGAAGCTGGTAGAAAAAGATTTTCTCAATACTCAAGACTTTTGACAGTGCCTATAGCCTTTGTGCAGGGTTTCGGTTTTCTTACTTTGCTTTCAAAAGCTGGAGCACTTGCACCGATGGATTTTACAGCAATGTTAGTAAATATTTTGATTATAACAGCAGGTTCTGTTTTGCTTATGTGGATCGGTGAGCTTATGACAGAGTTTGGTATTGGTAACGGTACTTCCATGATAATCTTTGCAGGTATCGTAGCTAGTCTTCCTACATCACTAAGTCAAATGGCGCTTTCATTTAATGTAGCTCAAATACCTATGTATATTCTTTTTGCTGTGGCTGCCATTTTAGTTATTTATGGGGTCGTATATATTACAGAAGCAGAAAGACCAGTACCAGTAACTTACGCAAAAAGAGTAAGAGGTTCAAAAGTTTTCGGCGGAGTTTCTACTTACTTACCGCTTAGAGTAAATCAAGCCGGAGTTATTCCGATAATTTTTGCCATGTCTATTCTATTGTTTCCTCAAATGATTTTTCAATTTGTTGCTTCAATGGCTACAAATGAAACAGTTAGAACTATCGCAAAAAACCTAAACAATTTCTCATCTAATTCTTGGGTTTATGCTATTTCTTATTTCGTGCTCGTATTCTTGTTTACATATTTTTATACAGCAGTTACTTTTGATCCAGACCAAATTTCCAAGAATTTACAGCAAAATGGTGCGTTTATTCCAGGAGTTAGACCAGGACAATCCACATCAGAATATTTAGCGAAAGTTCTTACAAGAATCACTTTAGTTGGAGCATTATTCCTTGGTTTTATTGCCGTCTTACCTTTAATAGTAAAAGGTGTTACAGGGATTACTTCAGTGGCTATTGGGGGTACAGCTATTCTTATCGTTGTGTCAGTGGTTATAGATCTTATAAAGAAGATAGAAGCTCAAGTAACAATGAGAGAATACTAAAGCGGTATAGAATACAAAATACAAAAAGGGGTTTCGCTTCGCGAAACCCCTTTTTGTATTTTAAATTTTTATTGATATAATCAACACATGTTAAATATATTTAAAAAAGAAGAAACAACAAATCCAAGCCCAACAGCTTGTGTTTTTATTGGTAGATCAGGTTGTGGAAAAGGGACGCAAGTCGAATTATTTAAAAAAGAGTTGGAAAAAAGAACTGGGATGACTACTTTACATGTTGAAACCGGTTCATTTCTCAGAAATTTAGTGAAAGGCAATACTTACACAGGTGAATTAACAAAAAAGATTATTGAAACAGGAGATTTGATGCCCGAGTCTATTGTTATAGGTTTATGGGTTAGTTATTTAATAAATAATTATACTGGGAAAGAAAATTTTATATTTGATGGAGCGCCTAGAAGACTTGCAGAAGCTGAGCTTTTAGACGGAGCGCTTAACTTTTTTGGTATTCCAGATTATAAAGTTGTTTATATAAATACAAGCGTAAAATGGTGTACTGATAGACTTACGGCAAGAGGAAGAAAGGACGATACTCAAGAAGGGATAAACAAAAGAATGGAATGGTTTGATAGAGACGTTCTTCCTTGTATAAAATATTTCTCTACAGATAAAAACTGTCAGGTTTTTGATATAAATGGAGAACAAACTATTGAAAAAGTTCACGCTGATATTATGGAAAAAGTTTTCGGTCAAAAATAGCAAAAATCAAACCCGCACAAAAGCGGGTTTGATTTTTGTGATTAAAAGCGTATATTTAAAACATGTCTATAACTATTAAGACAAAAGAAGAAATAGAGATTTTAAGAGAGGGCGGAAGAAGGTTGGCACTAATTTTACAAGAGGTTGCTAAGGCTGTTAAACCTGGTGTTTCAACGGATACTCTTAATGACATTGCAGAGAAAATGGTGAGCGACAATGGAGACATTGCAGCCTTTTTGAACTATCGTCCAAGAGGAGCTAAGAGAGCTTACCCATCATCTATTTGTGTTTCGGTGAATGATGAAATTGTTCACGGTATTCCAAACGAAGACCCAAAAATTTTGAGAGAAGGAGATATCGTTTCTCTCGATATGGGTCTAACACATAAGGGTTTAATTACAGATTCTGCTATTACAGTGCCAGTTGGAAAAATAGACGAAGCAACACAAAAACTTTTAGACATTACAAAAGAAGCACTGACCGCTGGCATAAATGCAGTGAAGGCAGGGAAGCGCGTCGGTGATATTGGTTTTGCTGTGGAAAGAGTTGCTAAGGCAAATGGTTTCGGAGTAGTAGAAGATTTATGTGGCCATGGAGTTGGCTATGAAGTTCATGAAGATCCATATATTCCAAATTATGGCCAGAAAGGTAAAGGAGATTTACTTAGAGCTGGTATGGTGATAGCTATAGAACCAATGCTTAACCAAGGAGATAAAGACATATTTTTAGATGAAGATGGTTGGACATATAAAACAGTTGATGGAAAAATAAGCGCACACTTTGAACACACTCTAGTAGTCACAAGTAAAGGTGCAGAAATTTTAACTAAAATTTAGTTTGTTTATGTATTAAAAAGGCTGTATAATTTACCTAGTATGGAAATAGGTAGCTTTGAAAATGGTGATAAAAAGTTTCAGACCCCTCAGGAAGAGTTGGATTTTTTACGTGCCGAAGTTTTAAAAAGAGAAAATGAACTTATTGAAAACGGGAGTAATGTAGAAAGAGACGATGTAGTAAAAGAAAAGATACTAGAGCATCAAACAAAAAATACTGAAGCTGTTTTGGATCCATCTTTTGCTATTAAAAAAGCCGAAGTGCAATCTATTGTTTTAGATTTATCTCCAGAATCACACGATCGTCAAATGGAAGAGCTCGTCTCTATCTTACAAGAAAAAGGGGTTTTGAATACTTTATCTATTGTTAATGGTTTGAAGAATCCCCATCTAGAAGACGATTTTCATAGATTTTTAGTCCAATATATTAAAGCTGGTTTCCCCATGAAAAATAGAGATGAAAAAAGTCCAATACTTAAAGCCCTAAAGATGACATTATTTGAAGTATTCTTACCTGCGGCGATAAAAGATCCAAATCAAAAACAAAAAAATCTTAAAGAGCTTATTTCAAAAATGGAGCAGTTTTATTCCGGTATGCTTTCTGTTAGAGATGATGCAAAAAACAACTCTGGGTATTTTGTTCTCGAGCTTTCAAAGGCGAGCTTCAGCAATGAGTTCGTTTTTTATATGGCGATTCCAGACAATAAAGTCGGCCTTTTCCAGAAACAAATCCTATCTATCTTCCCAGAAGCAAAAGTAAACGAAAAGAAAGATGACTACAATATTTTTAATGAAGGAGGAGATTATGCCGGCTCATATGCGGAGCTTGCAGTAAACAATATTTTTCCTATTAAAACATACGATAAATACGATTATGATCCACTCAATATTATTTTAAATAGTTTTTCTAGAATAGATAAAGATGGTGGGGGAGCCTCCATACAGATTTTAATAAAGCCAGCACATTCACAAGATGCCGCTTTTTATAAAAGAGTTTTGAAAGAGCTAGATAAAGGTGAGAAGTTTAAAGCAGCTCTTAGAAAGGCGGATTCATCTTTAAAAGGTATTTTGAAGCTTATGATTAGAGATATTTTCTTGGGAGAAAACAAGAAAAAGAAAGACGAAGATATAAATAAAATAAAAGTAAAAGATGAATCAGCGATTGAAAATATAAAAGCGAAAATTGCTCATACACTTTCTTATGTAAATATAAGAGTGATGGCGTCTGCCGGTACTTCCGAAGAAGCCTCTGCCGTTATTTCCGATATAGAATCTTCCTTCAATCAATTTGAAAACAGTACTGGGAACAAAATAAGATTCAAAAGGCTTTTCGGTAAAGATCTTTTAAAAATGTCTAGAGATTTCTCTTTTAGAGTATTCAATGAAAGCCAAAAAATCAGATTAAACTTAACCGAGCTCACAACAATAATGCATTTGCCCGAGGCGGAGGTTAAAGGCTCTTCACAGCTAAAGCAGGTGAAGGCCGGTACAGCACCAGCTCCACTCGACCTACCAAAAGAAGGAGTATTTCTTGGTACGAATAGACACAGAGGAATAGATACAAAAGTAATGATTTTGCCAGAAGATAGACTTAGACATTTTTATGTCATAGGTCAGACAGGTACAGGTAAGACAACCCTTTTAAAAACTATGATTCGCCAAGATATTTTGAATGGTGATGGGGTTTGCATGATCGACCCACATGGTTCTGATATTCAAGAAGTTCTTTCGTTTATTCCGCCTGAGAGATATGAAGATGTTATTTATTTTGATCCGAGCTATACAGACAGACCGATGGGTTTGAATATGCTTGAGTATGATAGACGTTTCCCAGAGCAAAAAACTTTCGTGGTGAACGAGATGCTTTCTATATTCAATAAACTTTTTGATATGAAGACCGCTGGTGGTCCTATGTTCGAACAATATTTTAGAAATGCCGTGATGCTTGTTATAGAAGATCCAGACACAGGATGCACACTTTTAGATGTATCAAGAGTCCTATCTGACAAGACTTACAGACAGCTCAAGCTTTCAAGATGTAAAAATCCTGTGGTTATTCAATTCTGGAAAGAGATCGCAGAAAAGGCCGGTGGGGAAGCGTCGCTTGCAAATATCGTGCCTTATATCACTAGCAAGTTTGATGTATTTCTTTCAAATGAAATAATGCGTCCGATAGTTTCTCAAGAGAAATCAGCTTTTAATTTTAGAGAAGTTATGGACAGTAAAAAGATTTTGTTGGTAAACCTTTCTAAAGGAAGACTAGGGGATATCAATTCAAACCTTATCGGTCTTATTATAGTAGGAAAGATTTTGATGGCAGCACTTTCTCGTGTGGATTCTTTTGGTGAAGAAGTAAACCCTTTTTATTTATATATAGATGAGTTTCAAAATGTTACGACAGATTCTATTTCCACGATTCTTTCTGAAGCTAGAAAATATAAGTTATCTCTTACTATTGCACACCAATTCATTTCTCAGATTGATGAAAAAATAAAGAATTCTGTTTTTGGAAACGTCGGTTCTATGGCAGCTTTCCGTGTCAGCTCCGAAGATGCAGAGTACCTTGCCAAACAACTCGCGCCAGTGATTACCCCCAATGACCTTATGAATCTTGATAATCATACTTCGTATGTAAAAATGCTTGTTCAGGGAAGACCGGTTAAACCTTTTAGCATGGAGACAAATTTGCCACCAAGAGGCACAAAGATTCTTCTTGATAAAATAAAAGAATTATCGTATCTTAAGTACGGTAAAGAAAGAATTATGGTTGAAGAGGAGATTATGGATAAATACAAAAAGCCAGAAATCAAGATAGAACCTCTTAAGACAGATATATAATTTATTTATTAATTAATTTTTAATCATATGAAGAATGAAAGAAGTTTTATAATTATCAAACCTGATGGAATACAGAGATCACTTGTCGGAGAAATAATAGGGAGATTTGAAAGAGTTGGTTTAAAAATGGTTGCTCTTAAAATGTTTATACCAACTAAAGATCAAGTTAGAAAACATTATACGATAGATCCAGAGTGGATAAGAAAAGTTGGTGAGAAGGCTATCGCTGGTTATGAAAAAAAAGGTCTTGTTCCTCCCACAAAAGATCCTATAGCAATAGGAGAAAAAGTTCTGAATAATTTAACTTGTTATATATCTAGTGGACCAGTCGTGGCTATGGTTCTTCAAGGAGTTCACGCGGTTGGTATTGTAAGAAAAATGGTTGGGGGTACAGAACCTCTTACATCTGATGTTGGTACAATAAGAGGGGATTTCGTTCTTGATTCATACCAGATATCTGATACCGCGGGTCGTCCTATAAGAAACCTTATTCATGCTTCTGGAAATCCAGAAGAGGCAAAAGCAGAAATAGATTTATGGTTTGATAAAGCTGAGGTTTTAAATTACCGACATATCCTAGATGCTATTTTATATGATGTGAATTTGGATGGTATTTTAGAACAAGATACTAACTAAAAATAAAGATTAATTCCTAAAAAGCCAAGTAATTCTTGGCTTTTTTAGTGCCTGTAAAAACATCATAAAAATGAGCTGAAAATTGCTTGACTTTATTTTCGTTTCCTATATACTCTTCTTTACACGGATATGTTGATATTAAACCCAATTTTGGAGCGGAAAGTATAGTCAGCATTTTTAATGTTGTCTCTACCAGCCGCCTTGAAGCGGTTTTTTTTACGGAAAGAAAGTAATTTGAAAATTTAATTCTGTCACGGTATCACCAATTTTCCACGAAAGTGGAGATGGGTCTTTTATAGATACCGTAGGCAGGCAGGTGATTCAATTATTTTATTGAAGAAAATAATTTGAACAAAAACTGTTGTATGGAATTGATTTCATATAACAGGTTAAAACAATTTTATCCGTCTTGTAGGCGGATAAATAAATTGTGGTTTTTAAATTTCCTAATGGGAAATTTAAGGGCGTATGGTGGATGCCTTGACTCTAATAAGCGATGAAGGACGTAGCATAGCTGCGATAAGCTTCGGGGAAGTGCCTAGCAACTTTTGATCCGAAGATTTCCGAATGGGGAAACCCTGCCGTTTATCGGCAATCTCATGCTTGACATGAGGAGCATACCCAGGGAAGTAAAACATTTCAGTACCTGGAGGAATAGAAAACAATGTCACGTAAGTGACAACATTTCCTTAGTAGTGGCGAGCGAAAAGGAAACAGCCCAAACCTCTCACTAACTTTGCACATGATTTTAGAATTTTGAATTTAGAATTTGGAATTTAGAAAAAGAAATTTTATTTCTTTACTATATTCTACATTCAATATTCCATATTCTTTAAATATCGTGGATAAAGTTAGTGAGAGGGGTAGTAAGATAGTGACGTCATATTTATATGAGAAAAGTTACAAAATATTTTGTTAGCAGAATCTGCTGGGAAGCAGAACCCTAGGGGGTAATAGTCCCGTATGCGAAAATAAAATATCTTTTCCGTTATTATTCTTGAGTACCTCAGGACACGAAAAGCTTGAGGGAATCTGCCGGAACTAACCGGTAAGGCTAAATATTGTTAGAGATCGATAGTGAACTAGTACCGTGAGGGAAAGGTGAAAAGCAGCCCGGTAAGGGCGGTGAAATAGACCTGAAACCATATGCCTACAAGGAGTCGGAGCGGGCAGAACAATGCCAGTGATTCAAGAGACAGGATTCAAGATTCAAGAATGGATGTAATTGCATTATTCTTAAGTCATGAATCTTAAATCATGAATCGTTTGTATTGTTCTGTCCGTCACGGCGTGCCTATTGAAGAATGAGCCAACGAGTTGATTTGTGAAGCAGGCTAAGCCCTTTGCCGGGTGGAGCCACAGCGAAAGCGAGTATTAATAGTGCGTTTGTTTTACATATCAGACCCGAAACCATAGCGAGCTTGTCTTGAGCAGGGTGAACCTTTGAGAAATCAAAGGGGAGGCCCGAACCGTTTAGCCGTGCAATACTACCGGATGACTTGAGATAAGAAGTGAAAAGCTAATCGAGCATGGTAATAGCTGGTTCTCTCCGAAATAGCTTTTGGGCTAGCGTCAGATTTACCCTTGGGGGGTAGAGCACTGGAAGGTCTCGACAGGTGGAAACATCGCGAGACCTATCAAACTCCGAATACCCAAGGCCAATGTCTGGCAGTTAGACTGTGGAGGCTAAGCCCCATGGTCAAAAGGGAAACAGCCCGCATCTATATTTAAGGTCCCTAAATTCATGTTCAGTACACTTAAGGTGGTAATTTTTCTGAGACAGTAAGGAGGTTGGCTTAGAGGCAGCCATCCTTTAAAGATAGCGTAACAGCTCACTTACTAAGAGATTTTGCGCCGCAGATTATCGGGGTTAAACATGATACCGAAACTTAGGACTGTATTCATTTTCGAATGAGTACATTGGTAGGAGAGTATTCTCTTCTGCGATGAAGCCAAAGGGGTGACCCATGGTGGAGCGTAGAGAAGTAAGAATGTTGGCACAAGTAACCACAATGTAGGTGAGAACCCTACACACCGAAAAACCAAGGTTTCCTTCGCGATGTCAATCAGCGAAGGGTTAGTCGGGCCTAAGGGGATGGCGAGAGCCGCACCCGATGGACACATGGTTAATATTCCATGACTTTTATATATTGCGATGGGAGGACGAAGCTCAGTATGTTTTGCGCATTATTGGATTTGCGTTCATGCTATAAGTGCGATCTTTAGGTAAATCCGGAGATCTTCCTTTAATGGTAAGCGCAAGTAGAGTGTAAATCTTACGGTTCGCCGTGAGAGATGAAACAAAGCGAGCTTCCGAGAAAAATCTCTAAGCTTAAATATATAAAAACCGTACCGTAATCCGACACAGGTGGTTTGCTCGAGAAGAGTAAGGTGAACGAGTGATAGCTCTTCAAGGAACTCGGCAAAAAAGCAGCCGTAAGTTCGCGATAAGGCTTGCCCATAGCAATATGGGTAGCATCAAAAGTATCCCTGCTAACTGTTTATCAAAAACACAGCTCCCTGCGAACTCGTAAGAGGATGTATAGGGGGTGACGCTTGACCAATGCCAGAAGGTCAACCAACGGCGTTGCTATCCGCAAGGGTAGTGGTGACTGTTGTAAGCCCTGGTGAATGTCGGCCGTAACTATAACGGTCCTAAGGTTCTCGGTTTGTCGCAAGACGAATCGAGAAGGACTAGGACAGTTATTGATTATAGGTCTTGATAAACAAAATAATTTATTACAAATAAAAGCTACCTACTGTATAGTAATATGCAGTCAGTCCAATCATGGTTAAATAGAGACCAACACCATGTTATCCTAATTCACTTGTGAATGGATAAAGATAGAGTCCTTCTAGATGGAACAGAAGAGCGAAGTTCCTTGTCTGGTAAGTTCAGACGTGCATGAATAGCGTAATAAGTTGGGAACTGTCTCGAAGAGCAGCTCGGTGAAAATGCAATACCGGTGAAGATGCCGGTTACCTGCAGTTAGACGAAAAGACCCTAGAAGCTTTACTACAACTTGGTATTGAGTATATGTTTAAAATGCGTAGCGTAGGTGGGAGGATTTGAGATTTTTCTTTCGGGGAAAGTTGATCCGACAGTGAAATACCACTCTTTTTGAATATATATTCTAATCTCTGAGGCAAAAACTCAAAGAAACAGTATCTGGTGGGTAGTTTTAGTGGGGCGCTACCCTCCCAAAAAGTAACGGAGGGGTCTATTAAGGTCGGCTAGGCGCGAATGGAAACCGTGCCGATAGTGTATTGGCAAAAGCCGGCTTAACTGTGAGATTTACTAATCGAACAGGTGCGAAAGCAGAGCAAAGTGAACCGACGGTCCGTGTTAGAAGCGGCCGGAGATTATCGGACAAAAGCTACTCTAGGGATAACAGGCTAGTTCCGCCTAAGAGTTCATATCGACGGCGGAGTTCGGCACCTCGATGTCGGCTCATCTTATCCTGGGGGTGGAGAAGCTCCCAAGGGTATGGCTGTTCGCCATTTAAAAAGATACGCGAGCTGGGTTCAAACCGTTCAGAGGAAGGATT
>Ga0265292_1000453_pt1 | contig 58885 bp, 59 predicted proteins | sample Munlanlewell296A_FD_189080 | JGI IMG/M metagenome (GOLD analysis project Ga0265292, IMG submission 189080) | Leachate microbial communities from a municipal landfill in Southern Ontario, Canada - Leachate well 296A | ecosystem: Engineered > Solid waste > Landfill > Unclassified | place: Canada...
ACAATAAACACAGTGTTTTTTTTCATCATTCTCACTTGTTTTGAGTTTCTTCCCAGTAACTTAATATCAAAGAACATCTTATAGCTATTTTAGCAACACTTTTTGACTATTATACCCAGAATGACATAATAACCGTACTGACAAGAGAAATTAAGCTGTCATTCTGAGGAACGCAGAGACGAAGAATCTATTGAGATTGCCGGCAGACAGGCTTCACTTCTCCCGATAGGTCGCATAGGCGTCAACTTAAGAGTATCAATTTCTAATTAATTAACTGCTAATTAATTTTATTTTTCGGTTAAATTAGCATTTTTATTATATCATGCCTACGGCATTCTGCTCTGTTTTTTCTTTCTGTTTCTACAATTATTTCATCCCTCCGGGATGAAGAAATATAAATCCCGATAGGGATGAAAGATTTATAGAAAAACGAATAAAAGAAGCAAAGAAAATCCCTTTAGGGATGACATATAAAACTTTATTTTGTTCTAAAATCAAAACAATTGTACCAATTTTGATTGAAAAACATAGTTGTTAAGTTGACGCTAATGCGATAGGTCGGAATCCGTTCGCAATGACAATTTAGGAGATTCAAATGAAAAGAATGTTAGTTGTAGAGGATGATATTCTATCTCAAAAAGTTATGAGAAGAATATTTAAGAATGATTTTGAAATTGATTTTTGTGAATCAGCAGATGAATATTATGAAAAATACTCACATACTAATTACGACATAATAATAATGGATGTAGCATTAAAAGGAACTAAGAATGGTTTGGAGTTAATAAAGGAAATTAAAGCAGTCCCATCGTATACCGGCACGCCCATACTTTGTTTAACCGCACATGCACAAACTAAGATGAGGCAAACCGCAATCGAATCCGGCTCGGATCTTTTTATAACTAAACCGGTTTCAAATAAAGTTCTTAAAGGAGCAGTTGATTCCTTAATTAGGTAAGATTTATAAAAGGTATACTTAAATTCAAATTTAAAAAAGGTAAATACAAAAATTACCAATTCATAATTAGGTATTATTTTGCTTTTATTACCAAACTAACAGAAGCGGTTACTTTTGTAAGTGTCAATTGAATTTTTTTTGCGAATGTTTCTGAATTAAAACTTTGACTTAAAGCTACACCTTCAACATAATCTCCGTGGAAAATATTAATATTGTCTTCATTATACATATCAATTATTACTCTTCCCAAAGAATAATTACCAATCGCAACAACAACTTCCAAACTTTTTGAATTTAGTGTTAGAGTGTTATTGTAACTTCCGTCATAATTATTTGCTTTTAACGCATAGGTGAAAGAGGTTGATCCATTAACAATTGCCGGTGTGTTCTCAATTAAACCATCGCTTAAGAGACTGTGTGAAAAGACAGTCAAAGTTATGAACTCATCCCCCGCCCTCTTCTCTTAAAAAGAGAAGGGGTGAGTTCGTTATTGCATTGGTATTTTCACACATCCTCTTAAAGTCGGAGTTGCCACTTCAACACTATTGTTGCAGCCGGAGACAAGAATCAATCCAACTATCCCAATAAATAAAAATAATTTTGAGATTCTCATTTTATCCTCCTCGAAAAGGCACCGGAGCTTTTTCAAGCCCCGGTAGTAAATTTATTTTATTTGTGATAATCGCTTTGGTGCAGCATTAATAACTTCCTGCGAACAACCCTTTTCAAATAATTTGAAGTTCTCTTGGAAACGTGCTACAAGTGCATCATACTTTTTCCAGTATTCATCTTTACTTCCCCAAGAATTTTCCGGATATAAAACATCTTCCGGAACATCCGGGCAAGTCATCGGCACTTCATAACCAAACAATTTATCTTTTCTGTATTTCACGTTAACAAGCTTTCCTTCGAGAGCTGCGTTTAAAAGATTTCTTGTATGGCGAATACTAATTCTTTTTCCAACACCAAATCTTCCTCCAACCCAGCCTGTGTTAACTAACCAAACATTTGAGTTGTGTTTCAACATTCTGTGTTTCAGCATAGCCGCATAATCCGAAGGATGACGAACCATAAAAGGTCCGCCGAAACATGCAGAAAAAGTTATTTGCGGTTCAATACCTAAACCAATCTCCGTTCCGGCGATCTTCGAAGTGTATCCGCTGATAAAATGATACTGTGCTTGTTCCGGATTTAGTTTTGCTATCGGGGGCATAACTCCGGATGCATCACAAGTTAAGAAAATAATATTTTTTGGATGAGTGTGAACGTAACCTTCTTTAATTATATTCGGGATGAAATCAATCGGGTATGATGCGCGGGTATTTTCAGTTATTGTGTCATCATCAAGATCAATCGTCCGTGTAGTAGGATCCCAAACAACATTTTCCAAAATTGTTCCGAAGCGGCGCGTTGTTTCATAAATCTGCGGTTCATGGTCTGCTGAAAGACGAATTACCTTTGCATAGCATCCGGCTTCAAAATTAAATACTCCTTGATTACTCCAGCCGTGTTCATCATCGCCTATAAGTTTACGTTTTGGATCTGCAGATAAAGTTGTCTTACCTGTTCCGCTTAATCCAAAGAATAAAGCAGCGTCGTCTTTATCTCCGACGTTTGCCGAGCAGTGCATCGGCAGTACATCTTCATAAGTAAGCAAGAAATTTAGAACGGTGAAAACGGATTTTTTAATTTCACCGGCATAAAGTGTGTTTGCAATGATTGCTGTGCGTTGATCGAAGTTGAGAATAATTCCAGTATCTGAGCGTGTACCATCTGCGATGGGATCGAGTTTAAATCCCGGAACAGCAATAACAGTAAACTCAGGAATAAATTTTTTCAATTCTTCTTTATCGTTTGTTGTTAAGAACATATTGCGTGCAAATAAACTGTGCCATGCTTTTTCTGTAATGATGCGAACAGGCATTTTATATTCAGGATCTGCTCCTGCGTAACAATCCTGAACAAACAATTCTTCGCCTTGAACCCAAGCTTGCAAACGTCCCATCAATTGAGACCACATAGAATGAGCATAAGGACGATTGTAAGCGCCCCACCAAATATCTTTCGCGGTTGATTCTTCGTGAACGACAAATTTATCTGCCGCAGCACGCGCTGTGTGTTTTCCGGTATTAACTAAAAGCGCTCCGTGTTTTGCAAGTTTGCCTTCATTTCTAAAAATTATTTCTTCATACAAAGCTTCGTCGGGTAAATTCCAGAAAACACGATCAAGATTTGTTAATCCTTGATTCTTCAGACGGAAATCAGAAGCAAGATCTAAAGCTTGCTTTGTTGCGGGAGTATTGAATTCTAAATATTTACTCATGACCAATCCCTCACTAATTTGCGATCGCCAATGTAAAGTTCATTTGGAGAATTTGGATCGAGAGCCCATTTCATTCGTTCAATTCCTTCTGTTATATCTTTAATCGTTCCGCAATAGCTTATTCGTAAATAACCATCTAAACCGAACTCTTTTCCGGGAACGGTTAGTACCATAACTTTATCAATTAAGAAAGAAGAAAGTTTTTGCGAATCTTTTTCGTAAGCTGAAAAATCTGCGAAGCAATAAAACGTTCCATCCGGTACTGTAACTTTTACACCGCTGAATGAACGAAGCTGATCTATCAATATATTGCGGTTGTTTTCCAACGTAACTCGTAAACTTTCAACGCTTGATTGTATTCCGTTAAGAGCGCCGGCTGCTGCTTTCTGAAGAATTACCGAAGGACCGGAAGTTTGATGTCCTTGTATGTTCGACATTGCTTCGATAACTTTTTTATTTCCCACAGCCCAACCGATTCTGAATCCTGTCATTGCATATTGTTTAGAAACTCCGTTCACAATAATGATCTTTGAATTCTCAACGGATTTTTTTGTGTAATCGTAAGCACTGATCGGTTTCTTTCCGTCGAACACAAGACGATGATAAATATCGTCCATGATCAAATAGAGATCTTTCTTATCACAGAAATCAACGATATCAGAAATAAATTCTTCGGAATACATAGCGCCGGAAGGATTGTTCGGACTGTTGATAATTACGGCTCTTGTGTATGAACCAACTCGTTGTTCAATATCTTTAAGACGGGGATAAAAAGTTCCATCTTCAGGTAAAGCAGCAACACCAATTGCACCACAAAGTTTTGCCATATCCGGATAACTAACCCAATAAGGTGCCGGGTAAATAATTTCTTCTTGCGGATTTAATATTGCCTGCATTGCTACCATGATAGATTGTTTAGCTCCGCCTGATGCAATTACATTTTCCGGATTTACTTTGCGATGGTAATATTCTTCGGTGTAACGGATAATTGCTTTTTTCAATTCCGGAATTCCATCTGCAGGCGTGTAACGAACTTCTCCGGTATTAAGTGAATTAACTGCTGCAAGCAATGCATCCATTGGGGCTCTGCTTTTGGGTTCACCTCCGCCAAGATGAATTACGGGATCTCCTTTTTCTCTTAAGATCGAAGCCTTTTCATTCAACGCCAGGGTTGGGGAAGCTTTAATTGTTCTTGCGATTTGACTTAGACTCATATTTAACCTGTAATTGATTAGTTCAAAAAGAATATTTGTGTCCGAAACTTATCGGCTATTGGTAAGATTAGCAAGTGGATTTTGGCGCTGGTTCATTTTGTTAATTCTTGATTTATCAAAGGTTTTTACTGTAAATTCATACCAGTTAATAAAAACTAATGGGAGTTAGTATGGAATGGACAATCATTTTACTCAATATTATGTATGCCGTAATAGGTGTAGTCTTGATGTTTGCAGCTTACAAGGTGTTTGATCTGTTGTCACCAAGAATAAATTTTGAAGAAGAATTGAAGAAAGGAAATATCGCCGTTGCAATTTTTATCGCCGCTCTTTTTATTGCGATCGCTTTGATAATCGGAGGTTCGTTAAATTGAAAAGAGTATTGTGCATTGTGTTAATCTTCTTTTTGTGCGATCATGTCTATCCTCAAAAACATTTTTCCAAGTACGATGACACTTTCAAAAAATACAGCAAGAGATTTTTTGGTCCCGGATTTGACTGGAAAATATTTAAGGCACAGGGAATTGCGGAAAGCGGTTTAACTCCCGATGCGGTAAGTCAAGTAGGAGCTAGGGGAATAATGCAATTAATGCCTTCAACATTTCAAGAAGTTCAAAGTAGTAATTCAGAATTTGCAAAGATTGAAGACCCTGAAATGAATATTGGCGCCGGAATCTATTATGATAGAACTTTATACAAAGCTTGGAAAGAGATCGAAGCAGATTCTAACAAGCTGAATTTTACTTACGGGAGTTATAATGCCGGACGCGGAACGATTATGAAAGCTCAGACAAAAGCTAAAGATAATAGTTTAGATCATACTTCTTGGGAATCAATTACAAATGTGGCCAAGCAAGTACCGAGGTGGAAATATGAAGAAACGTTAAATTATGTGGAGCGGATCAATAGCTTTTACGAGAAGCTTAAAAAAACTAAATAATTATTTTATTCTAACTTTTGCTATAACACCTTTATCACCAACCATAAAACAGATGCCGCCTGATTTAGAAATACCGATGCTATGGAAACTCCTTGAGTCAATTGCCTTCCAAGTTTTTCCGTTGTCAATTGTATAATCGGTTCCGGATGTGCCGGTGGTTAAATAAAATTTGTATTTCTCGTTCCAACTGACGCAAGATCTAAAACCATTTGGCTGGTTGGATTTTACAACTTGCCAGCTTAAACCGCCGTCATCGCTTATTGAACAGGTTGAAGTTTTATCTTTATCGTTTTTGTAATCTCCACCGACTGCGATTCCGTTCAGTTCATCCTTAAAGCAGATTGAAAATACTCCGCAGGAAGAACTACCGCTTTTAATTTGTGAATCAAACGCTCTCCAATTTTCACCTCTATCTTCAGAAAGAAAAATTCTGGCTTTCTCGCCTCCGCCTGTACCAAACCAAACAAGATCCTTTCCTGCAACAGCAATTGCTGTTCCGCTTGCAGCAAATGCGGCTTCACCATTTTGCGGAGAAGGAATATATATTGAAGGATACTGTTCCCAATTATCACTGCCGTCTTTAGTAACTACAATAAAAAATTTCCCTTCGATCGGATCGCTTATAGCAATACCGTTTTTTTCATTCCAAAATGTCATCCCGTCAAAAAAAACTTTTGGATCTCTGTTCATATATTTTCTCTTCCAAGATTTACCACCGTCAGTAGTTTTGAAAAAGAAAGCCGGTGCATCAGTGCCCATTAAGATTGCAGTATTTTTATCAAACGCTTCTACATCACGGAAGTCGAGTGTTTCAAATCCTTTTACTTTTCCATCGTACCAAGTGTTGCCGCCATCTGTTGTTCTAAGAAATGTTCCGTTTGCCCCGCTTGCCCATGCAGTTAAGGAATCAAGCACAGAAATACCGCGCAATGAAGAATTAGTTTTAGATTTTTGCATCTCAAAAGAAAAAATTAATTCTTTCATTTTCTCTGCTACAGCAAATGGCTTATCTTCTTTTTGTTTGACAGTCTCTTGTTGAGAAGTACAAGAGAAAAACAATATGGCTGAGACTATAATTGGAAAAATAATTTTCATGATTCTACCTTAAATACTTCATTATAAAAGTGAATAAAAACAAACCCTCAAAGATAATATCTTTGATGGTTATTTGAGCTGGCTATGGGACTAGTGGGATGCTGTTAAGTTGTAGTTAATGTTTTTTATTTTGAACTTGATCGCATTATTGATGAAGTCCAAATTTTAAGATTTTTTGTTGATTATATTTGATTGAATCAATTTATTATTGAAATTTCCATCAACTTGGAATTCAGGCATGAATTTGAAAATTCAAATTTGCTTTCCTTTAAACGACAAAAACATTTACAGCATAATAAGTTTTAATATGTTGTTTTAAGGAGGACAAAAATATAGATTCAAGTACCAATTAAGTCTTTTTATTCAGACGAGGTTTTGGATAGTCACAGCCGGTCTGATAAAAAAATATTCTATCGTGGAAGAATTAATGAAATCTCTGACCGATGAGTTCGATAATACTACAAGAAAATTTCAATATTTTTTGGGGAGATGTTATGAGCGAAATAATTAATTACCACTATAAGTTGGAATTTTCCGGGGGGAAAGAGATGGTCTTTGATATCCAACTCGATAAAGAAACTCTTGATGTTTTTGAAGAGCAATCCGATTTACCCCAATGGACTAAAAGAGGAGAGTTCGGATGTAAAAATTCAACATGCCCTCTCGTTGATAGCGAGACATGTCCTATTGCCAAAGTAGTGCACAAACAGATTCATTCCTTTAAGAATATTGTTTCTACCGAACCAGTTAATGCAACTCTAACAACAGACGAGCGATCGTTCAATAAAAAATGTTCAATTCAAACTGCAGTCGCAAGTATAACAGGAATTCTAATGGCTACATGCGGCTGCCCGGTATTCAACAAACTGAAACCAATGGTAAGATTTCATTTACCATTTGCATCTTTAGAAGAAACGGAGTACCGCGTATTTTCTATGTACTTATTAGCGCAATATCTCCGGGGCAGAAAAAATCTTAGTCAAGATCATAGCTTGCACACACTGAAACAACTCTATGATGAGATACAAGAAATTAATCTGCTTGCGGCACATAAGATTCAAGAGCTCGAAAGAAGCGATGCAACTATTAATGGATTGGTGATTCTCCATTCGTTCGGTCAATTAGTAACGTTTGATTTGGAAGATAATGATTTGACATCTCTGGAAAACTTATTTAAGGATTGGCTTCTTTAATATTCCGCTTAGACAATTACTAACATCGGGCTTTTAATTTTCCTTCACTTTGGGCAATGTTGTCAAGTTAAGCATTAAATGGTCTGTCGTTTTTTCTACAGCAACAACTGGTTTATCATCTTTAAATAACAAACCCTCAAAGGTAAAATACTTGAAGTTTTTTTTGAGTTGGCTATTGAACATTTATACCAAAAGAAATGTTACATACATAACACTGAACTGTTGTGTCCAAAAACTTATCAATTACGTCATCAGGAAAGAAGTATCACGATGTTAATAGATATAGCTACAGCATCACCTCCTTATAAGGTCCTTCAATCCAATGCAATGGATGAATTAAAAATAAGAATGGCAGATCGTCCGGCAATTGCAAGGATGATTGATGCCGCTTCAACTCACTCCGGAATTGCTACAAGATATTTTGTTATACCGGACGGCATCGTTTCTAACGAAGAAAAATTTTACAGCAAAGAAAGTAATTACATTAGACCCGGCACAAAAGCAAGAATGACGGAGTACGAAAAATGGTCGAAAGAATTAACCGCAGAAGCTGTACAAAAACTTTTATTAATCAATGGAGTTGATCCTGGAAAAATTAACAGACTCATAACAATTTCGTGCACGGGATTTTTTGCACCCGGGCTGGATTATCATTTAATCCATACACTCAAACTGCCGGGAACAGTAAAAAGAACTCACATAGGTTTCATGGGATGCGCTGCTTCTTTGATCGGTTTTAATTCCGTTCTTGAAGCGATGAATAGCGCATCGAACGATGAAGAAACAAATACGCTGTTAGTTTCCGTTGAGTTATGCAGTCTGCATTTACAAACCGAACCGACCAAAGATAATATTCTTGCTAACATGATTTTTGCCGATGGTGCCGCGGCAGCATTATTTTCCAATTCTCCTTCATTGAAATCTAAAACCTTACTGAAAATTATTTCTACCAAATCAATTCTGTTTGACGACTCGGCGGAATTTATGGGTTGGAAAATCGGCGACTTTGGTTTCGAGATGATGCTGTCAACCGAACTTCCGAAAATTATTTTAGAACGGGCTGTTCCGGCATTGAAAAAAATATTTGATGACTTAGGAATAAAGAAAGAAGAAATTAACCATTGGGCTCTTCATCCCGGAGGAAGAGCGATTTTGGATTCGCTTCAAAAGGGATTGGAATTAACCGACGAAGAAATGAAACCTTCCAGAGATGTTCTCAAAAATTTCGGCAACATGTCTTCGTCTTCAATTCTTTTTGTGCTGAAAGAAATTCTTCAAACGAAAACAATAAAACAAAACGATCTATGCTGCGCCATTGCATTCGGACCTGGATTAAGTATGGAAGTTGCAATGCTGAAAGGCGTTTAATGTTTAAATGTAGAAGCTATCAAAAAGAAATTATGGATGACTTTTCCATAACCGACGATAGAATTAAAACGACTCTGATTGAACTGGAAATCATTAATAAGTATTTAGGCGGCAGATCAACAAGCAGAAAAGGTATAGAAATAATTTCGCGAAAAATAAAATCCAATAATAAAATTACAGTCCTCGATGTCGGCTCGGGCGGATCGGATAATTTCAAATATAATAATTATGATGACGGCAGAATAATCTGCCTGACAAGTCTTGATATAAACAAAGGAGTTTGCAGATATGTAAAAGGAATCAGTTCAGATGTTAACATTGTCTGCGGCGATGCGCTTATCCTTCCGTTTAAGGAATCGAGTTTCGACATTATTCACGTATCTTTATTCCTCCATCACTTCAATGAAGGAGAAATAAACAATTTGATGCAACGCTTCATGAAAATTTCGCGGTATGGTGTAATAGTAAATGATCTTCACCGCTCCGTATTTTCCTATGTCTGTATTAAACTTCTAACATCCTTATGCTCAAAAAGCGAGATGGTAAAAAACGATGGACCGCTCTCCGTAAAAAGAGGTTTCATCAAGCACGAATTGAAAGATATATTTTCCCGCATAAAATCCACTTCCGTTACAATTAAATACCGATGGGCTTTCCGATGGCTCGCGGTTATTATTAAGTGATTTATGGTAAAGTACGATGTCGCAATAATTGGAGGCGGTCCCGCCGGCTCAACTGCTGCACTTTATCTTAATGATCTCGGCTTTAATGTCTGTCTTATTGAGAAAAAAAAATTTCCCCGCGAAACTCTATGCGGAGAGTTCTTATCAAAAGAAGTGATTGACTCTCTGAAAAATCTTAATCTATTTGACGGCTTCTTGAAACTGAACTCCAACCCGATTACCAATTTCAAATTCTATAACGACAGCAACGATCCCATTGAAACAAAATTAAAATTTCAAGCTTACGGAATTAAGCGCGGAACATTCGATAATTTTTTGCTCGGCACAGTTAAGAAAAAAGGAATTGCTGTTTTACAGCCATGGGATGTTAAAGAAATTATCCACGACGACGTAATGAATACACTTGTTGTTGAAAACGGACAATCTTTACAAAAAATTCATTGCGGAAAAGTTATTGCCGCCTACGGTAAGCAGAACATTCTTGATAAAAAGCTCAATCGAAATTTTGCTGCTCATAAATCATCTCTTAACGGAGTCAAGTTCCATCTTGATGAATCTTTGTTTAATGTATTGGAAAAGGATACCATTCATATTATTGTTTCAAAAGGAATTTACTGCGGAATAAATTCCGTCAACGATAATAAGGTTACAGTTTGTTTTCTTGAAAACCGGCGGGAGATTCAAAGCAATACTAGAGACCAAATAAAATTTTTAATGGACGGGAACAAGAATTTCAAATCGCTTTTTGCGAACGGAGTTATTAGCGCAATAAATGATCTGCCGGTTTACGGTACCGGCAATATTTTCTTCGGGAAGAGAGAGTTGGTAAAAAACGGAATTTATTTTATTGGAGATTCCTCCGCCGTTATTGCTCCTCTTGCTGGAAACGGAATCGGCATGGCTATGCAGAACGCAAAATTAATTTCGGAAATATTTGAGAAACAAAAATCGGAAGGACTCGATAATATTCAAACGGAACTAAATTACATATATGAGTGGGGAAAGTTATTTAAGAAACGACTTTTGCTCGCGAAGTTGATTCAAAATATTATTATGAATAATCATTACAGAAAAGTCGGTTATAATATTATTAAAACTTTTCCGGGCTTGCTTGAATATATTATTAATGCAACGAGGGGATGAATATAATTATTCGTTCAGTCAACGATTACGTCAAGTAAATATAATTCCTTTGCGTGGGAATAGATTTAATAGACAATAAATTGGAAGTTGAATAAAATTAAAAACCCCGAAAACTATTTTATTCGGGGTTTTTTAGAGCTGGCTATGGGACTCGAACCCGCGACCTGCTGATTACAAATCAGCTGCTCTACCAACTGAGCTAAGCCAGCGTTTTTTTGTGGGGCAAATCTAACATAAAATACACATTCAGCGCAACATTCCTAATCGAATAAATCTGTGCCTATCCAAAACCTCATCTAAATAAAAAACATTTAATTCATACAGTTAAAATATATTTCTAACTAATTAGACTTCGAGTTAAAGATATTTTCCTTTTAACTTTGCTTACCCACATGATAGAGTTAAAAAGTTGGACTTTATTTTGCTATTTGTTTTGTTGCAATAAAATTGATTTTATTTTAATGGTAAAATTTTTATTAATATCACTAAAGCTTTCGATTGTTTCAAAACTAAAGCTCAACTACAGTTTGAAATCCTAAAAAAGTTGTAATGCTATTCCTACATTCCTTTTCGAAGCGGTCATTCATATTATCGAATTTTTATGTGGTGCGGAGTTTTTGATATGGACAACAGCAATTATTGTTTAATAATACCACACTCTGCAAAAAAATGTTTCGGATGAATAATAATTTCTTCATCTTCTTTTGAATGTGGCACTGGATCTGATTTATGAAAAAGATGATACTGTATTGCTTCGTTTGATAATCGCTTGGTTCTATATCCCTTTAGTTTAAATCGTTGACTGATGTTTATGTCTTCTAACCCACGGCCAATAATACTCTCATCATACCCATTAATTTCAATAAAATCAGTCTTATGTATCGAAAAATTCGATCCAAATGCCCAATAGTCTCTACCTGGAAAGTTTACGATATGAAAAATAAACGGCAAATAAAAACCTCTTTTCCGTTCTACAGGTTCGCTATGCTTCCACCAGAACCATGGTTTTTCGTACAAAGATTTTTTAATTTGTTCCACAGAAATGCTCTTGCTAATTTCTTCGTCTAACATGACTCGTCGGCCAGATAGTACAACTCCCTTTTTTCTCCGCAAATAATGTCGGGCAATAAACTGGTGATGCACTATACAGTCGCCATCAATAAATATCAAATAATCAGATTTACTCCTATTGACAGCACCATTTACTATAATTGTTTTTCTGAACCCAGCGTCTTCATGCCAAACATGTTGAATTGGATATTTGAACTTGCTATTAAATTTCTCAATTACCTTGGCTAATAATTGCCCCGATCCATCGTCGGCAATTACTATTTCAAATTGTACAAACAATTGATTTAATAACGAGTATAGAATTTTTTCAAGGTAGTCGGGTTGATTATAACAAGCTATTATGAGAGATACTTTTGGAGTGTCAGTCATTTCCATATTTTTTGTCCATTCAGCTATGACGTTAAACAATTTGATAATTACGCTACTCAGCAGACGAAAATTCTTTATTAAACCTCTGTGCCTATCCCAAACCTCATGCGTCATAAAAGTAATGATTTATAACTATAAACACTTTATTACGCTTCGCAAAATTAACTTGTAAAAATTCATTATACTGTAAGTGTTTTTGTCTTTTAGTTGTAAGCAAATATGTTTCTTCAAATTCTTTCCTAAATTCTAAGTCAATAGGATTTTCAACAAAAAATTGATTCAACAAAACACAATCAACAAAAAATCTTTAACTTTTTAACTTCATCAATAATGCAATAATAAAAATAGTCTAACTCATTTTTTAGTTTATCAAATAAAAATATTAACTACCATCTAAATCAGAGTAATTGAATATCATCATTTTCTAAAACTCTAAATAACGAACGGTACTTTTTAGCTCTTAGTAATATCTGCCAGTCCTCCGGATAATTACCATCCTTAGGTCTTCTATATAAATCTTCATTAATATTTAGTTCAAATATTTTTGGAGGTGTTGCAGTATTATTAGGGCATTCCTCAAGAATGGTTTTCATTGCATTGTGTAAAAAAGGTTGTTTCCTTTTACTCATTTTGCTACCATAAAAAATTAATTAGGTTTTTAATGTATCTATTTTTCGAAAAGAAATCATATTTGATTCAATTGAAATTGTATAATAATAAACCACATAATCCGGTTTATTTAATCCATATGAGATTAGTGCAATTGCACCTATCTTAATTCTTGGGTGGAGTCACGAAAGTTTCCTATACGGTGTCTAATTGATTTCCAAAATAATTGAATGATTATGACACACTCACTTTCATCTGATTCATAATCGAATAATTCACTTCCATTTTGGAATTTATTACACAGTAGAAAAACTCTATATTTGATTTGGAAATTAGATCGAATCATGTTAACAAAAAACCAACTTAAATATTACTCGTCACTTCTTAACAAGAAACATAGAGCAGATGAGAAAAAATTTCTTGTAGAAGGACGGAAGCTTATCATTGAAGCATTAGATTCCGGATACACATGCGAAATAATTTTATCACTCAATGAATTTGCAGACGAAAATCAAAGTCTGATAAAACAATTAAATAAGAAGAAGATCATTTCTGAAATAGTAAAATCATCCGACTTCGAAAAATTATGCGACACAAAAAATTCGCAAGGCATTATCGGGGTATTTCATTTTAAGCAGCAAAATAAACCGTCTTTTGAAAACGAGGACTTAATTGTCGCCATGGAAAGCATATCCGATCCGGGTAATGTTGGAACGATCATCCGCAACTGTGATTGGTTCGGCGTAAAAAATATTTTATTGAGTCAGGATTGTGCTGAAGTATTTAATCCAAAAGTAATTCGCGCATCAGCGGGTTCGATTTTTCGTCTAAATATTTTTGAAGAGAATGATTTTTATAATGTGTTGAAGGAACAAAAGAAAAATGGATTTGTGATTCTATGTGCTGATTTGAACGGAGAAAATCTCTATGCTCACTCTATTAGCAAAAAAACAATTCTTGTATTTGCTAATGAAGCAAACGGACCGACAAATGAGCTTTTAGAAATTTGCGATTCTAAAATTACAATCCCCAGAATAGGAAAAGCAGAATCACTTAATGTTGCAAGTGCTTCTGCTGTTATACTTTCCACGTTAAGTAAGGGTTGAGCTTTATTTTAAAAGAATCATCTTTTTTATTCCCACAAAATCTCCAGCAGTTAAACGATAAAAATAAACCCCTGAAGATAATTGAGAATTGAGAATTGAGAATTGAGAATTATATTTACCGGCTTGCTTAAATTCATCTACTAAAGTTGCAACCTCTCTTCCTAAAATATCATATACCTTCAACGTTACATGACCAGCAACTGATAACTGATAACTGATAACTGTCGTTGGATTGAATGGATTGGGATAATTCTGCTCAAGCTTAAACTCGGTTGGAATTGTATTTATATCTGTAACATTTGTAATAATATCTGAAGCTTTCGGAATTTTTTTAGAAGTATAAAGACGATACTCTCCCGGTTGTAAATTGATTTGCATATTCACGTCAGTTACATTCAAGCTATCACCGGTAAAGAACTCATACCATTTACCAGCGCTTTGAAATTCAGTTACCAAAGGTCCTGCGCTAACATCAAAATTACCAATGATTACAACATTCATACTCGAATGATTAATTTTAATTCTTTTTAAGCCAACACTTGTGGCAAGTGAAAAATCATTGCTGGAAAATGCCGGATAATTTTTCTTTAATCTTATTAAGGCGGCGAATACATTGAATAAACTTTTTCTATCAGTATTGGAATAATAATTCAAACCATCAACCCATGGAATAGGTTTTTTCCCCAATCTTCCGCTATAATCAATAGATATATCATAACCGAGTTCACCAAATTGCCAGATCATTTTTGGTCCGGGAACGGTAATAAAAAATGTAGCGGCAAGTTTAATTCTATTTAATGCTGTACTTAAATTCTTGATATCATAGGCCGGGGCTTGAGAACTGTTTCCATAAGTTTTATTCTTGAACATTAATCTTTCTTCATCATGGCTTTCCATGTAACCGACAAGATTAGGAGCGTTCCAGCTTCTTTGCTGATAGGAAATACCGTTAAAATTTGAATTGCTTACATAACCCATCGTGGCTTCATTATAATTGTAATTCATATTTCCCCACATCAGATTTCCGTATTGTGCAAGTTCCTGTTCTTCAGGGTTATCGGCAAGGTGTTCGAGGATCATAATTGCCGTAGGATCGTATGACCAAATTTTATCAACCATTCTTTTTAATAAACGGATTCGATCTAGGTCATAAGCACTTCCCCAAATATCTCCGGTAGCCGGTTTAGGATTATTACCAAACCCTTTCGTGAAATCAAATCTAAATCCATCTATCTTAAATTCAGTCAGCCAGTATTTAAGAACGCGGTCAACAAAATATTGTGTTGCTTTGCTTTCATGATTGAAATCATTTCCCCATTGAGCAGCCGGATTTGCAAAATTAGATTGAACATTAAACCAAGGATTGTTTGCCGCAGGGCGCCCGTTATCCCAATACATTTGCGCCATCGAATTAGAATTATATGCATGATTGAGAACTATATCTTGAATAACAGCTATTCCGTTTTGATGACAAGCATCAATAAATTTTTTAAGATCGTCTTTTGTTCCGTAATATTTATCCGGTGCAAAATAAGTTGTTGGATTATAACCCCAGCTATCGTTCCCTTCAAATTCAGAAATGGGCATCAGTTCAATTGCATTCACACCAAGTTTATTAAAATAACTCAGCGTATCAATTAAAGTTTTGTAAGAATGTGTACTAACAAAATCACGTACCAGCATTTCGTAAACAACTAATTTTTCTTTTGCCGGACGAGTGAAATTAGAAACTTTCCAGTTATATGTTGATTGATTCGGCTGTAAAACAGAAACAATACCGCTAGTTTTATCTCTGGGATAGGTTCTCAAGTTTGGATAAACAGTTGAAGGAATGTTAGGGTCATTATTTTGATCAAGTATTTTATCTGCGTATGGATCATATATGCGTAAAGTACCATCTATTAGAAATTGATAAGCATACTCCGTTCCGGATTGAAGATTCGGAATCGTTATCCACCATAGACTATCGGCGGTTGAGAAGTCACGGCTCATAAAATAATCAGCATCAACTTTCCAATCGTTGAAATCACCGAGAACATAAGTGAATTTTTTCTGTGGTGCATAAAGTGCAAGTGTAACTTTAGTCGGATCACTTCCGTAATTGATACCGATTTGATTACCTGCAGTGAGGGGAAGATTTTTTATAGTCGGGTTTCTCATTATCACAAACGTTGATGAATCTTTTACATTAGCCGTATCGGTTACCACAACTTTTACTTCGTTTTTTCCTCCGCTGTATTCACTAGCATTAAAAGTATAGCTAAGACTGTTTGTTGTACTTTGTGCTTTCTGAGCTCCGTTCACATAAAGTTTTATTGATTTTGCTTTTGTTCCGACTTCAGCAGCCGAGACTGAAATGGGAATGCTTCCCCCCGCAGAAATAAATACTGGAGAGCGAAGCGGATCACCAAAAGAAACATTTACATTAGGTGTATTAAATACAACTGAAATTCCGGAAGAATAAAGCGGAACAAATATATCTTCAGTTTGTTTTGAACCATCCGAGCTTCTTAATACGAAATCCAGTTCAGTAATTTTAATAGTTTGATCATTTTGTTTATCAGGTGGTAAATAAGTTTTCCTAGGATTTACAATCGTAAGTTGATATTTGTTGATTCCATTATTTGTTACTGGTAGTGCGCCGTTTGCACCACTTGGTGGAGGCCATGTACCTTTAACATATTGCCAGCGTTGTAAAGCACCACTGCCAACTTGAATTGTTACACCGGTGTGAGCGTAAACATTTCCAAAATATCCGGCAATTTTATTTTGATGAGTTGCATTTGTCACATCAAATGTGATTACAATTGAATCGGTTTGAGTTGAGTAAGTCGGTGTAGTTGTTACAACTGTTTGAGCAAAAGCAGAAACAGAAAAAAATGTCAACAAAGCAATAATTTTAATTTTCATAATTAATTTGACTTCAATAATGTTTTCAAAAAAGTGATGTGCAATTTAGGTATGGAAGTGGTGCTAATCAAGAAATTCCCACGCAACTCCGAAACGAATACCACGAGCTTGCTTTGGATAATAAGGAACAATGAAATATTTAGCATTAAAAAGATTTTCGAAAACAAAATAAACCGTTGCCGAGTTCTGAATTTTTCCAGCAAGGAAGAAATCGAGCTGAAAGGATGAAGAAATATTTGGATAAATTATATCTGAAGAAGCAAATGGATTTAATGAGTAGTACGACGAAATATTTTTTTCGAAATCTATTCCGGTGTAGCTTCGTCCACCAATTGATGAATAGTTCAAACCGGCTTTCAGTTTTAAGTTGTTGTTGAAAAGGGTATCAACGTAATAAACTCCTCCGTAAGAAGTGAATTCTGGTAATTTATAATCTTTACGGTTCTGTAAGGAAAAGTAGTAACTGGAGTTTGTGCTAAATAGAAGTTTCCAAATCTTAAAATTCAGATTAAGATTTATACCCTGAAGTTGCAGATCTTTTACATCGAAATAAGTTGTTTGTTCACGTGAGGATATATCTGTATACATTGTTGAGAGCAATGCATTTTTTGAAGATTGGCTAAAATATCCGAGAATTATTTTTGCAAAATTATTATCGATCGCAGCGGATAATTCCATTGTGGAAATTTTTTGCTTATCTAATTTTAAGGTTGGTATTACAAACCTTTCTTCCCAAATATTTCGTGGTTTATCGAACGAAGAAAAACCCGCATATAATTTGACTGAACTGCTTAGAGCATAAAACAGATCTGCACCGATACCGATATAGTCGTTATTAGAATAATTCAAATACCTGGCGGATAGAGATGGTATTAAAGCATTGTTAAATAACTTTATACTTGCAATCGCAGTTGTGGAGAAATGTGGTTTAAAAGTTTCTTGTGAGAGAAGCGGAGAGTTATAGGAATTTCTTTCAAGATTTGTAATTGAGGTAAGTTTTAAAAAATCAAATTTGAAATCTTGCCGAAGATAAAATCCGATTGTTTTACTTTCATTATCATCAAAAATAATGGCTGTATTATTTTGAAATATAAAGCTATTCTCATTTTGTCTGAATTCAGTAAGATTAGATTGATAATAAAACGAAATATCGGTTGGGGAGTGTTCAATAAAATTTCCCAAGAGACGCAGAATCAGATTGTGTCCCGAAATTTTTTGGTATCGGTTTGTAAACCTCACGGGTGCACTAAATTTATCGTAAAGAATTTGATCGAACTGGGAAGGGAAATACGCGCGACTGATCGAATCTGCATCAATTCCGCCGAACAACTGCGTGATAGTTTTGATGTACTTGTAACTAGCAATAATGTTTATATTATTTGTCAGCAAGTAATGAAGTCGCACCGAACCCATCCAATTGCTGTGATCTGTTCCAACTAAGGTTTTAGTGTTTTGATTTGTATAAGTCGGATTTGTGTTTTGGTTTGTAATTTCGAAAAACGCATTAATTCTTTTAAAAGGGCTTAAAATAAAGATTCCGTCAATCAATCCTTCGCTGTTTGGAGCTTGATAATACTTGATGCGAGAATACGGCTTACGTAATTCCGGTTGTCGAGAAATAAAATTTATCGAGACAGGATTATTCATTCCACCGTACAGAAATCCGCGAGAGAGAGGAATCACTTCAATCGAGTCAATACTTTCAGATTGGAATAAGTTAAGATCAAGTGCATTTGATAATCTATTGTTTATCGAAATACCATCCGAGAGAAAGGAGACATTTCCAAATCCCTGTCCGTAAATCAATACTTCATTCGGTTGCCCGATGGAACCGAGATCTCTTACAAATCCAAATGGAACGTTTGCAAAAAAATCGGCTGCAGTTCTGTAGTCAGTTGTTTCTAAAGCTTTTTTGTTGATGATTGAAGTTCTAAAATTTTCATTAAGCAGTGGAGTAATTCTTAAAGGAATGCGGGCAGGAACTCGTTTTACTGCAGAAGTTGAATCTTTAGGAATAGTAGTCTTAGTAATTAGAGAGTCTGCAGATTTTTTTTCATTTTTAACTTGAAAATTATCAAGAGCAAAAAGTTGATATGAAAAAAAAAGAAGTATTAATAAAATTTTTTTTCGAGAAAATATTTTCAGTAGGTTGTTCATAAATTCATTCACAAAATAAACTTTATAATTTTTCAAACAAAAGAAGATTTCCAGTAAGATTTTACCCGCAAATCTATTGCCTGATATCAATGTCCGGCTCTAAATCAAAATGTTTAGAAATGATAAAAAATGTTTGTTTTCAATTAAAAAAATACTAAATTTCAAGTGAAATTAATCCACAAATAATAAGAGGCAACAATATGTCAATGACAAAAGGCCAACTGTTAACTTATATGGCAAAAAAATCCGGATTAAGTAAAAAAGCAACCGGAGAATTCATTCAAGAATTCGTTGTTCTCGCTTACAAAGAAGCAAAAAAAGCTTTTGTTATTCCCGGATTGGGTAAATTAGTTCTTGTTGATAGAAAAGCAAGAATGGGAAGAAACCCAAAAACCGGCGAAGCAATTTCAATCCCGGCAAAAAAAGTTGTTAAATTCAGAATTGCTAAACAAGCGAAAGATGCAATTCTTATTTATAAAAGTTAATTATGCAAAATAGAAAGGCCCATCTTTTGATGGGCTTTTCCTTTTAAACTATCATTTCTTATTTCTCAATTCATTAATCTTTCCTACAAGATCTTTATATAAGTCTTCTTTAACATTTTGTAATATAATTTTAAGCAGTTCAGGAAACTTTCCGACATTTGCATATAAGCCGATTGTAATATTTTGTTTTGAATCATGTATATATGTCGGTCGTGTCGGGTAGCCCGAAAATATTCCACCGGTTAATTTGTCTATATCTTCAATCCGAAGCTCAATCTTTCTATTGCTAAATAGGAAATTTGTGCAGATAATTTTTTTGTTGTCGGTAGAAATTTCAAACGGAAATAGCTTGTAGGTTTTGATATAGTAGTTATTGAGTGAAAACAGCAGAGATAAATTAATCAACGTAAAAAAAATATAATACCAGTGTGAAAATAATCCGATGATTGATATGGCAAAATAGATCAGCAGTAGAATTGTAATGGGAATATTTCCATATCTGTAAATCAGTTTTGAGAAAAATGAATATTTGTAAGTTTTCATTGAGGAAAAATATTTTTCAATAACAAGTTACTAAAACTCGGTTACAGATTCTTTGTTATACAATTTTTCTATAGGACAAAAATGACTTTACAATTTTGTCTAAAACTCAAAAAATTAACTAAGAAAAAATGTATTGTTTTAGCGGACTTCCATTAGCAGGAAAATTTTTCTTTAACAATTATTAACTGATTTATATTTGACCTTTGCAACGCCGCTGAATATGTTTGCCCCGTATTAATCTAACAATCAAGAGGTCAAAATGAAAAGCAAAATAAAATATATACTTCCAGTATTGTTTCTTCTTGTTGTAACATTTTCTAAAATTACTTTTGCAAGTGGACCCACGAAAGCGGAAAACTTCAAGCTAAAAGATTACAACGGTAAGGAATATCAACTCAGTGATTTCAAAAGCTCCAAAGCCACTGTAATTATGTTCATCGCTACTCAGTGCCCGGTTTCTAATGCATATAATACAAGAATGGCGCAGCTCTATGCAGATTATAAAGATAAAGGAGTTGCTTTCCTTGGTATTAACTCCAACGTTCAGGAAAGTGTGGATGAAATCAAAGATCACGCTAAATCTAACAAGCTTGATTTTGTTATTTTGAAAGATAACAAAAATGTTATCGCTGATAAATTTGATGCTTCATTCACTCCCGAGATTTATGTGTTAAACGGCAGCTCAGAAATATTGTATCACGGCAGAATAGACGACAGCCGCCGCGAATCTGATGTGAAGACCAAAGATTTGCGTGCAACGTTGGATGAAATTTTATCGGGGAAGAAAGTTTCAGTATCCGAAACAAAAGCTTTCGGCTGCACAATCAAAAGATCTAAGTAATCCATGAAAAGAATATTATCACTCTTCATTATCATTTTGCTTTTTAATTCTGCTGATATATTTCCACAGCAGTCTGGCAAGATAACTGTAGAGACAATTGACAAAGCAAAACTCACAAAACTTATAAAAGATAGAAAAGGAAAAATTCTTTTTCTTAATCTGTGGGCTACATGGTGTGTACCATGCAGAGAAGAATTTCCTTCAATAGTTAAACTGGCAGATGAAATGAAAGATGTGGAATTTGTAGGGATAAGCGTTGACTTTCCGGATGAAGTTGATACAGAGATCATTCCATTTTTGAAATTGAACAAAGTCAACTTTACTAATTATGTCAACGGTTTTTCGGGTGACGAAGAATTGATTAATGCTTTAGATAAAAACTGGAATGGTGCTTTACCGGCAACTTTTATTTTTGATGTAAAAGGAAACAAGAAAGTTTTTCTTTCCGGCAGTAAATCTTATGACGAGTTTAAAAAAGAAATTCAGAAAGCCCTCACCCAACCCTCTCCCCAAAGGAGAGGGCTTTAGGGATATGCCATTTTTTCTATCTCTTCAAATTCCTCTTTAGTCACAGGCATTACGGAAAGACGATTGCCCCGTTGAACCAGTTTAATTTTACTCAATTTATTATTTGATTTGATCTCACTGATCGAAACCGGTTTTGAAAATTTCTTTACAAACTTTACATCGAACATAAACCATGTTGGTGAATCTTTTTTGCTCTTGGGATCGTAATGTATGTTCTTAGGATCGAAAGCCGTGAAATCGGGATAACCTTCTTTAATAACTTCACAAATTCCGGCTGCTGCAGGCGGTTCCGCATTGCTGTGATAGAAAATTACTTTGTCGCCGATCATTATTTCATCGCGAATGTAATTCCGAGCTTGGTAATTACGAACGCCATCCCAATGCGTTGTTTGATTCTTTGCTTTTGCAAGATCATCTATTGAGAAAACTTCAGGTTCGGATTTGATTAACCAGTATTTCATTGCTTTCTCTATTTTTTAATTTTCTCTGTGCTCTTTGCGAATTTCTTAGCGCTCTCTGCGTTGAAAAAGCTTAAACGCAAAGTTCGCAAAGAATGCGCGGAGAACGCTAAGTTAATTATTCAAAAAAAGTTTTAAGAATCTTCCCGTGTGTGATCTTTCATTCTTTGCAATCTCTTCCGGTGTGCCGACGCAAACAACTTCTCCGCCTTTTTCTCCGGCTTCGGGTCCAAGATCAATCACATGATCTGCACATTTAATTATTTCAAGATTGTGTTCGATGATAACAACAGAATTATTGTTCTGTATCAGCATCTGAAAACATTTTAATAATTTGCCGATGTCGTCAAAATGTAAACCGGTTGTAGGTTCATCAAAAATAAAAAGTGTATGCTGATTTTTTTTCTGCTGTGATAAATGCAGTGCTAGTTTAACACGCTGTGCCTCGCCGCCTGAAAGCGTTGTTGACGGCTGACCAAGTTTGATATAACCCAAACCAACATCTGATAGAACTTGAAGTATGGAAACAATCTTATTGTTATTTTCAAAAAACTCAATTGCTTCGTCAACGGTCATATTCAATACGTCAACGATATTTTTTCCGCGGTATGTAATTTCCCTCGTCTCTTTTTTGAATCGTGTCCCTTTGCAGTCATCGCACTCAAGGTGAAGATCGGCGAGGAATTGCATTTCAATTGTTATAACACCTTCGCCCTGGCAAGTCTCGCATCTTCCGCCCGTAACATTGAAAGAAAAATAACCGGGTTTATATCCGCGAGACCGGGCTTGAGGTGTATTTGCAAAAAGCTCTCGAATCAATTCATAACCTTTTACATAGCTGATGGGATTTGACCGCGGAGATTTCCCGATCGGAGATTGATCTACAATTTCAATTTCATCTATGTAACGCGAACCCTCGATTGAATCATACTTGCCGAGTTTTGATGGATTGCCGCCATTCATTTTTACAAGTCCGCCGTAAAGAATATCATGTACTAAAGTTGATTTACCCGAACCGCTTACTCCGGTTACAACTACAAATTTCTTAAGCGGAAATTCAACAGAGATATTTTTTAAGTTATTCTCTCTTGCCCCGAAGATTTTAATTGATTCCGTTTCTTTAGTGTTACGCTTAGCGGGAATTGGAATACTGACTTTACCGGAGAGATATTTTCCTGTAAGCGATTTATCATTTTGAATGATTTCATTGTAAGTGCCGAATGCAACAATTTCTCCTCCATTTATTCCCGCACGCGGACCCATATCAAATATTAGATCGGATTCTTTCATCATCTCGGGATCGTGTTCTACAACTAAGACAGTATTACCAAGATCGCGAAGCGATTTTAAGATTTTTATCAACTTTGCATTATCACGCGGATGCAAACCGATTGACGGTTCATCTAAAACATAAAGTGTTCCCATCAAAGCTGAGCCAAGTGAAGTTGCAAGATTTATTCTCTGGGTTTCGCCGCCGGAAAGCGTACTGCTTAAACGATCGAGAGTGAGGTAACCTAATCCAACATCATTTAAGAAGGTGAGACGTTTTACAATCTCATCGTAAATTCTTTGTCCGATAGATTTTTCATAATCAGAAAGTGAAAGTAATTTGAAAAATATTAATGCGCGTTCGATTGACATCAGTACAAGATCGTGAATTGATTTCTCGTCTATCAGCACTTGTAGTGCTTCGCGACGCAAACGCGAGCCTCGGCATGCAGCGCATGTTGTGTAACCTCGATATTTACTAAGCAGGATCCGGATTCCCATCTTGTATGTTTTTGTTTCAAGATGTTTGAAGAATCCGTTTACACCGTCAAATCCTTTAAATCCTTCTTTGATTAGTGAAACCTGTTCCGGTGATAAACTTTTAAAAGGAACCGTGAGCAGAATTCTGTTATTGTTGTTGCGGATAAGATCGCGCAGATATTTGCTGTGTTTAACTGTCCGCCATGGTGCAATGGCTCCATCCATCAAAGTTAAATTTGGATTTGGAACGACGAGGTCCATTTCGTAGCCCATAGTTTTACCGAACCCTTGGCAAACGGGGCATGCGCCGAAAGGATTGTTGAACGAAAAAAATCTCGGTTCAGGTTCTTCGTAGCGAATTCCGCAGCACTCATAAAATTTTGTGAACTTCTTAATTGAATTAGCATCTGCGTTGATTATAGAAAGACGCCCTTCTCCTTCTCTAAATGCTGCTTCGATTGACTCAGCGAGAGATTCTCTCACTTTCCCTTTTTTAATTTTAAATCTGTCGAGAACGATTATTATTTCTTGCTTTGATTTTGGAAGCGTCTTTGTTTCGTTCAGATCAACAAGTTTATCTTTAACAAAAATTCTGAAGAATCCTTTTTTACGCAGAAGATCCATTTCTTCTTTTACAGTTCTTCCTTCATGGGAATGAATCGGAAAGCCGAGATAAAATTTATCTTCTTCGTTTTGATTTTCCAGCCATTCTGAAACAGTAGCGACAGTATCTTTCTTTACTACCTTACCGCAGCTAAAGCAAATAGTTTTTCCAATACGTGCATAGAACAAACGGAGATAATCATAAATCTCTGTACTTGTTCCAACGGTCGAGCGTGGGTTTCTGGCTCCGGTCTTCTGCTCGATTGCAACGGCAGGGGATATTCCGAAAATAAAATCTACTTCAGGTTTGTTCATCCGCTCAAGAAATTGACGCGCATAAGAAGAAAGACTTTCAACATAGCGGCGCTGTCCTTCTGCATAGATCGTATCGAACACGAGGGAAGATTTTCCGCTGCCGCTTACTCCGGTGAATACAACCAATTTATTGCGGGGAATTTCCAGCGAAATGTTTTTAAGATTATGCTGGCGTGCACCTTTAACAATTATTCTGTCTTTAGGATTTGTATCGAATTTTTTTGACATGGATTATTTATGATTTTCAAATTACGATTTACGAATTAAATTGAAATATGAAAAGAATCGTAAATCAAAAATCGTAATTCGTAAATAGAAATTATTTTTTCTGCAAACGTAATTCTAATTCCTTCAGTTCTTTCATTTTCTGATCTACAATTTCCTGCTGTTTTTTCAATTCACCTAATTGAAGATCAATCGCTTTTTCATATTCAGATTGACTCCAATATCCGCGCTCTTCAAAATAATTCTTGAACAGCCAGTTATGTTTGAGCGCTTCCATATTCTCTGCTAAACTTGAAGTAGCAATTCTTGCATCATCCGAAGTCTTAACCAAATTTTTCAGCATCGTTCTAACCGAATCGGCAATCTTCTTATCGCCTATTAGAGAACCGAGAACACCTTCCCCTTTATTCACTTTATGAACAAGGTTACGAACATCAATAGTAGCGCTGTCAATATTTCCAACAATTGATTTCATGCTCGCACTTGTCTTGACAATTATGTCGGCTATCTCATCTAAACGTTTTGTAATTATGCTCATGCTTCTATCTGCAGATTGAGTGACGTTAACTGCGGATTTATAAAGCTGATCATCATTAACAAGTCTGCCGATAGACCCCTCACCTTTATTTACCTTAGAAAAAATTTCAGAAAATTCTTTTGTAAGATTTTTAATGTTACCCATTATAGATTCGGTTTCTTCCATAATGGCAGAAATATTAACGGGATTTTTAGAACGAATAACGCCGCCGTCACCAATTTCCGGTGCGTCTGCGCTTCCGGCAGTAATAGTAACAATCTTCTTACCAACCAGACCTTCTGTTTCAATTGCGGCTTCGCTATCGAGATGAATGAAATGTTTAAGCGCGTTGTCAATCCTCATCTTCACTTCAACTTTAGCAGTGGAATCGGCGGCAAATGAAATTGAACTCACACTGCCGATATCATAACCGCTAAGACGAACGGGCGCACCGCTTTTTAATCCTTCGATTTGAGAGAAGTATGCTTTTACTTCGCTTGTCCGAGTGAAAAGTTTTTCTTTGCTGCCCAGAAGGAAAATTGAGAGTACTAAAAGCACAGTTCCTAAGAAGATAAAAATTCCTAGCCGCGCACCTTCAAGTTGTTTTAACATTTCTTACTCCGTTAAACTTTTATTATGTCATGACTAAAAAAATTTTTCAAGAATGGATCATTTGATTTTGTCAGATCGTCAATATTTCCTTCATAAGCTACATGAGCATCTTTCAAAAATATTGCTCTGTCTGCAATGATCTCCGCACAAATCAAATCGTGTGTTACAACAATCGAAGTCATATTTAATTTTTTTTGAAGATTAAGTATCAGCTCGCTTATCTCTTTTGAAGAGATCGGATCAAGTCCCGTTGTCGGTTCATCGTAAAGCATCAGCGCTGGATCAGTAATGATAGAACGTGCCAGACCGATTCTCTTTTTCATTCCGCCTGAAAGCTCGGACGGCATTTTATCAATTGCTTCTTCGAGCGAAACGAGTTCGAGCGTGTACTTAACTTTATCATCAATCTCTTTCTGTGTCATCTTTTCAAAGTGTCGTTTAAGAGGGAAAGATAAATTCTCTCTCACTGTCATCGAATCATACAGCGCAGCTCCTTGAAATAAAAAACCGACATCCTTACGTACTTTGTTCAATTCTTTGATAGATAATTCAAGAACGTTTTTATCATTTATAAAAACATTCCCGGCGTCGGGCTTCATTAAACCGATGATGCATTTAAGCAGAACGCTCTTGCCCGATCCGCTTTTTCCAAACACGATTAAGTTTTCGGCACGATGAACTTCGATAGAAACATTTTCGAGAACAAGTAGTTCATCGAAGCGTTTGGTTAAATTTTCTACTACTACAATCAGATTGTTGGCCATAACCACAATGTCACTTTTACTAAAACCATATCAAAAATTAAAATGAGGAGGGAAGCAAGAACCACAGAGGTTGTTGATGCTCGTCCAACGCCTTCGGTGCCGCCCTCGGCAGAAAATCCTTTATATGAACCTACAAGTCCAACGATGTATCCGAACACAAAAGTTTTTGCTACGCCGGGAATGAAATCGCCAAACTTAATTGCCTGAACAACGGAACTTCGATAATATTCGAAGCTCATCGGTTCAACGATAATAATGGCAATGTAAGCTCCGATAATTGCGATTATTATTACGTAAACAGTAAGAATAGGAAGAACCATAGTTGTTGCAATAACACGAGTAACTACAAGATAATTGAAGGGATTAATTGCGGAAACTTCCATTGCATCAATTTGTTCCGTAACTCGCATCGAACCAAGCTCTGCGCCTATACCGGAACTAACACGTCCGGCAAATATTAATGCCGTGATAACGGGTCCAAGTTCTCGTACAACAGATAGTGAAACCATTGCGGGTAAAAAATCGCTTGCACCAAATCTTTGCATTACCGGCTGGCTCTGCATTGCAAGAACAAGTCCTATGATGAATCCGGTGATACTAACAATTCCAAGAGTTTTAACACCGAGTTCCGTCATGTGTTTTTTTATTTCGGCGATTTCGTAAGGAGGTATGAATGCCTGCTTAAAAAATTCCCAGTTGAATATTGTTAAACCGGTTAGTGTAGCAAAGAAATTGTAGAGATAGTCCGAGTAGTTTAATCGTCTTCCGTATCTGATACGTGGTAAATTCATTTAGATAAGTATTAATTTTTATGACCAGATCAAAATAGCAAAAGTATAGAATAGATTGAAGCACTGATTAGTAATCTTGTCGGTTAATTAATAAAGTTGAATACAAGTATGACGTGATTATTGAGTTATTAAGAATGAATTCCATAATAATTCCAATTTCATTATCTTTGATTACAACAAATGGAAAAAGAATGAAACAAAAAGAAGAAATACTTGAAAAGTTGCGCAAAGAATTACCTTTTATTTCAAATGAGTTTAAAGTGAAACGAGTCGGATTATTTGGATCATTCGCATCGGACTCTTCTAATTCCGATAGCGATATAGACCTAGTTGTTGAATTTGAAAGACCGATAGGATTTAAATTTTTTTCTCTTGCTGATTATCTTGAAAAAAAATTAAACAAAAAAATAGATTTGCTCACTATTGAAGGTGTAAACTCGATTCGCAATGAAGAGATTGCCTTTAATATAAAAAAGAATATTATTTATGCTTAGGGGTGATAAAGAATTATTAATAGATATACTTGAAGCAATCAGAAGAATCGAGAGTTATGTAGAAGGTATAAATTATAATCAATTTCTTTCCGATTTAAAAACTCAAGATTCTGTCGTTAGAAATCTTGAAATAATAGGTGAAGCAGTAAGAAAAGTTTCAGATGAAATAAAGAATAAAAATGCTTTAGTGGAATGGAGAAACATTGCAAATTTAAGAAATAGATTAATTCATGATTACTTTGGTATTAACCTCGATATTGTTTGGGGTATTTTAGAAGAAGATCTGGAGCATTTCAAAACTCAGATGAGAACAATTCTTGAAACACTCTAACAAAATTTTCTCTTCGGCTTAAAACGCATTTATGATATGATTGATCTTCGGTTTTGTATCTTTTAAATGTAGAATTGCTATCACATCTATTCTGCAAGGCACATCTTTAATTTTCTTCTCATAAAGATAAGCTTCAGCAGTTTTTCTGATCTGTTTTTGTTTGCTTATCGGAATAGAAAGTTCCGGTGGGCCATATTCTAAATTTTGCCTGTATTTAACTTCCACGAAAACGAGAGTTTCTTTATCCTTTGCTATTATATCAATTTCACCATGTCCAAACTGATAATTTTGCTCTACGATCTCATAGCCAAGATTTTTTAAGAATCGGCAAGCGAGCTCTTCTCCGTAATTTCCGGTATCGCGTTTATTTTGTTCCATAATTCTCTATTTGTCATTCTGAGGAGGCCCGATGATTTTTATCGGGACGACGAAGAATCTAATACTCAGATCATAAGACTCTTCACTTTGTTCAGAGTGACAGTCTAAAATAATTTCTCCTGAATATTATCATTTAAAATCCTGCTTAAAAAACCTTTACGGTGAAAAGGCGAAGCCCCAAATTTTTTAACGGCAACTCTATGTTCTAAAGTTGCATAACCTTTGTTGTGATTCCAAGAGTACACAGGAAAATTTTCGTGTGCCTCTTTCATTATTTTATCACGAGTTACTTTTGCAATTATAGAAGCTGCGGCAATAGAAAATGATTTTGCATCGCCTTTAACAATTGTTTTTGTTTCGATCTCCGACGGGAAAGATTTATTTCCGTCTATTAAAATCAGATTTGGTTTTTTTGCAAGCTTTGATACGGCGATCTTCATCGCTTTTAGCGATGCTTGTAAAATATTTATCTCTTCGATCTCTTGATGATCAATAATACCAACTCCGTAGCATAAACAGTTCTGTAAAATCCAATTAATTAATTCTTCACGTTTCTTTTCGGGGATTTGTTTTGAATCGTTGATCTCTTTATGAAAAGTTTTTTTGTCGAATATTACCGCCGCTGCAACAACAGGTCCGGCTATCGGTCCTCGTCCGGCTTCGTCGCACCCGGCGAGAAATTTGATTTTACGAGAGAGGAATTTGTTGTCAAATGTTTTAAGTGAACGCATATAATAAGAAAATGGATTGGTTTTCATGTAAAGTTTCTATTCTCTTTTATTAAATTGCAAACTAAATAAACAACTTTCAATGTTAGAGCAGCAAGTACAAAATGGAATAAAATTATGAATATGACACTTCAAAATTTCGATGAACAAATTAGTGAAGTAATAGTCGGAAGAGGGCAAAATTATTTTAAGAAAGGACGTGTTAGAGAGCTTGAGGAAATTGAACCGGGCAACTGGACTGCTGAAGTTGACGGTACAGAAACTTATTTTGTAACAGTTGAAGTGCACAATGAAGATATATTAGAGTGGGATTGCGAATGCCCATTTGAAGGTTCAATATGCAAACATGTGGTAGCGGTACTTTATGCAATAACCGGAAATCATGCCACAGAAAATTTACCAGAGAAGGAAAGAGATCCAAAAAGAAATAAAAAAGATTATACCGATTTGATATTACAAAAGGTAAAAGTTGAAGAATTAAAAAATTTTCTTCTTATGCAATTTTCATCAAACAAGGGATTAAAGAATTCATTTATTGCTCACTTTGCTGAATATCTCGACGAGGATAGTGACAGCAAGTATAGAATTATTGTACAAAATATTTACAAAGCGGCTATGGGGCGCGGTGGGTTCATCGATTATCATTCAGCGCCACGATTAATCCGTCCTCTTGCAGAATTAATCAACAAGGCAAGCGATTTACTCGACAACAAAAATATTGCCGAGAGTCTTGCAATTTGTAAAACTCTTCTTGAGGAAGTGCCTTTGTTTGCCGAAGAAATGGATGATTCGGACGGGGGCATTGGTCAGATTTTATATTCTGTATTTGATTTGTTCCAACAAATCATTGAAAAGGCACCGCCGGAATTGAAAGACAATTTATTTGAATATTTCTATAAAGAATATCCAAAAGAGAAATACCATGAACTATCATTCAATAATGATCTATTAGATCTGATATCAACACTCATTTCTTTACCTGAACAGGAAGAACAATTTTTCAAACTTATTGATGATCGAATTGAAATTGAGAAATTAAAATCATATTCGGAATTCGGAATAGTTCGGCTCACAAAAACTAAAGTTGAATATCTTCTGGAAAAGGGAAAAACTGAAGAAGCATGGAAATTAATTGAAGGAAATAGACGTTATACCGAATTTCTTAAGATGATGATAGAAAGAGCTGTCAAAAGTAAAGATTATGATTTAGCAATTGAATTATGTAACGAGGGAATTAGCACTGTAAAAAAAGAAAGCCATTCATGGGATGAAATCTACTGGAAAGAAATAATGCTCGATATTTATGAAAAAAAAATGGATATAAAAAGAATCCGGGAAGTTTCTGAAGAATTGTTTTTTAGAACACATGACAAAATGAAATATTATAAAAAATTAAAAACAGCTTATGATCTTAATGATTGGGCGGCTAAATGCGAAAAAATATTAGATAAAATCAAGGGAACTTCAAAAAGTGCCGACTATTCCAATGCTACTTTGTTAGCTGATATTTTTATTGAAGAGAATTACAAAGACCAGCTATTAAAATTATTAGAGATAAATTCTACTCACATTGAATTTTTAGATAAATACGCAAATCAATTGAAAGATGATTACCCCGAAAAAATTATTCAACTTTTTGAACCGGCAATTAAAACATATGCAATGAATACCGGACGCGATATTTATACTAATGCTGTTAGTTATTTAAAGAAGATGCAAAAATTAAGTGGCGGAGAGGAAAAAGTTAGAATGATAGTCGGGCAATTCCGTATCCAATACAAAAACCGGCGTGCAATGATGGAGATATTGAATAAGAATTTCCCGGGCATATAGGCTATTGAAAGGTTTTACCTCATCTAGTTGGTTTCTCTACCGCCCAGCATGCCGAAGCAATAAGACGGGCAAGCTGTTCGAAGGACTACTAAATTCGTAGCGGTGTAGAGATTTATCAAACTTGTAGATCAAACGGAATGATTTAACCCAATTTATGAACCGAGATTTGAGAGAAAATGAAGTTAATTGATGTGCTTCTATTCAAGTACAATTCCGTCGATAACTTTTTCTTCAATAATTTCAATCGGTTGAGAGATATCGGTTATTTGATATTCCACTTCGGAAGGGAACAGTTTTATTATGTATTTCTGTTTTGTTTTATCTTCAGTGAAAAGGTAAAGCAAGTTTTGTGAATCTGTTTTCACAATTCTGACAAGGTATTTTGATTCCGAATCTGTGAACGACATTGAGTTTGATTTCTTTTCTTTTAGAACTGACGCCGCCGCGAGTTTTAGTCCATTTTCCTCGATTGGTTTGGAGATTTGAGGCAATAGCTTAATTACGTTCGGAGAATTTATCTTTTGTAAAACTGCTTCTGTTAAAGATCTGATCTCTTCAGTGTTGGAAGTATTGGTTATCTCTAAACAAAGAGCAATTTCGACTTTGAATCGTTCCCGGTTTGCAGTTAAGTAATCAAACTTATCTTTTGAGAGAGTTTCCGGAGAGAATACGAATCTATAAATGTCTTCTTCTCTTATTTTTATATGGTTTTGCATGTTTGCCTTTCAATCCACGATCGAATGATCATGGCTATGTAATTTCTTTTTCTAACTATTAAATAATACCATATTCATACAATTTGGAAAATCAGCGATCCGTATCTTCTAGACGTACCGCAATTTCTTTTTTAAGCAATCTTAACAGATAATCTAACGTTTGCTGATAGCGCTTGTAAAAATCTTCTTTGCTTAGATCAATCATATGTGGTTTTACATACTCATACAAACCGCGGGAAATACCGCCGTCTTTCAAATCATTCGAGAGTTCTACTAAAACTTTCTTGAAAACTTCTGTTTCGTTATCGTTTAATTTTCCTTTACCTAAATATAATTTCGCTAATCTATCTTTTACCGCATTTAGACTATCACTAACAACGCTTTCAACATTCAGCTCTTCTTCAAAGTGCTCTTCGGTTGATTCCGAACTTCTTTGCTGCAAGAAACTGCCATTAACTTGTTTTATTTTTCTTATAAGAGCATTTAGAGGAATTACCGGGAAGAATTCTGTTTCAGTTTTTATGTATGAAAATAAACTTGAGATTATTTTTTCATTCGCGTCAATAAATAATTTTGCCGGCAAGGATTCTATAAATTCCGGCTCAATCGGTTTTTGAGTAATCTCATTTTGTCCCTTCTCAATAAGATAGGCAACACCAAACCAGCTAACTTTATTTATTCTGTTTGTTTCTACTAAATGATTAACGCTTCTTAATATCTTTCCAAAGAATGGATCGGCTTCTTTTAATTTCCTTGCTATTTCTTGTTCAATTCTATTCCCAATTATTTTAGATAAAAAATAATAAGCAGAAGCTTCATCGTTTATTTCTTTATCCCAGCTTAATAATGCTTTTCTTATCGGGAGTTCACCGGATTTATCTTGTATGAAAAGAGGAGTAACAGCGTCTATTGCAAAGTCTTGAAAAGTTAATCCCAGGTATAAAAGATTCGAAAAGTCAGTTTGGTATTTTTTGTTGAGCAGAGCCAAAGAAATTTTAATAGATTGGTTTTATTATCTGTTTAAGTTGAGTATGAGAGATTTCCTTCTTGTTTAATAGTATTTCTATTTCACATTTCATTATAGTATAAAATCGAGATAATTTTTAGTATTGACCACAGAAAATTTTGAATCAATATACTCATTTAAAAAATCTTTTGGGGCTCTTACACTTGCCGTTTCCGAAAATTTAAATTCAAAAGCCAGTAATTTCCCTTCACGCTCTTCTATAAGATCAATCTCTTGACCGCTATAAGTACGCCTGAAATATGATTGAGTGTGAATAAAATTATTTGAAAGATATTTAATTCTCTCAAGCATCATAAAATTTTCGAATAGCTGTCCAACATCATTCCTATTTTTTAATTGATTGAACTGTAATATTACTGCGTTTCTTATTCCGTTATCCCAAAAATAATACTTAGATTTTTTAGCTACTTCATTCCTTAAATTTCTGCTGAATGCACTTAGCCGTTTAATAACAAATCCCTTTTCTAAAATATCAATGTATCTCCCAACGGTTTTCACATCAATCTTTAATTGTGTTGATAATTCGTTTAAGGAAACTTGACTGCCAACCTGAAAAGCAAGAAGTTTTAGTAGATCGAACAAAGATTTTGAACCGCGTATATTTTCAATTGCTAAAATATCCTTTAGCAAATATGAATTTACAAGTTCATTAAGTACTTCAATTTTTTCTGATCGTGTTTCTGTTGTAATTACTTCAGGATATGAACCGAAAATAAGAAACTCGTCCAATTTTTCTTTCAGCTCAAACTTATTGTATTTAGCAAGTAGTTCTTGCTGGGAAAATGGATATAATGTAATTGTCCGCTTTCTGCCGGTTAGCGGCTCACCAATTTTCTGCGAAAGATCAAAAGAAGAAGAACCGGTAACTATAATTTTTAAGTTGGGGTTATTATCAACTAAAATCTTTAGTCCCATACCGATATTTTTAATTTGCTGGGCTTCATCAATTGCTATTAAATCGTAACCTTGTGCATAATCTTTTATTAAAACAAAATCCTGCGAGCTTAGAATATGTTGTACCGATATATTGTCTCCGGAATCGAGTTTATATTTTTGAGGGAAGCCGGTAAGATAATTTTTAAGTAGTGTGGTTTTTCCCACACGGCGAGGTCCATAGATTACCAGCACCTTTTGGTTTTGAAGTAAATTATCTATTTCGAAGTATCGTTTTATCATATTCCCAATTTTCAGCTAAATTTATGGAATTACACTCCACAAATTTAGTATAATTTATAGGAATTACAACCGATTTGAATATTGAATAGAAAGGATACTATGAATATTGCTTAGTCGTGAAGCTTGCAAATTGGATGATAGACTTGTGATTTGAAAGGATAAATATCTACTAAGCTTGTTTTTATAGCAAATTTAAGGAGTTCCGCTCCACCAATTATGAGGATTTAATGGAATATGCACAAAAATCCCACAGTCTTCAGATTATTGAAAAAACATCTTAACTGTTTTACTATTCTAACTCAAAATCAAAAAAATTTAGTTCTTCTTTTTCCAAAAGAACATTATGTGGAATTATTAGTATTACATAACTCAACAATAAAGGGAGTAAAAAAAAATGAAAAGAATATTTTTATTTACCGTATTATACTTAGCAGTTATTACATTCTGTAATGCCCAAGATATTACTTACTTGGAACCATTTGGTGCGCAAGTAGAGTATATTAATCCTGCAACGGCATGGAGTGCAACTTCCATAAGCATAAGCTCCGGTAAAACTTATACAATCTTGGTAGAAGGTATTGCGTCTGCACGAGGAGGTTCCTATAAACAACATAGAATGTATACTGGTCCTGAAGGATGGCCCCCTGTCGCGGGAACCCCATTGCCAGATTTTCCATCAGCTTCTGTTATAGGGAAAATCGGATCGAATGGAACACCTTTTTATGTAGGTAGAATTTTTAGCTTTAAAGCGAATATTTCGGGGCCGTTATTCCTTGGATACAATGATTATTCATTTGGGGATAATACTGGTTTCTTTGTGGCATATGTATTTAGTAAAGACAACTTTCCAACATCGATTATTCAAGGTGATCCTGATACTAACATAGGTACCGATTACAAGTTAGAACAGAACTACCCAAACCCATTTAATCCAGAAACAAAAATAAATTTTTCGGTACCTGAAAGCCTCCCAGTAAAAATTCTAATATATAATATCAGCGGAGAACTTGTAAAAGTGCTTTTAAATGAAAATAAAGTTAAAGGTGAATATGAAGTTACCTGGGACGGTAAAAATAATAACGGCAGTAAATTAGCTTCCGGCACTTATTTTTATCAGGCGATTTGCGGAAATAATATTCAAACAAAAAAGATGTTACTCTTAAAATAGTATCAAATAATCTTTACTTTATGTAGTGTTGGGTGGAGAGAGCTCGCTTACTTAGCCGCTCTCTTCTTTTTCCATTCATCCAAAAGTATAAACTTCTCTCCATCCCAAACTTGAATTTGACTTGTAAGCAATTCTTTATATTCCGGTGTATCCGAATAAGGAGGTTGTAACTTACCATGTGCGACTAGTGTATCTCTCAAAACTCTGAATTTACTGTCCATAAACATATCAAATTCTTTTAAGCTTGAGTTGAATGTAAAATAGATAGAAGCATCTCTCTCATTCTCATTTTGAAAGATTCTTTGAGTTAATGTTTTATCCGCAATACGAAAATCTAAGTTCCCCTGATGTATTAATGCCATTCTTAATTCTAAATATTTACTAAAATCTGTGTTCGGAAAAAGAACCATCGCTTTTAATTCAGAGATAGGAAATTTATTTATAAGATAATCTTGTGTAGTAGGCACTACTTTCGTATTGATCAAATCATCTAACCGAATAATTACGGTACTAATCTTTTCGAATCCATTATTGTAGGCTATAAATATAATTTCTTTTAAGTTGTCTTGATCAACATCCTCAATAATTCCTTCCACGATATGACCGGAGTTCCATGAAGTGCCATCTAATCTTTTACCTGTTTTAAGGTCTAATCTAAAAAGAGCCGAACTAAAAGATGTTTTATTTCTAGCAATTGCAACTAATTGTCTTTGCCCTTTACTTGAAATAGTATCAATTAAAAATATTTCATACGGTGGTGTCAAGAATTCTCTTTGAGATGAAACCGTATCTGTAAAAATATATTTCCAAATCTCTTTGCCCTCTTTATTCAAACAAACAATTCTTCCATATTCATTTTGTGAATTTAGAGTTTCTTGGGGTTCATGACATAGTAGCATTTCATTTATACCATCTAGATCTATATCAACTATTTTTTCATCAGTTCGAAAATAACTATCATTAATCTGCCACAAAACTGGAACTCGCCATCTAAATCTTGACCACAGTATTTTACCAGACTTGTTTTTTACAAAAAGCTTATTGCCGTCATTGAATAATTGAGCCGGGTTATCATCGAACTCTCTAATCCAAATAAAACCAATTATTAGAAGTATGATAAAGCTAAGTGAAACAGCAACCCAGTTTTTTTTAATATTTTTTGCTGTTCTAATAACGGCAGATTGTTTTTTAATATCAACAAGGTTACGGCGGGTTAAAAGATCTGTGAGATTCACAACCGGAATAATATTTAAAACTCGTTCGGGAAATTTCTCATTCAATTCTTTAAGCTTTGAGGTTGCTGGTATTTCATCTGCTTTAGGAATTACAATCGTATCAATATTAGAGTAGAACACAGATTCAACTTTACGGACTATGTTGTTTTCTCCAATAGAAATAAGACTACCATTCTTGTCTATTTCGCCAGTTGAAGCAATATTGCTTTTTACATAGGTGATGTAAGGTAAATTGTATACATAAGACAGTCGCTCAATAATACCAATCGTTAATACTATACCTAAAGATTTACCATTATACTTAGCATGAAGGTTATCGAAGTAAATAAGAACTTCATGGAATTTGTGAAATTTTGTTTTGTATGCACTTAGATAATTGAATGCAAGCTTAAAACAAATTTTTGATTGCTCTTCGAGTTCTTCATCTTTTAGATCAGAAGGAATGAAAATGAAAGAATCTTTTTCTTTAGATGGGATAATTCTAATTTTTAATTTTTCGATTGATGAATAACTAATGCTGTCGGCTGATGTTATCAATTTTCCGATTAATGGGAAAAGCAATTCTCCTTTGAAAGTTGTAAAATCATTTGCACCGTTTAGTATTGAATAAAGATTACTAAGCTTGTTTGATAGTGAGCGGATGATGACATTGATCCGTTGTGAATAACCTACAAGCATACGAGTTGTTTTTAAGAACTGAAGCTGATCAATTATGCCTTGGGTTTTTTCCGGTTCAGAATAAAATGGCGAGTAGGAATCGAGCTCAGAGAGATACTCTTCGATAAACTCCGGAGAGAAAGCATCTATTAGATTTACATCTTTGGTTAAGAGAAGTTTTTCATAAAAAGAAAAAAGAACTAATGCTTTAGGAAGTCCATTAATCTGTGGAAGAAATGAAGCGAGTTCGTATCGACGTTTTTCTATTTCTACAAAATTCAAGTCCTTTCCGACATAAGTTTAAGTGCAACTTAAAAATATTTTTTCAAAAAACAAGCTTAAAAGCTGTAAGCAACGAGACCTAGCTCCAAGTATCCATCATCATGTATCTAGTATCCAGTATCCAGCATCCAGCATCCAGATCAGAACTCATTAATAATTCCGAAATGAATTTTACCTTCGCCGAATGAATCACCTTTAGCGAGTGCGAAACTTACAACGAGAACACCGAGCCCGGTTTCAATGTTCAAACCAAAACCGTAACCGATCTTAAAAGATGAATTCTCTGGTATGTTTTTTTGCTTCTCCCCATTGCGTAAAAAATATCCGCCGTCAAAAAATAAAAAAGCAAATGAACGGCGCGTAAGAAGTAATCTGTATTCAAGATTAGACCACAGAATTCTATTCCCTTGAAATTGTTTTTCTCTGTAACCGCGCAGAGAATTTGTTCCGCCGAGGAAATAAAGATCGCTCAATTCAACAGCATCACCTCGCAATTCTCTTCCATGAACACCGAGTGCTGCAACTTGTTTGTTGAAAAACTGTTTGAAAAATACAAAATCAAATTCGAGCCGCTGTAAAGTAACTTTAGTATTTGTAGTTGGAGAGATGAAATCAGCCGGACCGTTTATTTTTTTTGAGGTGTATGAATAAGTGTTGTTGAAAAATATTCCTTCAGTCGGCGAGTAGGAATCGTCCCGTGTATCAATTCTCAAATTAACTCCGCTTGTAAATGCGGAAGAATTAAACACGGTAAACCTATTTGCGTTTTGCTCGGATGGAATTGTTGATTGGGCGGCAACCAATACGGATGCCGATATTTTGCTTGTTGCTAGAAATTCCAAACGTCCCTCAAAATTTCTTTGAACATAAGTTGAGTCTTGCTTTCGCTGGAACAATCCGCCTTCTAAGTTGAATGGAAATCCAAAAAGCCACGGCTCAAGGTAACGCAGTTCTAACTCCTGCGAGTAACGGTTTTCCTGCTGCCATCGGAAAAAAGCAGCGCGTCCCGTACCAAATAGATTTCTCAAGTTCACATTTACAAATCCGGTTAAGTAGCCGCTCTCTTTATCATTCGCTGCTGGAACATATCCGGCAATACCGTCAAAGAAATTTGTTTCTTTCTCCTTTATCGAAATTTTTAACACACCTTCTTTTTTAGAGTTAAAATAAAAAGCTGGCTGTTCAACGGGTTCAAAGAAACGGAGACGATTTAATTTTTCGGGAACCGCATCAATATATTTTTGAGAATATTCTTCTCCAGCGTAAATCTGAACTGCACGTGTTATCACATAATCTTTTGTTTTATCATTGCCGGCAATTTCTATTTTATCTATCGTACTTTTAGTGCCTTCATCTATACTTAAATAAAGATTTACAAAATGATTATCACTTGTCGAATCGTTGATAAATTCTACAGATTCAATTTTGACAGACGCAAAAGGGAATCCTTTGTTTTCGTAGTGATCTATAATTTCTGAGAAAACGGATTCAATGTTTGTCCTAATAAAAATTTCTTTTTCTAATTGTGAGAGAATATTGTTTATGATAAGAGAATCTTTAACATGACTGTTGAAGTGAATCTTATTGATAAGAGTTGGCATTCCTTCGGCTATGTCTATTTTTAATAGTGTTTTTACCGAATCAATTTTTTCTGTAGAAATATTGTTGAAGGAAAAATTATAATATCCGCGTTCATTCAGTACAGAAGCAATTCGTGTTCTTAATGAATCTTCTATACCATGGAAATATTTTTGTCCTGTGGAAATATTTACCCAGCTTAAATAATCACTCTGTGGAAAAGTTTTATTTCCGGAGATCTCAATTTTTGAAATAATTTGTGCTGGTGTGTGAACATGAAAGATGATATTAATCAGAATAAAAACTAAAAATATCTTTGCGTGCTTTGCGGATTCTTTGCGTTCTCTGCGGTTAAAAGCAAAAACGCAAAGACTGCTGAGGAAAGCGCGAAGAACGCAGAGGTAATTAATAATTCGGCGAGTCATCAATTATCTTCATCTTTTTACCGATCGTAGAAACTTTAATATGCTCAACATATGAATTCATTTCGTCAAAGGTAACATCGCAGGTTGAAAGTTTAGAAGCATTTGCTGAGCCAAGAGCGACTCCAATTTTTACGAACCGATCAAACACAAGAGAATTTTCCAAACCGTAGGCAATTCCTGCTACAAAAGCATCGCCGCTTCCGGTTGCATCAATTACACTTACTTTTGGCGGATCAACTTTATAATTGAAATCAAATTTTTCTGCATAAAGAGAATTTGCGCCATCGCTCAAAAACATCAACTTAATATTCTTTGCATAAAGCTGATGTAAATATTCAAATTTTTCTTTTTCATCACTGAGAGTAATGCCAAGCGATCTCTCAACTTCATCAACATTGTTGTGGATTACAGTCGGCTCGGAATTTATACAATTCATTAAATGAGAACCATAAGTATCAAGTATGGAAATTTTATCGTACCGGTTTGCAAGCTCAATTCCATACGAGAAGATATCATCGGTCGTAGTGCATGGCGAACTCCCCGCGAAAACTACGATCGAACAGTTCTGTATCATTTTATCAAGTTTGAGTTTGAAGTCCGCGGCTTCTTCAAGAGTTATATTGCTAATCAAACCGAAGTAAGTGGTAACGCGATTATTTTTTTCTTCAATTATTAAATCAGCGGATCGTGTTTTGGATTTTGTAGAGACAACGGTAAAATCAATTTTATCTTGTATGAGGCAGTGGCGCAAAATCTTTCCGTTGTTTCCGCCAAGAAATGTTAATGCAGAATTCTTTTCGCCAAGGAAATTTAATTGTCTGCTTACATTGATTCCTTTTCCGCCGGATGTAAAAAAATCTTTTTCGGAACGGTTTGATTTTCCAAGTTCAACAGAATCAAAAAATAATCTTCGTTCCAGTAAAGGATTTAATGTTACAGTGAGAATCATTTTTATTAACGTAGAGTGAAGAACGTAGAACGCAGATATTATAAACTCTGCGCTCTACGCTCTGAGTTCTAAATTACGGTCTATATCCAGGCCATCTGCTGTAATCGGGATCTAATAATCGGTAATCACCAAATCCTGTTTGATCAATAAAAACAAAACTTCGGTTCAGTTCATAATAATCCCAAATCTCATAAGGTTTAGTATTTGAATCCAGCGGATGTCTTTCAACACTGCTTGGCGGACCGAATGTAATGAAGATCATTCCCATATCTGAACGCCATCCATCTCCTAATCCTTTAAAATTTTTGTTTGCATAATCAACACGGCGGAAGTATTCATATAGTATCGGGTTATCAGTTGTTTTGGAATTCGGCTTTTTCTTATCCCAAAAACTTAAAAACCGTTCCAGTTTTTCCTCGTAGCTTTTTCCTTCCTTTATGAAATCTAATTCTTCGGGAGATGCAATGTAAACGATTTGGTCAACCGCTTTATTAAGATCAGTAATAGCTAATGGTACGCCGTGAATTTTTGAAAATATTTTTTTCTCTACTGAAGTAATTATTTTCCAATCATTGTCTTTTATTACTGCATTAAGAAGATATCCGCCGATTGAAAAACTTACATTGTTAATAGTGTGTTTTATCAAATTTGTTCCGGGATTTACCTTTAAATGTTCCATCTGTTTGAATGATGTATTCTTTTTAAGATCATCCAATGAGTATTCAATATTGATATCGCGTGTTTTGTCGGAGTAAATTTCGAAATAGAGAGGAATAGAAGTACTTCTATTAGTTACGGATGCTGTAACATTTGGAATAATTTTTTCACCTGATGGATCCTTGACATATTCTGCGACTAACATCAAATCGCTTACGCCTAATGAATCGGATATTTGTTTAACTACAAGAGGGATTTCTTTTGATGAAGCGGCTCTTGAATCGGAATCTTCTACAATACATTTAACAAAATACTTTCCCGGATTGAGATCATAAGTTTTGTAGCTAAGATTAAAATTCTCGCTTGAAAGTGTTTGTTCGAAATCTGTTGTTTTAACTTTTTCTTTCCAATTCCGTTCAAAAATAATATACATTTTACTTTCATCGGTAAATGACAATGTAATATTATAGTTAGCATAAAAGCCGTCATCTTTCTTAACGAATTGAATGCTTGAATAAGGAACTTGAACAAAGAAATCCATTCGTGTTTTATTTGTAACAGAGCTTTTAAATCCGCCGACATCCACAGAAAAACCTATTGTTTTTCCGTCCTTCAGGTTGGTGGAATATTCAACCTGTGCGGAAACAATAGAAGTCAAAAAAATCATTATTAATAATATTTTTTTCACTTACTTAACTCCTTTTTCTCGATCAAATCTGCCTGCCGCAGGTAAATTACCAAATAAATCATAATCATTGCAATCGTAAATTTCAATGTGATAAAATTCGCCGATATTAAGTGTATTGCTTTTTGCATCAATTAAAACCTCTCCGTCCACTTCGGGGGCATCACGTTCGGATCGTCCCACATAATAATCGTTATCCAGCGAATCAATAAGAACTTTCATTCTCATTCCAATAAAAGAACGGTTCTTTTCTTCAGAGATTTCTTTTTGAATCTCCATCAATATTGCTTTCCGTTCTTCTTTGATTTCTTGAGAAACCGGATCGCCGAGAATAAAACTCGGAGTATTCTCTTCGATCGAATAAGTAAAAACACCTAAACGATCGAACTTTATATTCCGGATAAAACTGCAAAGTTCCTCAAACTCCTTTTCAGTTTCATTAGGATAACCGACTATAAAAGTTGTACGTAAAGATAGACCGGGAATTCTTTCTTTAAGCGTGTATAAAAGTTCTTTTGTTCTGCGTTGCGTTATACCGCGCCTCATAGATTTTAAGACCGTATCGGAAATATGCTGGAGCGGTACATCAATGTATTTGCAAATTCTGGGATTGTTTACCATTTCATTCATTAGATCATCGGGGAAGTGAGAAGGATAAACATAAAGTAAACGGATCCATTCTACGCCGTTAATTTTTGAAAGCTTGTTCATCAACTCAGCAAGATTTCTTTTTCCGTAAAGATCAATTCCGTAATCTGTTGTATCCTGACCAATGAGTATTAATTCTTTCACACCTTGACGGGCGAGAGATTCTGCTTCTGCAAGAAGTTGATCCATCGGCTTTGTCTTATGAAGTCCGCGCATCAAAGGGATTGCACAAAACGAACAGGGATTATCGCATCCTTCGGAAATTTTCAGATAAGCAAAATGTTTTGGTGTTGTAATTATTCTTTCGCCGAGAAGTTCATATTTTAAGTTACCGCCGAACTCACGTACAATTCCTTCGTATGCTTCCGTACCAAAGAAAGAATCAACCTCGGGAATTTCTTTCCTAAGGTCATTCATATACCGTTCGGAAAGACATCCGGCAACAACAACTTTTTTTAACTTTCCTTGTTTCTTTAACTCAATAGCAGATAGAATCGTATTCACGGATTCTTCTTTAGCCGCATCTATAAATCCGCATGTGTTTATTATAACTGAATCCGCTTGATTGGGATCATCGGTCAAATCAAAATTATTAAACTTAAGCTGACTCATTAAACGTTCGGAATCTACAGTGTTCTTTGAACAGCCAAGTGTAATTATGGAAATTTTATTTTTGTAAGTCATTAAGATGAAATGTTCAAGGTATACAAAACTAAAATAGTTTTTCTTGTTCTATGAATTGTGCAATCCTATTTTCAGCTAGTGTTACATATTTTTTATTTACATCGTAGCCGATATAATGGCGGTCATTTTTTAACGCTGATAAACATGAAGTTCCACTACCAACAAATGGATCTAATATAATATCACCCTTAAATGAAAATAGTTTAATAAGTCGTCTTGGAAGTTCTTCAGGAAAAGGTGCTGGGTGTCCTATCTTTTTTGCGGATACCGCTGAAAAAGTCCAAACACTTTTTGTCCATTCGAGAAACTCTTCTTTAGTCATATCGCTTTTTTTGCCTTTAGATTGTAAAGAATAAGATCCTTTTGAGAAAATAAGAATGTATTCATGAATATCTCTTAAAACAGGATTCGCTGCTGATAACCAGCTACCCCAAGCTGTCGAAGGACTTGCACTTGAAGCTTTATTCCAGATAATTTCTCCGCGCATTAAAAAGCCAAGAGCAGCCATTTGCTCAATAATATAACTATGTAATGGGATATATGGCTTCCGCCCTAAGTTTGCAATATTAATACACACCCTTCCACCGGGAACTAATACGCGATAAGTCTCTTTCCAAACTCGATAAAGCAAATCTTTATATTCCTCAAGACTTAAATCCTCATCATATTCTTTTGTAACATTGTAAGGTGGTGATGTAATCATTAGATGGATACAATTATCCGGCAATTCTTTCATATTATCACTTGAACTGCAAAATATACTATCAATAATTTTATCGCCTAATTTATTTTCTATGTATTTAGTAGCATCAGAAGTTTTCAATCCTTCATAAAGACGACTTCCATAAAACTTAGATGAGTCATGATTAATTCTTCCACTAGTACCAAATGAACTTGTTTGTGTACCTGTTTTAATTAATTTTAGTCCTGTTCCCATAATTCAATCCACCTGGAATATTGATTAAATGTTACCTTTTCTTTTTTCCAATAAATCTCAATCCTTTTTGTTTCAGGATGAGTTACTAAAGTATTCATAGCTTCTTGGTAGATTTCACTTCCTCTAGGATTAGTTGCTCTAGGCGGTAACTTAATATAACTATCTTTTCCTATTGTTTGCAGAACTTCTTTTTGCACTTTAATTGGAATTAAAAAAAGATTACCAATACTTTCCCAGTTTATTTGTGTCAGTAATATGTGACAAGATGGTTCGTAATTGGTCTTGAATTCTTCAGCACTTATAGCTTCAACAGTCCAACTAATTTTAATTCCATTCAGATATTTATTAGTAATAGTTTTAATTGAAATTGGCTCATCAAATACCTTAACATCAAGTTCAGCTTCATTTGCTGGAAAATTAGTATTGACATTTGAGTCACCAAAAGAATAGATTAATAATGAAACCAATATTCTCTCTCTGTCAAATCCAATTTCCATTCCCGTCTTCCCTCCTCTTTGATTTTCAAGTTCAGCAATCTGAAAAAGTTGTGGAAGTTTCCTCTGTATTTTTACAATTAAATTATCATCATTAAACAATTTTAAAATTTTCTGGATCCATATTTTTTTCTCACTCTAAAATAAAATTAAGTACAAATATACAACTGGTGCTGTGAATAACAACGAATCAAACCGATCTAGAATTCCGCCATGTCCGGGAATTATTGACGATGAATCTTTTACATGAGAATCACGCTTAATTAAACTTTCTATCAGATCACCGATCTGTCCAAACAAACCAACAATAAATCCAATAACGATTACATCTTTCAATTCCATGAAATCTAAAATGAATTCATGAGCAGCTATCATACAGGCAACAGAAAAAACAAAACCGGCAACTGCACCTTCCCAACTTTTATTAGGACTAACACGCGGAAACAATTTATGTTTACCATAAGCAGATCCGATAAAATATGCAGCTGAATCACAGATCCAGATTGATGCAAGAATTGAGATTATCAAATATCCTCCTTGAGGATATGTAAAAATGGAATCTCTGTAAAACTCACGCAGGTCAATTATTGCGGCTGATAAAATTCCAATATAAAAAATTCCAAAAAGTGTTGATCCGATATTTGAAACCGCCGAGTCTTTATTCCTGAATAATTCAAAAAGCAAAAGTAAAACTGTGATCAATAATAATAGTATATGGTAATCAATAATGGGTTTGTACTCGTTTACAATTATCACAGCAACGGAAAGATAACCGATCAGTTTGTTTGTATAACTGTGTTTGTTTCGCATCATCCGGGTAAATTCAAAATAAGAGACCAAACCGATGGCAAGCACAAGAATTAAAAACGGAATTTTTCCGATAAGACTTAGAATTACAAGCAGCGGAATTCCGATAAGACCAACAATAACACGCATAGATAGATTACCTAATTTTTTTGCCATCTATTCCTCGTCGTCAACTTTGCTTTCAAAGATATCGTTTATGATTTGTAAAGCTTCATCGGCATCTTTTCTTTTAACAAGTAATTTTATAGGAGAGACTTCGCCTAAATACAAATAGCTCCGGTCTTTTTGCGAAATAATAATAGAATCAATTTCTGCACCGTTTAAATTTGCTTTCAGCATCTCGGTTTCAATTAGATCATTACCTGTGTAAACAATAACCCAATCTTTGGGATGACTAAGATTTCCTTCAAACTCTTCAACGGGAATTAGATCAATTCCGCAATCCGAACAAACTTTAATTCCGTCAACATATTCGCATTCACATTTTGGGCAAATCATAACTCCTCCGAATGCTTGGGTAATAATTTATGATAATTGTTTTTTACATAAGTAATATAAGAGAAGAAGAGAATTGAAAAAATTATTAAGCTGATAAGCTGGGGGAAGACGTTATCATTTTTTGTTGCCGATGTATTTATTAATTCTTCTTTGCCTAGAATTAAAAATGCCAGGACAGCTATAAAATTATTAAAGAAGTGAAGTGTCATCGGAACAAAAATAGAATTGCTTGCGTATGCCGCATAACCGAAATAGACTCCAAGCGCTATTAGAGCAATCAATCCGTACGGATTAAAGTGATACAATCCGAAAAATATTCCTGTGATCAAAATACTCGATGAAGGTTTTAGTTTTTGTTCAAAACTTTTTTGAACGAATCCGCGGAAAAAAGTTTCTTCACAAAGAGCCGGAACGACCGCAACGACAAAAATTATAAAGGACGATTCAAACACTGAGTGGGAAGTAAGAAGATTGCCGTATGTTTTTTCAATTAAAGCGTCCAACTGATCAAGTGAGTTCATTATGCTCTTTATGAACGGGCTAAATGCAGCAAGTCTTTGCAGCAAGAAATTTTGTAAATAAAGAAAATTTTGAAGTAATGGGGTTAGAAGAATTAATCCAAGAACAAAAGCGCCGATCTCTTTGAATGAAGGGAACCGCATTCTTAGAATTATAGAAATATTATCCCGGTAAACATATCTTGCCAGAACTAAAGTAGGAAGAAGCATTAAAAGAATTTGTCCGCCCATTGTAAGCAAACGGAGGGCATTAACATCCGCTTTCTCAAAATTTAAACCGAAGATGGCTATCGTAAGTAAAGCACCGCCAAATTGATAAAGCAGAAAAATTCCGATTAATGCAATAAATGCGGCAGAGAGAGGGGACATTGTTGAAAAAAGTTTTGTCTCTTCGTGCGTTTCTTCTTCAGGTCCTTGCTGATTTTGAAAATCTTCATTCATAGTGAGTTCAAATTATAAAAAAGGGGAGTGAGTTGCTTAAGATTATTTCCTCTTAGCTTTCAATTCGCCTGCTAGTCCCGCATAGCTGCTTAATTCCGCATCAATAGAACCGACTAAAACTTTTGTTTTAACTTTAACGGGAATTTTTAATTCATCATTTGTCAGCCAAATAACAATACTTCCTTCGCTTCTAAAAAGTCCGCCTTCCACAACAAGAGGCTCAAGAATTATGCAGTCAAACTTTCCGGCTTTAACGGAAATTGTTTCTTTTCCTCTGTAAAGAATATCGAGCGGATAAGCTTTGTCAGTATTAAAATTTTCAAGATGAACTTTATCTCCGACTTTCATTTTAGAGTAATCAAAAGTTCTTCCAAAATAAAAAGCAGAAACTATATCATGAATATAATTTGGAATATCGTAAGAACCTTGGGAAGTTTTTGCTTTACGTTTGCGTTGATCGAAAAAAGCCGAGAAGTCATATGAGTATCCGCCTTCTCTAATGTGCTGTTCGAAACGCCACGGGAAAATTCCTTCCACATCAATAAATGTTTCGTAATGATCGCGCACTTTGTAAAACAGATCGAATGCTGAAACGGAACTTACATTGAACACAACATTATAAACATCGCGACCGGCAAGCTTAACAATTTTTGGGATTGAATATTCTGCTATCCCGGCAACAACAAATCCGTAGATAACTTCAAAAGTAAGTTTCTCTCCAAGCTTAAAAGCTTTATTCTCAATTTTGCGGAATTCAGATTTTGTCTGCGCGTTATAATTAGAAGCGAAAGGGATTATGATCAAGATCAAGAACATGATCATGAAATTTATAGAAGTCGTGCTCTTGCTCATGCTCATGATCTTGCTTTTGTCCTTAATCTTGCTCTTCTCGATAGGGTTCATTTTTTTTCCGTAAATCTTTTATCAAGAATACTCTTAGCTACGGCAACAACGTCTTCTGTTTTTATACTATCCATACAATTCAGTTTCTCACATTGTTTACGAGTACAGTTTGTGCAGTCAATAGTTGGAGAAAAAAGATTTTTTTTATTTGTATACGGTCCCCATCGTTTTGCAGACGCAACCGTAAATCTCGGATAAAATCCGATTACATTTTTACCAAGAGCCGCCGCAATGTGAATCGGTCCCGTTGAATTTGCGATTATCACATCACATTGATTGATCAAAGCGATCAATCCGCCCAGATCATATCTTCCCGCTAAGTTTTTTGTTGATTTATTTACAACCAGCGATTGACAAAGTTCCTTCTCGGTAGTTGTGCCGGTGATTAATATCTCAACATTTTCTCCGGAAAGATTATTAACGATCTCTTTCAACTTTGAAATTGGAAGGTCAACTGCACTGCCGCCGCTTCCCGGATGAACGATGATAATCGGCTTTGAAAAATTTATTCCAAGGTCTAATAAATCTTTTTTTACTCTCTCTTCATTTTCAATTGATGGAGTAATTCCATACAAGACATTCTCTTCAGTTACTTTCTCATCAATCCCTAAATGCCGAAGTAAATGAACATTATATTCAAGTTCATGGTACTCGCCGTATTTTCTATGCTCATAATTTTTTTTATTGAAAAAGAAAGAATACCAGCGGTAACCGGTTCCAATACGTGTTTTAATATTTGAAAGAAAAAGTATCAGTGCGATAGGATAAGTAGGATAAGCAACGATGCAGACATCAAACCCGCCAGAGGCGGGCAGGTTTATTTTTTTAAGGAGCTCAATATTTTTTGCAATAGATGGTTTTCCATTCTCTTCAATTAATGTAATTACTTCATCTATGTTCGGATTATTAACAGCGAGAGGTTTTGTGTATTCGCGCAAAAGAAAAGATACCTTACATTCTGGAAAATGTTTTTTAATGATTGCAGCTAACGGAAGAGACAGAACAACATCGCCGATACGGTCTGTTCTAACAATTAAAATATTTTTTGGCTGATTCATTTACGCGATAAGAAAGAATTATTCTTGATATAATACCTCCACGGCAAATCTACAGATTTTTTAATACCGATTCTTGTAGAAGCCGCAATTTTATTCCTACTTAGTTTTGGAGAATCGAGTATAAAGATTTCTTTTCCCGTAAGATCTGTTCCGTTCTTACTTCGCGCTATGCTAAAAGCCCGGCAAATTTTTGCCGGTCCATTTGTAAGATTTTTCAACTCCACAGCAGAGATATCTTTTTTCCCGAAACGATTAATTGCCATTAGCTCTATACCATTTACTGGTTCAACAGCACGCAGTAAAACAGCTTTGCCTTCATTTAATTTTCCCGCTACAACATTAGAGCAAAAGTGCATTCCGTATGTGAAATAAACATAAAGGAAACCGCCTTCGTTGAACATTACTTCATTGCGTTTTGTCTTTCCGCCGTAAGTGTGTGCGGCTTCGTCAACGGTACCGTCGTAAGCTTCAACCTCAACAATTTTTCCAATTAGATGTTTACGCCCGATCTTTCTAACCAAGAATTTACCGAGCAGTTCTTTTGCAACGATGTGGACATCACGCGTGTAAAATTTTCTCGGAAGTTTTTTTTGCGGCTTCATTTATTAAGTGGAATAAAACGGTTGTAAATCATTCCAGAAGAGATTTAAGATCGGCAATTTTCTGAAGGTAGAAATCTGCTTTCTCGGGTTTCTGTTCCAAGAGTTCTTCGTATATGAAAATTGCTTCCTGGTAATTTTTTTGAGAAAGAAAAATTTCAGCCATAGTATCGGAAACGATCCGTTTTATTTTTACTTCAGGCGTAGAAAATTCCGGCATTGATTCGCCCATTCCTTTCGGGATAATTTTAGCTTTGCTTAATTTTTCTGCAAGTATATCAAGTTTGTCTTCTAGGTTTTCAAATTCGTCTTCAACTTTTTCTTTTGTTAGGAATCTCGGACGTTTTGCACCGCTCAATGAATTTCTTTCGGTAATAATGTCTGAAATTTTTTTCAGATAGAATTCAAGAGTATCAGGTGAACCAAGAAGTTCGCTTCCAATTATTGCATTGCCTCTTGCTTCTTCTTCTTTTCCGGCATAAGCATTTGCAAGTGCAAGCAGTAAATAGGGAGTAGGATAATGTGAATGCCGTTCCAAACCGGTTTCAAGGATTTTGATTGCATCCAAAATGTTAGCACTTTCCATTTCGGAAGCTGCAACGCGTGCAAAAAGAGGAGAACTGTTATTGAATTCGAAGATCAACTTGATCTTATCTGTAGTTAGATCTCTTTCCGCTCTGTTCACTATGCTAACCGCTCTTTTTTGGTAAATCCTTGTTTCAAAGACATTATAGAAACTGTAGCGAATCCGATAAAGAACATCAGTTGAAATGGTAATGCAGCAATTTCCATAAAATATATTGCGGCACCTACGCCTATTAAACAATAACATGCAAGTAATAGCTCAACATATGTTGACGCTTGAATTTTTGTTTTAGCTAAATATTTATTTTTTATGGTTGACTGATCAGATTTCTTTTCAACATTGAATTTAGGAGTACGGACAAATTCGCTTTTTCTGCTCATTAATCCTTCTATAACCGCACGTGTATTATTGAGTGCAAATCCCATGCTTCCTGCCATGAAAAGAGGAAAGAGAGCAATCTTTTTTCTCCAATCAGTATGAACATCTTTCTGTGAGAACAAGTAAAACAAAAATGTACTTATGAACGCTACAACAAATATTGCCATGAAATTAAAGAAGTTCCAATACGGTCCCGCGTTCTTAATAAAGATAAGCGGAACATTTAAAATGCCGGCAAGAAGAGTAAATGGAAAAACCAAATTGTTGGTTAAATTAAATGTTGCCTGCAGTTTTACTCGAAGCGGAATTTTTCCTTTCCAAACCATCGGAAGTAATTTCATTCCTGTTTCAATTGCACCTTTAGTCCAGCGGAATTGTTGAGCTTTGAGTGCATTCATTTCTACAGGAAGTTCTGCCGGAGTTGTAAAATCACGGAGGTAAATAAATTTCCATCCTTTTAACTGAGCGCGGTAACTTAGATCTAAATCTTCGGTTAATGTATCGGCGTGCCAATTGCCTGCATCTTCAATACACTCTTTAAGCCAAACACCACCGGTGCCGTTAAACTGAATAAAGAATCCGGCTTTGTTGCGAACAGTTTGTTCAATTACAAAATGTCCGTCAAGAGCAAGTGCTTGTATCTTGGTTAGAATCGAATAGTCTTGGTTAAGATGTTCCCATCGAGTTTGCACCAAGCCGATCTTATCATTAGTAAAATATTTTAAAGTCTTTCGTAAGAAATCAACCTTAGGGATAAAATCTGCATCGAAGATTGCAACATATTTTCCTTTGGCAAATTTCAATCCTTCTTTAAGTGCGCCTGCTTTGAAGCCAAAACGATTGGTTCGGCGTACGTGCTGAATATCGAAACCTTCATCTTGTTTTTGTTTAACTGCTTTTGCAACAATATCAACCGTTTCATCAGTTGAATCATCAAGAACTTGGATATCTAATTTATCTTTCGGATAATCTATTTCACAGATGGCGTTGATCAATCTTTCCGCTACATACATTTCATTGTACATCGGCAGTTGAATTGTTACCAAGTCTTCATCGTGGGTTTCTTTTTGTAGAGGAATGTTCTTTCTGTATTTGTGATGATAGAATATCATTACGAAGCCATGACTTCCGAAAATCAATATTATACATAGAGAAAAGATGTAAGCAAAAAGAATTATTTCATCAAATATCATTTAATAGCCTGTAATTAATTACCAACACACGTTAAGCAAAATTTTTGACGGAATAGCCACGTCCTTCAGTGGTTGTATTAAAATTGTCACTGTCACTTCGACCGGAGGGAGAAGTCTTTGAATTTAGTAAGATTTCTCAGTCGCTTCGCTCCATCGAAATGACATTTTCGAGTTTTCACACATCCTCTAAAAGTCGTGGCTATTTGAAGTCTAATTATGAGTAAGGTGAATTACCAATTTGAAACTACTCCTAGCAAAATATCTTCTGCGATTCTTTCGATCGCTTTACCAATTGCTTGTTTACGTACAGTAGTAATATCTCCGCCGACTGGATAATCTCCGTAGTTAGAAAAACTTCTATCGAAGATTTGGTGCTTCTTAACTAAATCTTTATAAACAATACGAACGCTGATTGTGATTCTTCTGGTTGTAACTTTTTCTCCGCCGGAAACAACGGTTGGTGCATCACTGAGGGCTGTAACTGTACCTTCTAATAGAGCATTTGAATTCAGACGATCACTTACAAGCAGAGTATTATCATCTATAAATTTTTGAATTAATTGCTTGGTTAATTTTTGATTTAAGTCGAACTCGCCTGATCCGCTTTTATCGGAGAAAATCGGAATAGAAATTGTTTTTAAGTGAGAAGGAACAGAAGCGCCCGAAAATGAATAACTGCACGCAGTTAATTCTAACAGAAAAATTCCTATTAGAAACAAAATTATGTAACGTAAAAGTTTAATCGAGACCATAATCCTTCAGCTTTCTATATAAAGTCCGTTCGCTAATACCAAGCAGCTTTGCAGCTTTTCTTTTATTGTGCTTTGTAAAATTAACAGCATTGATGATAGCTTGTTTCTCTATTGCATCGAGAGCAACAATTTCGTTTGGATTAATATTGATCGGAGTACCGGTTTCTTCATTTTGATTTTTGGCTGCAATCTGTTTTAAGTCTATCAAATCTTTTTTGATTTCAATTAAAGCTCGATAGATCATTTCTCTATCAAGTGATTCTGCAGAACGATTGAGGTGTACCGGTAAGTATCTGAAATCATCTTCCTGTCGGGTTTCATTCAGTAAAGGAGTAAATGTTTCAGCATCTAAAATACCGTTTCTACTAAGAGCAATTGCAGTCTCAATAACATTTTTTAGTTCGCGAATGTTACCTGGCCAGTTGTAGTTAACAAGAAGTTGTTCAGCTTCTTTGGTTATTCTCGGTTCGGTCATTCTATTATTATAGGAATAGTTTTTTAAAAAATGACCGACCAATTCAAGAACATCTCCACGCCTGCTTCGCAGTGGCGGAATATTTAATGAAACTGCTTTTAATCTGAAATAAAGATCGTTACGGAATTTTTTTGTATCAACCTCATGCTGAAGATCTTTATTTGTAGCAGTTATTATTCTAACATCAACTTTAGTAACCGTCTCGCTTCCAATACGCATAAATTCTTTTGCTTCAAGAACACGTAATAATTTTACTTGAGTTGTAAACGGCATTTCCGCAATCTCATCGAGAAAAAGTGTGCCTTCATCAGCTATTTCGAAATATCCCTTACGGTCATCAATAGCTCCTGTGAACGAACCCTTTTTGTGACCGAACAATTCGCTTTCCAAAATTCCTTCAGGAATTGCACCGCAATTTACACTAACCAATTCTTTACCTGAGCGATTACTGTAACCATGAATCGCCCGCGCAAAAATTTCTTTACCTACGCCGCTTTCACCGGTTATAAGAATTGAAATATCAGATTGCGCAACTTGCATAGTAATATCAACAAGATCGCGAATTTCCTGCGACTTACCAATGATACCGAATTTTTTCTGGAATTCTTCTACTTTCATTATCTATTATATAGTAAGAATAATTGCGCCTTAAAAATAAGTGTTTTTAGAACAACTTAAATAAATATGTCTTTTTCCTAATCAGTTATAATTATCTGAGACTTCTGAAAATTAGCATTATACAGAATAGCAACAATTTTAATAGCACGCGGATGACGCGGATTTGACGGATCTTCGCGGATTAAATCTGTGTTAATCTGTTTAATCTGTGTCATCAGTGTGCTATTCTTAATTTTTCAAAGGTCTCTATCTACTTATTAATAGGAACAGTTCTTCCTTTGAGGTTGAATTTTTTTTCAAGAAGAACTAGAACAGATTTAGATTCATCTTCTGTAGTAAAGCGGCCGACATTAACCACGTTTAAAATACTTCCACCTACATCTTTTGTGTTAATTTCCGTAAAATAATTTTCTTTATTTAATTGGTCGCACAATCTTTTAGCATTATCAACATTCAAAAAAGCGCCGGCTTGAATTGTAAAATTATAAGTCTTGGCTTCTGTTTTTTCGACCGGATTAGGTTTCGTGGGAATAGCAACAGGTTCGGCGGGTTGTTCCTCAATATCGGGAATTTTTCTATCCGCAGTTTTAATGTAAGGTGATTCGGGAAAATCTTTTCTTAACCTGTCTAAATATGTTTCTGCTTTTCTATAATAACCGAGAGAGTAGTAATAGGAGAAGATACGATATATAACCGCATCAGTATATTTACTGTTAGGATATTTTTCTAATATGGTAGAATATTTTTTTAGTGCTTCATCGCCGTCTTTTGTAAGAACGGCATCAAGAAAAATTACGGAAGGATCATTTGCGTTTTTTGTTTTTAGACCGCGAAGAATTGTTTCCGCTGATTTAATATTTCCATTTTCAATTTGTTGAAGCGCCGGTACGATATCAACTTCTTGTGAAAATAAATGGGATGTCGCAACGAGTAATATGGCTAATATTTTTTTCATAATAATAGCACGCAGATGACCCTGATTAAACAGATTTACGCAGATTAGAATTAGTAAATATCTTTCGGCGTATCTCCGGTTTTTTTCCGAAATTAAGAAGTAATCCAACTTCTATTTCAGTTGCTTTTAAATAGTTAATCAATTGTAATTCATGTTCTTCGACTAGATTTTCAGCCGCTTTCAATTCCAATATAACTTTATTTTCAACTATCAGATCAGCAAAATATTCTCCAGCTTTGATTTCCCTATAATAAACATCAATTGGTTTTTGTTTATCAACCTTCAATTGCATCAATTCCAATTCATATTTCAATGCATTTTCATAAACCTTTTCAAGAAATCCGAATCCTAATGAATTATAAACTTTATAGAAAGCTTCGATTATTTTAGAGGTCAATTCCTTATGTAAGTATTCTTCCATTTTCTTATCAGTGATAATCTGTTCGATCTGCGTTATCTGCGTGCTATTAATTTCTCGTTCTAAGGTACAACAGTCTCTATAAAATCTGCAAACAAAGTTGCAGATGTAGCGCGATTAATTTTCACTTTTACATAATCGCCAACAGCAATTTCATCATTCTTCGGGAATACAGTTATTTTATTTGTATCTGTTCTACCTGCAAGAAAATCATCCGATTTTTTACTACTGCCTTCAACAAGAATGATTTTTTCCGTTCCAATTTCCGACTGATTTATTTCGAAAGAAATTTTATGCTGGAGATCAATAATATCGTTGAGCCGTTTGGCTTTTACTTCTTCGGGAATATCATCAATCATATCATATGCTTTCGTCCCTTCACGAGGAGAATACTTAAACATAAACGCTCCATCGTAACGAACTTTTTGAATGACGTCAAGTGTCATCAAATGATCTTCAATTGTTTCACCAGGGAAACTGGTAATAATATCAGTTGAAAAACTTGCACCCGGAATTATTGTGCGCGCTTTTTCAATTAAGTTAAGGTAATGTTCTATTGTATAAGTTCTGTTCATCAATTCAAGAATTCTATTAGAACCGGATTGAACAGGCAGATGAATGTAATTGCAGATGTTCTGATGTTCTGCAATTGTGTAAAGAAGTTTATCGGATAAATCCTGCGGATGAGAAGTTGTAAATCGAATGCGAATTGAATCATCTACTTTTGCCGAAACTGCGAGTAGCTCGGCAAAATCATTTCCATTATCGGAATAAGAATTTACATTTTGCCCAAGAAGAGTTACTTCTCGGAATCCTCTTGCAGATAATTGTTTTATTTCTTCCACGATTGATTCCAATGATCGGCTTCGCTCTCGTCCTCTTGTGAATGGAACAACACAGAATGTGCAAAATTTATCGCAGCCGCGCATAACGGAAATCCATGCATTCAATCCGTCTTCACGATGTGGAATAATATCATCATAAGTTTCTGTGCGTGAAAGTTTAACTCCGATTCCTTTTTCTCCGCCAAAAGCAGAATCTATAAATTCTGGCAATCGCCGATATTCATCCGGACCGACAACAAGATCAACTATTTTTTTCTCTTCTATCAGATTTTTTCGAAGTCGTTCCGCCATACATCCTAATATACCTATCACCGTTCCGGCTTTTCTTCTTTTGATTCCACGCAGATGTTCAAGTCGGGAATAAATTTTCTGCTCGGCATTATCGCGGATACTGCATGTGTTAAGAAGAATTACATTAGCATCATCAATTTCTTTTGCTAATTCATATCCTTGATTTTTCAAAATGCCCATTACCAATTCGGTATCGGCAAAATTCATTTGGCAGCCGTATGTTTCGATATATATCTTATTTTTTATCATATCTATTTCTTGATCTTGATCCTGTCCAACTCATTTTTTTCCTTAAAGCGATCACGATTAAGATCATGATCATGATTAAAACCGCAACCATGAAAATATTATCTATTTCTTATTCCTGCTCATGATCTTGTTCAAGCTCTTGATCTCATTCTTTAATCGGGGGTGAAAAGTTATAAAGATTGAGTTAGATTTACAAAATTAATAACTACTTTTTAATATACGAGATCATGTTCATGCTCTTGCTCATGATCATCTTCATTAAAATATTATGTAAAACACAACCTTCGAGGTTGACTCATCGTTTGTGGTGTTATAACCTCGAAGGTAACTTACCGAAGATCCATCTGTGTTCTATTTATTTCTTATCTTTAATAGAAAGAATTATTACTAAAGAAAAAGCTTATGGAAATTAATCAGCTAAAAAAACTTGCTGCAGAAAAAGCAGTAGAAGAAATTTCATCGGGGATGATAATTGGTCTCGGATCAGGCAGTACTGTTCAATTTGCATTAGAAAAAATTTCTGAAAGAATAAAAAATGGTGAACTTAAAAATATTGTTGGTATTCCAAGTTCTTCAAAAACAGAAAAGGAAGCTATTCGTCTTGGCATTCCGCTAATCACCTTAAACGATGCGGTTAATTGGAAATCGGGAAACGATAATAAGGAGAAGGTCAAAAGTCAAAGGTCAAAAGTCAATAGTGATTTTCTTGAGTCACTCTACCCTCTATACTCTACACTCTACATTGATCTTACAATAGACGGTGCGGACGAAATTGATGATGAGCTTATCCTTATAAAAGGCGGCGGCGGGGCACTATTACGTGAAAAAATATTGGCTCAAGCAAGTAAAAGACTGATCATTATAACAGATGAAACAAAGTTATCAAATCATCTTGGAACAAAGTGGCCGGTGCCTGTTGAAGTGTTTAAATTCTCTGTCGGTGTAGAACAAAAATTTTTAGAATCTCTCAATGCTAAAGTTGAACTAAGAAAAAATTCTGATGGATCAAATTATATAACCGATGAAAATAATTTTATTCTTGATGCTGACTTTGGCGAGATAAAAAATGTGAAAGAACTTTCGGATATATTAAATGATCGAGCAGGAATAGTTGGACACGGATTGTTTGTCGGATTGACTGATAAAATTATTTGCGCGATGGATGATGGGGAAATCAGAATTCAGAAATCAGAATTCAGAAGTAAGTAGTAAGAAGTATGAAGTAAGAATTGAATCACTAATAACCAATCACCAATCACAATTCTCACCTTTCACCAATCGCAATTCAGAAATCAGCAATCATAAATCACAATTCTCACCTTTGACCTTTCACCATTCACTTTTCACCTCTCAATTCTCCATTTGCCTAAGTATTATTTATTTTGAAACTCTATATTGTTATATTCTACTTAATAAAATACTATACAAAGTGGAAAAGCAAGATTATATCGAGTATTGGATAAAAACTTCGGAGGATGATTTATCTTCTATGGAAAGTAATTTCCAGACAGGTAAGTATGATTGGGCTCTTTTTATTGGACATCTTGCTTTGGAAAAGATTCTGAAAGCCATGTGGGTTAAAAATAACGAAAGCAACATTCCGACTAAAACTCACAACCTGTTAAAAATTTCTGAAGAAGCAAAATTAGAGTTTCAAGAAGAAGATATATTATTCCTGAACCGTGTTACTAATTTTCATCTTGAGACAAGATACCCTGATTATAAAATGGATTTTTACAAGGGGTGTACAAAGGAATTTACCGAAGAAAATATTAAAAAGATTAAAGAGTTTTTCCAATGTATCAGAAAGAAGATGTAAATAAAATAATTCAAAGATTTATTTCTTTGGTTTCCCAGGAATTCCCTGTAAGGACTCTTTATTTATTCGGGTCCTATGCTAAGGGAAATGCCAGTGATTGCAGTGATATTGATATTGCTATTGTGTCTGATAAATTTGAAGGTCGAAGGTTCTGGGATAGAGAAAAGTTAGGCAAATATGTAATTAAATCGTCGTTCGACCTTGAAGTTCATCCCTTTAAGACTGAGGATTTTACCGCCGACGACCCCTTCGTAAAAGAAATACTTGAGACAGGACAAAAAATAGTCTAAACGGTTTTAAAGTAGTAAGTAAGAAATCAGAAGTAGGAAGTAAGTAGTAAGAAGTATGAAGTAAGTAGTATGAAGTACGAAATCAGTAATCAGCAATCGTAAATCGTAAATCAGAAATCAGAGTGCAGAGTGTAGAGTGTAGAATTCAGAATGCAGAAATAAGAATTCAGAAATCAGAATCCAGCAATCGTAAATCAGAAATCAGAATGCAGAAATAAGAATTCAGAAATCAGAAGCCAGCAATCGTAAATCAGCAATCGTAAATCGTAAATCAGAAATCAGAAATCAGAATGCAGAGTGTAGAGTGTAGAATTCAGAAGCCAGCAATCGTAAATCGTAAATCACAATTCATCCATCTTCCATCAACCATCATCCATCATTCAGAAACCTGTCCTGAGCGTTAGCGAAGGATCAGTAGTAAGTAGTAAATCACTAATAACCAAACACAACTCAGAAATAAGAAATAAGAAATCAGAAGTAAGAAGTAAGAAGTAGGAAATAAGAAGTATGAAGTAAGAAGTAAGAAGTAGGAAATAAGAA
>Ga0265292_1000454_pt1 | contig 58754 bp, 49 predicted proteins | sample Munlanlewell296A_FD_189080 | JGI IMG/M metagenome (GOLD analysis project Ga0265292, IMG submission 189080) | Leachate microbial communities from a municipal landfill in Southern Ontario, Canada - Leachate well 296A | ecosystem: Engineered > Solid waste > Landfill > Unclassified | place: Canada...
ATCATTTCGGACTCCTTTCCTTTGGGCCTGTAACCTCCATTGTTTCAGAAAGTTACATCCTAAAGAGAAGGGGTCTGTTTTTCAAATTTTCAACGTAAAATGGAAACTACACCCCATCAATTAGGCAGCAAGTAGTATAACCTGATTCACAACAACAAAATTATTTTTCAATAACAAATTCCGGTCCGTCGATCCTGATCCGGTCGTATACATCTCGATGATGCAGAAAATACACACCGTCCAGATCGACATAATCAAACTTCCCGCTGCCGGCTGCGCAATAAATTCCGGCTGATAAACCGACCATCGTTTCTGTCATGCAGCCGATCATCAGTTTCAGGTTGTTTTGTTTTGCCATTCTGATCATTTTTTCGGATTCGGCGATTCCGCTCTTGGCGAATTTTATATTCACTCCGTCCGCCAGGTCCTGATCGATTACCATCTGTAAATCGCGGCTGCAAAAGACCGTTTCATCCAGAATGATCGGCACGGGTGACCGGTGTTTAATATATTTTAGGCCTGTATAATCGTTCTTCGGCAACGGCTGTTCAAACAATTCAATCTTGAACTTATTTTTTTCGATCAGCTTGATCATTTCAAGGAATGTTTTTGGAGTGTACCCCTGGTTGCCGTCGATCCGCACGGTAAAATGCTCCAGGCTGTCTTGCAGCAGGCGATACACCCGCGAGAGAATTTGTAAATCCGCTTTCACATCGCCGCTCACCTTCAGCTTATAGGTTTTAAAATCTTTCTTTAAAATGTAACGTATCCATTTTTCCAACGGCGGGACTTTTGTAATAAATGGAATGGTAATATCCGTTTCCAATCGCCGAAGTTTCCCGCCCCAGTATTGATGCTCAGAGACTTTTTTACATTTCAGCCATGCCCGAAACAAGGCCATTTCGAACCCGGAAATCGTCATCGACATATTAAAATATTCTTTTCGCAGACCCGCAATCTTGTCTTTGTATTCTTCAACCGGCAGACCAGAAAAACGGGGCGCAATTGCCGTTAAAACTGCCATGATCGCAGGGATGGTTTCATGCTTTAAAACAAAGCTCGTCGGAACCTCGCCCAGCGAAAAATCATCATTATCGAGGATCACTTTGACAATCACGCTCCGCATGGAACTTTTTTTTCCCAGCGAGGTGGAAAACAAAGTCCGCAACGGCCTTGAAATCTCAAAAAAACAAATTTTCTTAATCCGGTTCATTCATTCCATTATCAAATAACCATCCACAAACGTCAATCCGATAAAAAACAGAAAAACAGTTTACTGGCCCAGACTCTTGTGTTAAATTCAAACCGATTTTGTAAATAATCGGAGAACAATGTATGGCAAAAAACGAAAGAAACATCGAAAAATCATATATCCTTGCCAAAGATCGCTACGCCCAATATGGCGTGGACACGGAAAAAGTTTTAACACAGTTAGCTAAAATCTCTATTTCCCTCCATTGCTGGCAGGGCGATGACATCGGCGGGTTTGAAAAGATCGAATCCGCTACCGGCGGGGGAATCCAAGCCACGGGCAATTATCCCGGAAAAGCCCGCACCGCCGAAGAACTCCGGGCAGACCTCGATAAAGCCTTCAGCCTGATTCCCGGAAACCACCGCCTGAACCTTCATGCCTGCTACTTGGAAACCGGCGGGAAAAAAATTGACCGCGACCAAGTCGAACTTAGGCATTTTCAAAATTGGATAGGATGGGCCAAAACCAATAAACGGGGCATCGACTTTAATCCTACGTTCTTCGCCCATCCCAAGGCCGACAGTGGATTTACCCTTTCCAGCCGCGATAAAGGCATTCGAAAATTCTGGATCAACCACGCAATCGCCTGCCGAAAAATCGGCGGGTATATCGGTCAAAAACTCGGTACGCCCTGTGTGACTAACGTTTGGATTCCCGACGGGTATAAGGATATTCCCATCGACCGAAAAACACATCGAGAATTATTGAAAAATTCGCTGGACGAAATCTTCGCCGAGAAAATCAGCCCCAAATATAATCTCGATGCCGTCGAATCCAAACTCTTCGGCATCGGCTCGGAAAGTTACGTCGTCGGTTCACACGAGTTTTACATGGGTTACGCTGTCGAACATAATAAACTCCTCTGCCTTGACAGCGGACATTTCCACCCCACGGAAACCATTGCCGACAAAATCTCCTCCGTCCTGCTTTACCTGGATGAAATCCTGCTCCACGTCAGCCGGGGCATCCGATGGGACTCCGATCACGTCGTCATCCTTTCCGACGACTTAAAAGCCATCGCCGAAGAAATCGTACGCGGCGATTTTCTGTACCGCGTCCACATCGGCCTGGATTTCTTCGACGCCAGTATCAACCGGATCTCCGCCTGGGTCATCGGCTCCCGCGCCATGATCAAGGCTCTTCTGATCGCACTGCTCGAACCGGCTAAAATGCTTCGAGATTTTGAAATCAAGGGCGACTATACGTCCCGGCTGGCAATGCTCGAGGAATTAAAAACCCTGCCCGCCGGCTCGGTCTGGGATTATTATTGCTCCAAACAAAATGTCCCCACCGGTTCCGACTGGCTCGATGATGTAAAAGCCTACGAAAAAAACGTGCTTTCACAACGCTAAAAATTAGTCATTAGATATTAGGATTTAGTCATTTTCAATCCTGTCCCGGCCAGGAAAATCGTCATTAAAATTAACCCCGAAAACACCGTAATCCCAGCCCCGATCATCAGCGATCGCGGCATATAGTTTAGCGTAATCTCATGCTCCCCAACGGGCACCACGACCGCTCTGGATATCCCATCCGCGCATAGTAGATTCGTTTCCCGATTATCCACCCGAACCTGCCACCCGCTGTCAAACCCCGCCGGAATAACAAAAACCGCGGATCGTTCTTTCACCGCCACCCGAATGTAGATGCTGTTTAACCCCTCTTTAAATTCAAGGATTCTTCCACGGCCCAATACCGATGGCAGGGTCAAACCGCTTCCAGAGACCAAGTACGTCTGTTCCGTATGGCCAAAAAACAAAATCTGATCGATGGCTTTCATTCGCGAATCGACCATCTTCGCAGTTTTCGCAAAAAATCCCTGCCCCGGCCAGTTGATGTTCTCGTAAATCCTGATCCCGTCGGCGGAATTTCCGGCAAGCGATTTCAGGTAATCAAGATTAAATGAAACCCCCGATAACTGAATATTCTTAAATTCACTTGCTCCATAATCGGCGTGGAAAGAAATCTTAGTCGCCTGCCTGGCCGGAATAAAAAAGTACCATTGAAATTTCCGAAAATTCTTATCGACGTCCCAAGTGGTCAGGCTAAGCTGCTGATCGGACCAGAGCGCATTTTGCAAACCGGAAAAAGAAATAAATAGCCGCAGTTGATCCTCCGTCGTCCGCCTGACATGAAAATCAAGCCGGTACAATCCCCGATCCAAAAAAACTTCTTTGCCGTAATGTGTGCTCGGATTCACATTCACGAAACTGGCGAAAAATTCCTTAAAATCTTTCTTCCCATCGGATCGAAATGCTTTGAGCGCATCAATCTGCTTACCCATTTTCGCATCCGCGACAATGTACCGGATTCCGTACCTGTTAAGCAGATCATTTCGGCTCAGCAGCCCAAGATATTGCTCCGTCGTCGGCCAAAGTTCCCACCCAAAAAGCCTACGCTGGTATTTGTTCAGCAGGGGGCCATACCCCGTAATGGTCGGTCGATCAACCAGCATATTGCAAAACGGCTCAAGGGTCTCCAATGGGTTGGCATAAGGATTCTTGCTTAATGGCCAGATAGAACCATCTCGTTCCGGATTAAGAACGTCAAGCTTCTTGGCTACGGATGGAAAAAGATTGACCTTCCCGACCTTATCGAAATAAATATCATAAAACGGAGCAAACGTCGCGATTTCAATGACCAGCAGAACAAAAATTCCCCGCGCCAACCATCGGGCCTTCAAAAATAAACATATCGAAATCAATCCCGCCGAAATAATCAGCGGAATAAAAATACCAGGATTCGAAGGATGAATCGCCAAAAGAATAGATTTGGGAATCTCGGATAAAGATTCGGGCAAAAAATTCTTCCCGTCAAACCATGACGTTACCCAATAGATAACTACAAGATAAACGACAAAACCCCCAGCCAGAATCGTCGTAATTTTCGCGGCAAATTTTCTGAACCGGGCGAGATTAGTCCGAATGGAAAGATATTCCATTCCGATCATCGCCAACACTGCCACCGAAAAATTAAACCAGATCAAATATCGAGCCGGACACCTGAAAGGCCGAAAAATCGGTATATAAAAAAGAAGTTTAAACACAGGGTTATACCGTCCCATGGCGAGGAAAACCGAGAAAATCGAAAGAATTAGAAAAAACAAAATTAAGCGGTGATGTTTCTTCATATTCCGAACGGCGAAACACGCCAGTGCCAAACACACAATCGTTGTAAAACAAAGAAGTTCGCAATGATTCCACGGCCCGAAGTATTTATACTCGTATAAAAAATTCGGCACGCGAAGTCCCATGCTCGACGGCGCGATCACCAGCGGCCAGGCAACCGGTAAAAATGAATTTTCCGTAACAAACCGATAACTATTGGCCGTACGAACCGAATCCGCATAAACATGCCACACGGGAAGTAACTGCACCGCCGCCAGACCGAACGCCAGAACATAACTCGATCCCAAAACCAGTATCCATCGGAACCGCCGTGTGTCCGATGTAACTAGCAGATACAAAAACACCGCCGCCCCCGATAATGCCGCCACCTGCACATGCCCGGCAACAATCTGAAGAGCCTCAAGAACGACAACAATCACAAAATATTTTCGACATTTATTGCCTTGCCGCAATTTCGTCCAGAAATAGAAAATCAAACTCATCCAACTCGCCGCCGCGAGGATGCTATAATGCGTTCGATGGCCCAGCATAAATCCGCTGAACATCCACGCCACCGCTCCCGTCATCGCCGATAATCTCGCCAGCTTCCACGCCCGGCCCAGACGGTACATTCCCGCTCCGGCGATCCAGTAGTGAACGATCAGCAACATTGGATACGCCAACCCCGCCCCAATCAACCCGCTTAGCCAATTGAGCGGATAAAACATCCCTGATTGTGGATCGCCTATCGCCGGATAACCTCCATACGCTAACCGATTCCAGAGCGGAAAAAATCCCGCCGCAAGATTCTTCTCCAGCCAGGCCAGATAAGGAAAATATTGAATCAGATCATCTTCCATCGGCCCCAGACCGCAGGTAAAAAACAGGGGAGCAAAAAAAATCACCGGCAGCCCGGTGATGACCACCACGGATAATGTTTTTTCTTTCTGGAACATAACTTAATTATAATATGAAATGACTAAATCCTAAATCCTAATGTCTAAACGAAAAAAAACGGTGAACGTGTTTTTATAACCGTTAAGACCACCCATCATTGCCATCATCCGGCTTAACCGGACGATGACTAAAGCGAGAGAATCGTAACAGGATAGGACCGTGGCCTGAACGGTTAGGTGTTTTTTTTTAGGCATGAGTCATTTAAGAATTAGTCACTCATGAGATATTAGGATTTAGTCCTTTTATTTCCAAACTCTTTTATGTATTCTGGGAGATGTTCCGATAAGAAAGATGTAACGAACTATGTATATTTTGGAGACAGTTATGCGAAAAACATTTTTATTTTTGATGCTATTGGCAGGAAGTTGCTTCGGAATTACCGGTTGCATTGGCGCTTTGGGTGGCATCTTACCCGGCATCGTGTCCGAAGTGGGGTTCTCTGTCCTCAGCGCGATTCTCAGTTCTGCGCTCGGCGGCATAATTCCCGCAACTACTTAATAAAGAAAATATATAATCCATATATGGATCATTTGTAAATGCAGGGGCGGATATTCAACCCGCTCTTTTTCATAAGGTGGCTTTTTTTGCAGAAAAAAACAGGCCGCTGAGATTATCTTCAGCGGCCTGTTTTTTTATTCAGTTCAATTTCCGATTTCTATTCTTCGTCGTCCTCATCGAGTTCGGTTTCCAACTCCATCTCGGCGGGGATCTTCGCTCCGTCGACAAACCCCAGGAGTTTTCTCGCGCGCACCGGGTGCTGAAGTTTCTTGAGCGCCTTGGCTTCAACCTGCCGAACCCGCTCACGGGTTACTTTGAATATCTTGCCCACTTCTTCCAGCGTATAGGTATAACCGTCGCCGATCCCATAGCGGAGTTTAATAATCTCGCGCTCGCGATACGTCAACGTCTTGAGCGTCGCTTCAATCTTGTCCTTCAGCATCTCCTGGGTCGCTGAGACCACCGGAGATTCCGCCGTTTCATCTTCGATGAAATCGCCGAAATAGCTGTCTTCGCTGTCTCCGACCGGTCGGTCCAGACTGATCGGATGACGTGAAATTTTCATCACCCGGCGCGCCTCGGTTACCGGCATTCGGGCTTCCTTGGCGATTTCTTCGATACTCGGCTCTCTGCCATGCTCCTGGAGCAGTTTTTTGGCGATGTTCCGCAACTTCGACATGGTCTCGATCATGTGCACCGGAATTCGGATCGTCCGGGCATGATCGGCGATGGCTCGTGTGATCGCCTGCCGAATCCACCACGTCGCATACGTGCTGAATTTGTAACCACGGCGATATTCATACTTGTCCACCGCACGCATCAAACCGGTGTTCCCTTCCTGAATGATATCCAGGAATGAAAGACCACGGTTACGATATTTCTTGGCGATGGAAACCACCAGCCGCAAGTTTCCTCCCGAAAGCCTCTGCTTGGCCGCTTCGTATTCCAGGTAAACGCGTTTTATCTGGTCAACGCGTTCCTTTAATTCTTCCGGTTTTTCAAGGACCATTGACATCATCCCGTCAAGTTCATCCTTCATCGCTTCAATGTCTTCCGGAAGCAGGTCTTTTTCGTTCGCCGCCTGTTCGATCCGCTTCTCCAGGTCGACCATCTTCTGCGAAAGATTTTCAAGCTTCTTCATAATCGGAACGATTTTACTCGTTCGCAGGGAAAGCTCCTCAAGAAGACTGACCGCTTTGCGCCGGCGCTGCGTAATCTGTTGCTTCAGGCTTTCCCGAAGCGATTCCGAGACCTTACCTTTGCCCATCGGTTCCCACTCTCGGCTGTTCGTTTCCAGCATCAGCCGGGCGGTTTTCAAATTTTCCGGGAGCCGTTTGTTGATCGAATCCTTTCCCAGCGTTTCCGTCGTCGACGTCTTCATCGTCCGGTCGAACGGAAGATCCCCGCTTTCCACCTGCTGCAAAATCTTTATCGCCTGCAAAATACAATAATCATTTTCAAGCACTCTGCGGCGAAACGCCATGCGGGTCAGCTCGATCTTTTTCGCCAGGCGGATTTCCTCATCGCGAGTGAGCAGTGGAATTTCCCCCATCTGGGTCAGATACATGCGGACAGGATCGTCGATCCGGCGGGTGGAGGCTTCGGCCAATTCTTCCTCGAGATTGAATTCTTCTTCGATACCTTCTTCCCCAAGGTCCATTTCCATGTCGGCGGGAAGCTGATCGTCCGCGTGCTCCAGCTTTTCGCCGCGAGCGCGACGATTCGCCTCCTCCTCGTCGATCAAATCAACCTTGATTTCATCGAGATTCATCAGAAGCGCGTCCAGCTTTTCCGGACTGGCATCGATCAGAGAATCGTTAATCTCCTCGTAGGTCAGATAACCGCGATCCTTACCCTTGGTAATCAGATCGTCCAGAAACTGGTCCTTCTTCGCCGCTTTGCTTGTGTCAGTTTTACCCATTTGCTTACTCTCCTCCAATATTTATTTGTTACCCGGGGATAGCTCTGGTCTTGACCCGTATCGGCCCTTCTCGGACCGTTCGCCAAAACAAACAATCATCCTTCCCCGACTTCACGACGGAAAAGAAATCCGATTGTTATTCCAGGACCATCCATTTTTTCTCAAAAAAGTATTCTCTATTTAAATATACGATACAACGTCAAATATTCAATCCACCATCGCTCCGGGTATACGCCGGATCGGTAATTGTAAATTCTCAAACAAAGCTTGAAGTTGACGGTCCGTTTCTTCTTCCGTCAACTCGTGCCCTAAACTGGCGGTAATTTTGGCGGCTTCCTGCTCGCGCTGATTATCTTTTATACATTTCATAGCGTCTTCCAGCGTTTTGGCATGGTTCCCCTTACGGCTGCCTTCGCGATGAAGCTGTGTAATTATATCCCCCAATTCCACTTCTTCAACCATGCCCAGCAATTCGGCCAAAGTAAATTCACCCAACTGTTCGTGACACTGCCACAAGTACCGGGCGATCTTACCGTACACTTCCGGCGCAAATTCGTCCAGTGAAAGCAATTCTTTCATGCTCGAAATATACCCCGGCTCGCAAATCATAATTTCCAAAACATCGCGAAACGCGCCGTGAAGCACCGTTTCGCAGGATGGCAGCACGTCCTTGTTCGTCGTTTGACCATCCACCGGAATATACGTCCGACGGCGATATTTCTGAAGCTGACCGTGCAACTGATCCGCAGGAACGTCCAACATCACCGCCAATCGACTCATTAGCATCCCTTTTTGGATCACATCGATCCTCCCGTAAGGATCGCAACCCGCCACCGTCGAAAGTAAATCGTCAATCGCGGCCCGCTTTTCCTTTACGCTCGTTCCCACCTTATAACGCTGCTGCAACTGCCGCCATTTATACTCCAGGGCATCCACCGCCCCCGCGATAACCGCTTCAAACGCACCCCCGCCTTCCGCCATCACCAGGTCGCACGGGTCCTTGCCCGACGTAACCTGCGCCAATTTCACATCCACACCCATCGTCAAAAAAACGTTTAACGCGCGGTCCGCCGCCTTCTGGCCCGCAGCGTCCGCGTCAAACACCAGAACGATCTGGTCCGCGTATCTCCGAAGCGTCTGAACATGCAGTTCCGTGAGTGCCGTCCCCAGTGTCGCCACTACATTCTTCACTCCTGCCTGAAACGGCGCCATGCAGTCTGTATATCCTTCTACCACGACCACTTGTTTCTTTTCCTGAATCGCTTCCCGCGAAAAAAACAGCCCGAACAGGTTTCTCTGTTTCTGAAACACCGCCGTTTCCGGGGTATTCAGATATTTCGGCTGATCGTCGCCCAGAGTCCTGCCGCCGAACCCAACCACATTTCCCGTCACGTCAAAAATCGGAAATATAATCCGTCCGCGAAACATATCATAAAACGTATTTTCACGGGCATATACCAACCCCGCCCCCGCAAAAAGCTGCGGACTGATTCCTTGTTTCGCTCCCGCTTCCAGCATCCCTCGCCCCGTAACAGGGGCAAACCCGATCGAAAACGTCTTGCAAATATCCTCTTTCAGTCCTCGCTTGGCCAGATACTCTCGACCAGTCCCCCCAATCTCCGTATCCCACAAGATATGACTGAAAAACTTACTCGCCCACAAATTCACTTTAAATAAATCACTCTTTGAAGGCCCTTCCTGTCCACCGGTCCCCATCTTTCGTTTTTCGGGTAGCGGAATATTCGCCCGACGTGCCAGGACCTCGACCGTCTCCAAAAAAGTAATAGTCATTATCTTTTGAACAAACTTTATGACATCCCCGCCGGCCCCGCACCCATAGCACTTGAAAATCTGCTTTTCAGGGCTGACATTAAAGCTGGGCGTCTTTTCCCGATGGAACGGGCAAAGCCCAACAAAATTCTTCCCAGCACGTTTCAAGGCCACGTGCTCCCCAACGACGTCAACTATATCGTTGGCGCTTTGGATATTTCGAATTAAAAGGCCATCGTATCCGCTCAACTTTTGTATCTACCTCGCGATTTTCGGCTGAGCGCAACAATGTAATTTGATAATAAGCAAAATTTTTACTCAGCAATGTTGGTTAGCGTCAAGTTCAAGGTATGATGACTGTATAACCATTTAAATATAGCACGTGAATCGTCCCCCGTCAAATTTATCAATGATTTTTCTGCAAAATTTACTCTAAATGTAAATATTAATAAGTGGTAATTATTTGGATATCACATTTTTTGCGAGGCGTTCAGCATTTCTTTTGCCTGGCGGAGCGTGGTTTCGGTCTTATTTTTTCCCGAAATCATCTCCGCGATTTCGGCAACGCGGTCTTCGCCGGTTACAGTCTGAATAAAACTTATGGTCTCTTTTTTGGTCGATTGTTTGGCGACGACGAAATGCCGGTCGGCGAAGGCGGCGAGTTGGGGCAGGTGGCTGATGCAGATGACCTGTTGATGGGCAGCGAGTTTTGCGATTTTCGTGCCGATGACCTCACCGAGCCGTCCGCCTACATTGGAATCGACTTCGTCGAACACCAGGACCGATGATCGGCCCGGACTGGCGAGGATGGATTTAATCCCCAGCATGATCCGGCTAAGCTCACCCGCCGAGGCGATCTTGCGAATCGGCAACACCGGCTGACCGGGATTTGTCTGGATCATGAATTCCACCGTTTCCAATCCCAGGGGTGAAGGATTTTCCGGTGGGGCGGGGATAAAATCGACTTGGAACTTCGCGTTCGGCATGGCCAGTTCGTTTAATTGTTTATTGACGGCGGTCGAAAGTTTCAACGCCGCCTTGCGACGCGATTCAGACAATTTATTTCCGATCTTTTCGCGTTTTCTGGCTAATTGTCCGATTTGCTCGTCGATACTGTCAAAATCATTTTGCCGGCCTTTTAACTGGTCCAGCTTTTGAGCGATTTCCTGACGGTAGGGGAGTACCATTTCGATATCCCCCTGGCCGTATTTTTTCCCCAGCCGCATCAGCAAGGCCAACCGATTATCCAACTCCGCCAGACGCTGCGGGTCCGATTCAAGCTGATCCAGATAATTCGCAACCGTCTTGGCCACATCATCCAGTTCCGTAATCGCCGAATTGATCTGCCCCGGTAAATCTTTCAGATGGTTATCGATTTGGGCCAGTTGATTGGTCTTGGTGTGCATCGAGCGAAGCTGATCGATAACCGGAAATTCGCTTTCTTCCAAACCGTTGATCAGGGTATCGGCTAATTCACGGATTTTTTCGACGTTACTGAGTTGGCGAAGCCGGGCTTCGATTTCCTGACGCTCGCCGGGTTTCAGTTCGGCTTGATCGATCTCCTGGAGTTGAAATTCATAAAGATCGATCTGCTGTCCGCGGAGTTCGGCATGTTCCATCAGGTCCTGTTTGCGTTTGATCGCCTCGTGCCATTGCCGGTGGACCTCGGCAAATTCATCCGCCGTTGGTGTGCATCCGGTAAAAATGTCCAGCAGACGCAGTTGAATGTTCGGGCGAAGCAAATACTGGTTTTCATGCTGGCCGTGAACGTCAACCAGAATTTCCCCGATTTGTTTTAAGGTCGAAGCGGGGATGGGAATCGAATTCACCGTGCTGACGGTCTTGCCCGACGCCATGATGCGACGTTGAAGGATAAATTCACCGTCCTCGATCGGGACATTAATGATTTGGGCCAGTTCCGTAAGCAACCCGTCATCCGGCAGATCGAAGACAGCCGAAATCAACGCTTCACTGGCGTTGGGGCGAACAGTCGCCGAAGTTTGCCGAAAACCCAGGAGCAGCCCCAACGCCCCAATGATCAAACTCTTTCCCGCCCCCGTCTGGCCGGTAAAAACATTAAATCCCTCGGCGAACTCTATTTCAAGTTCCTCTATGATGGCCAGATTTTTAATAAAAAGCTTTGAGAGCATTTTCTTTTTCTTAAAGCTGTTCGCTGAAAGCTTATTTCACCAATGCACCGAGCGACACCGGTTTATCCGTCGTCAGGACGATGATATCGGTGGGGGGTTCCCCTTCGCTGGCTGCCAGGAGCATTCCCTGACTTTCCAGTCCGCGCATCATTCGCGGCTGAAGGTTCGCCACCAGGATAACAAGTTTTCCCACCAGTTGTTCCGGCTGATAGTATAATTTTATGCCTGCCACAATCTGCCGAACGCCCATCGGGCCTAAATCCACTTTTACAACCAGCAGTTTGTCCGCATTAGGATGGGCACTGGCTTCCAGAACCCGCCCAACCCGCAAATCCAGAGCGGAAAATTGCTCATAACTGATGAGCGGTTTGGTTTCCAATGGTTTGTTTTCCAACGGTTTACTTTCCTCGGTCATTTTAATTTCTCCAAATATGAAAAGAAAAAATATATAACAGGTTTTATATCGTTAATCGGGGTATTCCACAATAAAAATGATGAATGGAAAAATCCGTGTGTCTGACTATTTTTCCTGGCCACCTTCCCCTGTCATCGTCCGGCTTGACCGGACGATCCAGTATTCTTCTTTGTGCTTAAACTTTTTCCATGTATTTTATAAATGGAAAATCCCTGGATGCCCGCCTGCGCGGGAATGACGCAAGGCGCTGCTCAATCTGTCATTCCCGCGCAGGCGGGAATCCAGACATTCTGATTTATTGTACGAGAAAAACCACTTACAAAATCGACCACACCCGAAAAATCCGTTCGATGTGCCACGGTTGGTTTGCCAACCGTGATTACTCATAACCGTTCAGACCCCCATTGAAAATTGTCATTGCGAGACCGCGCAGCGGGCGCGGCAATCTGGCCCCTTCGCACAAGGAACGAGATTGCTTCGTCGCTGCGCTCCTCGCAATGACTGGTCTAAATGCTTGCGATTACTCTTGGACCTCAAGAGAAAAGACACGGTTGGACAAGCCAACCGTGGGACAATGTAAACCTATTCGTTCAGTACGTCTTAAGGGAGATCAAAATAAAAAAGGGCTGTAAGCATTTGCCTACAGCCCGGAAATCTGAATTCTCTACGATTTTCGGCGACGCAGCAGAGTCAAACCGCCGAGGACGAGCATCGAAAGCATGGCCGGTTCGGGAACGATCCGATAGATTTCGCCAGTTCCGTTGCCGATGTTACGGTCAAAGGTATAAAGATTTCCATCTGCACCGTAGACAAGACTGGATTCGTCCCAGGAGTTGAAATTGCGGGCAAAGATTTCGTAACTCCCATTCGGACTGACTGAGTAAATATCGCATGGTAAACTCGGCCAATAGTTTTCGACCACATACAACTTTCCGCCAAAAGGCGAATTTAGAGGAGTAACCGCGCCGCCGCCTTTATAAAAAGCACCTGCCTGAAGGGTTGTCTTTGAACCGTCCGGGGCCACCTTATAAATGTTGCCAGGCCCGGATTGACCGGAAACTACAAGCAGTTGATTGTCAAATTGCCCGGTCGTGTCAAATATAATATCTCGGGCCAACTCGTTGCCGAGGGAGGTAAACGTCGTGGCGGTCCCGTTGGCGTCGATTCGGTAAATCTGCTGTGATCCCCGGTCATATGTATATAGGTAATTCCCATAGGGACTATTCGGGGGAGCAAACCCAATGGCTCCCATCGTCTCCCCCAGGAAATTGTGGCCGTCGAAAAATTTTTCCACATGGCCCTGGGAATCCATGCGATAAATTGAAGAGTCTCCACTATAGTAACTGGTTCCCGCACCGAGGTAGACATAATCGCCAAACGCAGAACCGGGGTTCGGGGAGGCTATTCCGCTGATCACATAGGGCGTTTGTCCGACCAGTGTTTTTTGACCTCCCGAATTGATTCGGTAGACTCGTTTCCCTTCGTAGGTGGTAACGATCAAGTCTGTTCCGAAAGAACCACCGTGTCCAACACCCATACGAATGATCTGTTCGCCTATGTTGGTAACCTTCTGCACATCAAATCCATCCTTAATCCACTTGCCCGTATCAGCGTCGTTGTGAAGCTGGGCCATGACCAAGTTGCTTGAACTTACCATGACCGTTACCAATAAAGCTAATGCCCAGTTTACCCTTTTCATGACTTTCTCCTTTCTTGAATTGAGACGCGATTTACCTACCGCTTACCACTTTGATTCGACGACACAGTAAAAACAAAAAACACCTGAAACAGAACGAGTCCTCTCGCTCTCTCTCAGGTGTTTTTTCACCACCGAAATACTTATGCCGAACTTCAAAACCCAACAAAAAAAGCACTTGGGTAAAAATGACCTCTACTCACTCTCCCAAGTGCTTTAATTAGTCTTAATAATTTTAGTTTACCCCCCCCCATAAAAAGGTCAATGACAAAAATAATATATTTTTAAAATTTCGTAAATGCTTAAATTTAGAGGGCTTATAGAGGAAGCAAACGGAAGTCAGCGTACAGCGAACAGCATACAGCACACAGCTTCGGCGAAGATTTTTTGTAACCGTTCAGTCCCCTCGTCATTCGAGCGCAGCGAAGCAATCTGGTACTCGGACGCCATTGATATTCCCAGGCCAGATTGCTTCGGCCCGCAAAACCAAGAGCGGGCCTCCTAAGGAACTGATGTTTTGGGGTGGCATGGGCAAGTCTTCTTGCCCGTGTCTTCCAGGCGTGGATTGGGAAAAAAGACACGGGCAATCGGAATTGCCCATGCCACCCAGTTCGTTGTGAATATCGCTGGCGGAGCCGGTTAGATGCTCGCAATGACGGAGGGGGACTGAGCGGTTACGGTTCTTTTTCTCGTTCTTAAGCTGTCTGCTGTCCGCTGTTCGCTGACTGCTTTTATTTCTTTTCCGGCGGCAGGTTTAATCGTGTTCGCAATCGTTCTCTTAGGTTTTCCGGCAGGGATTGCAACGACATTTTAATCGCGTAATTCTTCAAATCCTTCCAGGGGGCCATGTTCATTCTGCCCGTCTCGTTTTTGCCCTCCTGGCCTTGCATATACGAATCGTAGATCGTCTTGGCCCAGCGTTCCATCGCCAGGGCTGAATAATCGTCGCCCATGGCGTAGCGTTGGTATGCCTGGCCGAGGAACATTACCACGGTGGAGTTGACGTCCGTCAAACCCATCGATTTGATATCCTCACGAACATACCGGCGGACAAACGCCTCCAGCCCGTCATTTTTTTCCGCATACGGATAAAGTTTCAGCATCATGTCCCAATACTTTTTCGCCAGGTCCTCTCTTCCGTACTGGTAATACAGGCCGATGGCTTTTTTCATGTAATTGATATGGCCGTCTTTAAACGTTTCCCCCGCGGTTCCATCCCAGGGAATCTTCTCCGCGGCGGCCCATTTTTTGCCCAGGGAAAGATAAATTCGATGGAGGACCGGGATAAACCGGATGTCCGGAGAGATCAAAGGCATTTCTTCCGCGGTGATCACAAACCGCCCGCGACGGGTCAGTTCCTGCAGTGAGCCATAAATGACGCGGTCGGTATTCAATGCTTCAAAGGAGGTATCCGCGCCCACAGCCTTAAATCCCGCATAAGACCAGTAGACCGCGTGGGCTTCGGGTGTGCGAAAATCCAGAGGTCCGTACATATCGTCCTTGCGGAGTTCGCCGATTATTTTCGCGTCCATTTTCCATTCTCGGCGGAGGCGGTCGGCCCGAAGGAAACCTTCCAGCATATCCTTCTCGTGGGCGTAACCAGGATTGTCGAGCAGGGCGATCACCTTTTGGCCGAATTCACCGCGATGAGAAAGCAGATACAGATATTTTTCCTGGGGATCGATTTTGAATTCACGAATTTTTTCCACAAACTCGGCCATCCTGGGATCGGCCACCAATTTTTCCCACGTTTCCGGGGCCTTGACTATCACGTCGTATTTCGCGTCAGGCCAGCCGATGATATCTTCCATCGCGCGGGCTAATTGAATTTTGTAATACCAGTGATAATCGTCCGACATCGCCCCGATCTTGTGATGGAAAATCCACGCCAACTGCTGATACATCCCGATGGCTTTGGGATTAAGGGGAATTCCCCTGTCCCGCAGCAATTCATATCCATTTTTCACCCATCGCCATCGATCAGCCCCGGAGGTCATAGCGACCGAGATATTATACGACATGTTCCACGCCTGAAAAATCCAGACGCTGGTAAAATGCGGTTGAAGCTGGCAAATCCATTCCGACCGCTGGTTGGCGTCAAAATATCGGCCGTCTTCCTGCATTTTTTGCAGTCCGATCCAGAGATAATCGACCGCCAAGGCTCTGCCGACGCTGAAGAGCACGCTGGTCAATAAATCCGGCCGAGCCTGGGCGGGCAGTTCAAGCATGGTCAGACCCAACGACCGGCGGGATTCGTTTAACTGTCCCACCAGCGAAAAACCACCCGTCAAAAGCGATATCGCCAGGACAAAAGCCAATATTTTCTTCGTTGTCGTTGACATCATACCGTAATCTTCCCCAACTCCCGCCGACTAAAGACAAAAATGGCAAAAATTGCCAATACTCCTGCTTTCAAAATCACCAGGTTGCCGAATTGTCCCGCCACGTCATTCCAATCAATGATCCTTCCATCGATCAATTTGGAGGTGAAGACACTGGCATCGAGCACGGGAATGATCTGCAGCGAAATCAGGGATATCAGCCTTTCGCAATTATTCAAAACATCCTTTCCGGAAAGCAACCCGCCGATTACCCGCACAAAAGTATTCAGGACGGTTTCATCACCGAATTTACCCATGGCCTCATAGAGGAAATTTCCGCCTATCCCGACAAAGAACGCCGAAAGCGCCACCAGGGAAGCTATAGGAAACGAAAGGAACGTCCCGCAGGCCAGAGCCAGGGTCGTCAGGAATACAATGGCTGAAAAAATAATAATCGCCGTGCGGATAAAATTCGGCTCAAATGTTCCTTCGTGGACCAGAATTTCGATTCCGTCCTGGGGAGGAAAATGGACGGCCACCTCACGCGGGTCGCCGTTTATGAAAGCAATCGTCAATGACCCATCCGGGTCGATCGCATTGATAGGAATATTAAGCTCCTGCAAGGTTCGATACGGTTTTTCCATCGGAGAGGTGATATAGACATTTTTCGCTTCCCGTCGGCCTATGATCCATTGCCCGTAAATCGTATCACCTCTCAAGTTGGATTCCTTATCCCGGGTGGTAGTAATCGAAGGCTCATATTTATACCGCAGAGTGAGTACCACTTCGCCTTGCTGGGGTTTAGGCAGACCTTTGAATACCCAGATCCCCTGTTGTCGCGGATTGACCGTCCGCGTTTGGCGAATCAATTCATCGCCGATCATTTTTTGAACATCTGTATAACCCCTGTTCTGCGGCATGTTGCCCTGGGCTTTAAGTTCCGCTATTCGTTTCTCAACCTGGCCGGAAACGTCGGGAAGGGGGGGCATAAACCCTCGGCGGGCCACGAGGATTTGGTTGTCGATTTTGAATTTATCTTGTGTCTTTTCTTTGGCCGACCGGGCATACAGGCGAACCATAGTATAAGTTGTTCCCATCGAGAGAATAAACAAGAATAACGCCAGAAGGACAATCCCCAGCCATCGGCCCAAAAGAAGTTGCCATCGGGCCAGAGGTTTAGACGCCAGACTGTCGATCCGCTGCGATTGGATATCCTGATCCAGGGTTCGGCAGGCGAGGAAAATGACGAGCAGGGCCAGAAGAAAATAAGTCAGCCCCATAGAGTAGGACATGAACATTTGAATCTTGCCGGCAACGGTCCCGTCTCCCGATGCGGTCGAAATCAGCAAAACCATGACTCCTGCCAGGAGCAGCACAAACGCAATGGCAACGCGGGTGCGAATCGATTCGGCGATGGTCAGTCGGACAATAGCCCATACTTTGCGCATCGGCTAACCCCCGCTGCCGTTGGGACGGTCGTGTTTGGTCAGTCCATCCAAAAGATTTCGGTCGATTTGTTCTTGTTTCAAGGGTTCCCGGCGTGTCGGATCGGGAAGGGGACTTTGCGGTAATTCCGGTTCTGCTTTTTGTTCGGTTACCAGTTGCTCAAGGACATCCCGCTGGACCGTTTGCGGCTGAGGTTTGGAAATATCTTGCGCGACTTGTCGAGACTCCGGTGAGAGTTCCTCCTCGGCCATCAGTTTTTGTAAAAGTGCTTTTCCGGTGTCCGCCTCACCGCTTCCGCGGAGAAATTCGCTTACCTTTCCGCCCGCCAGGGCTCCCGATGTTCCCATCTGGGATTGGGCCTGCTGAACCATGCGAAGGAAAAATCGTTCCAGCCGGTCTCGCGGCGATCCCACCGAAATCACTTTGCACCCAAGCTCGTGTTCAAGATACTGCCCCAGCTTGCTCAATTGGTCGGCCTGGAGATTTTCCGTCAGAATTTGCGTCATATCCTGCTGGGCGAGCAATTCTTCGATGGGTCCGCAGCACAGCAGTTTCCCGCCGTACATGATCGCCACCCGATCGCACACGTCTTCCACGTCGGCCAGCAGGTGGCTCGACAGCAGGATCGTCTTTCCTCTTTTTTTAAGCTCGATCAGCAAATCCTTGATCTGGCGGGTTCCGATCGGGTCAAGGCCCGACGTTGGTTCGTCGAGAATCAGTAGGTCCGGATCGTTGATCAGGGATTGGGCCAGTCCGATCCTTCTGGCCATTCCTTTGGAATATTGTCCTACCGGTCGAGACGCCGCCGGACCCAGTCCCACCATGTCCACCAGGGCTTCGGTGCGTTTGTCGCGTTCGCTCTTTTCGAGATTAAAAATTCTGCCGTAAAAATCCAACGTCTCCAAACTATCCAGAAATTGATAAAGCCGCGTTTCTTCCGGCAGATATCCGATCCGCGATTTGACTTCCACGTTGGTCGGGCTTTTTTCGAAAATTCTTGCCCGGCCTGACGTAGGATAAAGCAATCCCAAAAGTATTTTTATCGTGGTTGTCTTTCCCGACCCGTTCGGCCCCAAAAGTCCGAACACTTCACCCTTATGGATTTGCAGGTTAAGGTCGCAAACCGCCCTGACCTTATTCCGCCCCCAAAAATCCTTAAACGTTTTGGTCAGCGATACGGTTTCAATGACGGTCTGGCGTTGGGATAAGCTCATATCTCTTCTCTTCAATCAAAATTCCTATTGTCCGGTATTATTATCGGCTACTTTAAGCTCCTCCGGATCGCGATCGATGATAATCCGGATCTCGCTTACGTCGGTGGGCGTATACAACTTCCGCACATTGTCCAGCGTGGTCTCCAGCATGCCCATTAAAAGCCTGGTCCTGACCACCTGGGGGTTTTCCAGGTACCTGGGCAGCAAGGCCTGCATGTACTGCGCATCGGCTTTGGCCGACTCGAATACCCGTGTCTTGTAGATTTTCGCGTTCGCCAGAATTTCCTGCACCGACCCGCCCGCCTGATCGAGAAGCTTGGAAACTTCCTTTTGAGCCTCGACCAGTTTTGGATCGTTGCCCTGCTGCATCTTCTGCTCGTTCTGGATCGCCTGGATAAGTTCCTGGTATCCCATTCCCGCCGTCTGGGTCAGCTTTTGAGTCGCGTCACCCATGGCCGTTTGAATGTCCCCGTGCATCTGTTCGGCTGCATTACGCACGTCGTTAAATTGTTGAACCACCTGACGCGGCGGTTCGATCTTTTTGATTAAAACATCTTTCAGCTCCAGCCCGCAATTCATCGCCCGAAGGGACTGCTGAAGATATTGTTTGACCAGGCTGGCGAATTTCGTCTTTTGCTGCCCCAGCAGGTCATCCACCTTAAATTGTCCCGCCGCCTGAATAACGGCGGTGTCGGCCAAAACCATGATCAAATCGCTTTCGGGATTTTCATTCTCGTGGGTGTTCGGATTCCATTGATCCGCCTTCGGAATGGTGCGGACATAATCAAAGGCGTCGATGATTCCATAATTGATAATCAATCCAATGTGTAGAATATTGGCATCTCCGGTGATGATAAAATCATCTTTCCCAGGCACCAGGGATTCTCCGACATTGGCGCTTCGGCCTTGAACAGTTTCCATTTCCGTTACGTTGTACTTAAAATCGCAATTTGTCGTCTTGACCTTTCCTTTGGAAACTTTGATGTAATTATCAATCGGCCAGGGCCAGGACCAGTGCAGACCTTGCTTGAGTTCTCGCTGAGGTCCGGTTCCCAGAACCCTCCCGAATCGCGTGACAAGGGCCACTTCGTCCGATTGGACTGAAAATGTTCCGCTGATCAGGTACGCTGCCACGACGAGCGCCATGATCGCTTTCAATATCCAGAAGCTGAACTTCAGGGCGTCGAACAGTGCCTTGTTCGCGGTGTCCTCGATATGTTCCAACCCGTATTTTTCTATTTTTTCCGAAGCCATGTTATTTTCCTAACCTTCGATTTTGTCGCCTGTAGTTAAAAAATTTCAGTCTGTCATTTCGCGGACGGCTGATTCGGTTCCGCCAGAGTTTTTAGGCTCTTGGCGCTGAGCAAATCAAACGGAGGAACCCGTTCGGCGTCCAAAATCAATGTTGAGCGTCTGGGCAAAATTTCTTTAAGCGTCTCAAGCCGCTTGATGAAATTATGCAGATCGGGATTTTCCGCGAAAATCTTGTAATATTTCGCCGCCGCCACGTCGCCCTCTCCTGTGATCGCAATCGCTTCCGCCCGTGCCCGGTTTTCCAAATCGCTGGCGATGCGATTGGCCTGGGCGCGTATCTGACGGGCTTGGCCTTCTCCTTCCGCCTTGTATTTTTTCGCCAGTTGCTCACGCTCCTGCCGCATCCGATCAAAGACCTTTTTGGTCGCCTCTTCGGGCAGCTCCAGGCGTTTGATTCCAACGGTCAGGACTTCAATTCCATACGTGCCCTTCGCCTGCTCCTTGATCCGCTCGCTTAATTCCTCTTCGATCTGAGAGAACTTCATCCGGGCTGGGTCCGTGCTGACAAAACTCTCAAAGGCGCTTCGGCCCACCACTTTTCCCATGGCGTCATGGGCCATTCCCGACAGTTTACTTTCCGCGTTCTCCGGAGTATTGACCACTTTAAGGAACCGAAGGACGTCGTCCTTGTCGGCACCGATCCGCCAAGCCGTGTAAATCGTCACGGTGATGCTCTGTTCATCCGAGGTAAACAACTGTTCCAGTTTGCTTTCATAAATGCGCACCCGATTGTCAAACAGGATCACCTGCTCGATCGGCCAGGGATATTTAAAGCGCAACCCAACCTCTTCGGGCTTCAGGCCGCTGTAGGTCTTCATCACTTGCCCGAACCGCGTGACCACCGCCGTATGCGTGAACGGCACCTCGAACGCCACCATATACAACCCGAACGCGACGATCACAAGGACCGCTAAAATCATGCTTGCGGCATTACGTTTGTTCTGCTCTGACATAGATCAAATTCCTCACCACTATAAAAATGTAAATACCGGTTCCTATTTGTTTTTATTCGCTTCCTGCGCGACATCTTCACCCAGGCCCATGATGCCGGAGGAAATCTTTTCCTTATCATCGATGATTATCTTCGCTTTTTCCGGATGTTCCACCGCCAAAATATATTTCCGAACGTTCCACGTCGACTCCAGAAGGACGTCCAGATAATTACGAAGGAAAAACACCTCCGGAGCGATTTGATAACTTTGTAATTGAGCGTTGAATCTCTGGGATTTAGCTTTTTCCAGGACCAGTTTACCGTAACGATCTCCCTGTGCCGTCATGGTGGATTCCCCGGCCAGGGCTTTTGCCCTGGGTAACCGCGCGTTGGCGTCTCCCTGTGCCTGCCACACCATCGTTTCCCGCTCCTGCCGGGCATTGATGGCCGACTCGAAGGCTCCGGCGATATCAACCGGAGGATGCATTCCCACCATGGCGACGCGAATAACTTCCAACCCCGTTTTACGGCGATCCAACTCCTCCTGCATGGATTTCTGCAGGGCCGACGTCGCCAGGTCACGATCTGTCGTCATCACCGCCATCGGATCGACGCTAGCCATATACTGCGTCCATTGACGATAAGCCACCGATTCCATGATCGCGCCCGGTTTCTCGTAATTACTCACGTAATCGATCAATCCGTTATGCGATTCGTCTTTGATGTTGTAATAAATCACCAGATCGCCCGCCAGGATATTGACCGGGGAAAGCTCGGTTTGTTTCTTTTTGTCATTGGGCTGGGTCGTCGTCTCCTCCTCGAATGGGGAAGACTTGTCCACCTGGCTCGAAACTTCTTTGCTGGCGACCAAAATTTGAAATTCATTGCCTGTCACGTGCTTAACGGTCCAGAGTATAGGCTCCTTTTTCTTGGCGTCCAGCCAGGAGCTTTCACCGGAGAAACCGATAATCAACTGATTGATCTGCCCGACGTTATAGACTTCGGCTTTGTCGATCGGCCAGGGCCATTTCAAATGCATCCCTTCCTTCAGGACCGCGGTCGGTTTTTTCCCGAAGTGGGTAACAATCGCCTGCTGACCGGGCTGGACAATCACCAGCACACTGGGTATGTACAGAGTGACGGCCGCGAACAGCAGCAGGGGGACGATGGCCTGCTGAAACAATTTATAGAACCACGTTTCGGAAACCTTAAATCCGAATTGATAGTCAATCGACTGGGCGATCGAATGCAGCACGCCTTCAGGCTCGCTGAACAGACCCAGAAGCCGGGATTCATAACTTGGACGATATTCTTCGCCAGGAATCCGAGGCCGATAAATATCCAGGACCAGATTCAGGATAATTTCCGCCGCCAGGAAAAGCATCAAAACGGGAATCGCCTTGGCCAATATCCGTTCGGGAACGGTTATACCATACACCGACAGGGCCAGCACGATCACCAGGGCAAAAGAGACGATGGAGTTGCCCATGATATAATTGGCCCCGGCCCGAAGGACACGCCATTGGTGCGTTTTGCTTAATCCCAGGCAATACCGCGAAACCACGAAGCAGCACAAGGACACCATAGCGATTATCACCAGAGTGGCGAATTGATTTTGAACGTTGGCAGCAAAAGCGTCCGTGACCCACGTCATGGGCTTCCACGAGGGAAACAGTTGAGCCGCAAACACCAGCAATATCGCCGCGGTGATAATTGCAAAAGCGGGAACAAACCATCGTTTGATCAATTTCAGCCGGTGTTCCGAGGGCAATTCCTCATCGGCGCTGAAGGGTTGAAATACGCTTTCGGATCCTCCGACTTTGTTCAGCCTCTGACGCTCAAATTCTTCCAATTCCGCCCGCTGTTGCCAGGCCGTTCGCTGCTGGTAAAGTTCAATAAAAATCAGAATCCAAATTCCCGCCCCCGCCAAAAGGTGCCAGCTCTCCGCCAAAGTGGCGGGACTTCGGTTCAACCCGAACATAACCACAAAAAGACCAAAAAATACAACTTGTAGAGCCAATCCGACGAGGGCGGCTATCTCCGATCGCTTATCTGCTCGGTGCATACTTGCTCCTGATTTTCAAAACCGTTTCGATACCCTATATATTATTCAGCATACTTTTGTAATTTCTTCTATAATACCTGAACCTTTTCCGATAAAGTAACGTATAAATATAACAACTGTACATATACTTTGAAAGCTTGTTGACGAACATTAATTTATGAAAATTTATGCCATTGCAAAAGTAACGTTACTACAGATAATACGCCAGCCGATCTTTGGGGTTCTTATCCTTTTGGCAATGGGCTTGATGACCCTCGCCCCGTCCATCACCGCCTTTACCCTTTCGGACGACAACCAGATGCTCAAGGATCTGTGCCTGTCAACCATTTTAGTAACCGGTTTACTCCTGGCTGCGTTTTCCGCTTCCGGGGCGATTTCTGCGGAAATTGAAGATCAAACTATTCTGACCATCGTATCCAAACCGATCAATCGTCTGGCGTTTATTGCCGGGAAATTCCTCGGTGTCCTCTCCGCCCTTTTCGTGGCAAATATTTTTATGCTTTTGGCGTTTTTGCTGGTCCTGCGGCATGGGGTGATATCCACCGCCTCCACCGAGAGGGATATGCCGGTCGTTGTCTTTGGTCTTGCGGCGGCGGGGGGGGGCTTGATTTTATCGGGGCTGGGCAATTATCTTTTTGATTGGCAATTTGCACCCACCGCCATGGGGCTGGGGCTGCCCATGCTCTCTTTCGCCGTTCTTCTCGCCGGTTTTTTCGATCGCGCCTGGGGATTTCAGTCCTTTGGCCAGGGATATTCCGTGGAGGTGATCTCGGCGTGCGGCTTGCTCCTCCTGGCCGTCTGGGTCCTGGCGGGTCTTTGCCTGCTTTGTTCCACACGGCTTAATGTCGTATGGACACTGGTGATCGCGTTTGTCGTCCTGTGCCTGGGAATGACCTGGGATTGGCTGATTTTACCAAAAATTCAGTTGGCACAGGTGTGGCACATCAAATTCGCCTGGTCCGCGCTTTATGCTGTCATACCTAATTTCCAGGTCTTCTGGATGATCGACGCACTGGACCAGGGAAAACACATTACCGCTTATTATCTCGTGCTTTCGCTGGGTTACGCATGCTGTTACATCGTCGCCATGCTCTTTTTAGCCTACGCGTTGTTTCTCGACCGACAGGTCGGAGCCGCCAACAAGCTATAATTTTTTAGAACCTGAAATTAAAAAAGGGGGACGAAAAATGACGTACGAACAAACGTTAGTCCAAAGAATCTACGAAATTATGAAGGGCCTACTCGCCGCAAAATCTTCAGGCCGGCTGCGTAAAGTCATTGTCCGTTGCGATTCAATGGAATCGGTAAGTATCGCCAAACTAAATACCTGCTGGCAGGAAATCGCTTTAGAACCAATTTTTCAAGCGTCCCATATCGAGCTGCACAACGATCCGCCCTTCGGCCAATGCAATTTATGCAATCAGGAATTCGAACTCGACGAAGACACCGCCCGATGCCCGCATTGCCACCACGAACAATTTAAAATCCTCCACGAAACCCCCACCATCGAAACGTATGAGATGGAATAGTCTTGTATTCACGACAAGGCACTGCCGGTCATGGATACGAAACGTAACCGTTCAGACCCCATTGTGCCACGGTCGGCTCATCCGACCGTGCTCTTAAGACACGGCTGGACAAGCCAGCCACGGAACAATGACAGAGGGGGCAGAACAGTTACTACGAAACTTAATCATGCGGGGCGACTAAAACAATCTGGTCTTTATTGATAAAAGTTATTTCATAAGCGGTGGAGATACCGGTCCCTAACACCGTAACGGTCGCGTCTTTGAGAATGATAAGTTTCTTAATGTTTAAATTCAGTTCATCCGACAAACGGATATCTGAACCGGTGAAAACGAATCCCTCAACCTTGAGGTTGTTGACCGTGTAGACAATGGCTTTGACCAGTTGCTTTGGAATTTTTTCAACCATTTTTTCTTCTCCAGTAAATACGCACCCGCAGAACACATGGACATTTGCTACATTATTGATCGGCGAATTACGGTCTAATCTTTAGCGGTTCGTCCAATTTGTCGTATAGTCATTAGGATTTAGGGTTTAGTCATTCTTTCCCGAGCATCATAGTAAACTGCCGCCACAAGTTCTGATCGAAGGCACCTTTCATATTATCCCGCATGATCTGGAGTGCGCTATAGGTGCTGATCTTTTTTTTATAAGGCCGGTTGGTCGTCAGGGCGTCGAAGACATCAGCTAGGCACATGATTTTGGCATAAGGATTAATTTGCTCCGCTCGCAGCCCATCGGGATATCCGGAACCGTCGCATTTCTCATGGTGTTCATACACCACCCGATAGGCGATATCGGGAATGCGTGGGAACTTTTTTAGAATATTGATTCCGTAGCTGGGGTGATGTTTCATTATAACCCATTCCTCAGAAGTAAGTGGGCCGGGTTTCTGGAGGATGCTGTTGTCAATATCATGTTTTCCGATATCATGCAGCAGGCCCCCCAAACTGACCCCTGCCAGCTCATCGTCCCGGACATTCACTCGCTTGGCCAGCGCAAGGGAATAAAGGCAAACGTTTACGCAATGGGTGTAAGTGCTGTAATCCCGACCCATAGTCGAAATAAACTGGTGAACGATATCTTTACCCGACAAAGTAAAACCAATCGTATTATTCACCAACTGAATCGCCCGCTGGATGGATTTCGGGTTGCTAGGATCGGTAAAAACATCCTGGACCAGTCCGGCGGCGGCTTCGTAGGCCATGTGGGCTTTTTGGGGAATTTCAATCTTCTTATCGGAAAGAATCCTTGCCAGATTACTCTCCAAATAGCGGTAGTAGCTTTTTTGGTCGTTTGACTTGATAAACAACCGATCAACCCCCGATTCGATCAACCGCTGCCTTTGCCAATCTTCCATAGGCAGATTTTGCTCGCGATACAGGATAAACCTATCACCTTCATCTCTGTGCTTGTATCCAGGATTTTCAATAAACAGATCGAAATCGAGAATGGTGTCCGCACACACGCTCTCCAGAGAGATCGGAGTGTATTGCTCTACTTCCGCTGGTGCGTCGATAACGGCCAACTGTACTGTCTCCTTGGCTAAACTTATTTACCCCACACAGTAACGTTGCGATATACTGAGTCGTATCGACACTTATCAAAAGCACTTTAGATCAAACTCAATGTTTCTTCGTAACTGTTCAGCTCCTTCTGTCATTGCGAGCGCAGCGAAGCAATCCCGTAATGACGCCGGTTGGCAAAAGAACGAGATTGCTTCGTTGCTGCGCTCCTCGCAATGACCGTAAGGGGGTCTGAACGGTTACGTTTCTTCTTCTTGTCTTTCTGCGAAGGATTGTTATAATGCACGGAATTAATATAACTTAATGGTTTGCTAGGAGATGGATTCTCAATGAGATACGCTGGACGAAATCGGCGAAGGCGGCTTGCCCGTCGTTTCTTTACTGTTTTAATATTCGCGTTGGTCGGTTCGTGGGTGGCGTACCATGGTTTTTCCTATCTGACGCTTAAAACTAAACCGGCGCAGATTCCCGCCTCGGATAGTGATTTATCGGACCGGTCGGCAGTAGTCGCCCAAATGTCACCCAAAACAGATTCTACCGTTGAGTTGCCTTTACTGGCGGGTGCCAAGCGAGCGCCTTCGACCAGGCCCGCCCCCAAAGAAACGGTGTCTGATATCGAGGTCGAGCAAGTGCTTGCCGCGGCCAAAGAGCTTACGGGACAGGGCAAAATTATCCCGGCCAGGAAAGTTCTCAATGACTATCTAGCCGAGCATTTTGAAAGTCCTTCTTCCAATGCCGTTCGCACGCGGGCACTGGAGCTCGGAAAGCAAACTATCCTCGGAGCGAAAATTTATCCCGACGATCCTGTCTGCCAAGCCTATCGCATCGACGCGGGCGACACACTGGTCCGGCTGGCAAAAAAAAATAAAGTTCCTTATCAGTTCCTCTGCAAGATTAATCAAATCATCGATCCCCGCCGCCTCATGGAAGGACAGCAAATAAAACTTCCAAAAGGGCCGATCCATCTGAAAGTGATCAAGCATGAACTAATGTTGTATGTTTTTCTGCAGGACGTTCTATTTGCCAAATATGACGTCTGCCTGGGGAAAGATGGAAAAACTCCCGACGGAAAATGGCTGGTCGAGGACCGCATCAGAAGGCCCGTCTATGTTGATCCCGATACCAAGCAGATTTTTGGGCCTAATGACCCGAATAATCCTACCGGCGGATTCTGGATTCGTCTTAAGGGGCTTGACGGCGATGCCGTGGGGAAAACCGGGTTCGGCGTTCACGGAACCAATGAGCCGGACAGTGTAAAGAAGTTTTTGAGCAAAGGCTGTATCCGGCTGCGAAATGAAGACATGGCACAGGTCTTTGATCTGCTGACTCCGGGGTCGAGCCAAGTGTATACGCTTCCATAAGAATGGTAAAAACTATGAATTATTCTCGCCTGTTTTTTTCTTCGATTTTGTTGTCTTTGATGCTCCTGTCGCCCGGCTGTGCCCCCACGGAATTCAAATTTGTCGTTTCCGCCGCCTTTGGCGAATATAACGTCATAACCCAATCGGTTCCTATGCAAGAGGCCCTGGATAATCCCGATTTGTCCTCGGACACACACCAAAAACTGCTCTGGGCACAACAGGTTCGCGACTATGCCGAGAGCCAAATCGGATTAAAAGTTGGAAAGAGCTATCGCTATTATTACGACACCAGCGGAAAGCCGGCCGTTTATAATCTAAGCGCAAGCCAAAAATTCACCTTCGATCCGTATACCTGGTCCTTTCCCATTTTCGGCACATTTGAGTATCTGGGATATTTTAGTCAGAAACTGGCCAACGAGTATATGCAGCAGCTTAAAGACGAAAATTATGATGTAGTCATCTATGGCGCCATCGCGTACAGCACGAGCGGAGTTTTTAGCGACCCGCTCTACTCCAGCATGATTGATCTGGATTATCCGCTTCTGACCGAGACCATTATCCACGAGCTGACCCACAGCACCGTCTACAAAATCAGTGACAGCGAGTTCAACGAGAGCGTGGCCCAATTTGTCGGCCAGACCGGATCGCTGGAATTTATCAAAGGTGTTTCCGGAGAAGAATCCGACCTTTACAAACAGGCGGTTTCGGAGGCCCAGGATCGAGCCCTGGTCAATCAATTCCTGGCCCAGGTCTATGACGACCTGGTTGGTTTCTATGGCAGAACTGATTTGACGGACGATGAAAAAATCCAGCAGAGGGAGCAGATTTTTCAGTCGGAAAGGGACCGGTTTAAAAAAGATTTTCTCCCCGCGCTGCATGACCCCGATCGGTTCGGCGGATGGGGTGCTGTGCCGACCAACAATGCCTGGATACTCCTGAACCACCGATATAATCGCGATACGGAGCTGTTTGAAAAAGTTTTACAGGCCGGCAATCAAGACCTGCCTTCCGCAATCGAAGTATTCAAGCAAGCCGAGGCGGCAGACGATTCTTTCCAATTCTTAAGCGATTGGCTGAACGCTAAACAATAAACCTTGCCCCGATTTTAAACAGTCCTATCGACATAGTGCTATGTACGGACACTGCCTTGGCGAGCATACGATCTTTACCGTTATCGATATTAACAACCATTTCGGTTCCCACTGGAATAGGCCGAGGCGAATAAATTCCGATCCCACTGGTGCTTATGTCTCTTCCCGTAGCCAGTATGACCTCGGCGGGAGTCTCGGTTGAATCGAGCATGACATCCACCGTGTCCGTCATTTGGTATCGCCGAGCGTTTCGCCTTGTTTCGTAATCATTTGTCGTGCCTGAAGTTAAGTAAAAATCATTAATGAATTTTCCAACCCGCTCGTTCACTTTATTTTCCAATATAGCGACCATATCATGCCCTTTCATTTTGCCTGTATTACCTATTTTCACTTCTTTAATCGGCAAAATTGGTGTGGGGATTGAATTGTTGGTACGTTTTGCAGGGTGTGCCAAGATTTTCGGGCAAATTTTAAAGTTCTGATGGTTCTGATATCCCTTGGGGATATAATATGTTAAAATTCAAACGCAATAACAAAACTGGTAAAATCCATATAAGACTTTCGGAAAGGTTTTTACAAAAAAACAAATTTATGCTTCGATCCAAGGAAAATCCTCCCGTTCAATCGCCCGACGATTTGAGCCTTGATCAATTTGCAGGCCGATGGTGGGTAGCCCATACCAAACCGCGTCAGGAAAAGGCATTGGCGTGGGATGTTTTGCGTTCAGAAGGGATCTACTTTTTGCCGATGTACGAGATAACCCGGACCAGCCGTGGCCGGGCGTGGAAATCGAAATTGGTCTTGTTTCCGGGATATGTTTTTCTGTGCTGTCAGGAAGAAGGGCGGTTAAGGGCCCTTCAGACCGGCCGGATCGCCAATTTAATCGAAGTCGTTGATCAAAAGCGACTTATATCCGAACTTTCCGATATCAAGCGATTGATCGATACTCGTTTTGCCATCGATCCGTATCCGGGCTTGCAGGCGGGAACGCTATGCCGGGTAAAGTCCGGCCCGCTGGCTGGTTTGGAAGGGCGGGTGGAGCGGCGGAAAAATTCCACGCGATTTGTGGTTGAAGTCAGCATGTTAGGCCAGGGCGCATCGGTCGAAATCGACGCCGGTGTCCTGGAGTCTATAGAATGAAGAATGGGTTTCATAACCTCTTTTAAGAGACGCGCACGTAAGTAAGCGTTTTTAAAATCGGCGCAGCCGACGGGGACGAAGTCCAGGCAGATCCGGCGAAAATTGGTTGCATAAGAAGGGAGATATCGACCATGTCCATGAGTCGCATAACCATTGAAGTTATGGTAGGAATGCTATTCAACATCTTCGCCCCAGATGTCCTCGCCGGCACCGTCACCAAGACCTTCCAAAACAATGGCACTTATATCGGGTGCGCGGATACCTACTTACAGGCCGACGTTCCCACATATAACTATGGGGCTAAGGATCGGCTGCTCGTCGCCGGAGTCCCGGTTACACCGGTAAGGGCAGCTCTAATCCGGTTCGATAATCTTTTTGGCGAGGGAGCAGGACAAATTCCCACCACCGGCGTCATAGTGAACGCCACGCTTTCCATGACCGCTTACATCCGGACAACCTCCGACACCAGCCAGTACATTGCGGCCTATCCCATGTTAAAGGATTGGGTTCCCGGAACCGGGAGTGGAGGAGACGCCCAGGACAATTCCAGTTGCATGAATGCCCGTCATTATCGCTTTGATGGAAACTACGCCGCCTATCCCGCCGACGCATGGGGCACGGATGGCCTTATTCACACCGGGCCGGTCCAGGGAACGGACTATCCGGGCAACTACGCGGCCAGTTGTCTGGTCAACCCGACAGGGACGGGAACCATTGAGAACGATTACACCATGACTTGGAACATCACTTCCCTCGTGCAAGGCTGGAAGACCACGCCCTCCGCCAATTTTGGGTTATACCTCTGCGCGAGCGCATCGGGCGTCAGCGTTTACTTGCGGTCATCCGAATATACCAATAACGCCAACCAGAGGCCGCTATTGACCATTGAATACTTACCATTTTTTTCGCTGTCGGGCACCGTTGACCCGCAGTATTACACCTCCGATCGTTCGGATCTGGGCGTAAAGATTCAATTGATCCCACAGGGCGATGGCGTGTTCTGCGAGAAAAAGATGTTCCTGGGCCCCGCCGGACAGTTCGCGATCGACAACGTTACTCCAGGGACATACAAAATCGCTGTCAAGGTCGGAGGTTGGCTGCGGAAAGTCCTGCCTGCCCGGAGCCTTACAGAGACGACGAACCTGGATAACATCAGTCTGATCGGCGGCGACTGCGACGGCGACAATGAAACGACTTCGACGGACATGTCCATTGTTCTGACCCACATGGACCTAAAGGGCGACTAAAGAACTGTAAATTTGCCTTATTTGCGATCAGAGTACAACTTTTACAGTATTGCTTGGCGTGCTTTCACCGGATGGATTGACGCAAATGACGCGGTATTCCAGTTCGATGCTCAACGGCTGATCCTGAAGTTCGATCAGACGATTTATAGTGGAATACGTCTTGTCCTTGCCCCAGTCGGTCCATGAATTATCTGTTTGGCGCATCCTTCGTTCGATGCGATAAAATCGGACCTGTCCGCCGGTGGCTGGTCGGGGTAACGACCAACTCAGTTCGACCACGCCGCGATCAAGTTCTTGGGCGTTCAATTCCTGTGGCTGATCCGGTGGTGTACTGGTCGGATTGTCGCTGGTTCCCCAACCAATGAGCGAAAGTTTGACGGGATCGGCAGCATGGTGGGCCTCGGCGAAATAAAGAATCTTTTTCATCGCACTAACAAGTGTTTCGATTTTCTGGTTTTCATCTTCCACTGCGGCCTGAAGGGCGGCCTCTTTGGCTTGCCGCTGAGCGATAGCGGCTTTGACATCCGCCAATGTTTGAGTGATATCCGTTACGACAAAGGGCGGGCTTGGATACGTGGTCGTGTTGGCGGCGACCCCCGCTAAGATTTGTTCGGCCAGTAAGACGACTTCGTTCTTTCGTTTGGGAAATTTCATGACGAGCTCCTTTTTTTTATAACAGAATGCCAAAACGGCGTAAATATGCTAGGGGTATCAGCCGGGGATTGGAATGTACCGCCGACATGATTTTCAGAAAATTTTCCGGCAGGTCAGGTTGGTAACCGTTTGCAGATTGCCGGAATTCTCGAATCAGGGCGTTGAGTTGCGAAAGGCGTTCATTTTCGATCACGACGGCTTCCTTCAACTGGGCCCGTGCCGCCTGGCGACGGAGTATTGCGGTGCGAGTGTCTTGCTGAAGGACGAAAAGAGAGTTGGCCTGGAAAGGCGGATCGGGAAAGTCCATAGAATTTGAGGTTAAACCTTGAATTATTGTATCCGCGAAGGAAAGGATATTGGTTTTTTGTGTTGGAAAACGCATAAATGATTTTTCTGTAGGAATCGATTAATATGAGACAGGCATTAATGGGCTAAAGACTATGGCCCGCTGCTTTAAAGATAGCACATGATTGGAAAAATGCAAATTTGGACAGCCATGTTTTTTAAAAGTTACTTGTAACTTCTTTGGCAGAAATGAATTAAAGGTGATAGATGGTGGTATTTTGGGGCAGTTCTGTACGTATTCTCTGAAAACGGATTATAATTTCCACACAAACACATGAAGACTTACAGAAGCTAATAGAATATCTGGCAGAAGTCGATAGAAGACACTGTGGAAAAGAAAATAGCAGACAAGAAGGCATGAAATAGTAGGCGATAGGTAAAGAAAACTGAAAACGTTAGGTTTTAAGCTTTCAACAATCAGGTGTAATAAAATTGACTTTGGAAATTGGATTTTGGCCTTTAGCCATGATAGATAATCGAGCGTCTTTTAGTCAAGTAAGACCGTACTTGAAGGAAAATTGATCGTCTTTTAAGGAAAGACGACCGACTTTTGAGCAAGTAAGGTCGACTTTCAATGGAGTACGAGTGTACTTTGAGGAAAGCGGATCATGTTTCATCGAAAGACGGTTGGCTTTTTAATAAAAATTTGATATAATACAGTAGTTTATCAGTTTTAAAATGGCACGGATGCGGGCAAGACCGCCCACTATATGCTCCGCTGGGTGAACACTCACGGCGATAAAGGACCGTGGAGCGAAACGGTCAGCGCGACGATTGTTGGGTAGAGAAAAGGCCGAAGTACGAAGGCGGAAAAAATTCCGTCCTTCGTACTTCGGATTTTAAAAATATTGTAAGGTGTGATTGGAATTTGAGATCAATTAAATGACTTGGACGGCTAAGCGGATAAAAAGTCGTTATGTTAATCCCAAGATACTCCCGCATACGATGTCTAATGCGTTGGTAAAGCGTAGCATCGTCGAATGTGTAAAAAAGTACCAATCTCGTTTGACAGGAAGATTGCTTGACGTTGGTTGTGGTTTCTCACCCTACAAAAGTCTTTTGAAAGCGATTGATAATTACACCGGATTAGATATCAAGGGAAACCATTACATCATTGCTGAAGAAGAAAAAGATAAAGATAAAGTATTTTTTGACGGCAAAACCATTCCATTTGAACCGCAACAATTTGATTCCATCTTGTGTACTGAAGTTCTGGAACATGTTTTTGAACCTCAGGATTTTATAAACGAAATCTATCGGGTACTCAAAGGAGATGGTTGTGTTTTGCTGACGACCCCTTTTTTATGGCCATTGCACGATGAACCCTATGATTTTTATCGATATACACGATACGCGTTAAAAGAATTATTCGAACACGCCGGATTTTCTGAAATAACCATTTTGGTAAGGGGGGGGTGGTATACAAATTTTTCCTTGATGCTTGGTGGTTGTTTTACCAGATGTTTTCCTAAATACAAATACCTGCGTTATATGCTTATGTTGTTGGGATATCCCCTGGTCTATGTGACCCAGATCATACTCCCTAAATTTGACCGACATTTGGAAAGCGAAACGCTGCCAGTTGGCTATACCGTATTTGCCAAAAAACCTCAATACTCTTCTAAATAGCAGCCTAGCATAAATGGATAGGATTTATTGATGACATTTCATTCTATAAAAAATTTATTTTCAATAGACAGAACCCACTATGAAGGACAAACTTCAGCGGGACGCCTTGCTTTTAATGTTATTTTCAATGTTTTGGCAACCGTCATTGATTCACTATTATCTTTTTTCCTGATACCTTTTTTTATTGTCTATTTGCATAAAGAGGGGTATGGGATATGGTCATTAGTCGGCACATTTTTTACATACTCGGTCCTGATTCAACTTAGTATCTCTGGTGGTATTTCACGATATGTTGCCTTTTACGAGGGTAAGAATGATAATGAAGCCATTCACCGGATTATGGCGACGGGAAACATTTGTTTTGCCGTTGCTGGTTTGATATTACTTATTGTCACTTTCATTGGAACTCGCTATTTTGGGCAGTGGTTTCAAATCCCGCAGCATCTGCTTTTCGATACAAAATGGATGGTTTTTATTGTTGGGATGTCATGGGTAATCATTATGCCCTTTCAGTCATTTCCGGCTGCCTTGTGTGGGTACCAATGCTACGGTTTCTTCCGGGGGGTTAACCTGATTGGCAATATAGTCAGAGCAGGGTTGATATTTTTAGCTCTGCCTTTCGGGATTGGCTTAATTGGCACAGGAATTATTTATGGTACCGTACAAATTGTGGTTCGTTTGCTTCTGGTTATCTTCTCCCTTCGATTTCTAGGCCCCAGGAGTTTTAGCTTTTGGCCATTTGATTGCTCGCTGTTCTGGGAAATGATCTCCTACGGTATCAATGTAATATTTTATGAACTTGGCATTATGATTATCTACCGTGTTGCCAATGTCCTCATCGGCATCTTCATGTTGATCTCAAATGTTACCGAATACAATGTGCTGGTTTCATTGCTGATCATGTTGTCGGCATTGACGCAAACATTCAATACCGCGATTACTCCGGCCATAGCTAATTTACAATCCCAAAACAATCCGGAAAAAATCAAAGAATTTTATCTTGTGTTGCAAAAATTCAATATTTTATTTGTGTTGCCGTCGATTGGCTTTTTTATCGTCATGGGTCAGGCATTTTTGACGGTTTGGGTCGGTCCTGAATTCTCAGGGTTATGGCCGGTACTGACGGTATTGTGCGTTGGACACTTTTTTCGATTGCTTCAGGATTGCAACTTTAAAGTCCTTTGCGGGATGAATCATCACAAATTTTATGGCAGCATGGTTCTAATCGTAGCCATTGTAATTACAGTAGCCAGTATATTTGTCTTGAGGCAGAAATTGGGGTTAATGGGCATTGCCTGGGCAAATACCATATTTTTGACTCTATTTTTTGGAATTGTCATGGAAATATATTTCCATAAAAAGTTGTCAATTTCTTTAAAGCAAATGGCGGCAATGGTGTGGTATCCTTCCTTTTTGGGCTGTTTCCCCGCCATTACATGGATGATTTTGTGGCGAGTGTGGCGAACCCCGACATCCTGGGCGGAGATTTTCCTGGTTGCTTTGATTGCGGGAATCCTTGTGGTTGTTTTTAGTTGGCTCTGGTCCATGACGGATAATGAAAAAAATAAAATCAAATCGTTGGTTTTAGAAAGAATATATAATCCAAAATGCTAGTCGGTAGACTTGGGAGTGTTTAATGAGAATAGTTTTAGCGGGTTCTACATTTTTCAGGTCAGGTGGCGGAATTGCTACCTACAATCGTGAGTTGGCAAAGAGCTTACTGCAAGCCGGGCATCAGCTATACATCGTAACTGCGGAAAAAGGTGTTGAATGTAGAAATCAATTGCTGAATTGGCCCATTCTATCAGGCTTGCATTTTACGGAAATTCCCCACAAAGTTCGTCAGGAGATTCAGGTTGTCGAAGCCATGTTCAACGCGATTTGTAAATTTGATCCTAATGTATTGATATCCAGTGATCATATTTACCTGACGTCGTTATTTCCTTGTTTTGCCGATCATCGTATTCGAATTGGAATCAGTCACTTTTATGACGGATTGCTTCCTAAGACCACCGCTTTTCGTCCAAAGCACACGGATTGGATTATCGTATTATCCAATGCTGGCAAAGAATTTGTTCTTGGATTGCCTAGCGTTGTTTCGCATCAGGTTAAGGTGTTGTATAATTCGGTAGAGGATTACGATATACCTTTTGATAATCTTTTGAAAATTAAACAAAAGGATATGGAATTCAAGATCGTCTATCCCGGCGGGGCTAACCGGCAAAAATCACCGGACGTTGTCTGCAAACTCGTCAAATATTTAACCGATTTACCCCAACCATGGAAATTGATCTGGTTAGGTTCCAGTAACATATACCAAAAGAAGTTAAAGGATAAATTTAAAGATGAAATTTTATTTACGGGGCTGATTCCACAACAGCATGCTGCTGATTACATTCGCGACGCGCATTGTCTATTGCTTCCTTCCCGTGGTGAAGGGTGCCCAATGAGCATGTTGGAGGCCATGAGGGCCGGAACAATTCCTCTGGTTTCATCGTGTCCAAGTGCCATGAGGGAATTAATAGACCACGGCGAATCAGGTTATGTATTTGATCGAACTGATATTCCTGGATTTTCTCGGGCCATTCATGATATCGCAGGCTCCGAACAATTACGAACAAAACTTTGTAAGGGTGCCAGACGCACATATGAAAAAACGTTGAAGAAGGAAATATGGTTCGAACAAATGATTCAAATGTTTAATCCCAGGCAAGACCGGGCAAAAGGACCGGCTACGGATATTTTCATCCCCCAATTGGCAGTACGTTGGGCCGAGCGCCAAGGCCGCTGGTATAGACCTACCATACCTTACCTTAGAGCACGGTTTGCTTATCCGAATTTAAACCCTTTAATTAAACATAAAGATTGATGTTTCTTTTCTGAAGGAAAAACTTGTGACGCAATTAGATATATATCCTTATGCTACCAGCCTAAATCACTTTGAAGATTATCCTGACAATAATGACTATATAAAGTTAATTTGGTCAATTGGAATTACTGTTATTTCGCTGGTGGTGGGTGGCTTTATTTTTTTTATCACAAAAAATAAACTTGTTTTTGTTGCAATGGTCGGATCGACATATGTGTTGTTAACATTCTATAGCATACCGTACGGTTTGATGGGGCTTTTTGCATTGTTGTCAATCGAAAATGCCATAATATTAAGTGAAGGCTTTACAATAAGCAAAATAGCCGGTGTGGTTATTTTATTAAGCTTTTCATTTCGACTGCTCATATCAAAATTGGTGTTACCTGATAGCTTTGGAACGATGTCTTTGTTCGTGGGTTGGGCAGGTTTCAGTATACTATGGAGTATATTTCCCTTTACAGTGAACCTTATGTTTTGGCTTACGTTAGTTTTGAATTTGGGTTTAGTCTTTATAATGACAAACGCCATCAAAGACAAGAAAGTATTGTTTGTAGTCAGCAGCGGGTTGATTCTAGGGGCATTTGTTTCATCCGTGCTGGTAGCCAGTGGGTACGTGGTTGAATATAGTGGATATGCCGCTAAAATTGGAAGGGCTTCACTTCAGGAAGGGTCTGATCCCGTCACCCTGGCTTTTTCTTTGACATTGGGAGCAGTCGTATTGGTGCATGTGGCTTTTCGGGGCGGCTTATTGAAGAAAATATTCGCCGGTATTCTTTTTATGTTGATTTTTTATGCTAACTTCAAAACGCAGAGTCGTACACCTCTTGCTTGTTCGGTGGTTATTCCTGTCGTAGCCTTTATCATGTGTGCTGCCAAAGGCAAAAGATTTAAATACCTGTTAATTGCATTCGCGCTTTCCATAGTCGCTTTGATTTCGCTAAAGATGCTTTACAAAAGTAATCTGCTTTCTGATGCCGCGAGGGAACGCTTTACAAAAGATGATCTGGTTTCCAGTGGCAGACTGTACTTCTGGTCGATGGCGGTCAGTTTTTTTATGGAAAGACCTTTGACGGGTTGGGGAGTGGGGAATTATCCCGCCAGATCATTAATGATAGGGGAAGGATATCAGGCTGCTCACAACAGCTTGCTCTCTATTATGGCTGAGCTTGGTATTCCGGGCCTGATAGTGTTTGTTGTATTACATATAAAGCTCTTGAGAGCTACGATGAAGATTAAGGATCTTCAAATACGATGGATAGCGGTGGCAATGTTAATGTTCGCCGTTTTATCAGGAACTACCGTAACCCATTATTTTAAAAAAAGCTTTTGGTATTCTCTGGGGTTGACGGTCGTAGCGATCAACTTGGCTAAGAATAAAACGGAACAGGAATACGAAGTCATTGAGGATGATATGTTTCAAGGAGAACAATATTATCCATATTATTTGGATGGTAAGGATATTATGGCCAAAAGCTAATTTGAATACGCAGAAATTAATTTTGCCAAAAGATAAATATTTTAGGTAATTACACATTATTTATAGGAGAATTCCTTAATGACTAATATGAATGAATATTTCGCAGGCGATAAATTATATGGCGACGATTTTAAATTAGAACAACTTCGTGAATGGTATGAAGATGAGGTGGAAGGTTACGCTAATTTAGGGGCCAAAAATAGAGCGTCCTACAGATATGTCTATCATGCCCTTAACTATTATCATGGTTTCAAATATATTCAGAAAAAGATAATTAATTCAGCATTGGGTATTGGGAGTGCTTACGGAGATGAATTTAAGCCAATACTAAAAAATATAAAACAAATTACAATATTGGATCATCAATCATTTGTTCAAGATGAATGCTACGGTATTCCATGTAAATATATAAAGCCATCCGTTGACGGAAAAATGCCTTTTGAAGGAAACAGCTTTGATCTGATAACATGCCTTGGTGTACTTCACCATATTCCAAACGTTTCTTTTGTTATGAGCGAAGTTCATCGCTGTCTTGCAAAAAATGGACTGGTTTTAATAAGAGAACCGATTGTATCGATGGGTGACTGGACGAAACCGCGTAAAGGTGGAACAAAAAGAGAACGAGGTATTCCTATCGGTATCTTTAATCAGATTAATCAGCAGGTTGGCTTTAAGGTATTACATTCAGGCTTTTGTGTGTTTCGGCCATTGTCCGGAGTATGCAGGTTACTTGGCGTCAATGCATATAATAATAAATTGCTGACTTGCCTTGATGCATTTCTTTGTAAGATTACTAATAGAAATACTGTTTATCATCCTGAAGGATTCTGTCAAAAGTTTCAGCCATCAAGCATATTTTATGTGTTAATAAAGTGATATTAATTCGCAAGGTGTTTTTAATGGAAAAGAAAATTAAAGTGTTGATGGTTCAACGAAATTATCCTCATTACCGGCAGGCAATATTTCAAAAATTAGCCACTCATCCAATGATCGATTTTACGCTTTTGTATGGCGATCAAGCAGGGGTCGGCGGTATAGAAAATGTTGAGAATGATCCTATTGTCAACTGTGTCGTCAAACCCGTTTCGTGCCTTCCATTAACTCAAAAGAAAATAAGTGTTTTTCCTTACATGTATGAATATGTTAGAAATGGCGATTATGACGTTTTAATCGTTGCCAATGACCTGTACTGCTTGAACCTATTGCCAGCGTTGAAAGTTGCACGAAAACGAGGGAAGAAAATATGTATATTTTCTATAGGATTCCCACAGTACCGACAATGGCTTCGCGATAAAGTGAGAATATGGTTGGCCCACAAAGTCGATGCGATGATATTGTACAGCTATGCTCATCGACAGCGATACATCGACAGTGGCGTTCCCGGGGAAAAAATATTTGTTGCCCCCAATGCGGTCGATGTAGACAGTATTGTTGCCGCTGAAGCCAAGATGACGAATGAAACTTTGGAAAACTTTAAGAAGAAAAATGGCTTTGCTGGTAATCCGACCATTATACACGCTGGTAGATTAGTTGAAAACAAGCGTCTGGATATTCTAATCAAGGCAATTGCAAAGATTGTTAAAACAATTCCTAATATAAAGTTTATTTCTATAGGTGATGGTCCCATGATGATAACTTGGCAAAAATTGGCGCAGCAATTGGGAGTTTCCGAAAACATCCATTGGCCTGGCTCTATTGTCGAACAAGGGGAATTGTGTTATTGGTTTCATAGCAGTGATATCTGTGTGGCACCGGGCCAGCAAGGTTTGATTGCGAATTTGTGTCACGCGTACGGGCTTCCTTTAATTACCTCTGATTGTTCACGATTGCAAGGACCCGAGATTCAGGTATTTACAAATGGCAAGACCGGTCTGTTTTATCTCTATGAGGATGTTGATGATCTGGTGGCAAAAATGGAAGAACTTCTAAATAACCGAGAACGCCGACTCCAGATGGGCAACGAGGCAAGGCGAAGAATATTTGAGGACTTTACTGTGGATAAAATGTGCCAGGGATTCATCGATGGAATAAATTACGCTCTCAACAAACGATACGAAATACCTTGAGGCTATTTGGAGAATAACTCTTATGAAAATAGTTGTACTGGCACATAATCTCAGAGGGGCTGGTGGATTGGTTGTGGGTACTAATTTCATTCGTGCATTGAGATATGTAGCCTCAAACCATAAATATTTAATTGTTTATCCTTCAAATGTTGGGTATGAAAATATCGATCTTCCGAATGATACCCAATTTTATGCATATGATGGAGAGAGCAATCTTTTAAAACGACTTGTTTATGATTGTATGTTCCTGCCGAAAATAATTAAAGAGTTTGAACCGGATTATATTTTAGCATTGGGTAATATTGGACTCACTTTGCCTTACAAACAGGCCATATTGTTTCATCAGCCACAGTTAGTTTATCCGGTTGTGCATTGGGGCAAATGTTCCTTTAGATGGAAAGTCTTTGCAGGGTTGTTAAAAAGGCGATTAAAGGCGTGTTTAAAGTATACCCAATTAGTTTTCTGCCAAACTCCCGTAACTCGGGAACGATTTGCTAAAGAGTTTAACTTTCCTATCGCGAAAATAAAGATAATGCCAAATGCTGTGTCTGAATTCGCTAAACTTGATCGGGCTATTTCTGTAAAGCCTTCCGTATTCAATGATCAGAGCCATTTTAACCTTTTCTGCTTAACTGCATACTATCCACATAAAAATCTGGATGTGTTGGTGGAAATATTCAGGCGTTTTCCTGAGAAATTAAAGGATGTTCGATGCCTGATCACAATATCCCCCAATCAATCACAAAATGCTAAAAAGTATTTAGATAAAATTGACAAATATGGGCTGAGCGAATACATTGTTAATGTTGGGTTCTTAAAACAAACCGACCTTGCCAACTATTATTATAATTCAGATGCCCTCATACTTCCTACTTTCTTGGAAAGTTTTAGCGGTACCTATCTCGAGGCTATGCAATTTGAGGTACCTATATTAACTAGCGATCTTGATTTTGCTCATAATATTTGCGGGGATGCGGCTTTATACTTTAATCCATGGAGTGCTTCCGAAGTTGTTGATAAAATAATTTTATTAAAAGAAAATATTGAATTAAGAAAAACACTTGTAAATAACGGAAAAAAGCAAATATCTACCTTTTTTAAAGGTTGGGAAGAAATTACTAAGGATGTTATACGTGAATTAGAAGATACTTTCAAATCGTGATTAGTATGGAACTGGAAAAGGTTAATTGGAAATGTACTTTTAGTAAGGTTAAAACGAGTTAGTTAGGAGAAATCAATGAAAGAACTTTCTGGAAAAACAATTCTTATCACCGGCGGCACAGGATCATTCGGCAAGGCCGTTACTAAACGCCTTTTGAAAACGGACGTCAAGGAGATCCGTATTTTCAGCCGGGATGAGCTCAAGCAGGAACTGATGCGGATCGAACTGAATAATACAAAACTCAATTTTTATATCGGCGACGTTCGTGATGCCGACAGTGTGAAGCATGTCATGAAGGGCGTCGATCTTATTTTTCATGCCGCGGCGTTAAAACAGGTTCCTTCCTGCGAGTTCTTTCCGATGCAGGCGGTTTTGACCAATATTATCGGAAGTCATAATGTGATTGATTCCGCAATTAATTTCGGAGTATCCAATGTCGTCTGCCTTAGTACGGATAAAGCCGTCTATCCGATCAATGCGATGGGAATGACCAAGGCCCTGATGGAAAAGGTTGCCCTGGCGGCTGCGAGAGCGAGCGAGGCACAAAAAACGGTCGTTTCGATGGTGCGGTATGGGAATGTGATGTGTTCACGCGGATCGGTCATCCCGCTCTTCATCGACCAGATTAAGCAAAATAAACCTTTGACCATCACAGTTCCCGAGATGACGCGATTCCTGCTGCCGCTTCGCGACTCGGTGGATTTGGTTCTCTTCGCCCTGACGCATTCGGAACCGGGAAACCTGTTCGTAAAGAAGGCGCCCGCCTGCACGATCGACGCCCTGGCCACCGCGATTCTGAACCTGTTTAAATCCACGGTTGAAAAACGCGTGATTGGGTGTCGGCATGGCGAGAAAATTTATGAAACGCTGGTTACCCGCGAGGAATTGCTTCGGGCCAACGATATGGGCGACTATTACCGCGTCTGGCTCGATGACCGTGATTTGAATTACACCAAATACTTTACCGAGGGGAACATCGAGGAAGCCACGGTTGAAGATTATACGTCGCACAATACCCGTCAGCTCGGCGTCAAGGAAGTCGAAGAATTGCTGCTGAGCCTTCCGGAAGTTACCTGCGAGATGTAATTGGAGGATAAAATAAATGACCAAACTGAACGTGGGCATAACCGGAATGGCAGGGTTTGTCGGCACGCACCTGAAAGAACGGTTTATACGGGATGAAAACGTTTCTGTGGCCGTTCCCTTTGAGGATGACTATTTCAATCAGCCGGAAAAATTGAAAGAATATCTGGCACGGTGTGATGTCGTTGTACACCTGGCGGCTATGAATCGCGGGGATGATAATGAAATTTACAATACCAACGTCGAGCTGGTCAAAAAGCTCGTCTCCACGCTGGAAAAGCTGAAGAAAACTCCGCACATTTTATTTTCTTCATCCACGCAAGTCGAACTGGATAATCCCTACGGCCGGTCGAAGAAAGAGGGCGCAAAGATACTTACCGAATGGGCCAAAAGAAATAACGCTCCGGTAACAATTTTGACCATTCCGAACGTCTTTGGTGATCGCTGCCGTCCGTTTTATAATTCCGTCATTGCCACCTTCTGCCATCTGCTTACTCACGGCGGTTCGCCTGAAATCAAGGTCGATAATGAATTGCATCTCATTTACATCAACGAACTGACCGAAATCATTCACAACCGAATTGAAAATCCGCCCCGCGGGGTCGAGGAGTTCAAAATCCCCGCCACCGCCCACGCCAAAGTAACTGAAATCCTGGCCGTTTTAAAACGGTTCCGGGAATATTACTACGATAAGAAAAAAGTCCCATATTTCGCCAATACCTTCGAGCGCAATCTCTACAGCACGTTCATTACGTATATGAACCCGCCCGATTTCTGCCAGGTTCCGACCCTTCATACCGACAATCGCGGGATGCTGTTTGAGATCATCAAACAGGAAGACGGCGGGCAGATTTTCTTTTCCTGGACCAAACCCGGCATCGTTCGGGGAAATCATTACCACACGCATAAAATGGAAAAATTCTGCGTCGTGCAGGGTCAGGCGATTATTCGCCTCCGCCGGGTCGATAGCGATAAAGTCGAGGAATATCCAGTCAGCGGCGAATCGCCCTCCTTTATCGAAATCCCGATTTTCCATACTCATAACATCGAGAATGTCGGAACCGTCGATCTGCTCACCCTGTTCTGGGCCAGCGAAGTATTTAATCCGGATGATCCGGATACCTTTTTTGAGCAAGTATAAGGAATAAGCGGACATGAGCCATAAAATGAAAGTCGTCACCATCCTGGGCACTCGGCCGGAAATCATCCGTCTGGCCTGCACCATGAATCTACTGGATAAATTTGTCGATCACAAGATCGTTCATACCGGACAGAATTATGACTACGAATTGAATGAAATATTCTTCCGGGATTTGAACGTCCGAAAGCCCGATTATTTTATGAACGTGGACACCTCGACACTTGGCCATGTCTATGGAAATATCCTTATTAAAAGCGAGGAAATCCTCCAGGCCGAGCATCCCGATGCCGTTCTGATTCTCGGCGACACTAACAGCTCCATCGCCGGAATCATGGCAAAACGGATGAAAATTCCCATCTATCACATGGAAGCGGGAAACCGCTGCTTCGATTTCAATGTCCCCGAGGAAATCAATCGTCGGATTATCGACCATATCAGCGATTTCAACCTGGTGTATACCGAGCATGCCAGGAGACACCTGCTCTCGGAAGGAATTCCGCACCGAAAGATTTATCTGACCGGTTCGCCCATGAAGGAAGTCCTTTTCACGCACATGGACCGCATCAAGTCCTCTTCGATTCTAAAAACCCTGGGTCTTACGAAAAATAAATTCTTCGTCGTCAGCGTCCATCGGGAAGAAAATGTCGATGACCCTGAGAATCTGAAAAAGATCATTCAAGCCCTTGAGATGATCGGCGAGGAATTTAAATTACCAATAATTGTGTCCACACATCCCCGGACCCGCAAACGCCTTGAGGCCCTGGGTGAAAAGAAAATCTCCGACAGGATTCAGTTCTTGAAACCGTTCGGCTTTTTGGATTATGTCCATCTGGAACTTAATGCCTATTGCACGATTTCTGATAGCGGAACCATTGGCGAAGAATCCGCCATCCTTTCTTTTCCCGCCATTACCGTTCGTAATGCCATCGAAAGGCCCGAAGCGCTCGACGCGGGGACCCTTATTATGACCGGCCTGGATCCGGATGTTATTTTGCAATCGATCCGGATGCAAATATCCACGGAAAGTTTGGCCCAAAAACCGAAAATTCCTTTCGAGTATGAAATTAATGATACGTCCCTGCGGGTCGTTAAACTCATTCTGGGAACGGCAAAGCTAATTCATAGTTGGGATAATATCAAAACCTTTTCATAAGAATTCAGTCATGCGCATTTTATTTTTAAGTCATTTTTTTCAGCCCGAACCGAACTTTTTTATGTGTCTGCCTTTTGCAAAAGAATTGGCGAGACGCGGCCATACGGTTGAAGTGCTTACCGGATTCCCAAATTATCCCGGCGGAAAAATTTATCCGGGGTATCGTATCAAGGTTTTGCAGCGGGAAATCCTCGAGGGTATTCCGATCAATCGCGTCCCTCTTTATCCCAGCCATGATAATTCATCGATTAAACGGATGCTTTGTTATACAAGCTTTGCAATTTCCGCTTCCACCATCGGAGTGGCCGCAGTAAAGACAGCCGATGTAGTATATGTTGATCAAGGGCCAATAACTGTCGGATTGCCCGCATGTGTCCTAAAATCACTCAAAGGCATTCCATTTGTGTTACATGTCCATGACCTCTGGCCGGACAGCCTTTTTTCCACCGGCATGCTCAATAACACAATTAGCCTCAAAATAGTCAGTGGATGGTGCAACTTCGTATATAAACGTGCTACGAAGATCGTTGCTATTACGCCTGGAATGAAACAACGATTAATCGAACGAGGGGTGCCCAAAGATAAAATCGAAGTGATTTTAAACTGGTGCGACGATTTACAGATTTGTCATACCGAGCCAAATGGGGATTTAGCCGGCACGCTTGGAATGGCTGGACGATTCAATATCGTTTTTGCCGGTAATATGGGCAGGGCACAGGCACTTTCTCCGGTTCTTGATGCTGCTAAAATTGTTGGCGAAAGGCAATCCATTGTCCAATTTGTCTTCATTGGCGGCGGTGTTGAGGTAGACGCCTTGAAACAAAAAGCGGTTGACCTGGGACTTAAAAATGTGTTGTTTCTTCCGCGCCGCCCGGTATCTGAAATCGGTACAATCCTGAGCCTTGCCGATGTTTTATTTGTGCATTTGAAAAATGATCCGCTATTTGCAATCACGATCCCATCCAAAACCCAGGCATATATGGCTGCCGGAAGACCTGTGCTTATTGGTGTGCAGGGAGATGCAGCCGACCTTATTACAAAGGCAAATGCAGGTTTGCCCTGCGAGCCGGAGGACCCACAAAGCATCGCCCAGGCTGTCCTGAAGTTACAATCCTTACCACGTGCACAGCTTGACGCAATGGGGCGAAATGGAAAAGCTTTCTATGATGAGCAGCTTTCATTTTCACTCGCGGTGGATAAATTTGAGAAAATATTTAAAACAATCGCACAAAAAGGGCTAAACGAATAATGAACAATGAGATCAATCAAGTATTGGATCGGATGTGCCCAATTTGTTTAAATCGCAACGATATTCGGGAGATGGCATCCGGTTTGACTTGTGATAAATGCCTCCATGCCTGGCGGCACGAACCATGGAAAGATATGGACATTACCAAACATTTTGAGAATGCATACTACACCAAGCCGGAGCCCCCTGAATTGCTTAATGTGCATATCAGATTATTTGAACGATTTGAGAAACTAGCTTCGGAGGCCGTACATGGCAAGAACCGACTCATGCTTGATTTTGGTTGTTCCTGCGGGAACTGTATGGAAATTTTCAAAAAAAATAAATGGGATGTGTTTGGCATTGAGATTGCGCCTAATTCACAGAAAATATTGACAGAGAAAAATCTTCGGTGGGCGCCCACGCTGCAGGAATCAGGCCTCAAATATGGTTCCGTCGATACAATTATCATGGCCGATTGTATTTATTACTTGCCTGACCCTGTGCAAATTTTGTCTGAGATGCGAAAATACCTTACTCCACAGGGAATTTTAATCTTACGTCAGCCGACCCGAGCAGGACTGGCAAGATTTATAAAAAAACTATTGGGCAATTCACAAATAATCTACTCACTTTGGGGTGACTATATTCATCTTTTCTCTCGTCGAAGTACCGTGCTTGCACTTAAACGAGCAGGTTTTTCATACATAGATATTTTGAAAGAACGCCAATTTGTCCGAACATTTCGGAATAAAATAGTGCATCAGGTATTGTACTTTAATAATTTAATTACTTTTGGTCATTTTGATTTGACACTATCGTGGACTATCTGTGCCAGACCTGCACCTCCTATAAATCGAAGGCAGTTTATCATAGCGGGTGAAAATATAACGATTAGACATATCAAGTTTTCTGATGCTTTAGACATTCTTAAGGCCATTCAAGATAATGATGTCGCAAAATGGGCTGCGCCATTCGATCAACAATTAATTCATAATTATTTTCTACGCCGTTTCTACCGTCTTTCCAGATATACCTATAAGATACTACGATATATGTATCAGAGACTTATTCCACCACACCAAAAAAAAATATTCAGATTTGGTATTTCACTCAATCAAACTAACCGAATTGTGGGAATGGTAATTCTCAGCAGGCAAGGGCCGCAACTTGAGGTTGGAGATATAGGTTTTTGGATAATAAAAAAATATTGGGGTCAGGGACTTACGACGCAGGCCGTAAAACTGGCGATAGAATTCGGTTTTAACCATCTTGGCCTGGAAACGATAGAAGGCTGGACGGTGAAAGAAAATATTGGCTCGCAAAAAGTGATGCAAAAATGCGGATTTAAGCTCTGCAGTCCGGAAAAAAAGGCGGATATGAAATCTGCCGATACGCAAAAACTCACATTTAGGATTCTAAGGTCAGAATATAATGCTCACGCAGAGGATAAATTCATAGAGGAGCAGGATTATGCAGATTGAAACTGGTCGGATGGCGGATTTTTTTGAACACCTCGGCCATAAGGTAATCTCCAGCCAAAACGCGATATGGTATGATGTCCAACCGAGTGTGCTGCTCGCTTTCCCATATTGCAGGTTAATACAGCCTCCGCAGGATGAACTTGATATCCTTGTTCGACAGTATAAGATCAGAGCGCTTCGTTATCCGACCCCTTTAGCTGGTTATGGCTTTTCCAGCACATTGGCGATTAATACAAACCCTGATTATGACCTGTCCCATCAGCATCAGAAGGCCAGAAACCAGACCAGACGTGGCCTGGAAAACACCAGGGTGGAACAGATAGATTTTGATTATCTTATAGAAAAGGGGCTGCCACTAAATCAGGATACTGCGATACGCCAGGGACGTGAAAGCCAATATGCCGATATCGCCTATTGGAAAAAATATTGCCTTGCCGCCAAGTCTACTACCGGAGTAAGTGCATGGGGAGCGTTTGTGGAAGGTCAGTTGGCGGCATTCCTTGTGGCCATCGAATGCGGGGATTGGGTCGAATGGGTCGTAAATCATTCATCCACCGTCCTGCGAGATAAGTATCCGAATAATGCGCTCGCGTTCATCGCCGCCCAGCATTATTTCAAAGAAAAAAATTGCAAGGGTATTTGTTATGGTCTCGGATCTCTCGAAGAAACCGATCAACTCGATCATTTTAAAGTGCGTATGGGCTGGCAACTTCAGCCTATCAAGCAGAGGCTTGTGTTTTCGCGAAATCTTCGTTGCCTCTTTTCGCTCGCCAGGGAACCGTCCTTAAAAATAATCGGCAAGCTCTTTCCAAAAAGCTATACCATAAGAAAAACCTCCGCGATGATTCGGCTTTATCGGCAACAGTCGTTTAATATCCCCGTTACCGCCGACCAGAAAACATGCGAACAAGAATGACGGCCATGACTAAGAGGAACCAAAATGAGTCCAACGATACGTCAATATGAAGAGGCCTTTGGCAAATGGATCAATGGACGTAAATGTTTTTCTTTCTGGAAGGGCCGGGTGGCCCTTCACGCCATTCTCCAGGCACTTGGTGTGCAGGAAGGCGATGAAGTTATTTTGCCCGGCTATACCTGCGTTATGGATGTAAATCCGATTATGTACCTTGGCGCGAAGCCTGTTTATGTCGATATCGAGCCGAACACCTATAATCTTGACGTTAATTTACTTGAACAAAAAATTACGCCGCGAACCAAAGTCATCATCGCGCAGCACACCTACGGGTATCCCGTCGAAATGGACGCGGTCCTCCAGATCGCCGGCAGAAAGGGAATAGCGGTCATCGAAGATTGCTGCCTGGCCCTGGGCGGAAAGTATAAGGGAAAGACTCTCGGAACCCTCGGCAAAGCCGCGTATTTTTCCTTCCAGTGGAACAAACCGTATACGACGGGTTTGGGCGGAATGGCTCTTTGCAACGATGCCGGTCTTGCAGAAAAAATCGAAAAATTATGCCAAGATCGCCTGATCCCCGTTCCGGTTAAAAAATCCCTTGTTCTTCAGGCTCAATTAATGGTCTATCGAGGTTTTATTTATCCGCGAACCACCGCCCTGGCTCAAAATGTTTTTCGCTGGCTGAATAAAAAAGGATTCGTTGTCGGCTCATCAACGAATCAGGAGCTTGCCGGGAACGTCGCACCGGATGATTTTTTCATGGGAATGTCTGATGTGCAGGCTCGGGCGGGTTTAAGGCAAATTGCCCGGCTTGAGCGAAACATTGACCATCGAAGGAAGATGGCAAAAATGTATGACGAACTTCTTTCACAGCGAGGCTGGACGGTCAGCCAACTTTCGAACGATATGGACCCGGTCCTGGTAAGATATCCTGTGCGGATCACCGAAAAGTGGAAAGCGGTGGAGCAAGCCGCCAGCCGCGGTGTGGAGCTTGGCACCTGGTTCGAATCGCCTCTCCATCCAAAAGAAACCAGCGTTGAGCTTTATGGTTATCGCTGGGGAATGTGCCCCCAGGCGGAAAAAGCAGCCGAGCAAGTCGTCAACCTTCCGCTTCACCCACGGACATCCGAAAAGACCATTCGGCGAACGGTGGATTTCATCTGCGGATTTAAGCAGGCCTGAAAATATTGTCCCACGTGTTAAGCGTTTTTGTGTTGCGACGGCGACGACAAAACGCTTATTTCTTTTTTAGGCAGCAGTTGCAGGATCAGTTCAATAATCAGCAGAACGATGGCCAGCGCCGCGAAAACCACGGCTCTGATATCGACAGGCTTGATATATAAAATATGAATGCCGGAAACCGCTACATCGTGCGCGACCAGTAAAAGAAACGCCATAGCCCAAAACCGGGTAATCCGGGTCCATTCTTTTTTCGTAATCCGCGTAGCTGAAGTTTCGCTAAAAATCGTGCGTAGACCCACCAACGATCCCTGACAGGGGAAAATCTGCGGGCTTTTGAGTAAAAAATCAAAATACCGCTGGCCATGAATACCGGACAATTTTTCTTCTTCAAATTTCAACGTCGGACCATAAGCCCAGAAAAACAAAAATGGGTAGAGCAGCACGAGATACATATTCCCGCTCAGGAGGCACAAACTGACATCGACAATAAAGTTCGACAAATAATACGGATGTCGGCAAATCCGGTAAACACCCTCCTCGCAGAGGACTTTGTTGCGAACTAACGTGGCCTTGGTAATAACATGCAATACGGTCCCGCCGGCCAGAATAACCAGTCCCACCGTCATTTGAACCAGATTGATCGGAAAAAAAATCGCGGAGGCCAGCGACAAGACGACAATCACGTCCCTTAAATTACCGCGATCGAGAATTCTTTTTTCCATCGAATCATTCCTGTGTAAAAGTTAAAAAATATGTAACCGTTCAGACTCCAGCGATCTCCCGTCATTATTCTCGCTCCTCTGTCATCGTCCGGCTTGACCGGACGATCCAGTTCGCTTTTTTCGTGCCCGAAAGGGGCACACCCTGGATCATCCGGTCAAGCCGGATGATGACAATGAGGGGCGGTCTGAACGATTACAAAAATATATTATCCCCCATCATAGTCTTTTGTCGTTACAACACAAGACCTTGCTTTCAGAATCTAAGGTTTGCGCGGTTGCCTTTATTGAAACAGGCTGGCGGCTTTTTCGACGGTTTTAAATACGCCCCAAGCCAGTGGAATTCCCACGAAGGTCCATCCGATACCGACCGTAATCCAGCTGGCACGGGTAGGTATTGCGGACTCGACGGCTGGGGATTCGATTCGGCTTTGGACGGGCGTCAGGCGGGTAACCTGCCACTCTTCTTCCAGTTCGTCTTCGCTCATGAAATGGTGTTTTTCCACGGGACGGACCAGCAGATTGCTCAAAAAACCCAAAAACAACAGTCCGGCCAGGGCGTACAACGTTACGTTGTATGCCGATTCGGGTGGAACGCCGCGGTCGAGCTGAAACTCGCGTATGTAGTTGACCAGTACCGGCCCCAGGATTCCGGCGGTGGCCCAGGCGGTCAGAAGGCGTCCGTGAATGGCCCCGACGAATTGCGTTCCGAACAGGTCGGCCAGATAGGCGGGGATGGTGGAGAACCCACCTCCGTACATGGTCAGGATCACGCAAAACAGCCCAACGAACAAAGGAACATTCCTGGCCCCGCCCGCCAGGGCGGCTGCGATGTAGAGCACCAGACCGAGGGCAAAAAAGATATGGTAAGTGGTTTTTCGTCCGAGATGATCGGACAGGGACGCCCAGAAAATTCGCCCGCCGATGTTAAAAAGACTCAGCAATCCTGCGAAACCCGCCCCGATGCTTGCCACGCGGGCCACTTGCTCGTTCGTAAGGGACGCGAGGGGTGCCTTGATTCCGATCAGCCTTCCACCGAAGACCTCCTGGAGCATGGGCGAAGCCATGCCGATCACTCCGATCCCGGCGCTTACATTCAGGCACAAAATAGCCCAGAGGAACCAGAATTGGGGGGTCTTGTGGGCATTGCTGACGTGCACGTGTCCCTGAGTAATGAAGGATTGTCCACCGTTGGAGGCGGGCCCGGTGAAGCCGTGAGGTTTCCAATCGCTGGGGGGGATTCGATAAGCAAAGGCGCCGCAAAGCATAGCGATCAGGTACAGCACGCCCAGGGTAAGGAATGTTTCCCACACTCCGATCGATGAAATTGAGAGGCCTCGGTCATGCGCAACCTTCAATAGTGTCTGACCATGACCATGAAAAAGCAACCCGAGTTTTTCGCCGAACGCAAGTGGAGACGACCAGAACTTCATCAGCAGGTCCGCCAGCGGTGATCCGATCATTGCTCCGCCGCCGAATCCCATGATGGCCATTCCCGTAGCCATGCCGCGTTTGTCGGGGAACCACTTGATTAGGGTTGACACGGGCGAGATGTAACCAAGCCCCAACCCGCAGCCGCCGATTACCCCCGACCCAATCCACAGCAATACGATTTGGTGGGTATAAACTCCAAGAGCGGCGATGAAAAACCCTCCTCCCCAGCACATTGCGGCCACAACGCCCGCTTTGCGGGGTCCGTTGTGTTCAAGCCATCGGCCAAAGATCGCGGCGGAAGAACCCAACAAAACGAAAAAGAGGGTGAACGTCCATCCGAGCATGCTGATTTTCCAGTCGTAACCGGTGGAAAACAAACTTGACCAAAAGCTCATGTCTTTGGGAGCGTGGATGGATTTTTCGATTCCGACAGCCCGGCTCAAGGGCAGCCAAAACACGCTGAAACCATAAGCCATTCCGATGGAAAGATGAATGGCAAGGGCGGCAGGGGGCACCAGCCAGCGATTAAAACCGGGCCCGGCGATCGTTCGTTTCTTATCGAGAAAATGAAGCATAATTCGGTTCCTTTATTTATTTGCGACACCACGACGGTGACGACAGGATGCATTTTATCCGAAAGGTATTAAATTGCAAGACTATTGGACCTCAACCGTCCTGATTTTTTTGGGGGGGCTTTTGGCAGGGGATTTATGGATATTTTCACACTTTTCGTACTGGTTTTGTAAATTACATCGTACAAAACTTTTGCGGGAACGCGCCGTTGGCGGTATTCCATGAATGGCCCCCATTTTCCGACCCGCTGGACCGTAAAACGATCCGGACTGGACAGGTTATTCAAAAGGGTTGGAGTAATGGATTCGTCAAAACCGTAGGAATTGCTCAATCGGATGATTTCGGTCCAGTCAACGAAGATAAAATCCGGCCGGGTTGCAGCCAGGTAATCTTTTACCTCCTTTGTTCTTTTGCTGCCAGCCGCGGCGGCAAAATCGTTGCGATTAAATACCGTCCAGTATAGGACTGGTCCACGAACATAGAACGGCCTGACGTCACCGAGAAGCAGTGTCTTCGCTGACGGATTTTTATTGATGATTTCAAGATACTCATAGCCGGGAATTTTTCCGGCGACAAACGCCTGCTCCTGACCGAACCAGTTTATAGGCTGATTTTCAAAATACGTATGTCGCAGATAACGTTTATAGCTTTCAGAAAAATTCAAATAAACCGATGCGATGGTAATTACCGTGATCAGAATCATCCCAATAGAGAACCTGCCTCGCCCGTACGCTTCAGCCGACCGCCCGACCATGAACGGCAAAACAATCAGCCACGGAATCGTAAATCTCGCCTGCAAATGTGTCGCAAAAAGCCAAACCAGCGTTTGTAAAATAAAAACCAGAAGTAAAAGCCAATCGGACAACCGCTGCCGGCGGGTCAAAAACACCAGCCACGGAAGAATCAAAATGGCTAATCCATAAGTGGGAAGATCCCCAATTCCCGGCGGGTTGAAAATCGCGTTTGCCCGGTTGAAATCGCCTTTCGCTTTATAGTGCTCGGCGAGAAAGCTATCGGCGATGATATTTTTAAAACCCGCCCAGTACAATTTTTCCAGCCGGGCCTTAATCGGTTTTTCATTCTCATTGACGCTATGCCCAGCGTCAAAACGCGCAGCCGATTGGCTGTCCCAGCCTCTGCCGCCAAAATATTTATATCCAAGCGGAAAAACCGGATTCCCCGTCCAGATGAAATTGCGGATCAAATACGGGCTGATGCCCACAAAACAAATAACCGACATTACCACCGTCGCAAAAATCGCTCGTCTGATCTTTACCTGGCGGGCAAAAAATATAAAACCGACCAGTATCAGCGGAGCCGCGATCATAGCCAGGGCGGTGTATTTAAATCCGGCGCACAAACCAAGTACAAGACCGATAAGAACTCCATACCGAACCGGAGATTGAACTTGCTCATCTTTCATCCGAAAGATCAATCCCATCGCCACCGCCCCCGTAAACAGCATCCCCATTTCCACATAAGCCAAAGGAGCGAGGTAGGGGACCCAGGCGCATGTCCCTGCCGCCACGGTAGCAAAACAAGTGGATTTCAAACCGGCGGGGCGGGTAAAAAACCAAATCGCCGCGATAAAGAGAATCGCGAACCCAACATGAATCAATTGAGCCAGATAAACCGCCTGGTAGGGATTTCCCTTTAACACCATCGCCAGTAAATACAGCATTTCAGCATTGAAAGGAAAATTCGCATAAACGTTATGAGGTAAAAAACTGATCGCGCCGGCCTGGAACCATTCTTTCGGTGCCTGAAGATGATATTCCAGAATATCATATCCAAATCCTTCCGCCGACCACAGCACGCCCGGCGGGATGGCGGCGCATAACAAAGTTAAAATAAGAAACGGCACGAGAGCAAACAGCAACACCAGCCAGTATCGCCCGGCCTCAAAAACAACTCGTTCGTCGGAATGTGTTTTCTGAAAATCGCGATACAGCAGGATCAAAGCGATCAACGCAAGAACACCGATGAGTATAAGCCAAAGAATTTTCATCTGCAAAAAACCGCCCAGTCCCAGCAGCATCACCAAAATCGAAAGGAATCCCAACCCCGAGGCCATTGCGGTGATGATCCTTTGTCCAAACGTCAATCCCTGCCCCAGCAACCGTACCGGAAGATATCCAAGAGCCAGACCCGCCAGGAATATCCCCGCCAGGTAGGGCAGTTCAAACATGACGATTGCGCAAGCGGTAGGATTAACCTGCCACAACAACCAGAAAACCGCTCCAACCACCGCGCAGGAGCCCAGAAGTTTTAACAACTCTCTACTGACCATTGAATTTTATCCGCTTCTTTAAGAGGCACGACCGTAAGGGAGTGTTCTTTATATATCCTTTTGTTGACCAATCGTGCAAATATCCGTAAAATAGCGCAATGTATTTTACATCCCCTCATGGGAAAAAGAAAGGAATGGATCAATGGAAGGTGCCAAATCTGTCATAGTCGGTATCATTCTCGGCAGCGATTCAGACATGCCAACCGTCGAACCGGCTCTAAAAGTGTTCGATGAATTCGGTCTGAGCTACGAAATAAGAGCTTTGTCCGCCCATCGCACTCCCGATGAGGTAGCCCAGTACGCTCGCACCGCCGCGGATCGAGGGATAAAAATAATTATCGCCGCCGCAGGAATGTCTGCCGCATTACCCGGAACGATTGCCGCGAACACCTTACTCCCGGTTATCGGAATTCCCGTCGCGTCAGGCGCACTGGTGGGAATCGACGCCCTGCTGGCGATTTCACAAATGCCGCCCGGTGTCCCGGTCGCCGCGATGACAATCGGCGCTCCAGGAGCAAAAAACGCCGCTCTGCTTACCATCAGAATTCTCGCCCTGAGCGATAAAACCCTAACGGAAAAACTAAAAATCTTCATCAAAAAACAAAAAGACGACGTCCTCGCACGAGATAAAAAAATTCAAACGCCCAGGTAAAATATTCAAATGGTTCTAAAATTAATCTATCTCGGTTTGGCAGGTGCGGCGGGGGCGTTGGCGAGATATGCCCTGGCTGGGGTCGTGCAGCGATTCACAAACGGAGCTTTCCCCTGGGGTACGCTCGTCGTAAATCTCTTGGGTTGCTTTCTATTCGGCCTGATCTGGGCCTTGGCGGAAGATCGCTTTTTAATCAGCAGCCAAACGCGAATCATTCTGCTGGTAGGTTTCATGGGCGCGTTTACCACATTTTCATCCTTCGCCTTTGAAACCACGCAGATGCTCCGCGACTCCGAGTGGCTGTGGGCGGGTTTTAATATCGCGTTTCAAAATTTAATCGGAATCTTATTTCTCGTTGTGGGTATGCGGGTAGGGCGGCTATTTTAGGAGAACAAAAAATGCAATTACCATCCGAAGCGGAACTCTTGCGAATATTCATCGGTGAAAGCGACAAATTTCAAGGCAAGCCCTTATATGAAACGATCGTCCTCGAAGCCAGAAAACGAGGAATGGCCGGAGCCACAGTCCTAAAGGGCGTCCTCGGTTTCGGTGCCAATAGCCGAATCCATACCGCCAAAATCCTGCGCCTCTCCGAAGACTTACCCATGATAGTAGAAATCGTGGATAAACCCGAAAGAATCGCCGACTTCCTTCCAGTCCTGGACCAAATGATCGGAGAAGGCCTGGTAACCCTCGAAAAAGTCCGCATCATAGCATATCGCCACAACAAAACAACGTAGGGGCGGGGCTTGCTCCGCCCTTTTCTATGGAATTTTTAAAAATGGACGAAACATCGGTAACATTAAAATTGGTCGGCGCCCTAACCTGGATTGATTTCGCAATCCTAGCCGCCGCCGTAGGAATTTTATTCGTCATCGCCTACTTCTCAGGCCGAAAAGAAAAAGACACCCAGGATTATTTCCTCGGCAGCCGAAAAGTCCCCACCATCATCGCCTGTCTCTCCTTCGTCGCCACCGAAGTCAGTGCCGTCACCATCATGGGAAATCCCGCCACAGGATTCACCGAAAACTGGCAATACCTCCAATTCTTCATCGGCTCCGCCGCCGCTAGAATCCTCGTCGCATTTTTGTTTATCCCCGTATTTTACAAATACAATTGCACAACGATCTACGAATTCCTAAAACACCGTTTCGGCCCGGAAACCCAATACGCCGGATCGATCTTTTTCTTATTAACCCGCCTGGTAGGTTCAAGCGTCCGGCTATACGCCGCCTGCCTGGGCGTGTCGATAATCCTCGGCTGGCCCCTAACTCAATCACTAATTTTATTCACCCTGATCAGCATAGTCTTCATAGGTTTCGGAGGAATCAAAGCCGTCGTCTGGACCGGAGCCTACGAAACGCTGGTATTCTTCCTCGCAGGCGGCGCAGTAGCCGTTTATCTACTCTCGCAAATTCACGGCGGCCTAACCGAAGTCCATCACATCGCCGGCCCTGCCGGAAAATTAAGCATTTTCAATTTCAATCTGGATTTAAATAATCCCACTACATTCTGGGCAGGAACCGCCAATGCATTTTTCATCTGCCTAGCCATCTTCGGAACCGACCAGGAACTAATGCAACGATTGCTTACGGTAGAAACCCGCCGCTCCAGCCAAAAAGCCATCATCTCCACCATGCTAGCCGCCTTACCCCTAACAATCCTCTACCTAAGCCTGGGAACCCTTCTATTCGTATTCTACCATCAGCACCCAAATCTCCCACTGCCAAAAGAATCAAAAGAAATCCTCTCCTGGTTCGTCCTACATTCACTCCCAACAGGTTTTAAGGGCCTAATCCTAGCCGCCATCATCCTAGCCAGCATCGATTCCCCCCTAAGCTCCCTCTCCTCCTCTTTTGTTACCGACATCTATCGCCCATTAATCAACAAAACTGCCTCAGAAAAACATTATCTCTGGATATCCCGCCTGGGCGTAATCGCCTTCGGCCTAATCCTAGCCTCCCTAGCCTACGCCTGCCAACCAGTAAAAAATGTCCTCTGGTTCGCCTTCCAGGTAGTCTCCGTAACCGGCGGAAGCACGCTGGGCATTTTCCTACTAGGCCTCCTAACCAAACGAGTATCAAACAAAGCCAACATAGCCGCAATGCTGACCAGCGCAATCGCGATGGGAATTCTCCTATATCTTTCGATCACAAAACAAATCCCCCTAGCCTGGAGTTGGATAATTGTAATAGGCACAATTTTAACGTTCATCCTCGGATACATCCTGGGCCCGCTGATGGATAAGGAAGACTTGTAGGCAATTGGTGCGTTGAACGGTTACCTTTTTCATTTAATTTCAAAAAGCCATAAAATTTACTTGATTAATATGGGGGGGGGTTATAATGGAAAGCCGTAGCGGCGAAAAGAACCGAGGAGGCTTCGTGAGCTTCCAATGGGCGCCGTTGGACGGTGGGGTTTGAGGCCGCAAGGCCAGTCACAATGAAAGGAAGGTGCGAAATGAAGTACAAGTATTTGATTCTATCGGTAGTTCTGGTATTCGCCGGTTTACAGTCGCAAGCAAGAGCCGACATGTCACTGGGTTCGGCGCAGAGCTTCGCGGTCATGGGTGGTTCGACGGTGACCAATACCGGCTCAACCACCATCTACGGAGATCTGGGTCTTTATCCTGGCACATCGATCACCGGCTTGGGGAGCATCAGTATCACAGGAACGGTACACCAAACTGATGCGGTCGCGCAGCAGGCTCAGATTGATTCCCTCACTGCGTACAATACTTTTAAAGCCTTGTCGCCCACTCAGGACTTAACTGGTCAGGATCTGGGCGGACTCACACTCGCACCAGGCGTCTATTCTTTTTCTTCGTCGGCTCAGTTGACAGGAGCACTCACGCTTGACTTCTCAAGCAACCCCAATGGGCGATTCGTGTTCCAGATAGAGAGTGCGCTCACGACCGCAAGCAGCTCTTCTGTTAACGTGTTAAATGGGGGGCCGCTTAGCGGCGTGTATTGGCAGGTCGGCAGCTCCGCGACCCTCGGTACCAGCACGGTGTTCGCGGGAAATATTATCGCGGACCAGAGCATCACCCTGAATACCACCGCAGACATTCTGTGCGGTAGAGCCATCGCGCTAAATGGTGCAGTGACGATGGATACCAATAGAATCTCCAACAATAATACCGCCCAAGACTTCGGCAGCGGTCGCCCCGACTTCGGTAGCTACGGATTCAGTGGCGGTGTCACCCCCGTTGTCCCGGCTCCCGGCGCGGCCCTGCTTGCGGCGATCGGGCTTGGGCTGGTGCGTCTGTTTAGAAAGGGCCTCTTTTCCGTGGCTTAACAGCGACGGAACTCGGGCCATAGGTTACCAATGACCTGCGGAACAAGCTTGGTAGGGTAGATTTTCTTAAATACACCGTTTCTTGATAAATTTGCGAGAAAAAACCGGTGGGGCGTGGATGGTTTGTCTGTATTTGAAAAAGAGAATTTTCTTCAAATCGACTATTTTGCATTAAAAGCCGTGTAGGGTTGTCTTTGACCCACCATTTTCCCTTTTTAAGGTTTTGTCACAAAAAATCAAAAAAACTTCCCTAAAAATTTGCTTTTCCCCAGCCGTGTGCTATCTTTAAATAGAAGGGAAAAATTTCCCGCCCCGCTCGGAACAGGCTTTAGAGCATTTCAACATTTATCGTACATATATCCACACGATTTGAACCATCCTTGGGCATCCTGAGCGGTGACCGCATCCAAGGCAACGGCAATGGCTTGGATCAAGGCCTCACGGCTACGGGCTT
>Ga0265292_1000455_pt1 | contig 58570 bp, 70 predicted proteins | sample Munlanlewell296A_FD_189080 | JGI IMG/M metagenome (GOLD analysis project Ga0265292, IMG submission 189080) | Leachate microbial communities from a municipal landfill in Southern Ontario, Canada - Leachate well 296A | ecosystem: Engineered > Solid waste > Landfill > Unclassified | place: Canada...
GCGTCACACCAACCCAATTAGCTGGTGATAACCAATTTCGGTTATCTGAATCTCTCTGTATTAACCTTTCTGGGAGAACGCTGGAGAGGTCGGTTAGTTTTAATGTTGTGGCCTCTCCAATGTTCTCACAGAAAGCTCATTTCAATCTTCTACCTATATGATAGCATAACTAAATTTATTTGTCAACCCCACAACTAATTTCATAAGTGTGGGGTTAAAAGTGTTTTTGTATTTAAATTCATTCAAAACTGAAATATGGCTTAATAAAGCCCCACTTTCTAATTGTAGCGAATTAGAAAGTGGGGCTTGTTTTTTTGTTTTGCTTGCCCTGAGTGAAATCGAAGGGTTTGGTTTTTTTGTCTTTTTATCTACACTCACCCCCCACCACGGCAGATAAATCTACGGTTTTTATTCCTGCCTACCGCAAACAAGTAATGTAATATTTAATTCTTTTGGTGTTTAAAAAATTTCATTAGAAATTAGTAATTAGAAATTGTGTATTTAAAATTTAAAAATCTGAAACTTTAATTTCAGATTTTTAAATTTTCTGCTCTCTCCATTCCTAAAAATTCTTTATGCATATCATCTTTATGTATTGCTCGCGAATAACGACGCATACCCATTAAAATTCCGAGTCCAATAAATTCTGTTAGCAAATGGCTACCGCCATAACTTAAAAACGGCGTGGTCGTTCCTGTAATCGGCAAAAGTCCTATGTTCATACCAATGTGAATTATTATGTGACTTGAAAAAAGTATAGTGAGCCCGAGTCCAAAAAGTATTTCAAAATTTGTTGCGCCGTGCATTGATATTTTAATTATTCTATAAATTACAATTCCATAAAGTAAAAAAATTATTAAGACCCCAACAAAACCCCACTCTTCTGCGAAGGCGGCGAAAACGAAATCCGTTTCATATTCCGGTAAAAATTGAAGTCGTGATTGTGTCCCGAAGCCAAGACCCTTCCCTATCAATTCTCCTGAGCCAATTGCTATTGTTGATTGATAGGCGTTATATCCTGCGCCAGCTATATCTGTGAGTGGGTGAATGAAAGTTAGAATTCTTTGTTTTTGATATCCTTCCAAACCAAAAAACCACATGTAAGAAAAAATTGTCGCTATGATAAGAAAGACTATGAGAAGGTGTTTTTTAGAAATACCAGAAACGAGAACCATTCCTAACCAAATCATAAAAATTATTATTGCTGAACCAAAGTCTGGCTGAACAAAAACTAAAGCAAATATTGAGAATGCATAGACACCTGAGATTATAATATGTTTTATGTTTGCAATCTCAATGTGTCTTCTTGAGAAATATTTTGCTAATAGAATAATGACGATGAGTTTGATCGGGTCCGATGGTTGGAAAGAAAATTTTCCAAAATCAAACCAGCTCTGAGCTCCTTTAATAACCGAGCCAAACAAAAATAAAAACAATAAAGTCAGAATAGAAATAGAAAATAGACCCATAACAACTCCAGTATTATTTAAAAATCTGAAATCAAAAAGGCTTAAAATAAAAAAAACTGCCAAACTTATGGCTATCCATAAAAGCTGTTTCTCAAAAAATAAATTCTCACCCGTAAATGAGTACATTGTCGCAAGACCAGCTCCTAAAAGTGGAATTAAAGATAAAAAAAGAGGCCAATCTATAAAGTTTAGTATGGCTTTTTGTTTAGAATAAAGGTAGCCCATAAAATGCTGTTATTTTAAAATCAAATAATCCAAGGGTATTATTTCTATCTTAGCTACGCTATCGGCAAACTCTGATGGCCATGTAAACACCATTTTTTCTTTTGAGTCTTTATTTACAAAATCAAGTTCCGTTTTGGAAGAATTAAGCGCATTACCATCAGTATCAAAAAGAACTGACATAACTTTTATTTTTTCTATTTTATAAACGCTTGGGTTATATAAATCTGCTTGTAGGTTTGTAAATCCATTCTGACTTTTTATTGAAATATTTTCTACTCCCAAATTTATTGGCTCTTCTTTAATTTTTTCCCACTTTGGCAACGATGCGAATTCAAAAGTTGTTCTTTTAACTTCCCTGTTTCCTGTTTGAATGGTCTCTTCAAATATTGGAATTATTCTTTGAGCCGGAATATCTGCAAATCCTTTTCTTTCATAAACAAGTAATCCTGTTTCATCATAAAGTTTAAATACGTAAGAAATTTGTTTTGTTTCAAGACCGACATTTGGATTTTCAACATAAGCTACTGCATTATAAATCCCGTCTTTTACAAGAAATGCTCTGCTCCATTTTATAATTAACTCTTCTGTAGAAAAACTACAGATGTTTGGGCATGAGCCACCGCAGTCTATTCCTTCTTCGTCTTGATTTCTTTTTCCATCATCACAGGTTGCGCCCTTAAGGTCAACAAAAATAAGCACAAATAATAAAATTATAATTAAAAAGATTACTAATATATATTTTGTTTTTTTTCTTTCTGACCAAGACATAATATTCAAAAAAGCAATAAAACAAGAAAACAAAAAAACGGAAAGCTTTTTGATTTGAAAATATTATAACATAAAGTTTGTCTGGTTAAACCAAATAAAAAAAGAGCTTTGTGTCGGCGACTACCTACCCCATTAGATATTTTCAAAAGAAAAACCGCCCCTGGCGGTATCTCTAACGGGGCATGCTTTCCCCAAAAATCATCATTCTCTATCAAAATAAGCGTTGTATCATTAGAAAAATTTGAAAAAATTAAATGCTCTGTGTCGGCGACTACCTACTTTCCCCATAAAGAGTATCATCGGCGCTACGATGCTTAACTTCCGAGTTCGGAATGAGATCGGGTGTTTCCATCGCGCTTAATCACCAACACAGAATTTTTAATTTTTCATTTTTTATTTTCAAATTTTACCACCGAGTAAACTTCCGAGCCTGTCCTGTAGTTCAGCCAAAGGCTGATAGTACTGGGATTCGGAATGAGATCGGGTGTTTCCACTGCGCTTAATCACCAACACAAAACTCTTTTTCAAACAAGATCTATATTTTAATATAACTAACAAAAAAGTCAATAATTTTAAAATGTATTGATTTTTTAATAATGTATGATAAGTTTTAATTAGATCGATGAGCCGAGTCTCTGGGACCATGGGATTGCATGTCACCATTGGGGCTTATGGTCTTTATGAGCACGAAGCTCGCAGGATACTTTTTTACATCCTGCGAGCCTTTTTATTTAACCAGCTAGTAATTTATCAAAAACTCTCTCTTTCATATTTTTGGCTATTAAATTCCAGTCGTACTTTTCAAAAACAAGTTCTTTTGCGTTTTTTATTATTTCATCTCTAACTTCCTTGTTGTCCAACAAAAATTGAATTTTTTCAGCAATATCTCTTGGGTCTGTAATATTTACAAAAATCCCTGTTGGTTTTTTGTTTGAATTTTTTTGAGGAGAAAAAATAAAATCTTTTATTCCACCAACCTGTGTAGCAATTATCGGCATCCCGCTTGCCATCGCCTCTATAAAAGAATTTCCAAATCCTTCTGATAAAGACGGGCGAATAAAAATATCAGAAATTCTTAAATATTTTGGAATTTCATCATGCTCGGTTTGCCCCACAAACATAACTCTGTTTGAAACATCTTCCAATTCAACAAGGTCTTTTAAACTTATTAAATCCGGTCCTGTACCTAAAATTATAAATTTAACATTTGTATTTAAATATTTTAAAGATTTTATAACATCATCAATTGCATTTTTCTTAACAAGACGAGATGTTGTGATTAAAAAAATATCGTTTTCTTTTTTATTTAATTTAAGTTTTAATTCATTTAACTCGTTTTGTGAATATTCCTTTGAAAACTTTTTCGTATCAACTGCATTTGGAATAATTTCAATTTGGCCATCAAAGCCCATATTTTTTGCCCAATCCCCCAAATAAACAGAGATTGCTTGAATTATGTTTGCGCTTAAAAATATTTTTTTAAAAAGCGATTTTACAAATTTAACTTTTGATTTTATTTCTGAAATTGGATCACCTTCTTGAAGGGTTAAGAGGAAAGGAATTTTTTTGTGTGTATATTTAAAAAACATCCCAGCAAAACCTGCGAAGGCTGCCATTATGCTCCACGTTGCATCATATTTATTTTTTTTGTTTAAAGAACATGCCTTACAGTATGCGAGAAGCGGAAAAAGAAATTTATTTAATTTAAGTGGAAATTTTAATAAATCTGGCATCGTTGGAGATTTTTTTGCAAAGCTAATTCTATAAACATTTATGTTCCCGATTTTTTCAAATTTAGGTAATTTACTATCAAAACGAAGTGTAATCATATCAAACTGAATATCTTTTATTCTGTTTGTTATTTCTTTTACAGCAATTTCAGCCCCGCCCACAAACGGAAAATATGTTGTTGAAAATATAAGAATTTTTTTCATTCTTTATATACTAACAAAAATATGTATTTTTTGAAATTAAAAAAATATTAATCCTTGACTTTCTCAAAAAACCCTGTATACTTAAGTGTAGAAAGTTATCCTAATAAATTTAGGAACTTAAAAAAACAAAAGGGTCACAGTGAACCCATTTTCAAAAATAAGATAAGGAAAATCACGATGGTAAAAAGAATAAGTTACTCGTTTGGTAAATATTTAATTGATAGTTTAAAAGGGGGAGATGTTATCTATAAAGAACTGTTTCAAAAAACAATAGATATTATAAATTGTTTTTTGAAAATACTTCTTACTGAAACTTCTTTTGAAAAATATCAGAGTCTACTTAATGACCTAACAAACAGTGAGTACTCCATACATCTTTCTGCATTAAATAGTGTGGCTTTGTTGGAGAGTTCTAAAAAAACAGAGAGTATATCCATAAATGTGACTCTTATTACAAATCAAGAGGGGGTTGTAGCACAGATAAATATTTCTTTTTTTGGAAAAGAAAGAAAAAGAGAATTGTGTAAACTCTGTATAATAGTCTATAGAGATAAAATTACAAATGAAAACAAAAGTAAGATCTCTTATTTATCTAGCGTCCCGGATATACTCACATCTGATATTCTGGAACATTCTCACTCTCCGCGATCTATGATAATAACATTATAACATTCGATTAAATCTAAACCCAACTAACGTTGGGTTTTTTATTTGTCCAAATAAATTGGTATGATTAACCCCGTGGAATAAAAATCATTTATTGATTTTATAATGCTAAAGCATTATATTCCACAGGGTAAATATGGATCTGAATTTAAAAATTGAAGATATAACACGCATATTGCCCGCGCAGAAAAAAGCACTTGATAAAATAGGCTTAAAAACCGCGGGCGATTTGTTGTATCATTTCCCTTCGCGATATATAAGCTCGGCCGATATAAAAAATATTGTTGATTTAAATAAAGGAGACAGCGCAATTTTGCATGGGAAAATAAATCATTTGAAAATGAGTAAGGCGTTTAGAAAAAAAATACCAATGGCGGAAGCGTGGTTTGAAGATGACACTGGAAAAATAAAAATCGTTTGGTTTCATCAACCTTATATTGTGAAAATGATAAAAGAAGATACACCTGTGCGAGTTGAAGGAAAAATCGCAGAAAGAAGAGGCGAACTATATATTTCAAACCCAGAAGTTGTTTACATAAATAAGATTCCGGTTGAAGCCGGTAGCCCACTTTTTGAAGAAAAGAAATCACAAATTCTTGCACAACCATCCTATCCAGAAAGCCGTGGGATTACATCTAAATGGTTTTATCATACGATACAAAGAATTTTTTCACTCAAAGAATTTGAAAATATTGAAGACCCTATTCCTGAAGAAATTTTAAATAAATATAATTTACCAAAATTAAAAACGGCTTTAATTTGGATTCATACTCCTAAAAAAGAATCGGACGCGGTCGCCGCAAGAAAAAGATTTGCATTTGAAGAGGTTTTTTTCATTCAACTCCAAAAACAAAAACAACGAAAAGAATACGAGAAAGAACCATCTTTCAAAATAGAAAAAAAATTTGAAGATGTTAAAGGCTTTGTTGATAGATTTCCTTTTAACGCAACGGGTGCACAAGAAAGGGCCATTAAACAAATTCTTAAAGATTTTAATGAAAAACATGCAATGTCTCGTTTACTTGAAGGAGACGTTGGTTCTGGAAAAACCGCGGTTGCGGCAACAACTGCTTATTCTGTTGTTACAACTCGTCCCAAAAATTCTGTGGGACAAAAACAGGACTTTGGAAATTTACAGGTTGCATATATGGTGCCTACTGAAATTTTAGCAAAACAACATTTTGAATCATTTATAGAATATTTTAAACATTTACCAATTCAAGTTGGACTTATAACTTCGAGTGGGTGTAAAAAATTTCCATCAAAAGTTGGTTATCAAAAATATACTGACATTTCACGCACACAATTATTAAAATGGGTTGAGAATGGTGAAATCCCAATTTTAGTTGGAACACATTCCCTTATACAAAAAGCAGTTAAGTTTAGAGACTTGGCTTATATAATAATTGATGAGCAACATCGCTTTGGAGTTCGCCAGAGACAAGCTCTGGCTCGCAAATCAACCCACAGGTCTGCGTCTCTTCCGCATTTACTTAGTATGACCGCAACACCAATCCCTCGTACACTAGCCCTAACTATTTATGGCGACCTTGATTTAACACTTCTTGATGAAATGCCCACCGGAAGAAAAAATGTTATTACAGATATAATTTCACCAGATAAACGCGAAAAAATTTATGAAGAAATTCGTGAGCGATTAAAAGAGGGGCGACAGATGTTTGTAATTTGTCCTCGTATAGACGCACCAGACCCAACAAAAGAGTTGGCATTAAATGTAAAGTCAGTAAAAGAAGAAGCGAAGCGACTCAAAGAAGATGTGTTCCAAGAATTTGAAATTGAAATTTTGCATTCAAAAATTAAACCAAAAGAAAAAGAAGGAATTATGAGTCGCTTCGCAAACGGAGAAATTGATATTCTGGTTTCAACTTCAGTTGTTGAAGTTGGCGTAAATGTTCCAAATGCAACTATGATAATTATTGAAGGGGCTGAAAGATTTGGACTTGCTCAATTGCATCAACTTCGCGGAAGGGTCTTGAGAAGCGAACATCAGGCATATTGTTATATTTTCACAGATACAAAAATAAAGACATCGATTGACCGTCTTAACGCGCTCAAAACTGCGAAAAACGGATTTGAATTAGCTGAAAAAGATTTAATGCTTCGCGGTTCCGGACAACTTGGCGGAGGAAAACAATGGGGCATTTCAGATATTGGTATGGAAGCAATTAGAAATATAAAAATGGTTGAAGCCGCCCGGACAGAAGCACACGAAATTATTGAGAAAGATGCAGAGTTAAAAAATTATCCTCTGTTAAAAGAAAAAATGGGAAGAAAGGATGGTGAAATACATTTTGAATGACCGCAGATTATCGCAGACAAAAACTGCACCTGCCTGCGCAGGCAGGGATGGGCGCAGATAAAACTATTTTCTAATTTAATTAAATGATTGAATAGTTAGATGAGATAAAAAACTATCTCCTAATTGTAGCGAATATGGGAATAGCTTTCTTTACAGCGGTTCAACCGCTGTAAAGAACCGCTGAAATTTTATTGTTAAAAGAAAAAATGGGAAGAAAAGATGGTGAGATACATCTAGAATAAATCAAATCTCAAAACTCAAATCTCAAAACTACAACTCAAAAGTTAAAATAAAAAAAATCATTCAGCAATTTAGCTAAATGGTTAAATAATATATAAAAACTATCCCCTTATTCCGTCCCAATACCACAACAAGTTGGCTACGGGATAAATTGGATTAGGGGATAGAATTTATTTTCAGCGGTGAAACCGCTGGAGTTTTAAATATTTTATAGAATTTATCCAAGGGTTCCCCTTGGACTTTTTTTATTCAAAATATTCTTCTTTAAGAGAAGATATTTTACTCTTTCCTTCTTTGTAAACAGAATTGCCACCGTTATCAAACATTAAAAATCTGTATTCAAACTCTGTGTTGTTAGTATAAGAAGGACGTAAAATTGTAAATATATATGGATTATAATATTTTGTATCTTCTATATATTTTTTACTTTCCATGTCGTATACAATGTTTCTTCCTGTTTGCCATTCTCTTTCGTTACTATAGCGATAATCAATTGTTCCTTTTATATCTTCATCAGCAAATATCGTAATTTTAAGAACACTCTCATTGATTCCATTGACTATTTTTACTCCAAGAATTTTTGGACTAATATTGTCGGTCGGTGTTAAAACTTCTTTTTGTTCCGAGGATATATAATCTCCGTTTTCTGAGGTAAATTCAATAATATAAAAATATTTTTTTGAAGGAGCTGTGGTAACTATTTGCTCATGAATATTATTAAGTTTCGTTGTAATAACTAGATTTCCTGTTGGTGTATTCGTTGGCCATATTGATAATTTTCCTACAGAAGGAATGTTTGTCTTCCATTTGAATAAAATCTCATTAGCAGAAGGTACTGCTGATATGCTTTCAATAATTAATTTAGGTATAATTGTTTTTGATTTTCCTTCTAGTTTCTTTTCTTGTAAATTTTGAACCGTTGGTGTCATTTGTTTTGATACAGGCAAAATTGCATTTTGTTTTTTTAATGCTTCAACTTCTTTCTTCAATTGTATAATTTCTTCTTCGGGTTTTGTGTTTACGGTTTTAGTAGTAGATGTCGCCTGCGTTGTTTTTCTAATTTGTGTTTGTTCTGTTTTAGGTTCTGATTTAAAAATTTTCCATATATTCCAACTCAATGGATTCCACCAGGAAGCAAAAGTTATCTGTGGGATAATGAGTATTCCAACAAGTATAATTCCTAATGTTTTATATTTTGTTTTCATAAATTTAAAAATTAATTTTTAAATTTCCTTTGTGCGTGCGGAGGGACTTGAACCCCCAACCAATCGAGTATAAGTCGAACGCTCTACCAATTGAGCTACGCACGCGTTATTAAACAAAAATATTCTATCATAATTTCATATTTTTGACATATTAAAATCCATACAACCATTCACCCCAGTACCACAATAAATTGGCTACGGGGTAAAATTGAATAGTTATATATAAACTATCCCCTTATTCCGTTGGATTTGAGAATAGAAAATAATTAGTATTTTCAAAATCACTTTCTAATTCGCGCGAATTAGAAAGTGGTTTTATGTTTTTACGATTTAGTGATTTGGTGATTTGGTGATTTGGTGATTTGGTGATTTTATGGTTTTAATATTGAAATTTCTTTTTTAGGAGTTATGCCATTTGCAACCAAAAGTTTTTCAAATTCATCCCTTTCAATCGTTTCTTCCGTAATAAGTTTTTGTGCAATTTGTTCCAACAACTTCATGTGTGTTTTTACCGTCTTTTCTGCTCTGTTGTGTGCTTCTTTCATTAATCCAATTACTTCGCTATCAATTTCGGCTGTAATTTTTTCAGAATATTCTTTTTCTGAGACTACTCTGTTTCCACGCAACATAATTCCAATTTCTTCTTCAAATGCAACCGAGCCAAGTTTGTCAGACATTCCATATTTTGTAACCATATCGCGAGCTACTGCAGAAGCGATCTGTAAATCATTTGATGAGCCGGTTGTAATATCATCAAAAATTAATTTTTCAGTAACATATCCTCCAAGAGAAACTGCCAAATCATCAAGAAAATCTTTTTTGGACCTTAATCGTTTTTCTTCAATTGGTAAGTGAAGTGTGTATCCAGCAGCGTGTCCGCGTGAAATTATTGAAATTTTATGAACTGGGTCCGCGTGTTCCAAAATAGAAGCAACCAACGCGTGTCCTGCTTCATGATAGGCTGTAATTTCTTTTTCCTTTTTTATAAGCAAATGGCTTTTTCTTTCCGGACCCAACATAACCTTTTCAATTGAACGAACAAAATCAAATTGAGCAATCTTTTTTCTGTCTTCGCGTGCCGCAAGAATTGCCGCTTCATTAACAAGTGAATAAATATCTGCACCTGAAAATCCCGGCGTTCTTTCCGCAATAATTCTCATATTTACATCTTCGGCTAATTGTTTTTTGCGAATATGAATTCCTAAAATTGCTTCTCTGTCATCTCTGTCTGGCAAATCAATCACAACTCTGCGGTCAAATCTTCCCGGACGCAAAAGTGCTGGATCAAGAACATCTGGCCTATTACTTGCAGCCATAATTATTACTTTTTCGTTTTGTTCAAACCCGTCCATTTCAACAAGAATCTGATTTAATGTTTGTTCTCTTTCGTCATTTCCCCCACCAACTCCAGTTCCACGAACACGCCCAACCGCATCAATTTCATCAACAAATATGATTGAGGGGGCGGCTTGTTTTGCCATTTTAAATAAATCACGGACACGGCTCGCGCCGACTCCAACGAACATCTCAACAAATTCAGAACCAGAGATTGAAAAGAAAGGCACCTGCGCTTCACCCGCAACGGCGCGAGCCAAAAGTGTTTTCCCTGTCCCAGGAGCTCCCATTAGCAAAACCCCTTTAGGAATTTGTGCACCTATATCTAAAAATTTTTTAGGATTTTTTAAAAAATCAACAATTTCACGTAATTCTTCTTTTGCTTCCTTTGCTCCAGCAACATCTTCAAAAGTAATTCTTTGTTTTGTGTCTTTTGGATCAGTTATTCTCGCGCGAGATTGTCCAAAATTAAATGCCTGTGCTCCAGCCCCCTTAACCTGTCTAGATAACATCCAAACAAAAAACAAAATAAATAAAATAGGCAAAAGAAATGGTGCGAGATTTAAAACCCAATACCAAAGTCCTGTTTGGGTTTTAATTTCTATTTTTAGATTATTTAACGTTTTCAAATCAACACCATAGTTTAAAAGTGTTTGTGTGAGGGCTGTCTCATTTTCTTTCATTGTTTCTTTTTTAGTCCCGTCAATAAAAAGCGCTTCAACTTTATTTTCTTGTACAACTATTTCTTTTATTTTGCCTTCATTTATATTTTGAGCTAACTCTGAAATAGAAATATTTTCAGGTTTTTTTTCACCTTCTGTAAATGCTGAATAAATAGTTGCTATTACTAAAAATATTAAAACTACACTCAAAAAATTACTGATGAACTTCACTCCTTTGGGGGATTTCATATTTGGCAATTTACCAAGTTTCTTAGGCATTTTCTTAATTTTTCTTATTTTAAATTGTAATTTCATAGGTTAGGGTATTATACATAAAAATCATAAAAGCATAAAATCATAAAAACACTAGAACAAAAAATAAAGAAACTTAAAAACTAAAAAATTTACCCCGTAGCTCAGTCGAGGCCTGATGGTACTGGGGCAATAAAACGAGAAAGCAAAAAGAAAAATTAAAAAAGAATTAAAAAAGGCGCGTGTAAACGCGCCTGATTAAACTAAACTTACAATTCATCTTTAAACACATCCCATATCATTTTCTTGGCAGTATAATATGACATCGTCGTCTGAAAATTCAAGATAAAAATTTTACAATATTCATCAGACAACAAATTCTCGGGTGACAAAATTCTGATTTCATTCCACGGATCTGCGTTTGGTAAACCAGGAATTGGAAATCCATCTATTTCAAAATTATCTCCAAAATAGAAACTTTTTATACATTCCCCCTCTTTTGTCAGATAAATTGTATGGGGACCAAACCCAAAACTTGATTTAACAATTAGAAACCCTATGCCGTGTTCATTGTCTTTTGGGTCTAAAAAAATAGCTCTTTTTGTTATGGTGTGAATTCTGTTGTTATGACCATCGTCATCTCTCTCCGTAAAGGAATACTCAATCAATTTTGTCTTATTAGGCATCTTGTCCTCCTTTTTAATTTAAATTTTAATTATTAACTTTCCGTCTGAGACAATACACTCTTTTTGTGTATGTGTCAATTATTACATTTTTGTTTATCAATAATTGTTTTATACTATCTGTGAGCTAAAAATGTATGGAAAAAATTTTATACAATAGAAAAGCGAGTTTTAATTACGAAATTCTTGATAAATTTAATGCAGGAATTGAGCTTTTTGGACATGAAGTGAAGTCTCTCAAAAATCACCATGGCTCTCTTGAAGGAGCTTACGTTTCAATTGATTCTGGACAAATATTTCTTGTTGGAGCACATATACCTGCTTATCAACCAAACAATACACCAGAAAATTATGACCCTTATAGAAGAAGAAAGTTATTACTGCACAAAGAAGAGATAAAAAAACTTTTTGAATCAAGCGAACAAAAGGGGTTGACAATAGTACCTATATCAATATATAATACTGGAAACAAATTGAAGGTTGAAATTGCTGTCTCTCGCGGAAAGAAGAAGTATGACAAAAGAGAGACGATAAAGAAGAGAGATAACGATAGAGATATCAGAAGAACTTTGACAATTAAATAGCCGGTCAATCGCTTAAAGCATATTTATTTTTTATATTCCTTATTGTTAGCGAAATTTTAAATATGTTTTGAGGGGATGATCGGCCTTGATAAGAAATCTATTTTGATATGTGCAAGGTAAGAGTTTTCGGAACTCTTTAACAAACTGAAAAAATAAGTGCAGAGAAATCTGTAGCGTCACCTTATTTTAATAAGTTGGCGTTCGTCTACGCTTAAAGTCTAGACGGCATTGGTCTATCAGAAGTTCGATATGGTAAAACTAATGTTATAAAATTCGAACTAGGAATTGTGAATTTTCCAACATAATTCCGAGAGCCGAGAGGCAAAAGGAAATCGGTTTTTGAATGTTTTGTTTATTTTTTAGTTCAAATACTTAAACCACAAAATAAACTAAATCTTGTAGACGTATATCAGAACTTTTTTTACACGGCGGTTCGATTCCGCCCATCTCCACCAAAATTAGAATGAGCCACTACAAAAGTAGTGGCTCATTTTGTGTTTGTATTGACTTACAAAACAAAAAGGAATATATTCCAATTAGAATAATTAACTTTCTTTAATAATTTGGAGCTAAAATGCACAAAAAATATGTTCTTTTTGTTATTTCCGACCGACCACTAAATCTTGGAAAAGAATTGATCGAGAAATTGTCTGACGATGTTTCAACACAACATTTCATATATGAAGATTTAGATTTAAACGGAGGACTTAGTGGAACGGACGAAATGTATGTTGAAAAAAACTTACCGCTACATTCTCGCGAGAATGATGCAATTACTTATACGGGTAGAGGCGAAATTGTATCAATGGTAATAATAAGTTTTTTAAAAGACATGGTTCGTTCTGTTTTTGGATATCTACCGCATTACAGAAAGGGTCCAGAGCAAAAACAAAAAACCGTTGAAGCAATGTTAAAAACTGATTCCGGCGGTTAAGATTTAATAGGTGTAATTGTAAAAAATTACACCTTTTTTATTTACCCTATTAAATCCTGTCTCGCCCGTACGGGCAAAGCGGGAATTCGTCGAAGGCGAATTATTTAATTGGGTTGAAAAAAAAATAATATAGTGATACTATTGTTCTAAAGTTCTTTTGAACAGGGTGTGGCTATAGCTTGGCACATTCAAGAGATTAAAAAGGTGGGCTAGTTTTATCATTCACTTTTTTAATTCTGTCGTTCATTCGTTTGCGGGTTTGAGAGAGCAATTCTCCCGCAAACGATTTTTATTTTCCAAAAAATAAAGAGCCCCGCTGTTTTCTTGGAAAAGCGGGGTAAATGTAACGACTATATTTTTTGAGAATCCAGCTCCATTTTCATGTTTTTGTTTTTGAATTGTTAAAATAAAAAATTTCTTCGAATTTTTTAATCTTAAAATTCTTTACAAAAAATATAAAAATGGGGTTGGATAAAAATAACCAATATCTGGAGGTGTTTATGCGAAAGCATGTTCCAATAATTCAGTGGTCTTTCCCTGCGGTTCTGCACTGTAATTGTGGATGTGGAAGCGGATAGTTTGGGGATGACGATTTTTAAAATCGTCATCCCCTGTTTTTTGCAAAAAAGAAAAACCCTTGACATAAATTCAAAAAAATATAGAATGCGGAGAGAAAGTTTAAAATTAATGATTTTTTAAATTTATTAAGGAGTTCTTTTTATGTTAAAAAAAATAAAAAATTTTTTTAGAAGTCGGACAGTTTATAAAGAAACGGGGATGCAAGTAATTTCTTTCTTTGTTGAAAAAACTTATCCTGTTTTTTCAGGAACATTCAGTAAGAAAACAAATAAGGAGACATCGTTTGTTGTTGGCAAAACAAAATACGGGTCGGTTAAAATACCCATTAGCGAAAAAGTCTACGCAATTCTTCAAAAAAAATCGCTCGCAAATCGAAACAAAATTCCTTTTGATATTAGTGTCCGATTGAAAATTCAAGAAATAAAAAAGAAAAATCACAAGGAAGCAAAGATTTTGGCAGGAATGGTTATTCTTCATGAAAAAAAGCTGTGAATGTAAAAATTTTTTATTATTCAATCCCGCCTTCTTTTTGTTATAAGAGGTGGGATTTTTGTTTGCTTTAAATAAAGGAATATGTTATAAATATGCGGTATTTGCTACACTAAATACACTTTAAAAAATTGACGAAAAAATTGGAAAATAGAATAAATGGTCAAATAAGAGCCGAGGAATTAAGAATTATAGGGCCAGACGGAGGAAATCTGGGCATAATGAAATTAAAAGATGCTCTTGATAAGGCTAAAGATTTAAATTTGGATCTTATTGAAATTTCGCCAACCGCTATTCCACCAATTGCCAAAATTACAGATTACGGCAAGTTTCACTATGAATTAAAGAAGAAATTGAAAGATTCAAAAGCGAAAACTCATAAAGTTGAAACAAAATCAATTCAAATAAAAGTTGGGACTAGCGAACACGATTTAGAATTAAAAGCAAAAAAGGTTTCAGAGTGGCTAAAAGAAAAAAACAGGGTAAAAATAGATCTTTTCCTTTTCGGTAGATTAAAATATATGGAAAAAGGTTTTCTCGAGAGCAGAATGGACAGAATACTTAAATTAATAACTCGAGATTTTAAAGTATCAGATGAAATTAAAAAAAGTCCAAAAGGTTTGTCTATAACTTTGGAGCATAAATAAAATGAATCCCGTTAGAAGCCGCGGTCACGGTTTAAAAACAGGTTTCAAGTATAAACCCAAAAGTTCGTATTTAAAATTACAAATTTAATCTAAGTAGAGTGCGGTTGACCGCGACCTGCTTCTAACGGGGTGAAAACAAATAAATCATTTACAAAAAGAATGAGAGTTACAAGAAAGGGAAAAATTATTGTAAAAAAACCCGGTCTTAATCATTTCAATGCTAAGGCAAGTTCAAATAAAAAAATGGACAAAAAAAGAAGTGTAAATTTTATTATGACAAATAAAAATAGATCAAGATTTTTACCAAATACTTAGAAACATTTAATCATAGAAACACTAAATCATAAAATCATTTATTATTAATTAATATAAAAGTTTTTATTTTCAAATTTTGATATAGATTTGAGATATTATATTTTAGATTTAAGATAACATTATGACCCGAGTAAAAAGAGGAACAATTTCATTAAAGAGAAGAAAAAATGTCTTAAAGATGACTAAAGGTTATCGTTTCGGTAGAAGTACTAAAGAAAGACAGGCGCGTGAAGCGATTGCGCACGCTGGGGTTCATGCTTTTAATGATAGAAAAAATAAAAAAGCCAATTTCAGAAGAGATTGGACAAATACGATAAACTACGCAGTAAGAGAGTTTGGCATTTCATACAGCAAATTTATAGACGCACTAAAAAAGAAAGATGTTGAATTAGATAGAAAGGTTTTAGCTCAAATAGCAACGGAAAATCCTGAATCATTCCAAAAATTAGTTGGACAGATAAAAAAATAATAAAAAGCCCCATCAAGGGGCTTTTTTGTTTTCTAGACATTAATCTCTTTCAGAAAAAGAACAAAAAACAATATTGTTATTATATAAAATAGAATGGCAAAAATAAGATTTCTATTCCTTTTCTTTTTAAACTCTTTGTCTTTTTTCATCCCTAATATACTGGATGAAAAAATTACAAAAAGAGCAAATGTAATTACTAAACCAACAAACCACAACATAATTATTCTCCCATAAATTTTGAACTATTTAAATAAATAATACACTAATAAACAAAGTCAAGAATTTTTTTGTGTGTTTACTGATTTAATTAGAAATTAGAAATTGGAAATTAAACATTCTTTGAAATTTAACGAAGTTAAATTTCAAAGCTCTGCCCTTCTAATGGATAAACTGCATTTATATCAAGGTTGTCTCTAATTTTTTGAACAAGAAATAAACCCGCATTCATTTCTCCCATTACAACAAAAACTTTTTTTAGTTTATCGCTATTTGATTTTTCAACAAATTCAACAAGATGATCGGAATCTTTGTGGCTTGAATAGCTTAATATTTGTTTAACATCTGCTTTTACATCTATTTCTTTACCGAGAATTTTTATTCTTCTTTCCCCATCCAATATCTGCCTTCCAACCGTTCCGGCCACTTGGAATCCTGTAAATAATATTGTTGTATTTGGATTTGATAAGTATTCAATCTCATGAGATAAAATTCTTCCTCCCATAGACATACCGGCTCCAGCAATTATTATTTTTGGATTTGGAGTATTTTTTATATTTTCAGATTCACCCATCTTTTTTGTGAATTTCAATTTGGGAAAATTAAATATATTATCACCAGAATCAATTTTATTTTGTGTTTCTTGATTAAAGTAATTTGAATATTTTTTATAAACATCTGTCGCTTTTATTGCAAACGGCGAGTCTAGAAAAACAGGGATGGATTCTATTTCTTTGTTTTCTATCAAATCATTTAATTCAGATAAAATTATTTGTGATTTTTCAACTGAAAAAGCGGGTATTAGAAGTGTTCCCTTTTTTTCTATAACCTTTTTTACAACTTTTTTAAATTCATTTGTTCTTGTTTCTTTTTCTTCGTGGTTTTTATTCCCGTACACACTTTCCATTACAATATAATCAGCATCATTTGGAAATTCCGTGTCCTTAAGTAGTGGAGATGGGGAATTACCCAAATCTCCAGTAAAAGCAATTTTTTCATTTTCATACCAAACTTCTACTATTGAAGACCCTAGAATATGCCCCGAGTCTCTCAAAAATATTGAAAAACCCTCTTCAAAATCTTTCTTGTTTGCATAATCTATCGTTTCCCACATTGATAAAGCCTTATGAACGTCCTCAATGGAGTAAAGTCTGTATTTATCATCTGATTCATAGGACATTATTTTAATGGCATCTTCAAAACTTAACTCCGAAAGTTCTTTTGTAGCTGGTGTTGAATAAATTTTGCCCTTAAAACCATCTTTAACTAATTTTGGAATTCTTCCTATATGATCTAAATGTGCGTGTGTTATAAAAAGAAAATCTATTGTTTTTGGGTCAAAAGGAAACGGGAGTCTGTTTAATTTTTCTTTTTCTTCTCCTCCCTGTATGAGACCGCAATCAATTAAAATTTTAAAATTCTTTTGGTTTTTATTATTTATTGTTTCCAATAAAAAATTGGCTCCAGTTACTGATTCGGTTCCGCCATAAAAAGTTATTTTTAGATTTTTATCCCCTACTTTTTCTGTTTTTGATTTTTTCATTTATTTAGTTTCCCTCTTTTGAATTAACAATTTTAATTTTATCAGAAAAAATAGAGATTATCGTTGCTCCTACCAATGCAATAAAAATGTCAGTAATTGTGTCAAAAAAATAATTTTTACCAAAAAGATTTTGATCTAACAGAAACTCCATTACCTCCCACATTATTGCAATAAAAACTGTTGAAAAAAGAATGAAAGAAGCTGTTTTTATTTTTTCTTTTAAACCCGGGGCTTTTGAAAAATACAATAATATTAATGCGACAGTAACCCCGCCAGTAAAATGCATGAGTAAATCAAACCATGAAAATCTCCAATACCAAAAATATCTACCTGCATAGATATTTAATACGGAAATCGCGAAAGATAATAAAAATAATATACTAAAAAAGATTTTGTTTTTCACATTAATAATTATAACAAAAAAATCCGCTTATGCAGATTTTTTTGTTGGGATTGTTTGTGAAAAGAGCCCGCCGAAATGACAAGTGGGTGTCCGCAAAAACAGAAATTAATTCTGTTAAGATATAAGACTCCCTTAAGCTCTATTGTGGACTAGTTTCAACAAACAACCCTCTATAATTATAACCCAAAATTCAGATGTCAAAACTCAAAACCACAAAGCAAAACGAAAAAAAATAGTAGTCAAAGCCGTTTCAAATTATTACCATTAAATAAGGTGACTTTTGTTTTTATGATTTTATGATTTGGTGATTTTATGAATTTTAATTATCCACTCCGAATCTTTTATAATCAAAAATTGGTGGATTTTTACCAAACCAGTGTTCTATTTCATGTTTTGCCTCTTCCGGCGTTTCAGACGCATGTATTAAATTCATTGTCGCTCTTTTTTCTTTATTAGCAAGAATTGGTGAGTCAATTGAAAAGTCTCCTCTTATCGTCCCCATGTCTGCTAAATATGGCTGTGTCACTCCAGCAATTTTTCTGACTGTATCAACCGCATGAATTCCTTGAATAACCATTCTAACAAGCGGAGCCAATGTCATGTAATCTAAAAGCCAGGTTCTAACTAGTTGGCCTATTTCAAAATCATCTTCAGTTCCTGTTTCTTCTTTGGTTGAGTATCCATATTTTTCGTAGGTTGTCTTTGTTTTTGTCCCTAAACGAGTTATCCATTCTTTACTTTTAGGATAATGATTGTCAATTTCTTCTTTTGTTGGTTGAAACATTTCAAGAGCAACTATTTTTAAATCTCTTTGTTCTAATCTTTTTATAATTTCACCAATCAAACCTTTTTTAACTCCATCTGGTTTAACCATAACGAATGTTCTTTCTTCTTTTGGATTTATCATAATATATTTTTATAAATAATAATTACTCTAATATACTAAGTTTTCATTCTTCGTCAAAATTTCTGGTCCGTTTTTTGTTACAATTATTGTATGTTCAAAGTGTGCACTTCTTTTCCCATCTTTTGTTTTATAAGTAAAACCGTCTCGCCCCGAAACCATATCTCCGCTTCCTTCTCCAATCATTGGTTCTATTGCCAAAACCATTCCTTCAATTAATTTTTTTCCTCTTCCTTTCATCCCAAAATTTGGGATGAGAGGGTCTTCATGAAGCTCACGCCCAACTCCATGTCCAACAAGTTCTTGAAAAACTGAAAATTTATTTTTCTTTGCAGTTTTTTCAACTGCAAAACCTATATCTCCGATATAACCCCCAACTTTTGCTTCTTTTATACAGCTTAACAGAGCCGTTTTTGTCGTTTCAATTAATTTTTTGCCAAGTTTATCAATGTTGCCAACTCCAATTGTATAAGCCATATCTGTAATTAAATTTTTATATTTCATCCCCAAATCTATTGAAACAATGTCTCCGTCTTTAATTATTTTTTCTTTCGTCGGAACACAATGAACAATATCTTCGTTTATAGAAACACAAACACTTGTAGGATATGGTTTAGAATTTTTTTCTGGTTTGTAATTTAAAAATGCGGGTTCTCCTTCTTGTTTTTTTATTAAATCATAAGCGAGACTATCCAATTCAATGGTAAAAACTCCGACTTTTGTTTTTTTAACTAATTCAGACATAACAAAAGCGAGGCGCTTTCCGCCTTTTCTTAAAATTTCCAATTCTTTTTCACTTCTTATAATCATAAAAACAAAAACTATTTAAAAACTTTAGCGAGAATTTCGTTGTGAACACCTTCAATACTTTGTTCTCCGTTTATTTCATGAAATTTATAGTTTGGATCATTTTTTAAATATTCAATAGTTGGAGTAACTTCTTTTTCATACCAACCTAATCGCTTTTCAATATCTCCTTTCATTTTATCATCAGCCCTTCCTCTTTCTACGAGTCTTTCTTTTGACCACAAACGAGAAACATTTATAAAAATAACATGGGTACCTTCTCTTTTATAAAATCTTATAGCTGTATCAAATGCTTTTGCCTCCCTTAATTTTCTTGGGGTTCCGTCTACAACCAAATGTTCACCGCCTTTTATGTTTTCAATCAAAATATCGGACCAAACCCAAACTGCAAGAAATTCCGGTTGGAGAATTCCTTTTTCATAAAGTTCTCTAGAAAGTTCACTTGAATAACTTTCGCCATTCATAAAATTTCTAATTTTTTCTCCACTCTCTAAATAAAAAACTTTTCTTTGTGGGTCATTTTCTTTTAGATATGAAATCAAAAGCTCCGCCTGTGTTCCCTTACCACATCCAGACGGGCCTATAAATATAAATGTTTCCGGTTTTATTATATTTGTCATATATTTACCCTGTTAAATTCCGCCATGGGCGGACCTGCTTTGCAGGATTTAATAGGGTTAATAATACGCTATTTATAGCCAAAATACAAAATCCAGGGGATTAGCCACGGGATTTTGTTAAATTTAATTTACGTTTTATTATTTTATATCCACAGAAACACCATTTTTTATTTGTTTCATCACAAAATAATTTTCAAGTGTTGTAATCCCTCCTATAGTATCAAATGTAACTGTTCCATAACTAACCGTGTCAAATTTTGTTTTTCTCATATATAAATCCAGATCACTTGGATTATCTTTAACTGCTTTTGCAATTATATAAACAGAGTCATACGCGGTACTTGCTCCAAAAACTGGATCTACATTATAAACAGACTTATATTTATTAAAGAACTTAATGTTTGGTATTTTTGGACCATAAAAATAAAATCCCTCAAACCAATCTTTGTTGTAATCAGTTCTTGTATAATTTTGTTGAACAAATTCATCACCATAAACAACAATTTTTGACCCAAGTAAAATCTTCCCTTTTTTCAAAAAACCAACATTCTCTTTTTCATCATAAAGAGCAACAAAAACGACATCTGGTTTTTTATCTGCAACTTTTACCAATATTGATTGAATGTCTGTCCCTGGATTTAACATATCTTTACCAACAATTTCTATTCCATATTTTTTTGCCGCTTCTTCCATGTAAGAAACTGCAGTTGTGTAGTAAGAATCATTCTGAGCAATAATATAAAGTTTTTTTGCACCAGAATTTGCCATATGCTTAATTGCTAATTCTGATTTGGGTTGGGTACGATACCATGTTGAAAATACATTCGGATGTATTTTTACACCATTAACAGCCTCGATACCAGCGTCAGGAGAAATCATAAGCGTATTTGGTTTTAAAACCGATTCTGCTCCCTGGTATACATCCAACCAACCCACAAGAATAGATTTTACTTTATCAATGTTTTGTAATTTTGATACTGCTGAAACACTATCTTTAGAAGTGCTTCTCGTATCTTCCATAATCAATTCGATTTTTCTATTATTTATTCCACCCTCATCATTAATTTCTTGAACTGCAAGCTTTATTCCGTTCAATGCTACTTCTCCCCAAATTGATGCATCACCAGTTAAAGGAAATGCTGCCCCAATCTTAATCGGACTCGTTTCTTCTTCTGTCGGAGCTGTTATTAAAAAATACCCACCAACTAAAACTATTAAAACTACCACAACCCACAAAATTACTTTATTTTGAGCCATATTTTTTGATTAATAAGTTAATAATAAATATTACTTGATTTTATAATACAAAAAATCACACGAAAATACAAGCTAAGCCAAACAAACTACGAAAACAGAGCACTACGGAGGCGTTGCCTCCGTAGTGCTCTGTGTTATACTTTACAAATGGCTTTAAGAAAACAATCTTTTGCTATAGATGAATACTATCATTTATATAATCGCGGGACAGAAAAAAGGATAATTTTCTCAGACAAAGAAGATTATGAACATTTTTTATTTCTAATGTACATCTGTAATACCACAAAAAGTATAGAGTTAAGAAATATCGGTAAAAATTTTGATCGTGGAGAAACTATAATTGACATAGGAACATACTGTCTAATGCCTAATCACTTTCACATTCTCGTTCGTGAAAAAGAAGAGAGTGGAATTTCTAGATATATGCACAAATTAATGACTAGTTATTCAATGTATTTTAATAAAAAATACGAACGAACAGGTAAATTATATGAAGGAACGTTTAAATCAAATTATGTAAGTAGTGATGAATATTTAAAATATTTATATTCATACATACATTTAAATCCCGCAAAATTAATAGACAAAAACTGGAAAGAAAATAAAACCAAAAATACTATTCGTTTATTAAATTACATTTTTTCTTATCCTTATTCGAGTTTAAAAGAATATTTGAATTTAAAATTTAGAATTACAAAACCTTCAAAATTTCCTGTTTATTTTAAAAAACCAAACGAACATAAGAAAGAACTTTTTGAATGGTTAAATTTTGGTGAAGAATTAAATTATTAGTAGAAACAACCATACGGAGGCGTTGCCTCCGTATGGTTGTTTTTTTTAATTTTTACCTAAAAATACTTTTTCTAAAATGTCACTCTTGGCTATTTCTTCAGAACTTCCATGAGCAACAACCTTACCTTTATCTAAAACATACGCTCTGCTTGTTATTTCTAAAAGTGATTTGATGTTATGTTCAACAACAAAAATTGCAGTTTTATGTCTCTCGTTAATTTCTTTTATTTTTGCAAAAACTTCTTTAACTAATTTTGGTGACAAACCAAGCGTTGGTTCATCAAGAAGTAAAACTTTCGGGTCAGTTATTATTCCACGAGCAAGAGCGAGCATTTGTTGTTGCCCACCAGAAAGAGTCTCTGATTTTTCTTTCATTTTCTTTTTAAGTTCCGGAAAAATTTCTAAAATTTCTTCAATTCTTCTTTTTAATTCAGTTTTATCTTTTACAATAACTCCACCCATTTCCAAATTTTCTTTAACCGTCAAACTATGAAACAGTTGCCTTCCTTGAGGAACAAAGGAAATTCCCATTCTTGCAATTTTGTAAGAAACTGGTTTTATTTTTTTCTCATGCCAAAAAATATCGCCAGACAAAATTGGCGCGAGACCAAAAACCGCTTTTAAAATTGTTGATTTTCCAGCACCGTTTGGACCCATGAGAGCAACTATTTCCCCTTCGTCTATTTGAACTGAGGCACCATCAAGAGCATGAACTCCACCGTAGTGAACTTTTATGTCTTCTAGTTTTAACAATATTTCTTTTGTCATGTTTAATTTAAATTTTTAATTTTTTAGATTTGAGATTTTAGATTGGTGAATTTATTCACCAAGATACGCTTCTATAACATTTTTTTGAGACAAAACTTTTTCTGGATTTCCTTCTGCTAATAATTTCCCCTCGTCCATAACAATCAGACGATCTGACAGTTCACGAATTAAATCCATATTGTGTTCAATTAAAATTATTGTTTTTCCGTGTTCTTTTAGTTCCTTAATTATAGAAACAATGGTTTTTCTCATTTCTGGGAAAAGCCCGGCGAATGGTTCGTCAAATAAAAATATATTCACATCCATTGAAATGGCTCTCGCTATTTCTAATAACTTTCTTTGACCGTATGACAAATTCACCGCCAATTCGTTCTTTTTCTCCCATAAATTAACCCTTCTTAAAACTTCCTCCGCTTGTTTTAGATGATAATCTTTGTGTTTTTCAAAAAGAGCACTCCATAAATTTCTTTTTGTAATAACAACAAGTATATTGTCTAAGATTGTCATTTGTTCAAAAAGTTTAATATTTTGAAATGTTCTAGTAATACCAAATGACGAGACTTCGTGTGTTTTTATTTTTGATAATGAAATTCCTTTTATTATTATGTGTCCGCTATCAATTGATTTTACTCCGCTTATTAGATTTATGAGAGTGGTTTTTCCTGAACCGTTTGGTCCAACAATGCTTGTTATCTTTCCTTCTTCAATAGAAATAGATAAATGATCAACGGCGTGTATACCATCAAAGTACTTTGTTAATTTATCTATTTTTAATATTTCACTCATAGTTTTTTGCTTGCCCCGTAGCAAGTTTTAACTTTGCTACTGGGGTTTCTAAAATTGTATTCATATTTTATTAGCGCGATGTAAGATCATAGGTTAATGTCTCCAATAAAATAACTGCGAATAGAAAAATTGCTGGGGTTGAAGAAAACAGCCACCAAACAATTGTTGTACCAATCACTCCAAAAAGATGAATATACTTATAGTTTTTATTTGTATTAAATTTCATTAAGATTGGCAAAGTTTTTTGATTTTCCTGTTTATCTTTTTTTACATCACGCACATCTCCTAAGAAATTCCTTACGAACATAAGAACCAAGACGAATAAAGGAAATACAGAACCGAAACCCGTTATCCCTGCAATCAAAAACATGCATTGTAAACCTCTTATTAAAGGAGCAAACAACCCGATATTTTTTTTATTTTTATTTGTATATAAATATCCAAATAATATAAAACCAAACATCCACGCGTTCCTATAAAACACTACCCCGAGAATAGTTAAGACCATCCAAACCCACGCGGGCATTTGTTCTCTGTATGAATGTTTATGTTGATTTTCAAGAAAAGCAATAAAACCTAAGTGTAATAAAATTGCTCCAATGAATATCAGCATCGGGGTTTTAATTGCAACTAATAAGACAGCGAGATCAAGAAGAGAGTATGTGCGAAACTGTCCTATAAAATTAACTATTTTTTTATTTCTTTTTGAATCCATATTTTTTGATTACAATTTGTATTCCCCAAGCAATCCTTTTGGTCTATAAAGCATTAATAATATTAAAATCACTCCATAAATTACCTGCCTCATTTGAGCTGCTATATCTGACGGCATTCCAACAAAACGCAAGGCCTCTGGCAAAATTATTAAAAATATTGCACCAATCAAAGCTCCCTTATTATTTGCAAGGCCCCCTAAAATTATTATTGAAAGAATAAATATTGATTCCATTAAAACAAAACTTGATGGGTCAATAAAAGTTATGTAAGAAGCAAATAATCCTCCTGCAACAGCGGCCATCCCAGCACCAATAACAAATATCGCTAATTTATAATAAAGAGTCCTATATCCAAAAACTTGTATTGTATTTTCATCCTCACGAATTGCCTTAAGAACTCTACCAAAAGACGAATTAACAATAAAGTGCGAAATAAAATAAATTAATAGGAGTGCAACTAAAACAAGAATAAGAAAATGTAAATTTGAAGAAAATATAAAATTAAAAATCTCCGGTCTTTTAATTCCAGGAATACCAAGAGGTCCGCGAGTTAATTTTTGCCAATTTAAAAATATGCTAAAAACAATTATGTTAAAACCAAAAGAGGCTAACGCATAATAATCATCTTTAAATTTGCTCATTACCAGTCCTATTAAAAGAGCGAACAAACAAGAAAAGATTATTCCTAAAAGAACCGCCAAAAAGAAATTGACTCCTATAGATGTCATTAAAATTCCAACCGCGTATGCTCCTATTCCAAAAAATGCGGCGTGGGTAACAGAAAGAAGTCCTGTATAACCAACTATAAGGTTCAAACTTATCGCAAGAATTCCATAAATTCCTACTAATATTAAAATGTGTATTATGTATTCCACGTCATTATTTCTTTAATATTCCTTGTGGACGAAAAATTAAAAATATTATTAATATCGCAAATACGATTGCTTCTTTCCACTCACCAGAGATTTGCCATATACCAAAGTTCTCAATAAACCCAAGAAAAAAACCTCCGATGATCGCACCATAAATATTCCCTATTCCACCTATTATTGTTGCTACAACCCCCTTTAAAAGCAGAGACATACCCATAGTTGGTTCTATACCCGTATCTAATCCGACCAAAATTCCAGCGACACCTGCTATTGAAGAAGCAATCAAAAATACATACCCAATTATTTTTCTTGTATCTATTCCAACTATTTTAGAAACGTCTTCATTGTCTCCAATCGCCTTTATCATTTTACCAAGCATTGTTTTTTTCAAAACCAAAGCAACAACCAGAACTAAAACAACGGATGTAATAAAAATTACTATTTGGGTTTGTGTGATAAATCCCCCAAAAATTTCATAAATTTTTTGAACACTGGAACTCAAGGTTAGTGTCTGAAATTGACTTGTAAATAAAATTGCTATGATTGCCTGTAGAACAATAAAAACACCGAGAGAAGCTATAAGAAGAACCATGTTTGATGCCTTTCTTGCTCTGAGAGGATAATAAACAATTTTATAAATTAAATAACCAATTAATCCTGACGTTACGATTCCAAAAAGTATGCTTAAATAAAAATCAAATCCTAGTTTTTTGAAAAGAAGAAATACAACATAACTTCCAATGGTCATCAAAACACCATACCCTATATCAAAAAATTTAACGGTGCTATATATAAGATTAAAACCAAGAGCGATTATCGTATAAATCGCTCCCGCTATAACACTATTTATTATTATTTGGGGAATTATATCCATAAACAAAAATCAAGATTTTTGAAATCACTACCTGCCCGCAATGTTATGCATAGCGTTGCAGACGGGAATCACAAAATCACCAAATCATGACTGAATTATACAATTTTTAGTCAATTTTTCAAATAAAAAAGTCAGGATTTTATACCTGACTTTTTGAAAGATTCTGTCTTTTTAATTCGTGTTTGTGAATTAAAAAGATAATCAAACTAACCATTACTATGGCTCTACCAGAATAAAGATATGGTAAGAATCCATTACCTAATGAAGCAGGCCATAAACTACAAAGACAAACTATTAGTGACAGAAACCATGTTTTTTCGGATTCTGTCTTTTCTTTCTCTGTTACAATCTTTTCTATCATTGGAGCATATCCATAAATTAAAAGAATTTGAGTTACAATATTAGTAATTGTTGCATTGTTTGTAATTATCCAAAATAAAATAATTATAACGACACCAACTAAATATTTTCTCTCAAATTTTTTAATTTTTTGATCAGCTGTTCCTTTTGAAAAAAAGAAAACAACTATAACAAATAAGCCACATAGGACAGAGTCCGAGAGATTTGTTATGCCCGTGAGCATATTTCCTTCTGGAGAGGCCAGAAAGGAAATTAAGCTTATTACAACCCCCGCCCATATTATTAGACTAAATGAAAGTGGAGGTTGTGATCTTCCTTTATAAGTCGTGTATGAATAGTAAGAGAAAAAAATAATACTCATACAAACCATAGTGATCGCAGCAAAAATTTTTTCCAAAGTACACCTCTATTTATTTTCTTAATTTATTATATCACTCAATCAAAAATTAGTCAATCAAAAACCGGTCAACAAAAAACCACCTGGATGGTGGTTTTTTAATCAAAGCTATTTTAAGAAAACATTTTCTATTATTTCATTAAAACAATTTCTCCATTTTTTACTGTCTTAAAGAAATAATTTGCTTCCTTAGTATCTCCATTTTGATCGAATTCAATCTTTGAACTGCCAACTCCACCTGTATACACAATATTATACAAGGCGTTTTTGATTTTTTCTCCTTCTGTTCCAACTGCAGACATGGCCTTAGCAAATATTTTAGTAGCATCGTACGCATAATTACTACAATAAATTATCTCATTACTACCAACCTTCTCTGCCATTTTCTTTTTGAATGAATCACTTGTGTTTGTCCCGGCAGCCGTAAATACAACGCCCTCTCCGTAAGAACCAATATCCTGCCATAATTTTGCACCATCCCACGAATCAGCTCCCATTATAGGAATATTTATCTTTAGTTCTTTTATTTGTTTTATACCAACAGTGGTCCCATCAGGAAATGCTGGAAAATATAAGAAATCAGCTTTTGCAGATTTAACTTTTGTTAATTGTGTCCTCAAATCTTTACTCTCTGGAGAATATGCCTCCGAAACGACAACATTACCGCCTAATTTCTCAAATGCTTCAGTAAAACTTTTGTTTAAACCAGCCCCCCAATCGTTATTAATATAAACAACAGCTGCTTTCCTTGCCCCAACTGTATTATATGCATATTCCGCAGCAACCTTGCCTTGAAATAAATCTGATGGAACATCTCTGAAAATATAATCTCCAGCATTTGTTATATCAGGAGCCGTTGAACAGTATGATATGAGAGCCACTTTTTCTTTTTCTACAATTGGTGCAACCGAAAGGGTTGCTGGTGAACAAAGACCTCCAACAATTGCTTGTACTTTATCTACATTTATTAACTTGTTAACAGCATTCGTTGCTCCTGGCCCATTACAAACATCATCTTCATATACAGCCTTTAGTGTTCTACCATTAATTCCTCCTTCTGCATTAATTTCTTCTACTGCTATTTCAACGGCGGCTCGTGCGTTCTCACCATAATTCGCCAACTCACCAGTCAATGGCCCAATAAACCCAATCTTAATCGGACCTGTTTCCTGTGCTGGAGCCGTGATTAAAAAGTACCCCCCAACAAGAATTATTAGTATCACTATAACCCACAAAATTGTTTTACTCATATTATTTATAATTATTAAAATTACTAATAAATTGCTAATAAAAACACCTAAAAAGAACAATGGTTTTATACTTATTTATATAATACAAAAAGAGGATAGAAATGCAAGTGTACAAAAAATTTCTAATTTTCAATTACTAATGAAATGTTAAAAACAAATAAAAAAACTACGGATGCATTGCCTCCGTAGTTTTTTTACTTAAATTGAGTATTACATTAAATATTAGAAATTAAATATTTTTCATTAACAAATTTTTGCTAGCAAAAATTTGTTTAATATTCCCTCATCGCAATCTGTGCGTCTACTTTTTTAATTAAATCAATAACAACTGAAACCACAATCAAGAGCGCAGTACCCCCTATTGTGAGTGTGGTAATTCCTGTAATTGATTGCATTATTATAGGAAGAACTGCAACCGCACCTAAGAACAGCGCTCCAACAAAAGTAATTCTCGTAATAATTTTTGCAATATATTCTGAGGTTGTTTTTCCTGGTCTTATTCCTGGAATAAATGCTCCACTTTTTTGTAAATTTGTTGCCATTGCATCCGGGTCAAAAGTAATCGCCGTATAAAAATAAGTGAAAAGAAAAACTAAAATGAAATATAAAATTCCATAAAATAATTGGTTCGTGAGTATCTTCATTACAAAATTTGAAACAGCAACAATTGTTGCGTTTTGAACGCTTGTTAAGAAACTAAATATCATTTGGGGAAATAAAAGTATTGAAAGTGCAAAAATTATTGGCATAACTCCTGCCTGGTTTATTCTTAACGGAATGTATGTTGATATTCCTCCATAAATTTTTGATCCTCTTATTCTTTTCGCATAAGTAACCGGGATCGGTCTTTCCGCCTCCGTTACAATAACGACTCCCAAAATTACAAGGGCTCCAACAATTATAAAACCAAGATATATTGGAATTTGTGACACTTCAAAAGTATAAAATAATTGACTTATGTGTGACGGGAGGCCGGCAACTATGCCCGCAAAGATTAGAAGTGATACCCCATTTCCTATTCCAAATTCAGTCATTAATTCCCCAACCCACATTAAGAATACCGAACCGGCAGCTATTATTAATATGTTTGAAACAATATCAAATGTCCCCAATTGGCCTATAACATTTTGTTTTTGCAGGAGTGTTAAAAATGCATAACCTTGCATCAAAGCCAATGGAAATGTTAGTAAGCGAGAATATTGTGTAAATTTTTTCTTTCCTGCCTCTCCCTCTTCATGATACATTGCCTTCAATTTAGGAAACATTATTGTCAAAAGTTGCATTATAATTGAACCTGTAATGTAAGGCCCAACCCCCAACATAACTAGTGAAAGATTTGAAAGTCCTCCTCCAGAGAAAATATTTAGAAGACCTAAAAACTGATTTTGTGAGAAAAATCTTTCTAGATTGGCTAAATCAATTCCCGGAATAGGAATGGACGCAAATACTCTAAAAATTATAAATGCACCGAGAACAAATAAAATTTTTTTTCTTAAAATTTTATCGTGAAAAACTAATTTTGTTTTTTCTATAAATTTTTCCATTATAATAAATTTAAAATTTAAAAATCAAAATGTAAAATGACAGTTTAAAATGCAAAATTAAATTATTTTGAGCTCTTAACCTTTTTAACTTTAACATTGTCATTTTTTACTTTGAGATTTGCATTTTGCACTAATTTTATATCACCTCCTGCTTTTTTTATTTTTTCAAGCGCTTTTTCTGAAACTAAACACCCGTCAATTATTATTTTTTTTGTTATATTTCCATCAGACAAAATTTTAACTTTTGAAATCTTACTATTTCTAAGTTTTATAATTTTTTTATCGGACAATGTCTTAAAAGACACTGTTTCACCATCTGAAAACTTTTTATCAATCAAATTTAGATTTATAACTATTGGTTTTTCTTTTCTACCTTTAAAATTATATCCTCTTCTTTTGGGAATCTTTTTTATAACATCACGAATAGCTGGCCTCGGAGTTCCTCTTGCGTTTTGTCCTTTGTGTCCTTTTCCAGAGGTCTTTCCTCTTTTTCCTCCTCTTCCAACTCTGATTTTTTTTCTAATTGTATTTCTTTTTAAATTATGTAACTGCATATTATTTTATTGATTCAAGTGCCTTTATTGTCGCTCTAGCAATATTTAGTTTATTTTTAGATCTTGAGAGAATTTTTGTCGTTACATCTCTTATGCCTGCCATTTCTATAACATCACGTACAGCACTACCCGCAGACACTCCCTTGCCCCTATTCGGCCTCATTTCCACTATAGATGAAGAGAACTTGGCATTTATATCTGTTGGAATAGACATGTTTTTGTCTAAACGAACTTTAATCATGCTCTTTTTTGCATCTCTTGTTGCCTTTTCAATTGCTAAAGATGTGTCGGTTGATTTTCCTGTCCCAATACCAACTGACCCGTTTTTGTCTCCAATAACAATCGCAACACTGAATGCAAACCTTCTTCCCCCTGAAACAACACGAGTAACTCTTCTTATGTTTAAGATTTTCTGACTGAACTCATTTTTTACTCTTTCTTTCTTTACAAATTTTCTAGGATTTTTTCTGAAGTGTCTTTCATCTGAAGTTTTCCCTCTTCTGTTTGTTTGCGGAACTTTTTCATTAGGACTTTGAGTTGTCCTTATTCTGCTTTTGTCTAATTCTTTTTTATTTTCTTCTGTCATAATTTTATATAATTAAAAAATCAAACCATCTTCTCTTGCTCCTTCTGCAACGGCCTTTATAACTCCCGTAAAAATATATCCCCCTCTATCAAAAACTACTTTTTTAATTTTTTTATCTATGGCTTTTTTGGCAATATCTTTTCCAACCATTGTCGCTACATTTTTCTTTCCTTTTGTTTTTAAACTTTGCGATGAAGATTGAGCAATCGTGTTTCCATTTTCATCATCAATAAGTTGTGCATAAATATAACGATTTGATCTAAAAACAGAAAGACGTGGACATTTTTTTGTACCAGAAATTTTTGCACGAATTCTTTTGTGCCTTATTTTTCTTCCAATTTCTTTTTGTTTTGTTTTACCTATCATAAAAATATAAATTTATTCAAAATCTCCATGGGGAGATTTTGAATTTATACCGTCTTCTTTCCTTCTTTTCTCTTAATAACCTCACCAACATATCTTATTCCTTTTCCTTTATATGGCTCTGGTTTCTTTTTTGATTTTATAATTGCTGCAAATTGTCCTACGGCTTCCTTATCGTTCCCAGATATTGTTATTAACCCTTTTTCAATTAAAACCTTTAACCCATGTGGGATTTTAACATTGACTGGATGCGAAAAACCTATGTTTAACAACACATTATCTCCTGACAAGGTGGCCTTATAGCCTATTCCCTCAATAATAAGTTGTTTTTGAAATGGGGTATTAACCCCGGCTATCATATTCATAATGTGCGATGCATATGTACCCCACAAAGCTTTTGACTCCAATGTCTCATCTTTTTTATTTAAAATAACCTTACCTTCTTTTATTTCAATGGAAATATTTGGTCTAACCTTTTTTGAAAGTTCTCCATTTGGTCCTTTTACTCTAACGGTATCATTCTCCAGAAGAACTTCTGTTTTTGCTGGTATTTTAATTTCTTGTTTTCCTATTCGTGACATGCCAATTTTATATGAACAAAGTGAATAATGAAATTGAGCATCCCCCACCTACTTTGTTGATAAATATTGTAGGTGACACACAAACAAATTGTACGACCTTATTCGAACTAATATTGTTTAGAGTATATTCATCTGATTTTATTTTTAAATATTTCATCGTATATTTTTGCAAAGTAAGTGGGGGATAATGTTTTGCACCCACAATTGGAAACTCAAGAAATTAAATTCCCAATTGTGGGCAAAGTCATTACCAGATTTTAAATAATGCTTCTCCGCCAACTTTTTCTTTTTTTGCTTCTTTGTCTGTTAAAATTCCTTTTGGCGTAGACAGAACCAATAAACCTCTCCCTTGTTTAACCGGTTTAACATTATTAACCTTCAAATAAATTCTTCTTGATGGTTTTGACATGCGTCGAATTCCTGAAATTACTGATTTTTTATTTTTATATAAAAGTTCTATATCAATTATTTTTTTTATCTTTTTCCCTCTTTTGCTTACCTCACCAACCATACCAGCTTTTGATAAAAGAACTGCTATTGAATATTTCAAATTTGAATGAGGAATAGAAACCTCCTCTTTTTCTATAAGAGTTGCGTTTTTAATTTTTGATATAAAATCTGATATTGGATCGTTTACCATGATGATTTTTTAATTCCTGGAATTTTACCTTCATTGGCTAATTCCCTAAAACAAATTCTACAAAGATCGAAGTCTCTCATATAACCTCTCTTTCTTCCACATCTAAAACATCTTCTCACTATTTTTGAAGAATATTTTGGTTTTTTTTGACTTCTCGCTATTACTGATCTTTTTGCCATAAATTTATCTTAATAAGCAAAAAAGGCTTTTGAGCCTTTTAGGGCCTTAATACTAACAATTTTTAACTTCCCTGTCAATAAATTACCCATATATTACTTCGTTTTTTGCTCGTCTTTCTTAAATGGGAAGTTTACTTTTTCAAAAAAAGATTCTGCTTCTTTTTTGGTCTTTGCCGTTGTAACAATAGTCAAAGAAAGACCAAAAACATCTCTTAACTCTTCGTCGGAAGTCTCCGGAAAAACAATGTGTTCTTTAATCCCTATTGTGAGATTGCCCATATTATCAAGATTCTCTTTTGAAATTCCTCTGAAATCTTTTGTTCTTGGAAGAGCTATGTTTACCAATCTATCAAAAAAGTTAAACATTCTATTCCCCCTTAGTGTTACCTGATAACCAACGACATCTCCTTGTCTTAACTTGAAAGATGCAATTGATTTTTTTGCCTGACGTGCTGATGGTTTTTGTCCTGTTATTTTAGCTAAACGATCAGCTATCAATTTTATTTTATCTTTATCTTTTAGAGAACCCACGCCGGAACTAACAACAATCTTCACTAAGTGTGGAGCTTGAATTGAGTTTTTATAATTGAATTCTTTTTTCATCAATTCAAAAACTTTTTTTTGTTTTTCTTTTATTGGTTGCATAATTTTTATCTGTTCTTTGTCTTATCTGTTTTTGTTGTTCGTCCCAAGGACGATCGGCCTCGGGCCGATTTACTTCCTGCTTCTATTTTTACATTTGAGATATGTATTGGCATCGGTTTCTCAATTATTCCGCCTTTTTGTTGTTGGCTCTTTGATTTTTGGTGTTTTTTTACAATATTTATACCCTCAATAACAATAGAATTGCTCTTTGGAATTGAATGCAAAACTTTTCCAGTTTTACCCTTGTCTTTTCCTGTTATAACTATTATGTTGTCTCCTTTTTTTATCATGATTGATTTTTAATGAATGAAGTGAATATAAAAATCATCACCCCGCCCCACTTTTTTATAATAATTTTTAATCTTATTTTTAAATTTTATAACTCTTTTCCAATTATATTTTACTTACACCTTCCCAGAAAAGTGGGGCGGGGTTAAGAAAAATATATTTGCTTTGCTCATTATTTTTCTAAACGATTTCCGGAGCAAGAGAAGCTATTTTCTGATATCCGAGGTCAGCAATTTCACGAGGAATTGGACCAAAAATTCTTCCAGCTTTTGGATCTTTTTTATCTTTTTCTAAAATAACAACTGAGTTTTCATCAAAGCGGATATAAGAACCATCTTTTCTTCTTAGTGGCTGTCTCTGTCTAACAACAACGGCCTGATAAACCTCTTTCTTTTTTACATCTTTTCTTGGTTCTGCTGTCTGTATAGACAAAATCACTATGTCTCCTATTCTTGCATATCTTTTTCTTGTACCACCAAGTATCTTGAAAATACGGCCTATTTTACCGCCTGAGTTATCTGTTATTTTTACTAATGTTCTTGGTTGAATCATAAATTTAATTTTTATTTTTAAAAATCACAAAAACAATAAAAAACTACTCTATAGTTTCATCCTTTTCTAGTCCGGCCTTACCTTTTGAAACTACTTCAATGACCTTAAAACTTTTGTCTTTTGAAATTGGTCTGCATTCTTGTATTAAAACAACATCTCCTTCATTTGCTTTGTTCCCCTTATCGTCTGCTTTATATTTTTTACTTTGTTTAAAATATTTTTTATATTTTGGATGTTTCACATATCTATTAACCAAAACAACAACTGTGTCTTTCATTTTGTTTGAAACAACGTTTCCTTTAAATGTTTTTTTCTTTTTTTCATCCCCCACTTTCATGTTATATTTTTATTTAACAATTTCTTATAATAAATTACTCTTCTTGTTTTTATCCCTTTCATTTTTTCTACATTTAGAAAGTGGGGGATAAATTTCTTTTTCCATTTTCTTAAATTATTTAAAAATCAAAATTATTTTATTGGTTTTATTCTTTCTCTGCCCGATGAATTATCACTCAACAAACGAGAATTTATTTCTGTTAAAACACGTGCAATATTTTTTCTTAAATTTCTTCCTTCTTTTACGTCCCTTGTTTTGCCCCCAGAACCAGAAAATCTAAAAGATCTCAATGCTCCTCTATTTTCTGAAAGCATCTTTTTTAATTCAATCTCTGTTTTTTCTTTTATCTCTTTCATCCTGTAGTGAGAAATGCCATTACTCTAAAGAGTATTGTTATTTTTGTTATTAATTCTGATAAATTCGTTTTTCATTTTATTGTTTGTTTTGTAAATTTGTAAAAAATATTATGGATTCAAAAGCTCATTCATCGCTTTTGAATTTCTAACGGGATTCATGTTGTTACCTGCTTACTATTTTTGTTTTTAACGGTAACTTTTTTCCAGCTTTTCGTAATGCTTCTCTTGCTACCTCTTCCGTTGCTCCGTCTATTTCAAATAAAATTCTGCCGGGTTTTACTTCAAACTCATAACCTTTTGGTTCCCCTTTTCCTTTTCCCATTCCTACCTCGGCGGCCTTTCTTGTGTATGGTCTGTCAGGAAATATTCTTGTCCAAACTTTTCCTGTTTTTCCACTGGCTCTTTTCGCAACCCTTCTTGAAGCTTCTATTTGATTTGAATTTAATCTGTGCGCAGACATTGCCTTTAGACCATATGAGCCAAAAGCAAGCGTGGTCCCCCTAGATTCAATTGTTTTTTTATCTGGGTTCGTTCTTTTTTTGTGCCACTTTCTGTGTTTTACTTTTTTTGGAAATAACATATCTTTTAAATTTTTAATTTCTAATTTCTAATTTCTAATTTTTTGGTTGTGCTATTTTTATAATTAAACATTCTCATTATAAATTAGATATTGGGAATTTATAATTGTTCTAAAAATTGAAAATTTTTAGAAAATCTCCCCTTTATATATCCAGACCTTTATTCCTATTGCTCCGTATGGCAATCTTGCCGCTCCCTTTGCAAAATCTATATCAGCTCTTAATGTTTGAAGTGGAATTCTTCCTTTTTTAATTCCCTCTCTTCTCGCCATATCCGCTCCACCTAATCTGCCTGCGAGTTTTATTCTGACACCCTGAACGTCTCTGTTTGCCATCACTTTATCTATTGTTTGTTTTAAAACTTGTCTAAATGGTAATCTTTTTTCAAGACCTTCTCTCGCCATTTGTAAAACAATGCTTGCATCTGACTCTGGAGATTTTACTTCATCAATATCAATTTTAATTTCTCCTCCAGCCAAAAGGTTGTTTTTCTTTATAAATTTATCAATTCCAATTTTTAATTTGAGTGCTCCGTCTCCGCTTCTACCAATTATTACTCCTGGTCTTGAGGTTTTTATTATTATTCTCAAATATTTTTGATTTCTTTCTGTTTCTATTGAACTAACATAACTATTCCTTAATACCTTTTCAAGATATTCACGAATAAGTACATCGGATTTCAACATCTCTCTGTAATTTTTCTTAACGCCAAACCATCTGGATTTCCATCCTCTTATAATTCCTAATCTGTGTGCGTATGGGTGAACTACGTGGGTCATGTTTTTATCTTAAATCTTAAAACTAAAATCTCAAATCTTAAAAATTATTTTTTATTTTTTAATGCCTTTTCCTTTTTAACAACTTTCGTTTGTTTTTTCTCCAATTCTTTTTCTTCGTTTTTTGTTTTGTGTTTTGCTTGTGCTTTGTGTTTTGGTTCCTGTGTTTTTTTACTTTCTTGTTTTTTTGCTTCCTGTCTTTCTCCGAGTTCCAAAGTTATATGACTTGCTCTCTTATTTATTCTAAATCCTCTTCCTCTGCTTCTTGGCATCATTCTTTTCATTGTTATACCTTCATCAACTCTTATTTCTTTTACAAAAAGTTTTTCTCTGTCTTTATTTGAATTTTTTTCTGCGTTTGAAACAGCAGACTTCAATAATTTTTCTATAGGACCAGAAGCTCTTCTTGAAACAAACCTTAGTTCGGCTAATGCTTTGTTTACGCTTTTACCCCTAATTGAATCAGCCACTAGTCTGACTTTTCTTGGTGATTGTCTATATTGTTTTAATGTCGCTTTCATTGTAATTTGTTACCTTATCTTATTTTATGTTTCTTATATTTCTACTATTATTTCTTATCTTCTATAGAAGATTTTGCCGCCTTTGCTGCTGTTATTTCTGCCTCTTTCTTCTTAATTTCTATTTCTTTTTGCATCTTACCTCCGTGTCTAACGAATTTTCTTGTTAGGGAAAACTCCCCTAATCTGTGACCAACCATGTCTTCGGTTACAAAAACGTCCACATGAATTTTTCCATTATGGACCCCAAACGTAAAACCAACCATTTCTGGTGCTATTTGGCTATCTCTTGACCATGTTTTTATGACTCCAACACTTTCGGGTTTTTTACCTTGTATTTTTTTCAAAAGTTTTGGGTCAACGTATGGTCCTTTTTTTGCTGATCTAGTCATTTTTATAAATAAGGCCGATTATGCAATCAAAAAAGCTCGGCCGAGCTTGGCTGAAATAATAGCAAAATAGGGTTTAAAGTCAATAAAAAAACTCAAATCTCAAAACTAAAATCTCAAATCTGCAACTCAAAAATCAAAACCTAAAAATAAATGAAAAATAAAAAAGAAAACCAAAAACTGAGAAACTTCTAACCCCACACTTATGAAATTAGTTGTGGGGCGTTTTTTTGTGAACCAAGAGTGGGATCACAAAATTAGAAGAAAATTCAAAAATTCTCTGGGATAATTTAAAAAAGTAAATTTTGTAAATCACGGAAAGGCCGAATTAAATTCGGCCTTTTATTTTTACAAAATCACTTGGGTGCGGAGCACCCAAGTGATTTTTTTGTCCGCGTGAGTCCGCGCTTGCCCCGCCGTGGCAAGGTAAATCTGCATATTTAGTCTGCGCCTTACTTTTTCTTCCCAACTTTCCTTCTCTGAATAATTAGCTTGTTTGAATATTTCTTGGCTCTACGGGTTTTTTGTCCCTTTCCCGTTGGTTTACCCCATAATGATTTCGCTCTTCTCGTTCCTCTTCCCTGTCTTCCTTCACCGCCTCCGTGTGGATGATCAACCGGGTTCATTGCAGTTCCACGAACAGTTGGTCTTATACCAAACCATCTTGACCTTCCTGCCTTTCCGAAATTTCTTAATTTGTGTTCTTGATTTACAACCTCTCCAACAGATGCCCATGCTTTTTCTGAAATTTGTCTTATTTCACTTGAAGGCATTTTTATATTCACATGACCTGCGTCTTTAGCAACGACTTCGGCATAATTCCCCGCACTTCTTGCAATTTTAGCCCCTCCTTTGTATTTTAATTCAACATTATACACAAATGTTCCAACAGGAATTTTTGATAGCGGTAATCTGTTTCCAATTTTTACTTCTGCTTTTTCCGAAGAAATAATTTTGTCACCCACTTTCACGTTGTTGGGTAATAAAACATATCTTCTCTCTCCGTCTGAATAACAAATTAATCCTATGTGCCCCGATCTGTTTGGGTCATATTCAATGGTTTCAATTTTTGCCGGAATATCAAATTTATCATATTTAAAATCTATTTCTCTATATGCTCTTTTGTGCCCACCTCCCTTATGTCGTACGGTTATTCTCCCCGCATTGTTTCTGCCGGTGCCCCTCTTCATCCCTTTGGTTAATTTTTTAAATGATTTAGATACGGTCAAGACATCACCAAAAGATGGTGTTAATGTGTGTCTTTGTGACGGCGTTGTTGGTTTATATGATTTCATTGTTGTATTGTTTCATTGATTCATTGTTAATTATTTTCACATTTAACATTTCATTAGAAATTGGTAATTAGATATTAGAAATTATATTATTTCCAACTTATCATCTTTCTTTAGATAAACATACACCTTTTTACCCCCAGATTTAACACCCCTCTTTCCTCTTGAAATAACATTTTTTGAGGGAATTTTAATTATTCTTATCTTCTTTGGTGTCACGCTATAAAAATTTTTTATAGCTTTTTTTATCTCCTGTTTGTTTGTATTTTTATCAACTTCAAAAACATATACGTTATGGTTTTGTGATAAATCTGTTGCCTTTTCTGTAACTCGTGCATATTTGAGAACAGAAAATAAATTTCCACGAGAAATTGTGTCTCTCATTTCTTTTGGTTTGCCTACAGAAACCTTTGTTTCTTCTTTCTTAACAGAAATTTTCTTTGTCTTTTCTATTGACCCAACTTTTTCTGCCTTCGCAGATAAATCTTTTTTTGTTTTAAATAAAGCCATATTATAAATTAAATTTCTAAATCACAATTTCTAATTTCTAATTAAATGTTAAATGCTTAAAAAGTATTATAAATTCTTGTTTAAAAATTTCATTACCCGCCTGCCGCAGGCGGGGAAATTAATAATTAAATTTTTGAAATTTCTTTTTTTGTATTCTTTGAAAGTAAAAAATCTATACTTTTTTCTGGTTCAGATACAATTATATTCTTGTACTTTAATAAATCTAAAACGTTCAAATTTTTAACATCTACTGTTTCTGTGTTTCCAAAATTATTAAATCCTTTTGTTGTATTTATATCTTTTCCCCCCAAAATAATCAACGCTGAATTATTCTTTTTTGAAACAATTTTTTCAAAACCAGAGATTTTACTAAAACTAGATAAAATATTTTTTGCTTCCTTAGTCTTTGGTTCTGCTAATTTTACAGAATCAACAAACAAAATTTCATTGTCTTCAAATTTTTTAGAAAACAAGACATAAAGAGCTTTAATATTCATTTTTTTGTTTATTTTTTTGGAAAAATTTCTATCATTTCTTGGTCCAAAGGTAGCCCCGCCACCCTTCCAAATAGGAGATCTGCTTGAACCATGCCTTGCCCTTCCAGTCCCTTTTTGTCTCCACGGCTTTATTCCTCCGCCTCTCACATCACCTCTGTTCTTTGTATGTGCTATATTTTCTCTTGCATTAGACATCAAAGAAGTTGAAACCTGATAAATTAAATCTGAATTCCATTTTAGACCAAAAATAGTAGCCGGAATTTTTATTTTTCCTTTTTCTTCTCCTTTTTTGTTATAAAGTTTAGCTTCCATGTTTAGTTTGTTGTTTTTTAAATAAATTGTGGATTCAAAATATCCTTGGGGATATTTTGAATTTCATTACCTGCCTGCCGAAGACGGGGAAATTGGTGATTAGATATTAGAAATTATCTCTACTAATGTTCCTCTTCTCCCGGGAATTGCGCCGTTTATAAAAACTAAATTATTTTCTTTATCTATTCCTTTTATTTTAAGATTTTTAATAGTAATTCTATCGCTTCCCATACGCCCAGCCATTCTTGTTCCTTTTAAAACTTTCTGTGGACCGGTTGCTGCAATAGAACCCGGTTCTCTTTCTGAGTGTTTTTGTCCATGACTTCTTCTTCCACCTCCAAATCCATGCCTTTTAACAACGCCTTGAAAACCTTTCCCTTTTGAGATAGCTGACACTTCTATTTTCTCATTTAGATCAAAAAGCGAAACATCAAATTTGTCACCAATATTATATTTTTCTAAATCTTTTTCGTTTTTTAATCTAAATTCACAAAGATGTCTAAAATTTCCCAGATTTTTTCTATTTCCTAAATCTGCTTTTGTGAGTTTTTTTGGATTTATATCACCATACCCAACTTGAATCGCGTTATATCCATCTTTTTCTTTACTTTTCTTTTGTAAAACAACAACTGGTCCGGCCTCTAATATTGTAATAGGAAAAACTGTTCCGTCTTCGGTGAAAATCTGTGTCATATTCTTCTTTATTCCGAGCATGAATTTCATAAATCAAAAAAATAAAGCCTGTTAGACGGTCTAATAAGCTTTTCTGAAAAAAGACCTTTTACATCATTTTAACGTCTATTGTAACTCCCGAAGGCAGACTCAAATTTGTAAGCGCCTCAACCAGTTTAGCTTCAGGATTTATTATGTCAATAAGTCTTTTATGAACCCTCATTTCAAACTGTTCTCTCGCGTCTTTAAAAATAAAAGTTGATCTATTAACGGTATATTTTTTTATTTCCGTTGGTAAAGGAACCGGTCCTTTTACTTGTGCATCAAAACGAAGCGCCGTGTCTATAATTTGTTTTACAGATATGTCCAATATTTTGCTGTCATATGCTCTAACTCTTATTCTCAATTTTTGAGAAACCTCTTTTTCTTCTTTCTTCTTCAAAACTTTTTTTGTCTTTGTTGTTTTTGTTGTTTTTGTTGTTTTTGTTGTTTTTGTTGTTTTTGTTGTTTCCATCCTGTAGTGAAAAATGGCATTACTCTAAAAGAGTATCACTATTTTTGTTATTAATGCTTGATAATTTTTTCATAATAAAATTGTTCGCTCTTAATATTATTTCCTTTTGATGCCATTTTCTACTGCGGGATCCTTCCTTTTTTAATTAACAAAGGTTTTTTATAGGAAACAGATTTGATAAAAATCTGTTTCCTATGTCAACCTATTTTTTACGCAATAATTTTTGTAACAACTCCTGCTCCCACTGTTTTTCCTCCCTCTCTAATAGCAAATCTTTGTTTTTCTTCTAGGGCAATAGGTGCTATAAGTTTTACTTTGAATGTTACTGTGTCTCCCGGCATAACCATTTCAACTCCTTCTTTCAAGGTAACATCTCCCGTAACATCAGTTGTTCTTATATAGAATTGTGGTTTATATCCGCTGAAGAATGGTGTGTGTCTTCCTCCTTCCTCCTTATTCAAAATGTAAACTTCTGATTCAAATTCTGTATGAGGAGTAACTGATCCTGGTTTTACAATAACTTGTCCTCTCATTATGTCTTCTTTCTTTGTTCCTCTTAATAGAATTCCAGCATTATCTCCTGCTATTCCTTCATTAAGTGATTTATTAAACATTTCAATTCCTGTAACTGTAGTTTTTGCCGTTGGTTTAAGACCAACTAATTCCATTTCTTCTCCTATCTTAACTTTTCCTCTTTCAATTCTTCCTGTTGCAACAGTTCCTCTTCCTTCTATTGAGAAGACATCTTCAACTGGCATCAAGAATGGTTTTTCCACATCTCTTTGAGGAATTGGAATGTAATTATCAAGTGCATCCACCAATTCCATTATTTTCTTTGACCATTCACTATTTATATCGTTTGATTCCAGGGCCTTTAATCCTGAGCCTCTTATGACTGGTGCATTTGCTCCGTCAAAATCATACTTTGTTAAAAGCTCGCGAACTTCTTCCTCAACCAAATCAATCAAATCTTTATCATTCACTTGGTCTACTTTGTTCAAGAAAACAATTACTTTAGGAACTCCAACTTGTTTTGCCAAGAGAATGTGTTCTCTCGTCTGTGGCATAACTCCATCTGATGCGGCAACAACAAGAATCGCACCATCCATTTGTGCAGCTCCGGTAATCATGTTCTTTATATAATCAGCATGTCCTGGTGCATCAACGTGAGCATAGTGACGATTTTTTGTTTCATACTCAACGTGTGCTAATGCAATTGTAATACCTCTCTCCTTTTCTTCTGGAGCATTGTCAATATCATTTATACCTTTATTTTGACCCTTATACCCTTCTCCGACCATATTGAGAGTTTTCAAAATAGCCGCTGTAAGAGTAGTTTTACCGTGGTCAACGTGGCCTATTGTTCCTACGTTAATGTGTGGTTTTGATCTATTAAATACTTCTGTCATGTTTTATTTTTAATTAAATCTTATAATAATTTTTAGATACTTTTTTAGCTTGCGCAAACCAAAAAACGCTAAAGAGCGTTGACTTATATAATAACAAAAATTCTAAAGCAGTCAAGAAAAAATATGTGGACTGATTTATTTATCACTTTTTTCTAACCATTTATAAACATCAAAAAAATCTTGTGTTGAATTAACAAGTCCTGTTTTGTATTTTTTTAATTTTGGTATATTTTTATTTTTTATGTGTTTTATACTAAAATCATATTTATAAAGTCCATTCTCTCTTCTTGTCATGTCTTTCCAAACAAAATCTCCTTTATGTACAGCGGTCAAATATATTTCATTTGGTGCGATGTCAATAAATAATACTGCATTAAAATCTCTTTGTGGATGCAGATTGTCATGTTGAAATAATCCACTGCCGACTGTAATTGTTGCGAGCTTCACCTCTATTTTTAAATCATTAGATATTAAGTCATGACCTTTCACTTTATCTGTAATGCTTGAATCAAAAATTATATTGCAATTAAAACTTCTCAAAATATCAACTGTTATTTCCTCTCCTAATTGACCCTTATCATCAAGTGTCAAACGTTGAATATCTTGATACAAACTGCCATCCCAAACAAAATTGGATTTTGGTTTTCTTGTTTGAATTTCTTTTATTTTATCTAAAACAATGTTTCTTATGTCCATAAATTTATTTCTTCATCTATAAAACCATTATTTATTAAAACATCTTGAATAATGCTTGTTCTCAAATTAAGTGCTGAATTTGTTGATAAAAAAGCAACTTCTTCCCAGTTTATTTTCTTAAAAAGTGTCTTTATTTCTTTTTTGTTTTTATTAACCACAATACCATATCCCCTTTGGTGTGGTAGGTTGTAAAAAGAATTGTAGGTTTTCATTCCATTAAAAGTTGTGGATGGTAAATATATATCACATTTATCTATCATGTCTCTATTTCTAGTGTTTGATGGCTTTCCGCCGTCTGATAAAGAATAGATTTCAACAAAACTATTGCATGTCATTCTCGGTTTTGTTTTTATTTTTTCAATATTTATTTTTGTCCAAACCTGAAAAACGGTGTTGATTTTAATATCCGTTCCATTTGGATACATGAAAGAATCCGATGGTAGATGTTCGTTGTGTGCTAATTTGTAGCCAAAAACTCTTTTACCGGCTACTCCTTTCCCATCGCTATTAAAAAGTTGCGGCAATATAAAAGCAACCATATCCGCATATTGATATGATTTATTAATGAAATCCAGTGCGAGTTTCCCTCTTATTCCAAAGGGTGGGTTTCCCACGACAACATATTTTTTGTTTTTATCTTTTGGATACCACACAAGATAATCAGACTTTATTATTCCTTTGTTTTCAATCCCAGAAATCTGTCTTGGTTCTATATCAATTCCTATTCTACGATTTTTGGGCAAGAGTTGAAAAAAAGAGCCACACCCAGCAGATGGTTCAATAAAAGTATAATCGTCTAAATTTACACCAATTTTTTTTGAAACTTTTTCAAAATTGGATAGACAATACTTTGCAATGCTTGGTTTTGTGTAAAATTGGTCTTTTAATTTATACATGGTTGTAGAAGATATTTAATAACATTTTATCAAATATACAAAAAATAGAAAATGTCCTTATATGTCTAAAATTCCAAAGTGGTTAAAAAAACTGCCACACCTTTTTAGAAGATGGGCAGTTTAAATGTCTTCTATTCTCTTTATTCTTTCTTCCCTACTTCTTTCTTTATTCCATCAAGATATTTAGCCGCTGAATCTTGGCCACCCAAACCAAATGCCAAACCGAAGGCTAGTGATAAAGCAACAACAATTCCCGTAAATAATGTCTGAATAAACGTAACGGCTATACCGAGTTCAAACAAAGCTGCTAATGCTGCAAAAATCCAAATTGTCCACTTTGTTAATGCACCCAAGAATTTTGATGACCTTACATTTGCTGCCTTAACTGCTCCGGTAACAACGTTCTGCATTGCATCAGCAATAACAACAGCTACAAGAAGTATTAGAACGGCAACAATTACTCTAGGCAAAAACAATAGAACTACGTCCTGAAGAAATACATTTACCTGATCGAGTCCTAAAACATCTAATGATGCTACTAAGAATGCGATTACAACAAACCATTTCAAAAGACCCCCAACAAATGCACCGGAATTCAAACTAAAACCTGCTTTATTGAAAGGTGCTTCAAAACCTGCATTCCTCAATGCGTTGTCAATCTTCAAAGATTTGAAAACCTGATTTACAGCTTTCCCCAAAACAGATCCTATGAACAAGCCTAAAAGAAATATTATGAAAGCGATTACAATGTTTGGAATAAAATCAATTACTCCAATCCATAGATCTTGAAACGATTTTGTTAAAACGTTTCCCCATGTGTTTAATATCATATTTTTATTACTAAAAAACCAATAATGTTAATAAGTTTGACCAAAATAATTTAAAACGACCTATTTGAAGATCTACTAAATAATATCATTTTGATAGTCTAACGGATTAGTCCGTGTGGATAAGTCTAGTTTCTAGTTTCTAGTTTCTAGGTTCTAGTCAAACCAGGTCTGTTTTCTTTAGTATTTTTTTATGAGGATAATCCAATATATCCCTTACCAATTTGTCACATATATCCAAACGATAACAGAATTCATTTGAATCAAAAACTGCGTATGAGAGCTCTTTCCCTATTTGTGATTCCATATCTTGAACAGCTCTTTCAAGAGAATTTTTGTTTATCTTATCTCCGACTATTAAAATATCAACTCTGCTATCTTCCATTCTGTTTACAAACACACCTGACAAAACGATTAATTTTATTTTCCCTGTCTTTTGTATTTTTTTAATTATTTGATTGTCAGTGAGTAGTTCTTTGTTTAGCAAAAGATTTTGCAAAGATATCAGGTGTGGAAAATTTGGGTCCAAAATCCAACCATTTGTTTTTATTTTTTTATTTTTCTTTTTTCCTGCTTTAAAAAATATTTTTCTTTTTATCATACCGGCCTCTTCAATTTGTCTCATGATACTATTCGCCGTACTCATAGAAACTTTAGATTTTTTTACAACATCTTTTTTGTCATAAGAATCCGAAGGATTAAACAGAAAAAGACGCATTATTTTAACCCGATTTATTCCGTCAAATAGTTTTGATAAGCTATCCATATAAAGTCATTCTACCACTATTTAAAAAACCCGCCATATGCAAAAAATAATAAAAAAACCCTCTGAATTTTTAAGATTCAAAGGGTTTAAGATTCAAAGTGTCTAAAGACACAAAGAATCTAATTTTCAGTTGCGGAAAAAAGAATGACCACCAGCACCCCACCCGCTCCGAGCGTAGAACCCGATGACATACACGTACCAACCGTCATCATTCAGCCAAACGCTCACCTTGCAAAGCTCACCCTTTTTGTTTCGAACCCAAAAAAGGTTTGATTTACAATTTTCTTGAAGGAGTTTCTCTCCTTTTGAAATGTGGCGTTCACACACCTGTTTGATGTGTGCAAAATCAACCTCTTCGTAGATTTCATTGGTTTTTGCATCACCGACAATGTTCTCTTCGGTGATTTTTTCGGTAAATTCGTAACTCGCCAGTTCCTTAACAGGGGAGTTATGTATTTCCGTTTCAAACCAGTTGAAAATATCATTATCTACGTAAGCGAAGATTCCACCATCGTTTTTTGTTTTGAAGAAATCACGAGTGTTAAAATGCTCGGTTGGTTCAAGATAAATGTTTGATATAACCTTTTTCAGACGACCGAAGAGGATTTGTTGAGAAATTGGTTTAGAAACAACCAATTCATCGCGTAAAAATTTTCTGGCGTTTTCTTCACCGCCGAGTTTTTTAACAATGGCATTTATTTCACCCACTGTTAGATTTTTTGAAGCAAATTTGCTTTCAGCATTTTCCATCTTAAACCTCCAACTAAATTGTTGTTTTAACCTCTAATCCGAGGTAGGAGCTTGGCTTTTTGTTTAGTAGCCATAGCTAAAAAATTACAAACAAATTTACAATTTTTTAGCTGTGGCTACTCGCAGGTTAATGTAAATGAGCTTATCATCTGTATATATGATAGCATATCCTATATAGAAAGTCAAGCGTTTTTTATTACCCACCGCCCCATAAAACAGACAACAAACCACGGCTTAATTAAGCCGTGGTTTGTTCAATTTCACTTGGGTGCGGAGCACCCAAGTGAATTGGTTTTATGATTTAGTGATTTAGTGATTACTTGAGCTCCACCTTTGCTCCGACCGCCTCTATTTGTTTCTTCATATCTTCCGCTTCTGCTTTCTTTACCCCTTCTTTTAGAGTAACTGGTGCTCCGTCAACAAGAGCTTTCGCTTCTGCCAAACCAAGACCGAAAAGTGCCTTCACAACTTTAATTACAGCAATTTTAGTTTCACCAGACGATTTTAATTCAACTGTGAAGGAGTCTTTTTCTTCTTTTTCCTCACCTGCTCCAACAGAACCTCCGTTTGAAGTAACGGCAACTGCCGATGCAGATACTCCAAATTTCTTTTCCAAAACTTTTACAAGTTCGTTAAGCTCCAAAACTGACATTTTTTCAACTTCATCAACTAATTTCTGAAATTTTGCAGGAACTTCAACTTTCTCTACTTTATTTTCTTCTGTCATATTTTTTAAGTTATTATTTAATAATGATTATTCAGCGAGTAAATATAATTTTTGAAAAAACATTACTTGCCCCGTAAAATCCAAGAGTATATTTTACTGGGGTGGATTCAAAAGCTCGTTCATCGCTTTTGAATTTCATTCAAAACAACTGCAAACCTTTGGATTGGAGAGTTTATAAGATTTACAAACATTCCTCTCAAAATCAACATATCCGGTATTTGTGCTAATTCAGTTATTTTTTCTCTGTTTTGAAATTTGTTTTCAAAAATTCCTCCGAGAATTGATAATTTTTCTTTGTGTTTTTTAGTAAAATTATATATTTCTCTTGCTGGAGATAATTGGTCGTCCGAATAAACAAGCCCTAGCTCTCCATCAAGTTTTGGAATTTCTCCTTCAAATTTTGTTCCATCAAGAGCTTTTCCAACCAATGTTTTTTTAGCAACGAAATAACCAATATTGTTTTTCTTTAGTTCTTTTCTTATTGAAGTAGTATCACTAACATTGAGTCCGTGAAAATTTACAAAAACTATTGTTTTTGCATCATCAAAGACTTTTTTTAATTTTAATACTATTTCTTTCTTTTTATCTTTTGTTATAGCCATTTTTATTTTTTTATTTTTTAAATAAAAACACGGCCCAAAGAAAAGACCGCTTAATCGACCTCCGCAGGACTTATTGTGTATTCACCGCCTGCTTCTTTGGTGTCTATATATTATATTAATTAAAATTTGTGTCAATCCAGCACTTATTTTGTTTATAAAATAAGTGCTGGATGATTTTAGATATTAGATTTGAGATTTGAGATTTGAGATTTTTATCTTATTTCGTAAGTAATATTCACAGTTGAAACTAATTTACTTTCCCCTGTTGGAATTTCTGGCACCGGCGCACTTCCTCCAATTCCATAACTCTCTGTTTTTATCATACTCACATTAGCGTAAACAGGTCCGCCATATTCATAATAACTTATTACTCTCACGAGTTTTACTCCGAGCTTGTCTGCAAGATCTTCAGCTTTTTCTTTTGCATTTTCTATCGCCAAACCACGAGCTTTTTCTTTTAATTTATCTTCCTTGTCAATTGAAAAACTTACACCGCTTATGTCGGTCGCGCCCAATCCTCCTAACTCATTCAAAACACTTCCAACCTTGTCTAAGTCTCTGACTTTGAGAGAAATATTGTGACTAACCGTGTATCCTAATAAAATTTTCTTGCTTTCTGGACAGGGATAAGCGAAACATGTTATTTGTTGGTATTCGTATTCTGGATATAAATTATACCCACTGGTTGTTATATCTTTTTCCTCAATGTCCATTTTCTTTAATGCTCCAAGAACATTATTCATTTTCTTTGTGACTGTCTCCTGTGCTTCTTTAACGGTTTGTGATCTTTGACTAACTGTAAAAGAAAAAGTAGCTATGTCTGGCATCTGAAAAACTTCTCCTTTCCCTTCTACAGAGATTGTGCTCTGCATTCCGCCCTCTCTTCCAATATAACTACTTGATTTGAGTTCATTTATAACCTTAACTGCAAAAAAGAGTGAGATTATGACAACAAACGCAAAAACCGCTTTTGATACTTTGTCTCTATTGTTTTCAAAAAGTGTATTCATATTATTTAAAAAAATAATTTATCTTATAATCACAATTATTATATATCTTTTCTAATTTTTTAACAAAAAAGCAGGGCCAGAGAGAAGCCCTGTTTTTTAACAAACTAATTTTGAATTAAAATCTAACACTACTCTTTAAAATCTCACTGGAGATTTTAAAGTTATTGTGTCTGTGTTTCCGTTGTATCTACTGCCGGTGTATTTGTTGTTGTGTCGGCCGTTGTTACATCAGCTGGAACATTTGTTGTTACATCTGTTGTTGTATCGCTTGTATCTACTGGTGTTGAGCTTGAGAAAAGCAAATATCCAACAACAACCAAAACAACGATTACAATAACGACTATTAATGTCTTATTCATGTTTTCTATATTTCTATTTTTGTAATTCTCGACCGTTTTGTATTATAAATTTAATTCTTATACTACAAATTTAATTTGAGGGCATTATATTATAAATAATATAAAAGTCCAAATTTTGTGTGGAATAATTTACTCCCAAAAAATAAGCACTAAAGAAACTAGGCCTATAAAAACTCCGACCATTTGAACCAATGTTAGAGATTCTTTATAGAATACGAGACCAATGATCGTTGCTAGTATGGCTGACGCTATAGAAAAAACAACTGCTCCACGAGCAAGACCAGAGCCATATTTAAGCGCAATTAACCAAGAAGAGTTGGCTAAAAGATAACAAACTAAAGCAAGAACTGCATAGAAAATAGATCTATTACCAAGAGACCATTCCTTAGCAAGAACATCTGCAATTAGTTCAAAAAATAAAAATATTTAGTCTTAATGAACTTCTAACGGGGCGACTAGAGAGAATTGAACTCTCGACTTCAGTTCCACAAACTGAGGTTTTACCACTAAACTATAGTCGCCATATAAAATATATTATATTAGAATGTGTGTAATAACAAATACTGACGCTCCCTTGGAGAAAAATTGTCCGCCTCTTTATGCTCATTTATTCGTGTGCGCGGGAGAGGATTTGAACCTCCACGCCTTTCGGCACTACCACCTCAAGGTAGCGCGTCTACCATTTCGCCACCCGCGCATTGTTTTTATTTACATAATTATAATCAAACATTTCTAAATTAAAATCGTCCCTAAGGACGATTTTAATCCATAATATTTTTTGTCTCTCCTGCCTGCGCAGGTAAGTCTGTTTGTTGGGTTTCTTTTTCTTTCTGCTCTTCCAAAATTTTGTCGTCTTTTTTCTTTTTTTCTTCTGTTTCACTCTTCGTTGTTAAATCTGACATTCTGGCCTTTCTCATTTGTTTTTTAATCTCCTTTGCAACTTTTTCTCTTATGTAATAAAGTTTTGCTCTTCTAGTTCTAACTCTTTTAACAATTTCTATTTTGTCTATCACTGGAGAATATAGCGGAAAAATTTTTTCAACACCAATCCCGTCTACAATTCTTCTTACTGTAAATGTCGCACCTGCCTCACTCCCATGCTTTCTAGCAAGAACAATCCCTTCAAATGCTTGAAGCCTTATTTTTCCTTTTTCTTGGATTTTTTGCCATACACGAATTGTATCTCCGGCCTTAATACCAAGAGCTTTTCTTTCCTCAATATTTACTGGGGAAATCTTAATTTCTGATTTTTTAGCTGTTTTTTCTGCCATAACAATGCGACATAATTTAACATAAACATTTAAAAATCGCAATTATTACTAAAGATTTTTAAGAAAGTTCTCAAAATTTTCTGGTATTGGTGCGTCTATTTTAAATGAAACATTTTTATCGTCTTTAAACTCAATTGAACTGGAATGAAGGGCAAGACGCCCTATCTCTTCAGGACATTTACCTTTTGGCGCATAAAGACTATCACAAACTATTGGATGATTTATTGACTTCAGATGTACACGAATTTGATGTGTTCTTCCGGTTTTAGGATAAACTTCAACAAAAGAAAAATCTTTGTTTTTCTTTAAAACTTTGTATTTTGTTATTGCCTCTCTCAATTCACCCCTTGTGTTTTTCATTGATGAAAATTGTCTAAAATCTTTTTTACTTTTTCCAATTGGGCTATCTATTGTTCCTTCCATGTTTTTAATTTCTCCATAAACAAAAGTGATGTAAGTTTTTTTAATTTGTCTGTTTTGAAATTGTTTTTTGATATATTCAAATGTTTTCTGGTTTTTTGCAATTAAAATTACGCCGGATGTTTCTTTGTCTAATCTATGAACTATCCCGGGCCTTTTTATTATTTTTCCGGAGGAAGTTTTTGTTGGTTCACCAATGTTCTCCGTTTGAGGATAATTTTTTAAAATCCAATCACATAAGGTTTTGTCATTGGTTTTTCCGTCATCATGAACCATAAGCCCGCTCGGCTTGTTTATAGCAACAAAATTTTCATTTTCATATATTACTTTTATTTCATTCAGCAAATCCATGATTTTATATTACCATAAAGTTGTTTAATGGTGTTTTTTATTATAATATGAAATCGTTTAGATAGTGGGCGATTAGCTCAGTTGGTTAGAGCAACTCGTTTACACCGAGAAGGCCGGGGGTTCGAATCCTCCATCGCCCACAAACATAAACTTAACACCTTTGTTGTAAAAGTTTTTGTTTTGCAATTTAGATGAGTAAACAAATTTATTTGTTTACGTGAGGATTCGAAGGATTTTCTATGTTTTGCGAAGCAAAACGAGAAAATCACCAAGCTGTATGTAATCAGAGAATCCTCCATCGCTCACAAAATGATAAATGTCCTCGTAGTTTAATGGATAAAACAAGGGACTTCTAATCCCTAGATGGAGGTTCGATTCCCCCCGAGGGCACCAGAAAGGAAAAATAAAATAATTATGGATGAAAAATGTCCTTGGGGACATTTTTCATTTATTCCGATGGATCAGAAATTTTAAAATTTATTTCTTTTATTTCTGGAGAACACCCAACTTTATTTTCAAAAATATTTAATCCTCTTGTTAATTTGTTCCTGTTAAAAAAATCAACTGTTATTTCTTCATTTTGTTTCACTGCAAAAATATCGTCAGAGATTGTTCTAAAGAAGAAATAATAACTGTACACTAATATAAAAATGTTTATGGCCAAAAATATAAATACTACTGCTTTCCAATCTCTCTTTAAATTAGAACTCGAACCAAATTTTCTTTCTCCAGAGAGAAAACTGTTTAAAATACATTTTTTGAAATCAGAAATTTTCATATTATTAAATTTTTATAACCTTAATTACAAAAACAGATTTCCATGTTTTCTTTCCTGTTACGCTATCAGAAATTTTATCTATGGACATTTGGTCTATTGTTATCTCGTATGTTGAATTTTCTATTGCGGACAAAAAGTTGTAAGTGTTTACCCAAGAGCCTTCCGTCATAAATTCAATGATTAATGTTTCCACCGGAATTTCTTTTATCGTTTCTGTGTCACTAACCCCAACAGACTTTATGCTCATAGAGATACCCGCATTTTTAGACATTGTTTCAATTGATTTAATAAAATCAACAACGGCATCGTTTGCAACAAAACATAAATTTAAATTTGTTTGTTCTTTTTCTGTTGTTTTTATTAAATTTTTTATAGAGCTTAGTTGTTTTTCTTTTTTTAACTCCGTAATAAAGCCCTCTTTCATCTCTGAAACAACATCTCTTTCTTTATAAATAAAAAACACAAAAAACGCGTTCAGTGAAAAAACAATAAAAAAAACCAGGATTGATATGATTAGTGCTCTTTTTGTTTTTTGTAACGGAAACATAATTAATTTGTTTTTATTTCTTCTTTAAGTGTTAGGTTAACTAGAAAATCAACATCCTCATTTTTTGTTAAATTAGACAAAGGAAGATTTACTTCTTTGAAAAGACCCGATTTAGAGAGGTCATATTTAAATTTCAATAAAGAATCTCTTTCGTCTGCCGTTCCTCTAATGGTTATGACCTTATCCGCTGTGTCTTTTTTTTGAACTTTGTTATATAGAAAATCGGTTATATGCACCTCGGTTGGTTTACTTTCTATAATCTTATTTACAAAATTTGCTAGAGAAATTTTGTCTTGTTTATTTAAAACTTCAACCTTTACTATTATTGTGTTTGATTTTTTTTCTGTTTCTGCACTATTCTTATTTAGTATTGATTCATTGAGTAAATTTATTTGTTCTTCTGCTGTATTTTTCTTAACTTCCAAAACAACATAGGAAGGAACCATAAATCCTATAGACAAGAGAGTGCTTCCTGTCAGTAACCATAAGATAACTATAACCAAACGAATAAAATATTCTTTTTGAAGAAGTTCTTTTTCTTTTTTTGGAAGTAGGTTGGACATAAAATTAATTTGTTTCTCCAAGAATAAGCCCTATAACAGAAGCGTATCCGGAAGAATAATTAAAACTTATTTCAGGAATATAATTATCAAACGACGTCGTATTTCTCCAAACGTTTGCTATTTCAACCGGTGTTTTGATTCTTAATGATAAATACTCCTTAAGGCCCGGGGTATGAGCATTTCCACCACATAATATTATTTTTTGTATTTTCTTTTTTAATTTATTATTGCTTTCTGGGTGATCATTCCAAAATGAATATCGTTTATTTATTTCCTCTTCTAGTGCGGACATTGTGATTGTAAGGGCTCTGTATAATTCAACGTCTTTTTCATTTTTTATAAAGCCTATTTTTTGTTTTATTTTATCTGCTTCTTCAAAAGATATATTAAGTTGTTTCTGAATCGCTCTTATTAATGCATCGCCTCCGATTGAAACAGTTGATGTATGCCTTAAAAATCCATTACTAACAATTGAAATTCCTGTTCTTGTTCTCCCTATATCAATAATCATATATGTCCCCATGTCATCTGGAGAAACAACCGCTCTTTTTAATGCCTGGGCCTCTATTTCAAAAGAGACTGGTATCATGCCCGCCCCTTCAAAAATATTTAGATAGTCTTGTATATACTTTTCTGGGATTGCAGAAACATTAACTTCTATTTTTCCGTCCTTGTTTTCGGGGGTTATTATTTCGTAATCAAAAATTGTTTCTTTTGAAGAAATTGGAATAAATTCTTCTATTTGGAATTCAACACTTTCTCTTATGTTATTAATTGCTTCTTGTGGTAACTCCATTTCAAAAAGGTATGCCTTTTCCTCCGGAACCGCCACGTGGACAAGGTCTATTTCGAATTTTTCTCTAACAGATTGTAGTATTTCCTTTAATTTTTTATCATCTTTTATTTCCCCATAAATCATCACATTTTCCTGAATTGGGATATCTCCATATCGCCCCACTTCTAAATGAGTACCAAAATGCACCAACTCCATTAATTTAACAGAGTGATCAGAAATACTTACACCAACGGCTAACATCCTTAAAAATCTTGGTGGTGGAAATCCAAAAATACGATCTATTATTCTATTTTTTTTATTGAATCTCATTCTTGTAATTTAAACGACGTGAGACTTTATATCTTTACTTTAATTATAACAATTTATTAATAGAAATATAAGACATTTATTGAGAGGCCCCCTTGCCGTGTTTTAATAACTTTAAAATTCCTGGTATAAAAGAGGTCGCAATAATAAATATTATTATTGGCATTAAATATTTTTCTGCAGAAGGGACCATCTCGCCCAAAATAAAACCACCACCAACCATTAATATTGACCAAAAAATTCCTCCTATGCAGTTATAAATAAAAAAATTTTTATAATTCATTTGAACTACGCCGGCTACAATTGGCGCAAACGTTCTGATTACGGGAATAAATCGCGCAAATATTATTGTTTTGTTTCCATGTTTTTCATAAAAGGAGTGTGCTTTTTCAACATATTTTTTCTTAAAAAATCTTGAGTCCTCCTTTTTAAAAATTGCTGGTCCAACTTTTTTACCAAAAAAATACCCCACACTATCCCCGCTTATAGCAGCAATTATCACACCAAAAAGTAAAAACCAAAAATTAAAATATCCTTGTGAGGCAAGGAGCCCTGCCGTAAAAAGAAGAGAGTCGCCCGGAAGAAAGAAACCAAAAAAAAGACCGGATTCAGCAAAGACAATTGCAACAACCCCGACTAATCCAGCCACGCTGATTAAAAAATGTGGGTCTAAAATTTTAAGGGATTCCATTTTATTTTTATGATACCTTACTCCCGTTTTTTATTTTTATTGAAGGAATTAATAAACCCAGATTTTCGTCGTCCTTAACCGCCAAAATCATTCCCTGACTTTCAAGGCCTTTAATTATTCTTGGTTCAAGGTTGGCCAAAATAGTAATCTGTTTGCCTACAAGTTCTTGCTCCTGCTGAAAAAATTCAGCAATACCTGCAACAATCTGGCGGGGTTTCTCTTCTCCAAGGTCAACCTGGAGTTTTATAAGCCTGTCCGTCTCTGGAATTTTTTCAGCGGACAAAATTTCTCCTACACGTATATCTAATTTTTTAAATTCTTCAAAAGTTATCATATAAACATTAAAGCATGAAAATCACCCCATTAGAAGTTCATTGAGATCAAATACTTATTTAGAATATTGTGAGCGAATTCGCCTAACGGCTTTCTTTATTCTTTAATCGTGTTTAGTATTAAACTTCTAACGGGGCAGGTAAAATCATAAAATCACATAAAACATAGACAGTCCGCGTTTAGTCCGGGTTTTTCCTCATCATTTCAATCCACTTGAACAAAAACTCATTTCTCCCTCTCTGAAATAAAACAATGTCTCCGTTCAAAAGAACATTATCTAAATCAATGTGGGCTTCGTAAATTGAATCATACTCTTTTATATATTTTTCAAGAAATTTATTTTCTAAAAGTCCTTTTTTAATAAATCTACATGCCTCATTTTTTTCCAAAATAACAAGATCGGCTACTCCCGCAAGTTTTTTTCCTATTTCCAGGTGTAATTCTTTGTTCTTTTTACCAACCTCTGCTAGTCCTGGTGTTACATAAACTTTTCTTCTGCCAGAGAAAAAAGAAAGTGTATTTATTGCTTCTTTAACTCCGTCCGGATTCCCGTTATAACTATCATCTATTATCAGAATATTATTTTTTGCTTTTATTGATTGGAGGCGATGTTCCGGGGGTTGAAGTTTTTCTATCTTTTGTTTTATGTCGTCAAAATTCATTCCAAGTTCCTTTCCGACAACCATACAAGAAATTGTTATTCCGATTATATAATCAGATAAAAATGATGTTTTAATTTCTCCAAGATTTTCAAATTCATCTTTTATTTCAAAATATATTCCAGAACCATCTTCATAAAAAATTTTCTCCCCAAATCTATAATTTGAAAGTTTATTATTTTTTGAACTATAAAAATAAATTTTTTGGTCTTTCAAATATTTTTTAAAGTTTTCAGTAATCAACTTGTTGTCTGCGTTCAATACTATTGTTCCATTTTTTTTACAATTTTTAACTATTTCAAATTTTGCATTGATTGTGTTCTCTATGCTTTTAAATCTTTCAAAATGACTCTCGTTGATTCCTGTTAAAATACTTATGTCTGGCTTTAATACTAAATCACACAGTTCTTTTATCTCCCCAACTTTGTACGCGGCCATTTCAATAATAAAAACTTGTATTTTTTCGTTTAATTTTTTATTTATGATCTGTGAAATGCCTAAAATTGTATTTTTATTACCTTCTGTTTTTAAAACATTAAATTTTTCCGATAAAACAAAACTAACGGCGTCTTTCATTGTAGTTTTTCCATAACTACCGGTAATAGCAATTATTTTTATATTTTTACGGTATTTTTTAATTTTTACTCTCGCGCAAAAAATAACTATATGTTTAAAAATAAAATCAAAAGGACAAAAAATTAAGACAGAAACAATCAAGAAAACAAAAAAAATGAACGGTAAAATCAAAATCAAAAGAAATAAAAATAATGTACTTAAATTAAAAAAGAAAATACAAATCAAAGACAAAAAGACTGATGAAGAAAAAACTAATTTTGCTTTTGGTGTCCATTCTACTTTTTTGCCAGATATAACCTTGAACCGGCTTAAATAAAAACTCTTTATGTCTCTTAAAAATCTTGATACTGAATAATCCTGAAATTGCAAAAGATATGTTTGATAAATAAAAATCCCAACAATTTTTTTTATTGCTTTTTGAATGACGTTCGTCTTGTCCTTTTTTTGTTTCATCCTTACACTAATCTTAATTTTAATAATATTGACCTTGTTTGCTTGCCATGTAGTGGGTCTTGCTCTACTACTACTGTGGTTTCTTTATTTATCTCAAACCCACCACTTACTCTAAGTTATATACTAATCTGTTTTAAACGAAATTAAGATTGGTGTGGGGATTCATTATTTTACAGCTTTGTTTTATGTTTTGGTGTTTTTATGATTTGGTGATTTTATGATCTTTGTCTAAATAACTTTGTAAAATTATTGCTGCAACGGAATCATCAATACTTGTCCTGTTAAATAATTTCGCCTTTGACGAAATTCTCGCTTTGCGAGATTTAACAGGGTGAATTTTTTCTTTTCTCACCTGCATTGACGTCATAAATTCTTGTTCAAAATGAATTGGTAAATTAAAATTTTTTTCTAAATTTGTTTTAAATTTTTCAACTTTTTTCATTATCTCATTTTTCTCCCCAGTATAATTTAGCGATTCTCCTAAAACTATTTCTGAAACCTTCTCTGATTTAATTATCTTTTCTAAATTCTCAAATAATTTTTTGTCGTTGTTTAAAATAGTTTTTGGAAAGGCAACTTTTCCGCCTTCATCAGAAATAGCAATTCCTATTCTTTTTGAGCCATAATCTATACCGAGAAACTTTTTCATTATCCTAATATTATATTAAATTTGTGATTTATAAAACAAAAAAGCCACACCTTTCTAACGGTATGGCCTCTCACATAATTAACATGATGATAATTCCTAACAAAACCCATATCGTTAGGCTTATCCCAACATCGTGTGTTTGACAAAAGTCTTTTATTTTTTGCACTTTGGCTCCCTTGTTTTTCTGTTTTAATAATAACATAAACAAAAAAATAAGTCAAAGAAATTCTTTGATTTATAGACTTATTCTGATAATATCTATAAATATGGAATTGTTACAACAAAATCCATAGATTATCTTGTTGCTAATTTTATGGGTTATCCCGTGGAAGGGATATGCCCTTTGGTTAGCAGCAAAAAAAGATCATAAGCGGTGGTTTATTGTATTGCTTGTTTTAAATACATTAGCAATATTAGATATTATTTATATCTTTTTTATTGGAAGAAAAAATCCACCCCAGTGAAATAACTTTTAGATTTCACGGAGCAAGAAAATAGAAATAAAAAAGATAATCGGTTAGAAAATTTAGAAATCATTTGTCCAAATTGTCATTACGAAGAACACCTTTTATAAAAGAACACGGAGGGTTGCGCCGAATGGTAAGGTACTCGCTTGCCCCGTTATAATTTTTTCAAACATAATTTTTCAAAAATCTTGTAGTACATCTAAAAAAATTTACATTAGCGCGGAGGAGTCGCATAGTTGGTCTAGTGCGCTTGTCTTGAAAACAAGTATGCCGCAAGGCATCGCGAGTTCGAATCTCGCCTCCTCCGCGCTGTGGTAAAAAAAATATTTCTAAAAATATAACGGGGTCAGGAAAAACTAGCGGGCGAAAGCCCTTAGAGGTTCGAGTCCTCTACCTTCCGCCAATTTTCAAAATACGATTTTTGGGCGATTGTTGCCTCGCCCCGCCAGAGGCGGGGCTCGGCTTCGGCAAGGATTTTGAACGGATTTTTGAAATCGCAAAACAATTTCTGCCCGCTCAAACGGAAGTTCGAACCAATCTTTTTTAGAAAATCCCGACCCTGTTCGGGATTTTCTTGCAAAGCGATAATTTCGGCTTGTTTTACGGTATTTATGAATTTGGCGGCGAGTTCGAACCGATTATTG
>Ga0265292_1000456_pt1 | contig 58428 bp, 68 predicted proteins | sample Munlanlewell296A_FD_189080 | JGI IMG/M metagenome (GOLD analysis project Ga0265292, IMG submission 189080) | Leachate microbial communities from a municipal landfill in Southern Ontario, Canada - Leachate well 296A | ecosystem: Engineered > Solid waste > Landfill > Unclassified | place: Canada...
GATGGCATCATTCTTTTTTAGAGCGGGAATCAACTTTTTTAACCGTATATCTCTGGCGATATCTTTGTTCTCCGCAAACGGACCGACTAATTTAAAAAGTTTTATGTGTGTCATATAAATTGTGGTTTTTTATAACGAGTTTTTTTCCTTTCTTTTATAGCTTCTTTTAAGGTTTTGTTAAGTAGCTGTAGGAGCAAAGAAAATTCTTGAGTGGTATCGAGTGAAAGGTCTATTCCGACTACCGTTCCGGTCCATTTTGGCAAATCGTTTCGTTTCGAATGACGATCTTTAAATGGGTCCGCATGTAACTTAATTTTTTTACCCGTTCTTTTTAACAGTTTGTAGATTGCCCTTCCGCTGTAAATTACAAAGAAATTATTATTTACCGAAGCGATGGATTTAATAAAAAATAAACCCGCTCCCGCATTGCGTTCCGTACCACCTTCTTTTGCGGTTGTACCCGTGATTCCCGGTATAAGTGCCAGGCGCAATGCCTCCAAATCGTTTTTTGGGCTATAGGATTGGTTTATTGACTGCCATATCCCAATACCCGTATCGGCGATTCCTATCCGTATAGTGTTACTTTCTTTGTAGTATTGCGCGCATACAATGGCACCATCTTTTGACAAAGAATGTTCGAGTACATTTCTAATAAGTTCGCTCATTATGTAGCGTATTGGTTCGGCATGTTTTGGCCTGAGGTGTAGTAGGGGCGTTACTTCTGTAATGAATTTTGTGAGAGATGCCGAGTCTTTTATTTGTGTTAGTGGCACAAATCTACCTGCCGATTCATGTTCTTTAATCTTTATGCCGGATTTCACCTTTAAGAAGTCGAACAATCTCATTCTCTCCAGGTAATTGCTTGATTTTGCCTCCAATTTTTCACACTTGATTTTTGATGAATTAATCTTTAATCCCAGCGCCGCAATCATAGATAAAACCACCGGATGAAAGGACATCCATTTTTTGTTGAAGCTTATCTCCAGTTCTTTGGGTTTGTTTGGATTGAATCCAGCCAAGAATGGATCGATATTGCCAAGCCACACACTATTTGGGATGTGTATTTTCATACAATATGATTGTACCGGGAATTTGGGTAAAATGTCAAATTGCCGGGAATCCCGGTAAAATGAGTTTTAGCGTGTCTTCAATATTTCCGGAGACGTCGATGTTTGTACCGTAGTCAAATTGAGAGACAAGGGAATGGACTGCGCATGCCGCACCTTCGCCGTGGGTTTTGGTTCGTTCACTGTCCCTTTTTATACAAAGCTCAAGCGGTGCTTTTAAGGTGAAAACGTAGTGGGGGAACGCGAGGTTTTGAATAAGATGTTCAATTACTTCTTTGTGATAAAAACAAGCGTCAAAAATCACAATTTTGCCGTTTTTTAACAGGTCTTTGACTTCCGGCAAAACAATTTCGTTGGCTTTAATAAAATTTTCCGCCGAAATACACGGTGCCTCAGGCGGCATTTTATCGAGCCCATTTTGCTCAAGCACCATGTCCATGTGAACGTGCTTCGCATCCAAAATTCGAGCAAGTTCCCCTGCAATTGTAGATTTCCCGCTCCCGAGCGGCCCGCGAATTATTATGTAGTAGGACATAAGGAATTTATTTTACACGACATCCAGATATTGGCGAAATGCGAACATTGCTTCAAATGCCTTAATATTGTATTATGTGCTACTTCTTTTCGATAATATATTTGCATGTCAGAGCAACCTTCCGAAAAAACACAAGAAACGAGCATATTGGAATTAATAAGAGAAAGTTATGGGAAAATATGCTTTGTATTGGGGGTGGGTGCTATTTCGGGTTTGGCAAACATAGAACATGGACCTGGTGCTGTATTAACCGCTGGACTAAAACAGACTGCGTACAGCGCGGTATCAGCAGCTTTTCTCTTAAGCATTTATAATTATTTGGAAAAAAGGGTGAAGTCATTACCTGGCGAGCTGGTCCCTATTATAGTGCCGACACTTATTACGATTGCAGCGAACTTAACCGTACACTCGTTAAAAGGTACAGCTGAACCAATTCTTTCAACATTGCCGACAGCTCTTTTAGCAACGATTGGTTTTCCCATTTGGCACGTCCGTACCAGGATTTTACAACTTTGGAAGGATATTGAAACAATGAAGATTGAATTCTAAAACAATTCGTCGTTTATTTTTTCGTGGGATAAATTCTGTATTCCAGTAAATGTAACTTTCTGCCACTCATACTTACTTCGTCATATTCTCTGGCAACCTTGCCGCCGAAAAGCTCCGGAATTCTTTTACTGGCATAGTTTTCTCCATCGACAGGATAGAGGATATATTCATAGTCTATGTTTTTATCTGCCCATTCTTTGAGAGCAATGACGGCTTCTTTACCATAGCCATGACCGTGTGCGGATTTTTTAATCCAGATGCCTAGTTCTGGAGTTCTCCGATCAATATGATGAAGTCCGCCACAGCCCAGAAAATCTTTGCTTTTCCTATCAAGAATAACAATTTGGAAATTACCGCCCTCTTTATTTTCTTTCATTGAACTTTCGATAAATTCCACTGTTTCCTCGATTTTTTCTGCTGGCTTAGGAAACATGTGGGTAGTAATTTCCAGCGTAAACTCTCTAAAAATATCATCTTTGTATTCTAGAGTGATTCCCTTTAAGAAAAGATTTTTTGTTGTTATCGTTAAGCTCGATGTATCCATAAGAAAAAACAAATGGCGAATTTAAAATTTTTTGGAAAAGATTTGCTTTCCGATATTTCATATAGCGTTTGCGACTAAACGATCGTTTTAATGTCGTTTGGCTGCTGTTGTGCGCCGTAATCAAGCATCTGGTTCTTCAAGAACTTTCTTATAAAAATCCAGTAGCGAATGTTCCCCTTCAAAATCTAACTTTGGAGAGCTTATTGGACCTGTCCCACCACTGAGTACAATATGATAGGCCAAGTATTTTTCAGGATCAGGTACGGATGCGAACGATTCTTTTTCTTTAACACGAAGGCGGGCATAGAGAGCATGATTTTCTTCCTGACTACGTTCTTTAGTTTTTTGATATAACTCTTTCCTAACTCCGTCAAAAGTTCTTTTAAACTCCTTCCACTCTTCAGACGCGTTTTCAAAAGTATCGCTACGGAGACCCTCTGGTATATTGTCTCGTTGCTCTGACATGATTATATAACGTTAATTGAAATATGCGTGAGACCGCAGCCGAACCGGCTACGCGCTGTTGTGTGTTGTGCTGTTTTTACTTGTTATTTACTTTGTAGAAAATTCCTAGGAGAACATAAAAGAAGGCAATCATCGCTAGACCCGCTACTTCATAGCCTAATACGTAACCTGCTTTTTCTGCTGCACTTCCTACTTGTTCGCTTCCTACGAAAAAACCACTAATGAAGAAAATTACCGTACCTACTACCGTAATCCATCCTAGGATTTTCAATAGAACATTGATGAATTTTTGGTTGTACATATTTGTAAAGTTAAGAATATATATAGAGTATAAGTAAAAACAGCATTTCACACAACTTTTTTGCATCCTCTTTTTTCTGCAACATTAGAAACAATCTTGATTAAGTTGGTACCAACAGATTTTCCTCTAAATGTTTCATCTACAATTAATTCGCAAATATGACCTTCTTGCCAAAGGCTGTTTTTTATCGAAAGAGTGCAAAATCCGACCACTTTCCCTTTAATCTCTGCACAAAAGGCTTCTTCTTGCTCAGCTTTAATAAGCTGCTCATATATTTTTTTAGGGCAATTTTGTTTAATTTGTCGTCTGGCCATAACTGCTTTAACAGCAAAAAAATTGAATTAAAATCATTGGTTTCAGCATTTCTGATTATGATTTTTTCCATTTTCTTCATAGTTCTTATTTATTTATTTATTTATTAATTACTTTGCCCCTACCGCCTCTCCAATATTTTTATAGCCGTCCTTTTTGAGCAGGTCCACGAGGCCGCGGTTGATTTCGCTGATGGATTGGGGGCCTTCATAGATCATGCCGGTGATGAGTTGGAGGAGGGAGGCGCCGGCTTTGATTTTTTTGTAGGCGTCTTCGGCGGTAAAAATGCCGCCACAGCCGATCAGGACAAATTTTCCCTGTGTTTTTTGGTAGACGTATTTAAGCTGCTCGTTCGAGAGTTCTTCCACCGCTTTCCCGCTGATGCCGCCGACGCCCAAGTGGTGTTTTTTAGTGAGGTTGGTGCAAATGAAACCGTCTACACGATGTTTTTTTGCTACCTCTAAAATGTTGTCCACTTCAGGATTTGTAAGATCCGGGGAAAGCTTGAGGAAAACGGGTTTTTTGTTTGGAATGAGATCAAGAGCACCGAGGAGTGCCTCCAGTTTTTGTGGATCCGTGAAGGGTTGACCGCCAAACGCGTTGGGGCAACTGATGTTGATGGTGAAATAGTCGCCGATGTGAAGGAACTCTTTAAAAGCTTTGACGTAATCGGCGATGCCGCCTTCGGTTGTGCAAGTTTCCTCGCAATTGGTTTTGGCGATACTAATTCCAATAGGGAAGGCAAAATGTTTTCCGTGAAGACGTTTTGCAATGCGCACCGCACCATCGTTTTTAAGACCGTAATAAACGCGAAGTGCTTTTTTGTCCGGATGACGCCAGAGCCGCGGTTTCGGATTCCCTTCACAGGGTTCTCCCGTGACAGAGCCTATTTCTTCGTAGCCGAAGCCCGTGCAAGGAATGATGCTGGTGAGCAGCGCGTCTTTATCGAAGCCGGCGGAAAGCCCGATAGGGTTTTTGAATGAAATGCCCAGTATATGCTGCTTGAGCATCGGATTAGAGTAGCCAAAACAGAATCGAGAAATACCCCGAGTAATGGGGTTGCTGCCGAGCAGGCGGCCTATAAAAGTGAAATTGTCGTGCACAAATTCCGGGTCCATTTTAAAGAAAACGGGCTTGAGTAAATGCACGTATTTCCATCTGATGATGGCGTTGCGAATTTTAATTAAAGTATCCTTCATAGTCATTGGCGCGGGGGTCAAGAATTAAGATTTTTTTACCCTGCCACTCGTTCCCGAGAAAGTGGCTGAGTAGCGTTTCGTAACGAAGACTGGCCTGAGGGAGCGTGAATTCTTTATAGGGATCTTTGAGGCGGCTGGTACGTGCTTTTTGAATAGGGTCTTCCGGGCTGCCGAAGGGAAGGCGGTGTAAGGCCAGGAAGCGAAGAGAAATACCTTCCGCCAGGAGGAAATTCATAAAATCTTCATTCCCGACAAAGAGATTTTTCCCATCCGTTTTTTCGGACAGTTTTGTGATTTTGCCCATTCCACCACTGAGATTTTGGACCAGTAATTTGAGCCCGAGTTCCTTAGTGATTTTGGCGAGTTTGTAAAAAAATTGTTCCGCGGCAGTCATAGAATTAGCGATGAGAATGGAGTTGCCTTCCGTTTTGCTAAGCCAAGTTTTTAATTCGTGAGCGGCCTCCTCAATATTCTGCACGTCATTAGGGCTTTTGAGTGGTTTTTCAGGGTAGTAGAGGGGTAAGGGCAAAACTTCTTTAGCGGATTCCGTTTGAAGTTCCGGCGGCAAACCAAGTTCTTGTTTCAGAAAAATAAAATCATCTTTTAAATTGCCGTGGTGAGAAAAAAGATGAAGTTTTGGAATATCTTTCCACACACGTTCTATGAAAATTTCATGCGCGTTTTTTGGGAACGCATGTACCACGGGTTGCATTTCCTTACTCAAAGTCAGCCAGAGCAAAGGCACATTCATTTGCAGAATTTTGCTGAGATAAAGGAGGTAGCGACTGAATTCCTCCAAAGTTGAAGTTTTTTTGCAATGGTCGCCGAGTGCGGAAACGATACTTTCAATGGATTCGGCGGAACCTTTCACTTTATTCCATTCGCTGGTGTTGAAATGATGCGCCTCAAGCACCAAGGCGTGGCGCGGGTCATTGGAAGTGCCATGAGCTTGTAGCATCATTCCAAGGAAACCAAATAAAATGGAGACCTTGGCCGCGAGAGAATCTATAACTTCGGTGGTAGACGGATTTTCGTTTTTAAGACGGTGTAAATCTTGGACGAAACGACTTTCGCTGAGGCGGATATGCCAAGCTTCCTCCACAGCCTCCACGAGTTGTTCGGTTTCACCCACTACCACATTTTCCGGAAGTTTTAGGAGGGAATCTTTTCGACTGCGATCTTTCAAAAAATATTGGTGACTCACGGCCATCACTTTTCTTTCCTGACTTGCATTTTGCGCGCGAGCGAAGAAAGACTGTGGCTTTCCATCTTCCTGGCAGCAGAGGTCGAACCAAACTTCTTTTTCTTCTTTAATGAAACGCAATTCGGATTTTTCGCCCGTTACGGTTTCCAGCAACCAGAGCTGCATCTTCACGGCGATCATCGTTTCCACGCCATTCAAGCGATCTTTCCCAAGAAAAGCGCCAAAGCGCGCTTCGTCCAAATAAGAATTGGGATGCTTAAGAATTCCGAGGTCGCGATGGCCGGGGAGGTGTTCCGGCGCCGCCAAAACCAGCAAGGTTTTGGCGTCCTGTTTTAAAGCATAGTTAAGGAGATCTTGGTAGGTGTGGCTGCGTTCCTCCAAAAGAAAAGGAACTTTGAGATCTTTGCTGAGTTTGCTTAAATCCGCATGCTCTTCAGAATGGGCAGCCATCACAACGGCTTCGGTTTGCACAATGCGCTTACCCTTTTTTTCATCGAGCAGAGGGAGGACATGCTCCGCCCAGGCCCAATCGCTTTTTTCGAGCAATGGACGAATGGCCGTTTTTTCCTTGGGAGATAACGCACGCACGTGATCACTGATTTGCCAGAAAAGTTCGATGTTCGCTTTCACATCATCCAAGGCACGATGAGCGCTTACTTGGCGAATACCGAGTTTTTGGCAGAGTACCTCCAGACTGTAACTGGGTTCCTTGGCAATAAAAGCCTGCGCAAGTTGGCAAGTGTCCAGCATGGGGTTTTTAAGGCCGAAACCCTTTTCGTTGAGGAAGCCCACATCGAAAGGGATAAAATGTCCCATAATGGGGTAGTTGCCGAGCTTTCCCAAAATTATGCCCTTCACTTCTTTGAGTGCGGGGGCGTCCTTCACCATTTCATTCGTGATGCCCGTGAGGTGGCTTGTAAACGCGGGGATTCCAACAGCGGGTTTCACCAGGGTAGACCATTCTTCTATGATTTTTTTATGGTCAAAACGAACAACGGCGACCTCAATAATGTGATCGTCCTGTGCACTAAGGCCGGTGGTTTCAATATCAAGACAAACAAACATAGGCGGATTATATCATCTCGTGTGTTAATTCCCTATTCCAGGCTTTCCATGAGCTCCACTACAATCTTACAAACTTCCGCACGCGTAATACTTTGATTTCCTCGGAAAGTTCCATCACTGTAACCACCGACAAGGCCGGAAGTTTTAGCGTAGGCCGTATATTGAGCAAACCAATCGATCACCGTGTCTACATCGGAGAAATTTGGAACAACCGAATCGTATTCTGTGATGCCGCCGCCCACTAAAATAATTTTGAGGGCTTCAGCGCGGGTAACTTCATTGTCTGGACGGAAGGTATTGTCGGAGTAGCCACTCACAACCTCTTCATTTTCTGCGCTGAGGACGTAATCATAGGACCAGTCTGAGCTAATAACATCCGTGAACGGATTTGATTCAAAATCACCGGTCACATCATAGTCAAAAGCCAGCATTGCAATTTTAACGATTTGCGCACGGGTCACGGGGTCGTCGGGACCAAAGCGGCCGTCAATGTAACCACTGACTACATCGTCTTCATAAAGCTGGTTGATATAATCTTCAGCCCAGTGGCCTCCAATATCCGTGAGTGCCGGTTTAACCTCCGCCCCCTCACCATTCCCGGTAATTTTAACCTTTACGCCGCTACTCACGTTTCCGGCTGCATCTTTGAGTGAAATGCTGAAAGAATCCTCTCCACCGTTTCCGGTAAGAGTGACTTCAACGGAAAAATTTTCGTCATTTCCCACTTTCTCTCCGGAATCCTCGCCATCCACAAGCACGGTGGCGTCTTCTTCGCCGCGCCCTTCAATTATGTAGGTACTTTCGCTGCTTACCGCTTCCGTTTCATCAATTTCCGGGGCAGTCGGGGCTGTGCGATCTTCCCCTGTGCTGGCTTCATAAGCCTGAGCCTCTTCAGCTCCCTCTACAATGGTCACATCTACAGTTTCACTGGCTTCTGCACCCTCATTCATTGCGCGTATGTGGAAGGTATTGGTGCTTTCTTGTACCAAAGCAACGGTGATTTCAAAATATCCATCCTCGTCCGCGGTCACGGGTGCAACTTCATAAACTCCTCCGGTTACCACAATGCTTGCGCCAGGGTCAGCGGTGCCGGTGAGGACGGCTTTATTGGCGTCCACCGGGGAAAGAGGTTCATCCATTTCCGGTGGCGGGGTCTCTTCGGCTAAGGCCAAAAGCACCGGGACGCTGCTGCTCACGGCGAGCAAAAGAAAGGCAAAGAAAAAATTTTTCATTTTTTATAATAGGGCTATGAATTTATCGAACAGAAAAGCGGTGTCCGTTGGACCGGGCGTGGCCTCGGGGTGGAATTGGACAGAGAAGAAAGGCAGAGTTTTGTGGCGAAGCCCTTCTACACATCCGTCGTTGGCATTTTCAAAATACACTTTCCAGTCTTTGGGAAGTTTTTTAGGATCCACGGCGAAGCCATGGTTTTGTGAAGTGATGTAGCAGCGATCCGTGGTGGTGTCGATGCAGGGTTGATTTTGCCCTCGATGGCCGTATTTGAGTTTGTAAGTTTTAGCCCCGGCAGCAATGCCCATAATTTGGGTTCCGAGACAAATTCCAAAAGTCGGGATTTTACGCTCAAAACATTCTTTCATTATAGCGACCGTTTCCTCCATTAAAGAAGGGTCCCCGGGGCCATTTGAAAAGAAAACCCCATCAAATTTGAGGTCTTTCTCTTCTTCATAACGAAAGGGGCTACTATCCCAAGGGAAACGAGTGATTTTGATGCCGCGCGCCAAAAAACTGCGCAAAGTATTGTTTTTAACGCCGCAATCAATCACGGCAACGTGTTTTTTCCCATTCCCATAAGTGTGAATTTCCGTGGGACTCACTTTGGCTACCAAATTTACCGTGTTTGGATCGTAAAACTCTTTACTCGGTTCAACGTCGCTGGGATGAATTTTACCGGGTTGAGTGCCTTTTTCACGAAGGTATTGGGTTAGCGCACGAGTGTCTACTCCGGTAATTCCCGGAATATCATATTCACGCATCCAATCGGAAAGACTTTTAGCGGCCTTCCAGTGTGAATAGACCTCACTATAGTCACTCACGATGAGCCCTTTGATGTGCATGCGACTGCTTTCAAAAAACTTACTGATGTTTTCCTCGTCGAGCTCTTCTGCGGGCACTCCATAATTTCCCACCAACGGAAAAGTGATAACCAAAATTTGGTCCTTAAAAGAAGGATCTGTGAGGCTTTCGGGATAGCCCACCATACCGGTGGTGAACACCACTTCACCTTCACTTTCCTTGAAAGCTCCGAAGGCCTTCCCAGTGATCTGGGTACCATCTTTGAGGGTAAGAGTGAGGTTTTCCATACGGGGATTGAGGTCTTATGTAATGTACTGGATGATGCTTCGGCGCTCAAGCCCTATTGCCCCTATCAGGATATTCCATTAAACTGGGCCAAAACCGCCTATGCAGCATTTCCTTAACTCCCGCGACCTCACGCGCTCGGATCTCCTGGACATATTGGACCGGGCGGAGGCATTTTTACCAACTGTTGAAGGGCGCACTAAGCTAAAATTAGCAGAGGGAAAAATTCTCGCAACTTTATTTTATGAACCCTCTACTCGTACGCGCTTTTCTTTTGAAACCGCGATGATTCGCTTAGGCGGGAACGTGATTTCGAACGCGGATATGAATGCGACTTCTTCCGCGAAAAAAGGTGAAACGCTCTATGACACGGGAAAAATAGTTTCCGGTTTTGCCAACATCATTGCCATGCGTCATCCGCAGGAGGGAAGTGTGACTGAGTTTGCCAAAGGTAGCTCCGTACCGGTTGTGAATGCAGGAGATGGGGCAGGGGATCATCCCACCCAGGGACTTTTGGACATTTTCACGATTCGAAAATGCTTGGGCCGGCTCGACAAGCTTACCATTGCCATGGTCGGTGATCTAAAAAATAGCAGGGTTGTTCACTCGCAGTGTGAGTATTTGATGCACTTTGAAGGAATTCGATTTATCTTAGTGTCTCCGAAGGCGTTGGCGCTTCCATCTGGCTTAACGGAAAAACTGAAAACAAAATTTGAAGTTCAAGAGACGGAAAATTTAGAAGAGGGATTGATAGGATGTGATGTGCTGTCTCACACGCGTATTCAGAAAGAACGATTTGAGGACCCTGGAGAATATATGAAATTCAAAGGAGTTTATATGCTCACCCCCGAGCTCATGTCGAAGGCCAAGAAGGAAATGATTGTCATTCACCCCTTACCTCGAGTAGATGAAATTGACCCTGCAATAGATGCCGACCCTCGGATAAAATATTTTGTACAGCCGGTCTATGGCGTGGCCATTCGTATGGCAATTTTGGCCAAACTTTTTGGATTATGATCCTTATAAAAAATGTTACCGTCGTCAGCTCGCAGGGGAGGGAGACTCGGGATGTTTCGATTGAAAGTGAGAAAGAAGAAGTCGTAGACGGAAGCGGTAAATTTTTGTTACCCGGTTTAATAGACAGTCATGTGCATTTTCGTGATCCGGGTTTTCCGGAAAAAGAAGATTGGGCGAGCGGGAGTGCGGCGGCGCTGGCTGGTGGAATAACTACGGTACTCGACATGCCCAACACGAATCCCGCCACAATTACCGTGGAGGCTTTGGAGGCTAAGCGAACCATCGCGAAAACCAAAAGTAAGGTTCATTTTGGACTCTTTTTTGGGGCTACGCGCGACAATTTGGAAGAGATTCGTAAGGCGGAAAATATTTGCGGAATCAAAATTTATATGGGTTCTTCCACAGGAAATCTTTTGCTGGACGATCCGATTGTGTGGGAAGAAGTGTTCAAAATCGCGAAAGAGAAAAATGTGCCGGTAGTGGTACATGCGGAAACGGAATCGTTCATTCGTGCCGGTCGGCGTGATTGTGAATGTGCACGCGTGGCCACGGAAGCCGCCATTCTGCTTCGAGAAAAAATAGGAAATCGTCTGCACATCGCTCATATCAGTTGCAAGTCCGAAGTGGAACTTATGCGGGCGTACAAATGCTCCGAACTGACCTGTGAGGTCACCCCTCATCACCTCCTTTTCACTAAAAAAGATCAAAAAGATGCGTTTTTAAAAACGAATCCTCCCTTGCGCGGTACGGAAGATGTTGAGGCTCTTTGGGAAGGGCTGCGAGATGGGACCATAGACTGCATTGCCACCGATCATGCGCCCCATACCATTCAAGAGAAGCAAGCTCCCTTGGACCAGGCGCCGGCCGGGGTCCCCGGAGTGGAATTTGTTCTACCTCTTATGCTCAATGCCGTGAACGAAGGAAGGTTAACATTGGAACGTTTGGTATCGGTTATGTCGAAAAATCCCGCACGAATTTTTGGAATTTCACCAAAAGGGTGGGTGCTTGTGGACATGAATGTCGAAAAAATCATCCGTCGTGAAGACGTGAAATCCAAATGTGGCTGGTCGCCCTACGAGAAAAGGGCCGTAAAGGGGTGGCCCGTTAAGATTTCCGCTAGCTAAAGCCGTCCAATCGCTATTGACAGTTTATAGAATAAGAGTAAAGTCACATTCCTTACCTTTTATTTACCTCTATTCTATGTTCTTTGCCACAAATACCTTCAGACGATTGGCTAGTTTTGTACTTCTTCTCGTTATTACCGGTACGCTTCTAGCGGTGCCCGTTCGTGCGGATGACCCCATCGATACTGATGGAGATGGGATTTTTGATGCTGATGAACTTTTATATGGATGGGACCCCACTAACGCAGATGAAAACGGAAATGCCGTTCTTGATGGTTTGGATAATCCCGATGAAGATGGTTTAACAAACGTTGAAGAGCTTTATACTTATTGGACCGATCCAACGAGTTGGGATACTGATGAAGATGGAGTCTCAGACGGAGCAGAGGTTGCTGCAGGAACGGATCCTTTGGTTTTTGATGCACCCATTCTCCCGGATTTAATTGTTAGCTCTGCGACTTATAATTCAAGCACTGGTGTCAGCTTCGCGGTTCATAATGCCGGAACTGGAGAAGTAGACAGCACCGATTTTCCTCACCTCAATTTCGACTACGATTTTCTGAATTCCGATCTTTCTGCCTCCAGTTCCGCCAGTTATTTGATTGACGACCATGGAACGGATTACCGTACGGTGGGTGGAACCACCGTGGTGAGTAGTGGCCCATTAGATGGTGCCTCTTCAAGTTGCGTGCTTTACATGCTTGCGATTGCAGATGGAAATGGAGAAGTGCTTGAGTCCAATGACAGCAATAATGAATACCGAGCTATTTTTGATCTTTGCCCCGGGGACGGGAACGTTGTAAACGGATTCACCGTTGAAGCGGGAATAGATGAAGGAATTGGGATAGGAAATATATACAACTTGGCCGCTTACACTGAAGAAGCCACTACGCTTAGCTCTGCGACAGTGGATTGGGGAGACGGATCTGCAGTAGAAGTACCCACTCAAACGTTTGATGGAGAGCATATCAATTTGGGCGGCACTCATCTTTATACTTACCAAGAAACCTTTACCATCACGGTCTGTGCCAACGATAGCAACGAAGAAGTTTGTGATTCTTTGCACCTTTCTATTACCGGTAGTCATTCTCATAGTGGCAGCAGCAACGGATCTTCATCCTCTACGGGAGATGATGACACAGGAACGACCGACACTGACACCACCGATACAACTGAAACTACCGATACAACTGAAACTACCGATGAAACCGTTGATGAAAGCACGGACGAAAGCGACCAAGATGTGATTTTGGCCGGTGATGATGAAGTGACCGACTGTAGCGCGATGGCTTTTGAAGACATTTCTGAGGATGACGATTTCTACGATGCTGTTTGTGAATTATGGGGAGCAGACGTTGTCCATGGAAAGACAGCTACCTTCTTTGATGCAGAGGACGTGATCCGTCGTGATGAAGCCGCTAAGATTTTCACTCGTTTATTCGGCTATGTGACTGAAGCGTACGGAGCAACCCCTTCCGTTGAAGAAAGCTCCTTTGTGGATGTTGAAGCTAGTGACCCTCTAGCCTATTACGTAGAAGTGGCAGCTGAGGAAGAAATCATGGATACTGATATGGACAGTATTCAAACTGAAGAGGATTCAGTGGTGAGCGAATCAACTTTTAGACCACACGAAGCTATGACGGCAGGCGAAATTGCTGACACTTTGGAAGTGATCTTGGGCGACGACGAAGCCGGAGAACAATTGGATGAAGACGCTTATGAAGTAGACAGCACGATGACTCGCGGAGGCTTCATGCAATTCCTCGTTGACCTTGTAGACTAAAGATCCCTAAGTCGGAGGGGTCTTTTGTTTTATCAAGGCTTGTTTTTTTAAAGCCGGCGTGGTTCTATGCCTAGTGAACCCATAACTATGGCAGACCTATCGGTAAAATTCTGCGGCGTGAAGTTCAAGAACCCCATTGTTCTCGCCTCCGGTATTTTAGGCGTAACGGCAGACAGTATGGCACAAGTGGTGAGGAACGGAGCCGGAGGTGTGACGAGCAAATCATTGTGGCCTTATGAACACCAAGGACATCCGAATCCGGTGATCATTACGAGTGAACATTACATGCTCAACGCGGTAGGGATTCCCGACGCCGGTCCCGAGAAAGCGCGCGAGGAAATCGCTCGTTACCGTGAAGTTTGTGACGCGCCTTTTATCGCGAATATTGTAGGTGGGGTGATGGATGATTACGCGGCGATTGCCGCTGAAGTTGCGTTGATGCAGCCGGACATTGTGGAGCTGAATATTTCTTGTCCGAATGTGGAAGATGAACTGGGAAAGCCGATGGCATGTTCTGTTGTAAAATCAGCGGAAGTTACAAAATTGGTACGCGCTAAACTAGATGAAAATGGAGCGAGTAAAATTCCGTTGATTGTGAAGCTCTCTCCTAACGTCGAGAGTATTGTGAGCATTGCGAAAAGTGTCTTGGATGCGGGTGCGAGCGGAATCACGGCAATTAATTCGGTGGGGCCGGGCATGGCGATTGATATTGATTTTGCCCAGCCCGTTTTGGCTAATCGCGTGGGTGGACTTACAGGCCCGGCCATTAAGCCGCTGGCGGTGAAATATGTCTACGATATTTATAAGGCGACTAAAGCGCCGATAATTGGGACCGGGGGGGTTTCGACCGGACGAGATGCAATTGAGATGATGATGGCGGGTGCGACTTTGGTGGGAGTGGGTAGTGCGGTGTGGTTCCGTGGACAAGACGTCTTTGGAAAAATTGTGGAGGAAATGAACGAATGGTGTGACGCCAATGGTGTCAAAAAACTTTCAACTTTAATTGGAAAAGTTCATGAAAATCATTAATACGCTGCCACGAGCGGTGGCCATTAAAAAGATCATTCAAGAAACCGAACAAGTGAAAACTTTTATATTTGACTGCAGCGTGGGTGCAAAGCCCGGGCAGTTTGTGAATATATGGATTCCGCGTATGGATGAAAAACCTTTTTCCGTGGCGATGGACACCGGAACCGAGTTGCACATTTCCATTGCCGCTGTTGGACCTTTTTCAAATGCGATGCATGCATTGAAAGTGGGGGACAAGGTGGGCATCAGAGGTCCGTTTGGGAGTAATTTCATATGTGAGAAAGGACAACATTTGGCACTTCTGGCGGGTGGCTATGGCGCCGCGCCGCTGTACTTTTTTGCTTACGAAGCTGCGGCGAAAGGATGCACCGTGGAATTTATTGTCGGTGCGCGGCGCAAGGATTTACTTCTGTTCGCCGATCGTATTTCCGCCCTCAAGGGCGTGCGACTTCACATTGCTACCAACGATGGAAGTGCGGGTTATGAAGGCTTCAATACAGATGTTTTAAAGAAAATTTTTAATGAAGAAAAAATTGATTGCGTGTGCACGGTAGGTCCGGAAATCATGATGCTCAAGGCCATGCAAATGGCCGAAGAAAAGGGTTGTGCGGCCCAAATTTCCGTAGAACGTTATATGAAGTGCGGCCTTGGAGTGTGCGGAAACTGCTGTGTGGACGGGCTTGGGGTGCCGAGCTGTATCGAGGGTCCCGTGATGTCACTCGAAAAAGTCAAAAAACTTCGTGATTTCGGTAAATATCACCGCGATAAACTCGGCAAAAAACAATACTTTAATTTTTAACGCTCCGTGATGTATGGAAAACTATTCTCTCAGTATCGCCGAAGACTTGTTGGCCACCGGCGCCTTCAAAATTTCTCTAAAGCCACTTTTTGTCTGGACCAGTGGGATACAATCCCCGGTTTATTGCGACCTGAGAGCGTTGATTTCTGATGTAAATGCACGTCGACTTATTGTGGAGGCATTTCAGCAAATGTATCCCGGCATAAAAGATGCGGACGTGATAGCGGGAACCGCAACCGCCGGCATCCCTTGGGCGGCTTGGCTTGCGGAAGCATTGGGTAAACCCATGGTCTACATTCGCAGCGCGGCTAAAGAACACGGTACTAAAAAGCGCATCGAAGGAGACTTAAAGCCCGGCCAAAAAGTGGTGTTGGTAGAGGATCACATTTCAACCGGTGGCAGCAGTCTTTCCGCCGTGGAAGCGCTTCGGACCGAGGGACAGGCCAGCGTGGATACAATTGTGGCTATTAATACTTACGAACTCCAAAAGGCTAAAGAGCAGTTTGAAATCGCCAAAATTAATGTATTTACCCTCACCAATTTCAGCATCATTCTTTCTGCGGCTAAAAAACAAGGTCTTATTGACGACGCCAAAGAAGCTCTTTTAGCGGATTTTCGCACGGATCCCGCCGCGTGGGCCGGTAAACATAAACTTTAGTCAAGGATGGTTCTGGAAAAATAAAAAGAACCATGCTATAAGAGTTAAGACTTACCTTACTCATGCACTTCGCAGACCGTTTATGTGCCGCCATAAAACAGAAAAATAGCGCGGTTTGTGTTGGACTGGATCCGCAGGCCGGTAAGCTTCCGGCTTTTTTGTTGAAGCAGGCGGAGGAAGAGCATGGAAAAACATTAAAAGCCCTGGCGCACGCATATTTGGAATTTAATAAAGGAATTATTGATGCAGTGAAAGATTTGGTGCCCGCAGTGAAACCGCAGCTCGCTTTTTATGAAGAACTGGGATTTGAAGGTATTTGGGCTTTTGAAGAAACCTGTAAATATGCGCAAGCGGCCGGGTTGATTGTTGTTGCAGACGGTAAACGAAATGATATTGGGTCCACGGCGGAAGCTTATGCGAATGCTTTTTTAGGCGGCACGGAAGTATTTGGAAATAAAATTATGGCCAATGAAGTGGATGCGCTTACCGTGAACGGTTATCTGGGTTTAGACGGCATCCGTCCTTTTTTGAAAGCCTGTGAAGAGGAAGGGAAAGGAATTTTTGTTTTAGTACGAACGTCCAATCCCTCGTCCGGGGATTTGCAGGAACGTGTAACGACCGACGAGCGAATGAGTATCGCGGAACTAATGGGTCATTTCGTGGAATCGTGGGGAGGCGACGTTCCGGGCAAGTGTGGCTACAACTTTGTAGGTGCGGTGGTGGGGGCTACGTATCCGGCGGAAGCCGCAAAACTGCGAAAAATCATGCCGCAGACAATTTTCCTGGTCCCGGGCTATGGAGCGCAAGGTGGCACGGCGGCGGACGTTAAAGCTTGCTTCGATAAAAATGGTCTTGGAGCCCTGGTGGTGAGCGCGCGCGGAATTATTTATGCTTATGCGGAGAGCGACGAAAAAGACGGGAAAAACTATGCGGACGCGGCGCGCGCGGCAGCTATAAAGATGAACACGGAACTCAATCAAGTTCGTTAAAAAGTTTCTGCCATTCTTCCAAGGTAAAGTCTTCAGCTCGAATATCCGGGCTGATATTCAGCTTGCTCAGGATTTCGCGAATTTCAGAAGGTGTTTTGCGCAGAGCACTGGATAGATTGTTCGTTATTTTTTTGCGTTTTTGTGCAAAACTCACGTGAAAAAGCCAGAAGAGTTTCTTTAAATCGCCTTTGATTTTTGGCTTGGGATAGATCTGTATTTTAATAACAGCTGAATCCACTTGAGGGACCGGATGAAAAGCATGTTTAGGTACGACGCAGACAAGTTCCGGCTCACCAAAAAGATGTACTTGGAGCGAGAGCACAGAGTGTTTCCCTTTCTTCGCAAGAATTTTTTCCGCTACTTCTTTTTGTACCATCAGAACCATAAGCAGGGGCGGATTTCCATCTGTAAATTGCTCGTATAAAAAGTGATTAAGTATGGGCGAAGTGATGTAGTAGGGAATGTTGGCTATGAGTTTGTAGGGCTCTTGTGGGGGCGTGTAGGTCAGCGCATCTTGATGAACCAGCGTAAAATTTTTATTGGTAAGATAACCGGCTTTGAGGCCTGGCAGAAGATCCTCATCCAGTTCAACGGCAATAACGTGGCCGGCTTTTTTTACAAGCTCGTCTGTGAGAAAACCACGCCCCGGCCCGATTTCAACCACGGTGTCTTTTGGCGTGAGCCCACTCGCCTCTATTATAGAGTTGAGCACTCCAAAATCGTGCAGAAAATTTTGTCCAAGATGTCTTTTTGCTTTCACCAGGGAATAGCGGTTAAGTTCGGGATTTTAACGAGTTTTCTGGCATCGGTAAAGCCGCTGATGATTTCAATGTCTTCTTTACTGAGGTGCAGCGATTCGACTAGAAAGTTGATTAGTTCTTCATTAGCGTGGCCTTTTTCCGGGACAGCCTTGAGCCGAATTTTTAAAGTACCATCACTCATGGTGGTGACGAATTCAGTTTTCTTTGCACGCGGTATGACTTTGATTTGTAGATACATCAAACTTGGGTAGATTTTGGACGGAAAAGTTTCCAGATTTCAATGAGGCTTATAGCTCCGACACAGAGGCAAAGCATCCAGAGCCAATCGGTTTTGGAAAGCGCTTCTGTCTTCAAAATGTTTTGCATGAACGGGGCATAAATGGCAATAAGTTGAAGCCCTAAACTCAGTACCACGCTGAAGAGCAGCAGCTTATTTTTAAAGAATCCGGTGAAGAAATGTTTGTCACTAAAGCGAACGGAAAAGACTAAGAAAAGTTCAAAGATCACGATAGTGGTGAACATAAGCGTCCGTGTTTTTTCTATGCTGTATTCATTCACCACGTGGAAATAGAGAAATAGGGAAACCAATGCCGAAAGGGCTCCGGCCAGAAGACTGAAGCCCATGAAATCCTTGAAGATACTCTGACGGGGGTCACGTGGTTTTAGAGTCATAATATCGTCCTCCGCATTGTCGACGCCCAGAGCAATGGCCGGCAGAGCATCTGTAAGCAAGTTCACCCAAAGCACTTGCAGCGGTAAAAAAGGAAGGGGAAATCCAAGGAAAAAGACTACACTCACCACTATAACTTCATCGAAATTGGCGCTAAGTAAAAAGCGGATGAATTTTTTAATGTTACGATAAATAGTCCGGCCATTTTCCACCGTGCCCACTATGGTGGCAAAATTATCGTCCATTAACACCATGTCACTGGCTTCTTTAGAAACATCCGTTCCGGTGACGCCCATTGCGACTCCAATGTCGGCATATTTCAAAGCCGGGGCATCATTCACGCCGTCTCCGGTCATAGAAACAGTATGGCCTTTACTTTGCAATGCCTTCAAAATTTTGACCTTATCGCTTGGATTCACTCGTGCATAAATACTCACTCTCTCCACTACACTACAAAGTTTGGCAAAACTCATTTTTTCCAACTCAGCTCCGGTCAAAACCAAATCCCCTTCATTGTAGAGACCGATTTCTTTTCCAATTGCTGTGGCCGTAAGCGCATGGTCTCCGGTAATCATCACGGTTCGAATATGGGCCTGTTTGCAGATTTGAATTGCGGCTTTCACCTCGGGGCGTGGGGGATCAATCATGGCGGCGAGACCTAGAAAAATCATATCTTCTTCCATCGCTTTGTCAGTTTTTTTATAGGCAAACCCCAACACACGGTAAGCCTTTTGAGCTAAACCTTCGTTGACTTTCAGCAGCTCCTTTTTTTTGGCAGGGGTCAGTTTAATTACCTCCCCTTCAATTTGAATGTGACTGCAAATTTCAAGAATTACATCGGGCGCACCCTTTGTGTGGAGAAATCCTTTATTCAACGTGGACATGCGTTTACGATCGGAGTTAAAAACCAATTCTTCCATGCGCGGGAATTTTTTACTCAAACTCACAGCTTCCATACCGGCTTTTCTTGCCAGTGTGAGTAGTGCCCCTTCAGTTGGATCGCCACCAATAGTCCACTGCTTCCCATTTTGGAAGAGCGAGGCATTGTTGCACAGGGCAGCGGTTTTAACGAGCAGCTCAAGTTCGTCGTCTTCCACGGGAATTTTTTCAGTCGGTTCGTAGCCAATACCCGGAATTTCAATCTGTCGGTTGTTCACCCAGAGCACCTTTACAGTCATTTCATTTTGCGTAAGCGTTCCGGTTTTATCTGTACAAATTACACTGACACTGCCCAAAGTTTCCGCTGCCGCGAGCTTACGAATAATGGCATTTTTTTTGGCGATACGTTGCACACCCAAGGCTAGCGTTAGCGTGATCACGGCGGGCAAGCCCTCCGGAATTACGCTTACAGCCAAACTGATACTCAACAAAAACATTTCCAGGAGCTCGCGCCCACGCAGCAGCGACAGCAAAAGCATTCCTGCCGCGATCCCCACTACTAAAATTGCTAAAACTTTACTCAAGCGATTTAACTGATTTTGCAGAGGGGTAGGTTCATTTTTTGTTGTTTGGACCATGCGTGCAATTTTTCCGAACTCTGTTTGCATGCCGGTTTCCACCACCACTCCAATCCCATGTCCCTGGCTCACCACGGTTCCCAAAAAGACCATATTTTTGATGTCTCCAAGGTCGGTCGCCTTCTTAATTGAGAGGAGGGACTTTTCCACGGGCAAGCTTTCTCCCGTTAGACTTGCCTCCACAGTGTGGAACTGTGCTATTTCCAATAATCGTAAATCGGCCGGAATTTGCGCGCCTTCCTCCAAAACCACGATATCTCCGGGAACCAAATCGCGGGTGGCTACTTTTTGTATATCACCATTCCGACGAACTAAGGCATAAGGTGCAATCATTTTGCGCAGAGCCTCAATGGCCTTTTCAGCCTTGTATTCTTGGATGAAGCCCACTCCCGAATTGATCAAGATAATAATTCCAATGGCGATGGCATCCAAATTTTCACCAATCGCTATGCTCACACTTAATGCTGCAATCAAAATCAGCACCATGATGTTTATAAATTGACTCAACAAAATGACATACCACTTCACCCCGCCGCTTTCCTTGATTTCGTTGGTGCCGTACTGTTTCAGACGAGCTCGTGCTTCGATAGAACTAAGACCCTTCTCGGAGCTTTTCAGTTCTTTTAGAACGGTAGTAATGGACGGCGTGGACCAGGAGTTCATAAGGGCTTTTTGAGTTTACTGTTTCGCCAGCGGGCAATTTTACCATGATCCCCCGACAGTAAAACTTTAGGGACCTCCAGGCCTTTGTAAATCGCCGGTTTGGTATAATGAGGGTATTCAAGCATGCGTCCCGTTGCTATGCTGAAAGATTCCTCTTGTGCACTTTCTTCGGCGCCGAGCACACCCGGGATTAGCCGACTTATTGCATCCACCACGCAAAGGGCGGGCAGTTCACCTCCGGTCAAAACAAAATCCCCCACGGAAATCTCCTCGTCCACAAGCTCATCAATAATTCGCTGGTCTATCCCTTCATAACGACCGCAAAGCAGAATCAATCCTTTTAATTCGGCCAGCTCTTCCGCTTTTTCCTGTGTGAAACGCTTGCCCACCGGAGAAAGATAGATCACAGGGCCTTTATTCAATTTTTTAACAGCCTTTATGGAGTCAAAAAGAGGCTGACAAGCCATTACCATGCCCGCGCCTCCACCGTAAGGGGTATCATCCACTTTTTTATGTTTATCTTTGCTAAAAGCGCGAATATCGTGCACGTGCACGGTAATTTTTTTATCTTTCACCGCCCGCTTCAAAATAGAATCTTCAAAATAGGGAAGGACGAGGGAGGGGAAAAGAGTGAGGATGTCGTAACGCATAGAGTGTTGGTTGACGATATTTTCTTGTAAGATTATACTTAGCACACGTTAGTCCTTTAGATGTGAAAGTCGGCTTCATGCCGTGCGGGATTCGTCCCCTAGCTCTAAAGGACTAATTTTGTTTAGAGCGAAGGGATTCATTTTGCTGTAAAAATTGTTTGGATATTTTTTGAGATCGTAAATGTCACAAATGAAACTGATTTTCTCCTGAAGAAAGGAAAGGTAACGATCGTCTTTTTTGGTGAAGGCTCGATATACAGCCCAGTTCATATAATCCACGACTTGAAGGCAGGGTTCAGTGGTGGGGACTTGAATGAAGAGCTTGGTTCCTGTTTCTACTTTTTTGTTCGTTTTTCCCTCAAAATTCAAGATTGCGGAACGGATGGCATTGTCGAGGTGAATCTGTTTCAGTTGGTTCCCCCTCTTTGAGAAATAGATAACGCAGTCGCTTTTGTGCAATTTGTTCTCGAGCAAGCGAGTGATGATTTCATTGTAGAAAATATTCTCATTCTTTTGATGTCGCCTTGTGAATACGTCTAACCGTTTTCTTGCCACGATGAACTGGCATTTGAAAGGGAGAATTTTTAAGAGTTTGAAAACCTTCTCTCTTACTTCGGGACAGTCATCTTTGGCGTGAAATCCAACGGATGACTTTTTGACGGAAGGGATGGTTTTTAGATAGTCATCATTTTTAATCTCTTTCGTTAAGGTAGACAGGGCTCTTCGTATTTCTTCGGGCTTCTCTGTTTTGATGAAGCCTAGAATTAGGATAGGGGAGCAGCCTTCCGTTCCTACGATGCAGTTTCCTTTGGCATCAAAAAAAGTGGGATCTCCCGACTCATCTACAAAGTAGTAAAGTTTTTTCTTTGTTACGGGCATCATTCAAATTGTTTAGTGAGTCTTATCGTTTCGCGAAGGCTTACTACGATCTTCATGTAGTGTAGCAAATCGTCTGTTGAGAGTGAACGCTCGGCTTTTTTGCGATCTTTGAGCCACTTGTCCAGTACTTGATAGCCTCCGACACTTGCAAATTGACGATTTCTTTTCTCTGAAATGACTTCGATGGCTGACATGAGGAAAGTTCCCGTTCCAGTAGCGGGGTCGAGGAGGCGTACGTCTGGGTCGTCAATCCCCGCAACCTTGCCCAGCTTTTTTATCAAAATCTCATCAATACTTTTGACGATGTAGTTCACTACATATTTTGGCGTGTAATAAACACCGCGCTCCTCTCTCACTTTAGGGTCGTATTCAGCAAGAAAGTTCTCGTAGAAGTAAATGGTCGGGTCTTGATCTTCTTTGTGGTGCGTTAGGGCGTGATAAATCTTTTCCATGTCCGCTTTATGGAACTGCTCGATGATAGCCTTCACAATGAAGTCCACCGTTTCATTTTTGGAAGTCACTTTTCCGACAAGTTCGTAAAGCTCCGTAAGGATAGGTACGCTCTTTGGCAGGTAGTCGATGGCTGTTCGGAAGGAGAGAGGTTCTGCAGAGCCTTTTTTGGTGTGTTCAAGGGCTGCAAGGAAGAAAGAGTAGGCAATGGTTTCCGCAGCCATATTAGCGAATTGGTGAGGCCTGATGTCTTGAATCAGTGTTCGAGAGAAGGCATTTTTGAGTTCGTTGAAATCACTTTGCTGTCCTTCCCCAGTTACTTCGAGTTCGTCTTCGATTTCCTTTGAGAGTAGGCGGGTTTTACGGGCAAGTGCTAGCGCAAGTTGTTTGGGGGTCCGAATCTCAAGAGTTTTACCGTTGAAGAACTTTTTAAGTAGTTCCGTGAGGCTTGCAGGGTTGGCATCTGCTGCAAGGGCATCGAATAAGCATTCATCTATTTTCTTGGCTTTGCCCTTCTCATCCCATTGGTAGAGTCGCCATTCCCGCAGGTTGGTGAAGAGGACGTTTTCGAGTGAATCGGTATAGCGGTCGAATTGGGTTTGAAACTTTGAATCCGCAAGATTGTCCTTGGGAAGTTTTACTTCAAGCCATCCTATCGTTTGGAAGTCATGGTTTTTGAGCTGGATTGTAAGGTCTGGGAAACCGACTTTACCCTCGTGAACAGTAGAACTTGCTTCAGCTATGACCATCACTTCGTTTTTCACGTTTAAATCTTCGCTTGCGACTTGTTTCAAAAAGTTGACCAAGATGGGGTAGAAGGAGCGTTCCGTTTGGAGATCACTGATCTTTTCGAGTTCGGACTGAAGAAGTTGGAAGGAGTTCATTGCTCTTATTAAACCAGTTTTGAAAAGAGTCCGCTAGGGGCGAACTCTGTAAAAATGAGATAAAACAGACAGGGAGACTCGTACCCTCTGGGGCATCTTCGAGCTTCGCCGAGGATTAACGTTTGCTGAACTGAGGAGCACGGCGAGCTTTGTGCAAACCGAACTTCTTACGTTCTTTAATACGGCTGTCGCGAGTGAGATAACCTTCCGGCTTGAGGCGGCTACGATTGTCTGCATCTATTTCGAGCAGAGCTTTAGCGATTCCATGACGGAGTGCATCAGCCTGTCCATGCTTTCCTCCACCTTCAATCACAGCGGAAATGTCGAAATTCTTTTCAAGATTCAGAAGTGCGAGAGGGGCCATAAACACATTCATACTTTCATCCGTCCCAAAGTATTCGCGAGCATCCATTCCATTCACCACCACGCGTCCGTTCCCTTTGTACAAACGTACACGAGCCACAGCAGCTTTACGCTTTCCGTTAGCGTAGAAATAAGTTCCGGTGAAAGTCATTGCATCTGCCATAGCTTATTTTTTAGGGGAAGACTCGGTTTTGCCGAGGATTAGAGGTTTAGGATTTTGACCATTATGTGGATGCTCGGTTCCGGCATACACATGCAATTTTTCGAGAGCGTACTGTCGAATGCGGTTTCGCGGGATCATTCCCGTCACGGCAAGTTCAATAATACGTTCAGGTTTTTCCGCACGCATCTTTTCGGCTACCTTATACTTAATTCCTCCACGGAAACCGGTGTGGTGGATATAATCTTTCTTGATGTCTTTTGATCCGGTCAGCACCACTTTTTCAGCATTAATTACTACCACATGGTCGCCACAGTTGAGGGAAGGATGCCAATCGGGTTTGTGCTTTCCACGGAGTACGTCAGCCAGGCGAGTGGCCACTTGTCCGAGTACTTTTCCTTCAGCATCCAGAATGAACCACTTTTCGGAGGCATTCATTTCTTTGGATTTGGGATGAGTTGTTTTTTGCTTCATAAAATTTAAGCTTTCTTAATAGTTTTTGTTTTCTCTTTTTTAGAGCTCGACTCCGTCGAGTGGTCGCCGAGTAACTGAATGGATACCATTTCTGCCGCATCTCCGGCACGGAATCCGAGCTTCACGATGCGAGTGTATCCTCCGTTTCGTTCTTTATACCGATCCTTGAGAACTTCGAGCAATTTCTTTCCGGCATTAGAATCTTGAACAATTTGATTAATTTGGCGGATGGCCACGGTAGGAGTCTTGGTTTTAGCCTTGGTGATGAGCCCCTCTACAATAGGGCGGACCTGTTTTGCGCGGCCCACAGTCGTCTTCACTTTTTCGAAGAGAATCACGGATGTCGCCAGGTTACGCAGCAGCGCTTCACGGTGGTCCCGCTGCATGTTCATTTTGAGATTTTTCTTTCGGTGTCGCATAAAAGGGATGAGATGCTAAATCAATTAGTCCTCTTGAGCAAGGGCAAATCCGCGCTTTTCAAGCGCGTCCGCCACCTCTGTAAGAGCTTTCTTTCCAAAACCTCGAAGATTGGCCAGCTTAGACTCTGAGCACTTGGTGAGTTCCTCGATGGAACCAATGCCGCCATTGATGAGGGCATTGAGCGTTCGTGGAGAAAGTCCCAAGATTTCGATGGGGGTATAAGACTGTTGCTGAGGTTTGGTGCTGTCTTCTTCGGCCTTGGCTTTCGCCGCGATCTTTTCGAAATCGCTCATAAATTCAGGCTCAACCGCTTCTTGATCACGATTAAAAAGATTGAAGTAAGATTCCAACATGTCTCCGGCAAATTTCACCGCTTCATCAGGGGTGAGGGAGCCGTTGGTTTTCACTTCGAGAAGGAGTTTGTCGAGGTCGGTCTTTTGTCCCACACGAGTTGCTTCAACGGTGTAGTGGATTTTCTTTACAGGAGAGAAAGCTGCGTCGATTTCAATCATTTCCACATCTCCGTCCTTGCTGTCTCCAATCAGAGCGGCACGGTAACCCACTCCTTTTTCGATACGGATTTCCATATCAAGTACGCCACCTTTGTCGAGCGTCGTGATGTAAAGATCAGGATTGTGAACGGTCACTCCGGAGGGCAAATCAATGTCTCCGGCCGTTACCACACCTGCGGTTTTCATCTTCAAAGAAATCAACCGAGTTTCACTTCCTTCCATACTCAGTGCAAGTTGCTTGAGATTGAGCATAATATCAAGAACGCTATCTTTGAGACCTTTCACCACAGTATATTCATGAGTCACGCCTTTGATCTTCAGACCCGTTACCACAGTACCTGGAAGGGAAGAAAGCATTACACGTCGTAGACCGTTCCCCAGCGTGGTTCCATAACCTTGCGGAAGAGGACTGATGGTGAACATGGAATGCAGGTCGCCCATTTTCTGTTCAGAAATTTTTGGGAGACCGATTTCTTCTTGGATGATATGCATAGCAAGAAGGTTAAGGTTATGGATTACTTGGAATAGTACTCAACGATGAGTTGAGTTGCGATGAGTTGGTCGAGGTCGCCATCTTCTGGAAGGGAGGCAACTTCGGTCTTGAGAGCTTTCTGGTCAGATTTGAGCCAGCGAGCGTTATCAAAATCCTTATCCTCTTTAACGGCCATAAAGAGGGGGCTTTCTTTCAAGCGAGGACGAACTTCAATAACGTCGTTCTCACGAACTTGAATAGAAGGAACGGTGATTCGCGTTCCATTAAGCGTAAAAATTCCATGACTCACCATTTGGCGAGCCTGGGCACGGGTCTTTGCAAATCCTCCACGGTAAACGACATTATCGACGCGGCGTTCAACCATTTTCATGAGCTCTGTACCGGTGGCTCCTTTTCGGGAAGCCGCTTTTAGATAGTAATTGCGGAGTTGCCTCTCCGTGAGACCGTACATGAAACGAAGTTTCTGTTTTTCGAGGAGTTGCTTTTTATATTCAGATGTTTTTCCGGCTCGGGCGGCGCCATGCATACCGGGTCCATGAGGACGTTTCTCCAAAAGCTTGGTCATTTTGGCAGTGCCAAAGATGTCCACTCCGAAGCGTCGTACTAAGCGTGCTTTGGGTCCGGTATAACGTGACATTGTCTAGATAAGTAAATTATTAATTGAGGACAGGGACGCTCGCCTTTGGCGAGTGGGGTTAAACTCTTCGAATGCGAGGTTGTCGGCATCCGTTGTGAGGGATTGGTGTGGTATCAATAATGCGTACAATGGTAATTCCTTGAGCGATGAGACCGCGGAGCGCCTGTTCACGTCCGTGTCCGACACCTTTTACATAGATGTCTGCCTTTTCAAATCCATAGGCTTTCGCTTTCTCAGCTGCACTTTCAGCGGTCATTTGAGCGGCGAAAGGCGTTGCTTTCTTGGAGCCTTTGAAACCACAAGTTCCGGAGGTGGACCAAGCGAGCACTTTCCCTTCAGCATCGGTGATCGTAACAATCGTATTATTGAATCCTGCATTCACATACACTTTCCCGGAAGTGACGGTCTTCTTTTTACTACGGCGTACGACTTTTTTATCGCCCGTCTCCACCCCGGGTTCACCGGCGACGGCTGCATCGCCTGCTGCTGGAACAGAAGTAGGTTCGACTTTGTCGATAATGGGATTGGCTTTTTCTTTGGTCATATCAGTTAAGTTTTACTTTCCTTAATACGTCCGCTTCCCATGGTCATACGGCGACCTCGTTTGGTTCGCGCGTTGGTCTTGGTGCGTTGTCCACGAACGGGGAGGCGTTTTTTATGACGATAACCTCGATAAGAGGAAATATCTTGAAGGCGCTTCACGTCCATTTGAACTTTTCGTCGAAGATCTCCTTCGGTACGGAGCTTGGTCAATGCATCGCGGAGTTTAGCGAGGTCTTCCTCAGTAAGGTCTTTCACTTTCTTGTCCAGAGAGATATTGAGCTCTTTCAGAATAGCCTTAGACAGTTGTCGTCCAACGCCATAGATGTAGGTGAGGCCTACTTCGACGCGTTTTTCCATTGGTATTTGTACTCCAGCGAGACGGACCATAAGGTAGAAGAGAAAAAGTTAGTTAGGACACAGGGGCAGACTGGGCTTCGCCCAGGGTTAACCTTGACGTTGTTTATGTTTAGGATTGTCGCAAATGACACGGACCACTCGCTTGCGGCGAATTTTGTGGCATTTTTCACAGATGACTTTTACAGAGGCTCGGACTTTCATTGTTGTGGTGTTTCAGGTGTTTCTGGGGGCAGAATTGACTCTGCAGAAGTTGCAAGGTGCTCAGGTAAGGGTTGCCCTTTTTTGTGGCGGAAAACAATACGTCCCTTATAGAGATCATAAGGCGTCAACTCAACGGTGACCGCATCTCCTGGAATGATTCGAATATAATTTATTCGCATCTTTCCTGAGAGGTGACAAAGCACTACGTGGTCAGTTGGGTAAGCCGGGTCATCCAATCGTACTTGGAAGGTAGCATTGGGTAGACACTCTACCACTATCCCCTTCACCTGGATGACTTGTTTCGTCATTTGCTATTGTTAGCAGACCTTTCAGGTCCGCTTGAGGTAAAAGCAGAGGGATTCTACACGGCAAAGTAGACAAATGCAAGGCGTTTTTTTAAAGTGCGTTGAGGTCAATGGGCTCCAGTGGGCTTTTACTGCGGGCTTTACCGAATTTCGACAAGACACGCCTGGAGAAAGTTTCTTGGAAATGTCCATCTAAAGCTTCCCAGGCAGCTTGCACTGTGACATCTCGAGACATGGGTGTAAATCTGCCCCGATAGTTTGCCCGACTGAGGTCTAGCATTTTTTGTCTACATTCATTATCTCCTATTACTCGTTTGATCATTCCTTTGCTTAGTATCAAACCTCCCACATCCCTTACCAGTAATTGGTCCTTATGAAGGACATAATTGTCTCCTGACGGGTCGCGAGGAAAAGCCCCTACACCAATAAGCCTTCTCCTCAAGTCAATGTACGCCCTAAGAAGTTCATCCACTTTATCCGCATCTCTTACTTCCACGGCCGTGTTCAGGTGGGCGCTTAAAGTTTCTGAATCGGGAACGCGAATTTGAACAACCGGTTTTTGAAAAACACGTTCAACCCGCTTCTTCCATAGCCACCACCCTTGGATAGTGTGTGTAGTGATTTCGTCAGGCAATTCATAGGGAAGAGCTAAGCCGCCCAAACAGGTCAAGCCCCATTCGTGTGAAAAACGACACTGTCTTGTCAGTTCATCACCTGCCAGGGGGCCAAGGTCAGGGTCACTACAAACTTCTTTAAGGACAAGCTTTTCCGTTCCATAAACATGCATTTGACAACCTTTGCCGAGAGGTTCGAGGGGGTATTGATCGAAATGGGCTTGAAGCTGTTCTTGGGACATACATTCGTCAAAAGAAGAGGCGAGTTTGGCGCCCCTTTCCGCTTTTGTCAATGGATGTAAGCACTTTTATTTTTCTTTATACCAAGCCTTCTGTATAGTGTTTTTACTTTCAAAGCATGTCTAAATCCAAAAAGAAAAAACCGGTTCAAAAACTTGTCACTCGTCAGCGTGTGCAGGCGGCTTTGCTATTGATTCTGGGGCTGCTCCTTTTGTATCAGACGGTTCAATTTTATCGTCTTAAAGACAGCCTGGCCTTCATAGACAGTCTCGAGGAGCGTAATAGCAGCGTGATTCAAGAAGTGAACCAAAGTCAGGATTACTTGAGCAGTTTTGGTCAGGATCTTAATGATATTCGAAAATTTTTGCTACTTCCTACTAAAGAGTACAGCTTTGGTGATCTGGACGGGAAAGTGGAACTTTCTGAAGAAACGGAGGAAGACCTTACTACTATGCTTTTTACTTATGTGGAGAAGCTTGGGACTTACGAGCAAAATCAGGAGCGGTATGAGGCCAATTTAGGGGTTTTTCAGATCGCGCTTGCGGACGGTTATTGGAACGAGAAGAGTTTGAGCGTGGATAATGCCGGGCAAACCGGTGCGGAGGGCATGATTTTTTCTTTCAAGGACACGACCCTGGATGGCAGCGAGCTTTTCTCCGTGGAACTGGGCTACGACGGACTTTTTTCCGTGAAATCTTTGGATGAAGGTTGGAGTTTTGAGGATAGTGAAGTGGCTGAAAATACCGTGAAGGAATTGAAGACTTTTGTAGACAGTAACTTGGAAGCATTGCGTGGACAGGTGGAAGCTTTGGAGACGGGGCGTGCGACTGCGGTTGGACTTTTAGCCTCTCAAGTGGTGCAGGATGTTTTGGCTCAGAAAGGCATAACGGTATCTACTGAGCTCAGCTCCTCGGGCAAATACTATTATGAGTTCAAAAATAGCGATGCCGAGGCTCTCGCAAAATTGTCCATTTCTAAAGAGGACGCAAAACTTACCTTAAGTTTACTGGAAGTGATGGGGGATTATGAAAATGAGTTGACGTTGAGCGCGGACGGAGAAGCGGCACTTGCGGATGCATTGAGCAATGGCGTGGACAGTCGCAGTGCCAATGAGAAGTTAGTGGACGAACACGAAAAGGAGATGGAATCCGTGTTTGCGGATCGTGCCTTTAAAGCAGTGCTACAGGAAATGGGGTTGCAACTGGGTATCAAGGCGGAAACTGATGAACGCATTATCTACCCTCTGCTGCGCGAAGACGGGCAGACACTTCGTATTATTTTTATTGATAAAATGACCGGAGATGTGAATGTGGAAACACCTGACGGGCAAGAAAGCCACACGCTTTCGATGGCCATTCAATCGATTGATTTAGCAGGTAAAAAAAAACTTTCGATCCCTCTGTTATCTTGAGTTCTTCGGGAGAAATCGTGGATGATCCCATGCATTTTAATGTTTTGGTGATGGGGAAGCACGGCTCCAATGTAGACACCATGATTTTTACGAATGTGAATTCTGAAACTCGTGAAATTACGATGATCAGCATACCGCGCGATCTTTACGTTAATGGGAGAAAAATTAACAGTGTTTATGCCTCGTATGGAATTGAAGAGCAGGTGAGCTGGGTGGAAGATGTGGTGGGGCAGCAGATTGATAACTATATTTTGATCGACATGTATGTGTTCCGCGATGTGATAGACCTGATGGGCGGAGTGGATATTATGCTCAAAGAAGATCTTATTGATCCGACTTATAAAACCTGCGAGGGGGATGTTTGTTCCACTTTATATTATGCAGCAGGCACTTATCATTTGGATGGGACGGAGGCATTGCGTATTGCGCGCTCCCGCCATACCACTTCCGATTACTCTCGTGCCGAGCGCCAGCAACTCATTCTGGAAGGCATAAAAGAAAAGGCTATGGGTCTGGGTATTGGCGACTCCGATACTTTGATGGCCATTCTTTCTACGGTGATTGACTCAACCGAAACGGATATTTCTGTGGATGCTGCGTTGCGTTATTACTTCCGTTATCAAAATTTCACGCTCAACGATGGCTATGTGATTTCAACGGGCAACGTGCTGTCCGCCGTTCCGGTTCCGGTGAGCTACGTGACCTCGCATCCCATTGAAACTTGCCTCGATGAAACCAAGCCAGAGACTTGCACAGAAAGTTACGCCATCGATACTCTAGCGCCTGTCGGAGGAGATTGGGGGCTGATTCGCGGCTACGTGGAGCAGATTTTGGCGGAGTAGGGGGCACTTTCTTCATTGTCTCTCCTCCCCGGGTCTTATCGTCAACACTTCGTTTCCGCGCTCCGTAATTAGCAGCGTGTGTTCGTGCTGAATGGCCAAGGAACCATTGCTGGTAATAATGGTCCAATCGTCATCGAGGGTCTCGATTTCTGAACAGCTTATGGAGATGATGGGTTCGATGGCGATGCACATGCCGGGGATGAGTTCTTCACCGTCACCAGGTTCGCCGTAATTGAGCACGTAAGGAGGTTCGTGAAGAAGATGGCCGATGCCGTGACCGGTGAGTTCGTGGACAATGCAAAACCCGGCACCTTCCACAATGGTTTGGATGGCATGACCAATATCTCCCACGTGATTGCCCGGTTTTGCTTGAGCGATTCCTCGCCAAAGTGCCGCGATGCAAGTGTCCACGAGTTTTTGTGCTTCGGGCACGGTTTCGTTTCCAACTACAAGAGCGATGGCAGAGTCCGTGTTCATCCCGTTAACAATCGCCCCGCAATCGATGGAGAGAATGTCTCCTTTTTGCATAGGGATTTTGTTTGGAATGGAGTGGACTACTTCGTCATTCACGGGAGTGCAGAGAATATTTGGATAGCCGTTATAACCCTTGAAGGCGGGCTGTACGCCATATCTTTTGAAGAGCTCCTCAGCTTTATATTCGAGGTCCAAGGTACTCATTCCGGGCTCCAAATACTTTCCCAATTCAGCCAAAATAAGTGCGAGAAACTTTCCCGACTCACGCATGGCTTTAATTTGATTCGGCGTTTTGATATTTACTTTTCCTCGCACGGGAAGTGAGTTTTAAGTACTTCGAAACTGTCTTTTGTCACTGCTTCTATCGATTGCTCGCCTTTAACAATGAGCATTTTTCCTTGAGCTTTGTAGGCCTCGATAACGGGTACGGTTTTTTGAAGAAAGGTGTCCAGGCGAACACGAATAGCGGTTGGAGTGTCGTCTTGGCGAGTGATGAGCGTGCTGCCGTCTTTTTCACAGGTTTCCGCGGCGTAAACGGCAGGATAGATGGTTTTACAGCTAGGACACAGGCGGCGAGTGGTAAGGCGCTTAAGGGCCTCCGCTTCCGTGAGTTCAATAAGCAAGCCCATAAAGGAGCGGCCTTTTTTTTGCATGAGCTCATCGAAGAGTTTCTGTTGGTCGTCGCTGCGAGGTACTCCATCAAACAGGGCGGCTTTGCCTGCCGGCAAGCGGTGCAAAAAGTCTGCGATGATTTCCATCACCACTTCGGTGGGGACCAAATTTCCGGCTTCAATAATAGTTTTTACTTTTTTTCCAAGCTCGCTGTCTTCCGCGCCAAGACGGCGAAGTTCAGCACCGGTTTCAAAAATTTGAAGTCCACAATATTCCGCAATCAATTGGCTTTGCGTTCCTTTTCCGGAGCCCTGCATTCCGAATAAGACGAGGTCCATGTGTGTAGTGCGCACTTCCGTGCGCGTTAGCCCTTATAAAAACGTTCGTAGTGATGCGTGAGCAAATCGGCGTTCACGCGGCGAATCAAATCCAGAACCACACCTACGATGATGATGACTCCGGCTCCACTCACAATCGTCGGTACAGAACCCACGCTGAGCTTGGAGAAGATGAGTTGAAGCACAATAGGCAAAACCCCCACAAAACCAATCATAGCGCCTCCAAATAAATTGAGACGATTGGAAACTTTGGCCAAATACTCGGAAGTTTCTTTTCCAGGACGGAGCCCGGGCACGAATCCTCCACGCTTTTGAATGTTGTCCGCTACTTGATCGGGATTGAACACAATGCTGACGTAGAAGAAAGTGAAAGCAATAACCAGGAAGAAATACACGGCTACATAAGTCCAGCTTTGTGAATTGAATTGAGTGGTGGCAAAACGGCCGAGCGCTTTAACCCATTCAGAATCCGCATAGAGCAAGAACTGTCCAACGATGGAAGGGAAGGTCACAAGAGAAACGGCGAAAATGATCGGAATCATCCCGGCTTGGTTTACTCGGATGGGAAGGAAAGATTGTTCCACTTTTCCGCGTCCACGTTGTCCGGCATAGGTGACAGGAATACGACGTTGTCCCTCGGTGAAGAGTACCACTATGAGAGTGAACAAAAGCGCAAATAGCAAGACAGCCACCAGAGGTAGAAGACGCTCGGGTTCAGATTGAGCCAAGGTCAGCGCAGGTCCGATAGCAGGAGGCATGGAGGCAATAATTCCGGCAAAAATCAGCACGGAAGTTCCATTCCCAATTCCTTTTTCGGAGATTACTTCGCCGAGCCACATAAGCACTAAGGTTCCGGCAGAAATAGTGAGCATGATGGGAAGCATGGTAGCCCAGTAATCCCAGCCTATAAGGCTTCCATCAAGACCCTCGATAATCGGCACTTGTGCCTGTACGTTGATGAGCGCAATCATCCCATAAGATTGGAGAAAAGCGAGTGGCAAAGTTAACCAACGAGTCCAGCGGTTCATACGTCGTCGTCCCTGTTCTCCTTCTTTGGAAATTTCCTCCATTCGAGGGATGATTACAGTAAGAAGTTGCACAATGATGGAGGCATTAATGTACGGAGAAAGCCCCATCAAAACAATGGAGAAGTTTTCCGAACTTCCTCCGGTAAGGAGACTGAAAGCTCCAAGCAAAGAATTTTTGTCAAAAACATATTTAAGTGCCTCTGTGTTTACTTCGGGAATCGTAATATGGGTCATGAGACGGTAAACCGCCACAATCCCCAAAGTGAAAAGAATCTTCTTTCGCAGATCTTTAGAGTTCCAGATTTGCTTCAAAACATTCACGGGGAGTAGGTTAGGATTTGAGCAAAGTGAGTTCGCCACCTGCTTTCTCAACAGCCTTTTTAGCGCTTTCTGAAGCGGCGTGCACTGTGATTTTAAGTTTAACTTTGAGTTCACCCGTTCCAAGGAGTTTGATCCTTCCTTTGCGGGTGATGATGCGTTTTGCCAGTAGGGATTTCGCATCTACAGCGTCTCCATCCTTGAAAACATCCAGTTGCTCAAGATTCACCGTTCTATAAATTTCTTTGTTGAAGTTTTTAAATCCTTTAATTTTTGGCATACGACGAATGAGAGGGGTTTGGCCTCCTTCAAACGCAGCTCGGGATTTTGCTCCCGTGCGAGACCCGGCCCCTTTCACTCCTCGTCCTGAGAAGTTTCCGCGAGTTCGTCCGCGTCCGCGTCGAATTTTGTCTTCGCGGCTACCGGGAGTAGGTTTTAGAGTATTTTGCTTCATGATTTATTCTTTTTTTAGAGAGGGCTTTGCAGGTTTGATCATACGCTTGTCAGCGTTCACCATAATCTTGGCTTCAGACCTAGACATCTTCTTCACCTCAGGAGCTGCGCGATCTTCACTGGCATCTTCCTTAACGGCCTTGTCTTTGTCCGTTTCCATGTCAGATCGTACGCGGAGTTTGGTGAGAGCTTCGTAAGTAGCTTTGGCGGTATTGATCTTATTTGTGGAGCCCAGAGACTTGGAGAGAATATTGTGTATTCCGGCAAGTTCCATGATTTGACGAACGGCTCCTCCGGCAATAATTCCGGTTCCAACACTTGCGGGCTTCATAAGCACGATAGAGGCTTTGTACTTCACTTGAATCATATGGGGGATGGTTCCATTATACACAGGGACTTTGATCAAACGCTTCTTAGCTTTTGCAACGGCCTTTTGGATAGCTTGTTGCACTTCAGTCGCTTTTCCAATTCCATATCCCACCGTTCCTTTCTTATTCCCGATCACTACGGTAGCGCGGAAACGAAGACGTCGCCCTCCTTTAACTACACGAGTTACTCGGTCAACTTGAATGACTTCTTCTTCGAATTCTTTGACTTCTTTGACGAATGGTTTTTTTCCGGGTCTTGGCATAAGAGTTTAAATTATTAAAATGTTAGGCCGCCTTCGCGAGCACCGTCTGCAACGGCTTTTACACGACCGTGATACTTATATCCGTTTCGATCGAAGACGCAAGTTTTGATGCCGGCCTTAGTGGCCTTTTCAGCGAGTTCTTTTCCAACTTCAGCAGCACGTTCGAGTTTCGTTCCTTTCTTTTTTGATCCACTCGCCTTTGGTGAGGACATATCATGAGCTGCGGCTAGAGTTTTTCCGGATGCGTCATCGATAAGCTGAGCATAAGTGAAGCGGAGACTTCGGAACACAATGAGGCGAGGTTTCTCCGCAGCTCCATTCACACGAGAACGAATTCTGATGTGACGTCGAGCGCGGTGTTCGGATTTTGATTTAGGACGATTCATAATGATTTATTAGTAGGGGACAAACCGGGCTTCGCCCGGGGTTAAGCAGCGGTAGCAGTCTTTCCAGCTGCCTTACCAGCCTTGCGGCGAATATGTTCATCAGAGTATTTAATACCTTTCCCCTTGTAAGGTTCAGGCTTGCGGAATTCACGGATTTCTGCGGCTACTTGTCCCACAAGCTGTTTGTCTATTCCGGAGATGTAGAGAATGTTTTTCTTTTCATCATCTACCTTGAAAGTAATTCCAGCCGGGGTGAGATAATCGATAGAATGAGAATAGCCGAGATTTAGTATAAGTTTGTTTCCTTGTACGGCTACGCGATAACCTACCCCATTAACTTCCATAGTCTTGGTGAAACCCTTGGTCACTCCTTCCACCATGTTGGCGATGAGAGTGCGAGTGAGACCGTGCAAAGAATGCTGCATTTGATCGTTGATATCCGCAGTGACCACCACTTCATTGTCTTTAACCTCTATTTTAACGAGAGGATTTGCCTTATAACGCAGTTCCCCCTTAGGTCCCTTTGTTACAAGCGTCCCGTCACTTTCTTGAGTGATAGTGACTCCGGTTGGGATAACGACAGGTTTTTTTCCGATTCGTGACATATTTTTTAGTTAGGGCATACTCGGCTCCGCCGAGGATTAATATATTTCACATAAGTATTCTCCGCCGAGCTTTTGTTTGCGCGCTTTATCACCGCTCATCACTCCTTTTGGAGTGGACACGATGGCGACACCAAGCCCGCTTAGTACGCGCGGGATTTCTTGAGACTTCACATAAATGCGTTGTCCCGGCTTGCTGATGGACCTAAGATGCAGATCTTGGTGGTTCTCAGGAATCTCAATCACGAGCTCTTTAGCAACACCTTCACCGCTTGCCTTAACTTCAAGCACATAGCCTTTTTCTTTAAGTACTTCGCAAATCGCCATTTTCATTTTGGAATAAGGTACGCGCACGAGGGTTTTTCGGGCACGAGCCGCATTTCGGAGGCGAGTGAGAAGGTCTGCAATTGGATCGGTTACTGTCATTTGAGCTAGTTAATTAGTTTAGTGAGGAAGGGACGGACGGGAGCAATCCGGGCTGCGCCCGGTGGTTACCAAGAAGATTTTTTAATCCCCATGAGTTCACCTTTTCGTGCGAGTTCACGGAAGCAAATTCGACACATATCAAAGCGTCGCATGTATCCGCGTGAGCGTCCACATTTGCCACAGCGGTTGTACACACGTACAGCCTGCCCGGGCTTAGGTGCGAGTCCGAGAGCTTTGCGGTGTTTAACCGCATCTCTTCGTTTCGCCGACTTATTGATCATCGAAAGTTTTGCCATTTGGGTGTAATAAGGAGTTTACTTTTTAGAGGATTTACTCGACTTTGTCGAGGGGCGAGGTTCATCTCGGAAAGGAAAACCCAGGGCTTTCAAAAGAAGGTAGGTTTCCCGGTTGTCTTTCCCGGTGGTAGATACATTCACTTGAAGGCCATGCGTTCGTTGCAATTTTTCCTGATTCACCTCCGGGAAGATAGTGATATCTTCGAGACCAAGAGAGAAATTCCCCTGTCCATCAAGTCCACGGACAGAAATTCCACGGAAGTCACGTACACGGGGGAGGGCAATATTCACAAGGCGAGCAATAAAATCATACATACGTTTTCCACGGAGCGTGCTGTTAAGGCCCACGGGAAGTCCAACACGAAGTTTGAAGTTAGAAATAGCTTTTCGCGCTTTGCGAAGCACCGGCTTCTGTCCGGTGATTTCAGAAATACTGTTTTCGACATGACTGAAATCCTTAGCACCTGCAGTTATCATGCTCCCAATCCCAACACTAACGCTCACTTTTTTCAACTTAGGCAAAGCATTGATGTTTTTGCGTCCAAGCTCTTTTTGCAGCATGGGCACTACTTCTTTCACGTATTTTTCTTGTAGGTATGACATAGTGTTATAAAACGGTATTACTTTTTTTAGCGATGCGTTCTTTCTTCCCATCCTTAGTTACTTTGTAACCAATTCGGGTTCCTTTTTTAGTTTTGGGATCGAGCACCATCACGTTAGAAGCATGTAGGGGAGCTTCGAAACTTACCTTTTGCCCGGCCTGCGTCTTGGTCTTTTTCATGTGACGAATAACTTTGTTGAGACCCTCCACTACCACGCGGCCGGTCTTTTTAAGGACACGTATGACCTTACCGGTCTTATTCCGATCCTTTCCGGTTATCACCACGACCATGTCTCCTTTTTTGATTTTCATAATACTTCAGGTGCTAAAGAAATGATTTTTTGGAATCCGCGATCACGCAGTTCACGAGCAACCGGTCCGAATACACGTGTTCCTTTGGGTATCCCATCTTTATCTATGATTACTACGGCATTTTCATCGAAACGAACATAAGTTCCGTCTTTTCGTTTGTGATTCTTATTGATACGAACGATCACGGCACGTTGCACGGTTTTTTGCCTTACAGCTCCTTTAGGGGCAGCCTTCTTCACGGAAACAATGATTTCGTCTCCGATGCGGGCATAACGGCGCTTAGAACTTCCGAGCACCTTGATGCACATCACCTCCTTGGCTCCGCTGTTATCCGCTACCTGCAATATTGTTTGTTGCTGAATCATATTATTTCTTAGCTTTTTTAGTAGGCATGTCCACGGTCCAACGCTTTAAACGAGAGAGGGGACGAGTTTCATAGATCGTAACTTTATCACCAACCTTGCACTGTTCTTTCTCATCATGAGCATGGAATTTATTGAATTCGCTGTAGCGCTTCTTATATTTTGGATCCTGCTTGGAGGTGTCCACTTTTACAACGATGGTTTTGGCGCCTGATTTGGAGACGACAGTTCCTTCTTTAGTTCTCATAATTAGCAGAATTAAGAGTTTGAATACGTGCATTCTGTTTGCCCCATGCGTCCTTGAGATGACTTTGCTTCCCTTTTCCGGTTCGAAGATTCAAATTAATTTGAGCCATTTCTTTATGTGCTTCGGTCATGAGCTTAGTGCGATCCGCAGCGCTCATCTTACGAAGTTCTTCCATGTTGTAAAGTTTTATGTCAGTCATATCATTGGTTGATAGAAACAAATCGGGTTCTAACGGGTAGTTTGTGACCAGCCATTACCAGGGCTTCGCGTGCTACTTTTTCATCTACTCCATCCATCTCGAACATCATAGTTCCGGGCTTCACCAGAGCGGTGTAGCGGTCTACGGCGCCTTTTCCGGATCCCATCGGGGTCTCAGCGGCTTTCAAGGTGATTGGCTTGTGGGGGAATATGCGAATCCAGATTTTTCCGACACGTTGCACGTGGTGAGCAAGTACACGTCGAGCGGATTCAATCTGACGAGAAGACACTTCACTAATCTCCAGACTCTTGAGTCCATAACTTCCGAAAGCCAATGCGCAGGAGCCTTTGGCAGTTCCTTTAAAACTTCCACGGAGGCGTTGGCTTTTTCGATATTTTGCTCGTTTAGGGATTAACATAATTTATTTAATGGAAGGTAGAACAGGGGACACCGGGCTGCGCCCGGCAGGACTAAAAACAAGTCCTTTGTTGACCCATACTTTCACTCCAATCTTCCCATAGGTTGTTTGGGCTTCAGCCAGGGCGAAGTCAATGTCGGCACGGAAGGTGTGGAGAGGGATTTGTCCTTCAGCGTAGAATTCTGTTCGGGCAATTTCTACTCCGTTCAGACGTCCGCTCATACGAATCTTCACTCCTTTGGCACCGGCATCAATAGCTTTTTTGATGGCCATCTTGGCCGCACGGCGGTAAGAAACACGGCGTTCAATTTGCATCGCAATGTTTTCACCTATAAGCCACGCATCGAGTTCAGGTTTTTTAATTTCTTTAATGTTGATAGTGAATTTATGTCCAAATTCTTTTTCCAGAGCTGCCTTGAGATCTTCCACGCTGGCCCCTTGTCGTCCAATGATAACTCCAGGTTTAGCGGAGTGAACGTTCAGAGTGATGTCTTTAGCATTGCGAGCAAGTTCGATCTTGGAAACGCCTGAATCCGGGAGCTTTTTGCGAACGAATTCACGAATTTTCCTATCTTCATATAAAGCTTTGGCATACGTCTTTGGGCTAGCATACCAACTAGAATCCCAAGTGCGGATGATTCCTGTTCTAAGCCCAACTGGATTTACTTTACTTCCCATACTTTTATTGATTAGCTCCGCTCTGCGGAGTGGGGTTAGATTTAGGAGCCTTGATATCTACAGTCACGCGGATTTGTGCGGTTCGCTTCATGATAGGGTGTTGACGTCCACGAGACACCGGTACGCCACGTTTGTAAGTAGGTCCTTTGGTCACTACGATTTCCTTAATATACAGATTACTTCGGTTTTGTTTGAGGTTGTTTTCCGCATTGGAAGCAGCAGAATTGATGGCTTTGTAAAGCAGTTTAGCCGCCTTTTTAGGAGTGAAGCGCAACTGCGTCAGTGCGTCCTCTACCATTATTCCACGAACCAGTCCTGCAACGAGGTTTGCTTTTTTAGGTGAGATCCGAGTGTTTTTGAGTAAAGCTTTCATATGTTTTTAATTTGCTGGACTATTGCCCAGTGGGGGTTGCAGGAGTTTCTTTAGACTTAAGAGGGTGTCCGCGGAACTTGCGAGTGAAGGCAAATTCTCCGAGACGATGACCAACCATAGTTTCTGTAACGAAGACAGGAATATGATCTTTACCATTGTGAACCGCGAAGGTGAAACCTACGAATTCCGGAGCAATCTGAGAACGACGAGCCCAAGTCTTAAGAACTTTCTTATTATTGGGATCCATGTTCAGAACTCTTTTGAGGAGTTTTGCATCAACGTACGGACCTTTGTAACTACTTCGAGCCATAAATTAAGTTTTTTATAGTGCTGAGCTAACGCTCAGTGAGTTCAGCGAGCATTTTGCCCTTTCGGGTCTTAACAATCCAGCGATCTGTAGGATTCTTGCGTCGTCGGGTTTTCACACCGAGCGCATGAAGACCCCAGGGAGTTTTAGGATACTTAAGTCCGATTGGACAGTTTCCTTCTCCTCCTCCATGAGGGTGATCGTTAGGGTTCATGGCTTTACCACGAACTTCCGGACGTTGCCCTTTGTGACGGTTACGCCCCGCTTTACCAATGGTGACATTGGAATGATCGGCGTTGGAAACGCGACCAATAGTGGCGTAACACTCTTTGTGCACAAAACGCACTTCTCCGGAGGGGAGCTGCACTTGAGCATACTCACCATCCAAAGAAGTAAGTTTTGCTGCGGATCCGGCGGTTTTCGCCAGCTGACCTTTTCCGTTAAGGTCAATTTGAATATTGTGGATGTCAAAACCAACGGGAATGCTTTGCAGCTGCATACGATTTCCTGAGCGAGCTTTAGTCTTCTTGGCTGTCAAAATGCGGTCTCCGACCTTAACTCCTTCCGGAGCCAAATGGTAACGGTATTCACCATCCTTATAAAGAACCAGCATAATGAAGGCGCTTCGATTGGGATCGTATTCCACCGTCTTCACGGTCGCTTCAATGTTCAGCTTGTCGGTTTGTTTGAAATCAAGCACACGGATTTGGATCTTATTTCCGGCTCCACGATGACGTACGGTAATCACACCATGGCAGTTTCGTCCAGCCGCTTCTTTTTTACTCAGGAGCAAACCCTTGAACGGTTTGTTCGTAGTGAGTTCCTCATAGGTCAGCACGCTCATTGAGCGCTGTCCATTCGTTGTATTTTTAACTTTTCGGATTGGCATAAATTAGTTGCTAGGCAGCGGTTGCAGCCTTTTTGATAGATTTTTTAGCGGATGAAGATTTAACTTTTGTGATTTCGAGTTTTTCGCCGGCTTTTAAGGTGATGACGGCTCGTCTTGTGGTTTCCCTCTTTTCCATGGGGTTGTGTCCTTTCCCTAATCGGTACTTGGGAAGACCATGCAAGATGTTCACTTTTTTCACTTGCACTCCGTAGAGAGCATGAAGGGCATTTTTAACCTCTATCTTAGTGGCGTCCTCGTGAACCACGAAAGTATACTTTCCAGCAGTCTCCTGATGGACACTCTTTTCCGTAAGAACCGGTTGAATGAGGATTTGAGAGAGATTCATAATTACTTTAGAGTAGATGCGGCTTTACTTTATAGGTGGTCTCGAGCTCTTTGAGTGCAGCTGAGGTGAAGAGCACGGAATCGTAAGTGAGGAGATCTTGAGGGTTAAGATAAGCCCCGAGGATTACTTTTGCTTTCCCAACGTTCCGAGAAGACATTTTGAGGGTCTTTTCTTCACGATTTCCCACCACGAGCACATCTCGTTTGAGATCCAGCTTATCGAGGAACTTCGCGAATTCTTTGGTTTTAGGTGTATCAAGTTCAAATTTATCGAGTGCGAGTACCTTCCCATCCTTGGCCTTCATACTGAGGATCTGGAACAGAGCTCGGTTTCGTTGCTTCTTAGGCATCATGACTGCAAAGGTCTGCCACTTTTTAGGGCCGAAGGCATGTCCTCCTCCTTTCATCTGAGGGTTTCGAGTAGAACCTTGGCGTGCTCGCCCCGTGTGCTTTTGAGCAAAAGGTTTTTTTCCACCCCCGGATACTTCAGATTTGTTCTTTACATGAGCAATAGGCTTACGAGCACTCTTCTGTTGATACACGAGATAGTTGTGCACAACTCCTTCTCCACCCTCGATTTCGAAGATGTTTTTGGCGAGAGTGACGTCACCCGTCTTTTCTCCAGTCTGATTGTAAAGAGGTGCTTTCATATTTTTATAGTGGGCACTAAAGTGCCTGTCGAATGATTATGAGTGAGCCATTAGCCCCGGCTACTGCGCCTTTGATTCCGATAAGGTTCTTTTCTCCGTCTACATAGACAACCTCTTTCGTTTCAGTTACGCGATCGCTTCCCATATGTCCGGCCATGCGCTTTCCTTTGTGTACTTTACCCGGACGTGCACGAGATCCAATAGATCCAGGTTCACGTTTGAAGTGAGAACCGTGAGTGCGAGGCCCTCCATGAAAATGGTGACGCCTCACAACTCCTTGGAAACCCTTACCTTTAGAGGTGCTGGTGATCTTAGCCTCGTCTCCGATGGCAAAAATTCCCACATTCATCTCATCCCCGGTTTTCAAAGACTCTGAGTCAGTCAGAGGAAATTCACGGAGGAATCTGTATTTTCGATTCTTGGTCGGCTTCTTCAACGCATCAAACCCGAGGACTACCGCCGGATATCCGTCTTTTTCTACGGTTTTTACTTGTACCACCGTGTTAGGGGAGCACTCGATCACCGTAAGAGGGATCACACGACCGTCATCTTGGATGAGACGGGTCATACCGATTTTTTTTCCTAGAATTCCTGACATAAGTATTAGAGCTTAGTGACGCCGAGCCGATGCCCGAGTCTTGGTGCGATTGGTCTTTGTTTTCCCCTCTAGCAGCACTGAAGTGCGTGGGGAGCCTTTCGCCCTTTCCAAGATAAATGCCCGAAGATACTAATGACCCTTTAGCGCAGAGTCAAGACGTTTTTCCAAAATTGTCTACTTAGTCGACTTCTTCTTAGGTGTCTTTTTAACAGGTTTTTTCTCACCGTTCTCTTTTTTACCGCCCGCCTCCGTTCCATGTTCACTAACTTCCATGATCATCTTGATTTCAATGTCTACTCCGGAGGGAAGAGAAAGGTTTGAAAGCTCTTCGATCGTAGCGGGGGTGGTTTCCGTAAGATCCACCAAACGCTTATGAGTTCTCATTTCGTACTGTTCACGAGAATTTTTATGAACGAAAGTAGACTTATTCACGGTGAATTTGTCGATGTTCGTAGGCAAAGGGATAGGTCCCATTACGATTGCGCCGGTTTTTTCAGCGGTTTCGATAATCATGCGGGTGGCGTCGTCGATGACCTTGTGGTCAAAGGATTTGATCTTGATGCGGATCTTTTGCTTAGCCATAAAGGAAGGAAGTTAAAAAATACCGAGACTTTTACAGCTCGGCTACTTAGACCCTGAGGTCTGATTGTTGAAGTCGAGGTGTCCCGTCCGAGGACGAGGGTGACCCTAAAAGCAGAGTCACTCATTTTGTGATGACTTTTTAGAGCAATCACACTCTACTGTCAAGAAAATCCTTTAAAAACTCATCGCTGAGCTGAAGACATTTTTTAGAAAGTGGAGGAGCCAGTGTTCGTCTTGCGGGGCTACTTTTTCGAGAATAATTTCTTTTTCTTCTTCACCACTTAGTGCGTGCATAGAGACCTCTTCCTCTTCTTCCGCCAGGAATACTTGGCTGCTCAAAGTGATAAGGTCCAGTTTTTGACCAATGGCTGGTAAGGCCACAAAGGTAAAGAGAAGGATGGAAGTAAGAGCAATTTTCCAGTTTCGCATGAGTTTTGTTTTAAATTATCTCTTAATTATAAAACAAATTGACCATATTAGCAAGTATTGTAGGTTCATGTAGATACAGAAAAGGCCCGCCGGACGGCGGGCCTTTTGAATTTCTAATTAAGCAATGATCTTAGCAACTACTCCGGCTCCAACGGTGCGTCCTCCTTCGCGGATAGCGAAGCGAGTTCCTTGGTCGAGGGCTACCGGAGCTCCGAGTTCAACCACCATGTGGATGTTGTCTCCAGGCATAACCATCTCTACTCCGGCAGGGAGTTCGATAGTACCCGTTACATCCGTAGTACGGATGTAGAACTGAGGCTTGTATCCCTTGAAGAATGGAGTATGTCGTCCGCCTTCTTCTTTACTAAGGATATAAACTTCAGAGTCGAATTTGGAGTGAGGTTTGATAGAACCGGGTTTAGCGGCCACTTGTCCACGTTCGATTTCTTCGCGTTCAATACCACGGAGGAGAAGACCAACGTTGTCTCCGGCCTCTCCACGGTTAAGCGTTTTGCGGAACATTTCAACTCCGGTAACAACCACCTTGCGGGTTTCTTTAATACCGATGAGCTCAACTTCATCATTTATGTTCACTACTCCTTGCTCAATACGTCCCGTAGCTACCGTTCCACGTCCCTTGATAGAGAATACGTCTTCAATAGACATGAGGAAAGGCTTGTCGAATTCACGTTTTGGCTGAGGAATATATTCATCGAGCGTCTTCAGAAGTTCAGCAACACAATCTCCGGCAGGTCCCTTAGGATCTTCGAAGGCTTTAAGAGCAGAACCTTTGATAATTGGGGTCGTGTCTCCGGGATATTCATACTTGGTAAGAAGATCGCGAATTTCCATTTCTGAAAGTTCAGCGATTTCGGGATCAGCTATATCCATCTTGTTAAGGAACACAATGATATAAGGCACATTAACTTGGCGAGCCAAGAGGATGTGTTCACGTGTTTGAGGCATGGGTCCGTCAGCGGCAGAGACCACGAGAATGGCGGCGTCCATTTGGGCGGCTCCAGTAATCATGTTCTTAATGTAGTCAGCATGACCGGGGCAATCTACGTGAGCGTAGTGTCTCTTGTCGGTCGTGTACTCTTGGTGAGAAGTAGCAATCGTGATACCACGAGCTTTTTCTTCCGGTGCGTTATCGATTTGATCGTACGCAATGAGCTTGTTATCTCCACCAAAGCGCGCTGCTGCTACTGCGGTGAGTGCCGCTGTAAGGGTGGTTTTTCCGTGGTCTACGTGACCGATGGTTCCCACATTCACGTGCGGCTTAGAACGGTCAAAGGTTCCTGCCATATCTTAGGGTGATAAAAAATAAATGGCTAATTTGAGCGAAGCGATTGTAGTGGAAGCAAAAGCCTTATGCAAGCTGAAATCAGCATCGGGTGCAAATGGTGGTAGAATGACTCTATATGAAAGTTAAGAGGTATTTTATTGGATCGATTTTTGTGGGGGCTATTATGCTGATAGTCCTTACGCTGTTTAGTGGAGGAAGGCCGTTGACCGGAGGTGAACTTTTGCTTGCGGAGGTCATTTTTGGAGACAGTATCGATTATGATCAGGTTAGGATTAAATCCGGAGGTTCGTTGACTTGGATTTATCCGGGTGTGACGTTGGGGAACGTCATTGCTTTCCCGGAGGGTGCTTACGATGAAACTGATATTAAAGCCCAAGCCTTATTGCTCCATGAACTCACTCATGTTTGGCAATACCAAAGTGCAGGATGGGGATACGTGCCTCGTGCTTTATACGAAGAAGTTTTCCAGCAGGCTTATGTGATTCACTACGATGAATCCAAATCTTTTACGGACTACGATATAGAAGAACAAGGTGAAATTGTTGCCGAGTACTTTCTTATGGGCGATCGTAGGTTTGAAGTCTATATTGAAGAGATTCAAGGGAAGTAGTGCGGGCAAAAGGTGAATATACACTCACCTATCATTTTGTCACCAGGAAATGAGCAATTAAACCTGTTAAATAGGCGTTTTTCTGCTAGAATTTAGATTCACTAACACCTCAAATTATGACAGACCAAGAATTGTATGAAAAAGCCCTAATGTACGGACGGAATGCTCTGCTGTGGCGGCAGAAATTTATGGGGCTGCTGCCAGAAGTGGAGAAGCGCCGGCTTTATGAGAAAAAAGGCTTTGGGTCCGTGTTTGAATTTGCTTTTAAACTGGCCGGGCTGAGTGAGGAGCAGGTACGGAGGGTTTTGAATTTGGAGAAAAGGTTTGTGGGACTGCCTGCTTTGAAGGAACTTTTAGTGGAAGGTGAGGTGAGTGTGAATAAGTTGGCGAGGGTGGCCTCCATTGCCACTCCGGAAAATGAGCAGGAACTGGCGGAAGCCGTGAAGATTCTTCCCAATAGAGCCATTGAAACCTTAGTTAGAGATGAAAATAGAATCAAAACAAAATCTGTACCACGAGGGCACTTTGTGCACGTGCACAACTTAGAATTGAATGAAGAGGTGCTTGAGAAACTTCACGAACTCAAAGAAAAAGGACTGGACCTCAATGAACTGCTTTTAGATCTGCTCAAAAAACGGGAAGAAAAAATTGCGGAGGAAAAAGAAGCCATCAGTGAAGAGCTGGAGCCGGCAAAATCCCGCTACATTCCGGCAAGAGTAATGAAAATAGTTAGGAAGGAATATGGCACCAAATGTTCCATTCAAACCTGCAAAAAACCAGCCGAGCAAGTCCATCACACTCAAATCTATGAGCTCAGCCGACGGCATGATCCACATTATTTGGCCCCTCTTTGCAAAGAGCACCACGTCATTGCCCATGCGATTAATGTGAAGGTGCAGGAAAAACGAAAAGAAGCGTTGATCCAACTCGTTCAAGAGACCACTTAAGCCTTCACTCCGCGGTCCGCTTTGATCTTGGTGGCGACGTTAGCAGGTACCTCAGTATAGTGGCTGAATTCCATTGCATAGTTGCCACGTCCTTGAGTCATGGAACGGAGATCCGTTGCGTATCCGAACATCTCGGAGAGAGGAACGGTGCATCGAACCACCTTAGCCATACCACGGTTGGTGTTCTCTACGATTTGCCCACGGCGGGCGGAAATGTTTCCCATTACGTCTCCAAAATAATCTTCTGCAACCGTCACCTCTACTCTCATGATAGGTTCAAGAAGAACCGGGCTGGCTGCAGTACATCCTTTTTTAAAAGCCATAGAGCCCGCTAGTTTAAACGCCATTTCAGAGGAGTCCACTTCATGATAAGAACCGTCCGTAAGTTCCACCTTCACGTCCACCACGGGATAACCGGCTACCACTCCACGGGTGAGCGCTTCCTTAATTCCTTTATCTACCGCAGGAATGAATTCACGAGGAATGCGTCCTCCCACAACAGAGTTGATAAATTCATATCCTTTCCCGGGTTCGTTGGGGCTCACGGTCATAATCACATGTCCGTATTGACCACGACCTCCCGTTTGCTTGGAATATTTTTCCTCACATTCCACCGACTTCCTAATGGTTTCACGATAGGCCACTTGAGGTGCGCCTACGTTCGCTTCCACTTTGAATTCCCGTCGCATACGATCCACGATGATGTCTAGGTGAAGTTCTCCCATTCCGGCGATTAGGGTCTGTCCGGTTTCTTCTGCAGTAGACACACGGAACGTAGGATCTTCTTCAGCCAGCTTTTGAAGAGCTATACCCATCTTTTCTTGATCGGCCTTGGTTTTAGGCTCGATAGCGATTTGGATTACCGGTTCAGGGAAAGTTATGGATTCGAGTGTAATCGGATGATCAGGATCCGAGAGAGTATTTCCGGTAAAAGTATTCTTAAGTCCAATGGCAGCGGCAATATCCCCCGCGTGAACGGTTTTAATTTCTTCACGGGCGTTGGCGTGCATGCGGACCAATCGTCCGATGCGTTCCTTTTCCCCGGTTGCCGTGTTGAGCACGTAAGAACCCGCATCGAGCTTTCCTGAATACACGCGGAAGAAACAGAGCTTTCCTACAAAAGGATCCGTTGCAATCTTAAAGGCAAGTGCGGCAAATGGTTGATTGTCATCCAGCGTGCGGGTTTCTTCGGCATCGGTATCCGGATTGATTCCCTTGATAGCTCCCACATCCATAGGAGAAGGGAGATAATCCCGGACTCCATCGATAATGAATTGTACTCCCATGTCGCGGAGAGCCGATCCACAGAAAATAGGATAAATCTTTCCGGCAACGGTTCCTTTTCGGATACCACGTTTGATTTCTTCTATGCTTAATTCGGTTCCCTCGAGGTACTTATTCATGAGATCGTCTTCTTGTTCTGCTGCGACTTCCACTACTTTGGCTCGATATTCTTCCACTTGTGCCTTCATGTCTTCAGGCATTGGAATTTCAACCTCAGTATCTCCATGTTTTCCTTCGAATTTGTAAGCCTTTCTTTCGATGAGGTCGATGATTCCCGTGAAAGTTGAATCCGCTCCGATAGGTAGTTGAATGGCGAATGCAGTTTTGGAGAGACGGTCCCAAATAGACTTAATAGACATGTAGAAATCTGCTCCGATTTTGTCCATCTTGTTGATGAAGGCAATTCGGGGTACAGCGTACTTATCGGCTTGACGCCATACAGTTTCAGATTGAGGTTCTACCCCCTGAGACCCATCAAACACAGCAACCGCTCCGTCCAGCACACGCATACTGCGCTCTACTTCCACAGTGAAATCCACGTGACCAGGAGTGTCGATAATGTTGATTTTGATGTCTTTCCAATAACAAGTGGTTGCGGCTGCGGTAATTGTAATTCCCCGTTCGCGCTCCTGTTCCATCCAGTCCATGATGGCCTCTCCCTCGTGTACTTCTCCAATCTTGTGACTGCGTCCGGTATAGAAAAGAATACGTTCGGTGGTGGTTGTTTTACCGGCATCGATGTGCGCACAAATTCCAATATTGCGGAGATGGGCCAGGTCAGTCTGGATAGGTTCAGCCATAAGAACGATTAAGTTAAAAAAAGCCCTGGCATTATAGGGAAGGTGCAGAGGAAGTCAATATGTGCTCATTCAGTGGAAGCCACAAAACTCTCCAACGTGTCTACGAGGTCGTTGTTGGCCTCAATAAAAGTGGTGTAATTGGCGTGCATAGCCTCATCCAGAGTTTCCACTTGGCCGATATTTTCTTTGTAAGTGCCTTCGCTGTAGTAGCTCAACATGGTCGCGTAGCTTTCCAGATAAATTTCGGCGGCACTGCGATAGGTCTCCAGCTCGGTGCGTACGGCATTTTGTTGTTCCAAATTGCGAGCTTCCAAAACAAGCAGATCGGTTGTATCTTCCAAGCTTTTGACTGCCGTTTCGTAACTACTCTGCATTTCGTCGGTTCCAATAATGTCTTCCTCAGTGACCACGTCTGGGAGGGTTTCATTGTAGAGACCGGTAGTGGCTTCAACGGCGAGCGAAGTTTCGTTCACTTTTTCAACTACGAGGTTGTTGTATTCGATTTCGCTATATTTACCAAGTAGAGAACAACCAAGTAAAAGAATGCTGGAAATAAGCAAACAGACAGGGAGTGCTCGGCTTCGCCGAGTGGGGAGTAATTTCTTCATAAACGTGAAAAAAGCCTTCTGATTTTAGCAGGAGGTTTAAAGTTTGACTAGGGAGATATGGCTTATGCCATCTTACTTCTTCTTTGTGAAACGGGCGTAGTGCGCGAACGCGCGGTTTGCTTGAGCCATGCGTTCCACATCGTCCTTTTTCTTTACTGCCCCGCCGTTTCCGTCGGAAGCTTCCAAAATTTCCAGCGTGAGACGTTTATACATAGGGATTCCCTTTCGTTTGCGAGCTCCACTAATGAGCCAGCGGAAAGAAAGCATGCGTTGACGCCTTGGATTTACTTCGAAAGGCACTTGATACACAGCTCCTCCAATACGTTTGGGGCGAACTTCCATAGTCGGCTTGGTGTTATCTATAGCACGGAAGAAAAGTTCACGGGCATTCTTGTGGCCGCGTTTTTCGATTTCGGAGAGCATGTCATTAAAAATCTTGCGTGCGATAGTCTTTTTCCCTCCTTCCATAATGTAGTTGATGAATTTTTCTGAAACTTCATCGGACATTGGGGGAATGTAAGTAGTGATCTTAGTTTTCATAGATTACTTCTTAGGTTTTTTAGCACCGTAGCGGCTCCGGCTCTGCTTGCGGTTTTGTACGCCCTGACAATCCAGAGAACCGCGAATGATGTGATAGCGTACTCCCGGAAGATCTTTAACACGTCCTCCACGAACCATTACGATGGAGTGTTCTTGTAAATTATGCCCTTCTCCTCCGATATAAGCATTCACTTCCATACCGTTGGTTAAACGCACACGCGCAATTTTTCGAAGAGCTGAGTTAGGCTTTTTAGGAGTCATCGTAGTCACCTTGGTGCATACCCCACGTTTAGAAGGACATGGAAGGGGACGGTTCTGAGACCTCAACGTGTTCAAAATTATTTGAAGCGCAGGAGCTTTGCTCTTTTTCTTGTTAGCCCGTCTAGGCTTGCGGATGAGTTGGTTGATGGTTGGCATATTTTGTGCGCACTATTTGTGCGTGCTTGTGAATTAGCTGAGGCAGTTTAGTGTGATTTAAGGCTCAATGCAAGGGAATTTTAATCTTCTCGTGTGTCGATTTCTTCGCCGCGGAACTGCTTTCGGAAGGTTTCTCCAGCAGGGATGAGGCGGCCAATGATCACATTTTCCTTGAGACCGGCGAGCAGGTCCACTCGATGAGTGGTAGCGGCTTCCACAAGTACACGGATGGTTTCCTGGAAGGAAGCGGCAGAGAGCCAGCTTTCCGTGTAGAGCGCAATGCGAGTAAGACCCAAAAGCAAACGTTCGAATTCGATAAGTGGTTTCTTCCTCTTTTCGAATTGGTTGTTTTCCTCCGTCATAGTTTGGAAGTCCACAATTTCTCCCGGAAGGAAGTCGCTGGCACCGGACTCCACCACACGAATCTTAGAGAACATTTGGCGAGTGATGATTTCGATGTGCTTGTCGTTGATGGTCTGACCTTGTGAAGCGTAAATGCTTTGCACTTCGCTCATGATGTATTTTTGTGTGGTGTAAATGTCCGTGAGCTTCATGAGCTTGCGGAGGTTGAGGTGCCCTCCGGTGAGAGGAGTTCCTTTAGCCACGAGATCCCCGGTTTTAACTTTGACGGTTTTACCCGGATCCACTTTGTAGTCTTCTTCCACCACATCGGGCTGGATCACAATTTCCTTCTTTCCCGCTTTCACTACCACTCCATCGAGCGTAGCGCGGAGTTTCTTCCCGCCTTTCTCAGCGAGTACGTCCTTAATGCCCACCTTACCGTCCTTCTTTACGACGACGTCGAATCCTTCGGGTACCTGGAAAGTTTCTTCCGGTACGCCAGTGGGGGTTATAGTGATAACGGTTTGATTTCCTTTGATAGCTACCTTTACCTTTCCATCTATTTCAGCAAGGATGGCAGGTTTTTTAGGCGTGCGAGCTTCGAAAAGTTCTTCCACGCGGGTCAACCCTTGCGTGATATCGTCTTCATCGGCGATTCCTCCCATGTGGAAGGTACGCATGGTGAGCTGAGTTCCCGGTTCTCCAATGGACTGAGCGGCAATAATGCCTACTGCGGTTCCCAAATCCACCGTCTTACTGGTGCCAAGGTCACGTCCGTAACATTTTTGACAAACTCCATTGAGGGTGAGACAAGTCATCACGGAACGAACCCGTACCGTGGGTATTTGGTTTTCCTTGATGAGTTTCAGGGCGGCCTTGTCGATTTCCGTTCCCGCGGCAACCATAACTTTACCCTTCTTATCCAGAACATTTTCGCCAAGAGTTCGTCCGAAAATTCGATTTTCGAAGGCCTCTCCAATTTTTTCCGATTCCTCGCGAGTTACGAGATGAGTGCGCTCGGTTCCACAGTCTTCCGCTTTGATCACAATGTCTTGAACGGCATCCACAAGACGACGGGTGAGGTATCCGGCTTCAGCGGTTTTAAGCGCGGTGTCGGACTTACCTTTACGTCCTCCATGCGTTGCGATGAAGTACTCCAAGATGGTGAATCCTTCCATCAAGTTGGACTTGATTGGAAGTTCAATAGTCTTACCGGCAGGATTTGCAACCAGACCCTTCATTCCACAGAGCTGGGTAATTTGTCCCCAGTTACCACGAGCGCCGGAATCCACTTGATAAAAAATGTCATTTTCATGATCGAAGCTTTCGATCATCACTTTTGCGATGTCGTTCTTGGTTTTTGACCAAATTTTAATGGCGTGATTGTAACGTTCTTCTTCGGTAATAAAGCCACTGTCGAAATATTCTTGAATTTGGCTTACGAGAGCTTCGGAAGCCTTCATGATTTTTCCTTTCTCCTTGGGAATATGAAGGTCGGAGCCGGCAATAGAAATTCCGGACTTAGTTGCGTATTTGAATCCGAGTTCTTTGAGATCATCGCAGAGTTTGGCGGTTACTTCCAGACCGTAGCGTTCAAACACGAGCGCTACAATTTCAGCGATTTCTTTTTTCTTAAGTGTTTGGTTCTGGTATCCCATACCTTCGGGTACCACGGTATTATAAATGGCACGTCCGATGGTGGTCTCAATAAGCTCACCGCCCAGACGAATTTTAATTTTTGCTTGTAAGTGAACTTCCTTGAAATCCATAGCGATGAGCGCTTCCTCCAAGTTTCCGAATATTTTTCCTTCACCCTTTTTACCGCTTTGCTGAACCGTGAGATAGTAGAGACCAAGCACCATATCTTGAGTAGGAACGGTAATAGGTTCTCCAGCAGAAGGTTTGAGAAGATTTCGCGAAGAACACATAAGTTCCCTGGCCTCTTCTTGAGCTTTTTGAGAAAGAGGAACGTGCACGGCCATCTGATCTCCGTCGAAGTCGGCGTTGAATGCGCTACAAACAAGGGGATGAATCTGAATGGCCTTACCTTCGATGAGCACAGGGCGGAAGGCTTGGATTCCCAAACGGTGCAGGGTAGGTGCACGATTGAGAAGTACATAACGTCCTTTCGTTACATCTTCCAAAATATCCCAGATTGCTTTGTCGCTTCCCTGGATCATTTTTTCCGCACTCTTAATGTTGTGCGCATAGCCGTCGGTAATCAGTTTCCCGATCACGAAAGGCTTGAAGAGTTCCAGAGCCATGAGTTTAGGTAGCCCACATTCATCGAGTTTTAAATTAGGTCCGATCACGATTACGCTGCGTCCGGAATAATCCACACGTTTTCCGAGCAGATTCTGACGGAAACGTCCCTGTTTACCCTTGAGCATGTCGGAGAGTGAACGAAGTTTACGTTTGTCGCCGGAGTTGAACACAGTTTTACCCTGACGAGCGGAATTATTAATGAGTGTGTCCACGGCTTCCTGAAGCATACGTTTTTCATTTCGGCAGATTACCTCGGGAGCACCGATGGCAATGAGACGTTTAAGGCGGTTGTTACGGTTGATCACACGGCGATAAAGATCATTGAGGTCTGAGGCCGCATAGCGTCCTCCATCGAGCTGAACCATCGGACGAAGATCCGGAGGAATAACCGGGAGAATGGTAAGAATCATCCATTCTGATTTGATGCCGGCTTTTACAAGGGATCCGATGAGCTTGATGCGTTTCATGATCTTGGCTTTTTTCTGTCCGCTGGCCTTTCCCATTTCTCCTTCCATATTTTTAATTTCCTCGTCCATGTTCATATTCCCGATAATTTTGTGCAGAGATTCCGCGCCGGTTCCGGCTTTAAACACGTGTCCGAATTTCATGGACATGTCGCGGTATTCAAGTTCCGTGAGCACCTTACTATTTTCTAGGGATTCCAAGTCCTGACGTGCCTGGTCCATTTGTTCGTTGAGTTCCTCCACTTTCATAGCTTGTTCCTTCTCGATAGTTTTGGGGTTGCCGGTTCCTGTGTGCAGACGTTCTTCGTATTCACGAATGAGGTCTTTTTTGTAACCTTGGAACTCTTCATCGAGCTGGGCAATGGCGGCTTCCTTAGCTTTTTGGTCTACATCCGTGATGATATAAGCGGCAAAGTAAACAATTTGTTCGAGAGTCTTCACGGGAAGATTCAGAAGCAAACCGATTCGACTTGGCGTTGAGCGAAGAAACCAAATGTGAGTCACAGGAACGGCGAGGGTGATGTGCCCCATACGGCTGCGACGAACAATGGAACGCGTTACTTCCACTCCACATTTTTCACAAATCACACCTTTGTAGCGGATACGTTTGTATTTTCCACAGGCACATTCCCAGTTCTTCGTAGGACCGAAAATGCGTTCGCAGAAAAGACCATCACGTTCCGGTTTTTGCGTTCGATAGTTAATAGTCTCCGGTTTTTTCACCTCACCATGCGACCAGGACATGATCTGCTCTGGGGAAGCAACGGAGATGGCAATCGCATCAAAGAGAGTTGGAGCTTTCTTTGAGTCTTGATTATTCATCATGAGAAAGAGGGATTAAGAAATTGTATCAGGAAGACGAGGTAAAGAAGAATCAGGAAGGCCCCTTCGTAAACAGACCATTTTCGCTGAAGCGTAGAGAACGAAAAAAGAATGAGAGCAATGAGCAGAAATGGCAACGCGAGGGTGAGGATATCACCGGTTACGTTGAGCGTTCCGAAGAACGAAGGAATTGCCATTACCAGAGTTGAATTGAGCACCGTGGACGCTACGAGTAGCGTGATCACAGCATCTCCATTACCCTTTTTAGCAGCTCGATAAGCGAGCACCATTTCTGGCACGGAAAATCCAAGAGCGACGATGCTGCCTCCCAAAACAGAGGGGAGCCAGTTCTGTAGCCCTGAAATTTCAGTCACACTGGTAAGAGTGAAATAAGAACCTGCGCCCAGCGCTGCTGCGGAAAGCAGGAGCGTGAGGGCGAGGGGGGCGGACCAACTTTCCATATTGAAAAGTTGAGAGACGCGTTCCATAAGACCTTGTTTGTAATCATTGTGACGGGCGAGCAAAAACACTGCGAGCGCAGCGAGCAGCATTCCTCCTTCCACTGCCGTGAGACTGCCGTCGAAAGAAAGCACGATGAGGAAAAACACACTACAAAGGAGCAGAGGTATTTGCCTTAAAGTACTGTCTTTTTGTGCGGAAAGATTTTTAGTTTTAAATGCGCAGATTCCGAGAATGAGCAAGAGATTCACCAAATTGGAACCCCATACGTAGGCGGGTACGAAAGAAGAATATCCTTTCACGCTCGCCACAACGGAAGTAAGCAATTCAGGCAAGCTCACGCCCAGAGCCATGAGAACTACTCCTATAAAGAAAGGAGAAATTTGGCTGGCCCGAGCGCCTTCCTCAGCTTTGGCAGCAAATACTTGTGCAGCACTTGCGGCTACTGCCAGAGAAATTATGAGAATGAGGAACCAGAATAGAGTTTGCATTTAGAATTAGGTAAAGCCGACTAAACCTTTTCTTCACTATCTGCATTGAGAGCGATCTTTTTTGCACTCCCCTCTTCGTCTTCGAAACTGTCGCCCTCTTCCCTGAATCCGACTCCTTCTTCGGCAACAATGGGGCCGGGCGCTTCGAGAATGGGTTCGTCTATTTCAGGCTCTACATATTCTTCTTCGAGATTCACGTCATCATCGTCTTCGAGTTGGAGCAGATCCACATTAAGACCAAGGGACTGGAGCTCTTTAACGAGCACATTGAAGGATTCCGGCGTGCGAGGTTTGCGGATGGATTCACCCTTAATAATGGATTCATAAGCCTTGGCGCGTCCATACGTGTCATCGGATTTGATAGTGAGCATTTCCTGAAGAACGTGTGCGGCGCCATAGGCTTCGAGTGCCCATACTTCCATTTCTCCAAAACGCTGTCCTCCGTGTTGAGCTTTCCCTCCCAGAGGTTGTTGAGTAACCAGGGAGTAAGGCCCGACGGACCTGGCATGAATTTTATCTTCAACCAAATGAGCCAGTTTGAGCATGTAGGCGATACCTACCGTACTCTTGTGGTCAAAGGCTTCTCCGGTCTTTCCGTCAAAGAGTTGAATTTTTCCATCTTCCGGAAGGTCCGCTTTTATAAGCATTTCTTTGATTTGTTCATTAGTGACTCCGTTTAGAGTAGGAGTGGCTATGTATAAACCAAGTTTTTTAGCCGCCCAACCAAGGTGAGTTTCCAAAATCTGTCCAATGTTCATACGGCTGGATACCCCGAGTGGATTTAACACAATGTCGATGGGCGTTCCATCCGGCATATAGGGCATGTCCTCTTGAGGAACGATGATGGACACAACCCCTTTATTTCCATGACGGCCGGCCATTTTGTCCCCCACTTGGATACGGCGGGTTTGTGCCACAGATACGCGAATTTGTTCAATTACTCCATTTTCAAGTTCGTCCCCGTTTTCACGAGAGAATACTTGCACACTCACTACTTTTCCTCCTTCTCCACCAGGCAAGCGGAGAGATGTGTCTTTCACGTCTCGAGCTTTGTCTCCGAAAATAGCTCTTAATAAGCGTTCTTCTGGAGTGAGCTCGGTTTCTCCCTTCGGGGTGATTTTACCGACAAGAATGTCTCCTTCACGCACGGAAGCTCCCACACGGATTACTCCATTTTCGTTGAGATCCTTGAGACGCGCTTCTCCCACGTTGGGGATGTCACGAGTCACAATTTCCGGTCCGAGTTTAGTGTCACGTACATCAACGGTGAAGTCTTCAAGGTGAACGGAGCTGAATTTATCCTCCTTAACCATTCGGCTGGAGAGAATCACGGCATCCTCGAAGTTGTAACCTTCCCAAGGCATGTAGGCCACGAGAATGTTTTGTCCGAGGGCGAGGTCTCCCATTTCGGTAGAAGCTCCATCTGCAAGGATATCTCCTTTCTTGATCTTTTGTCCGGTGCTGCAAATGGGGCGTTGATGGAAAGAACTTCCTTGGTTAGTTCGGCGATATACGTCGAGATGATAGGTGGCCTTACGTCCTGAGTTATAAATCACTTCAATACGAGTTCCATCCACGTAAGAAACAGTTCCATCCTCTTCCGCGATCTCCGTTTGATTCGTGTTACGAGCCGCAAGACCTTCCATACCCGTTCCTATAACCGGAGCAGTAGGACGAAGAAGTGGAACAGCCTGACGTTGCATGTTTGTACCCATGGAAGCACGCGTGTTGTCATCGTGTTCCAAGAACGGAATAAGTGAAGTGGACACGGAAATAATCTGTTGAGGAGAGACGTCCATGTGAGTCACTTCTTTTTCAGTGACAGTCACCGGTTCTCCCATTTTGCGAGCGTTAGCATTGTCTTCAAGAAATTCTCCGTCATGGGTGAGTGGCGTGTTGGCTTGTGCGTAAACAATTTCATTTTCGTCTTCCGCATCGAAGTAGCTCACCTTGCTTCCAAGGAAAGCGCGAACAAGAACTTCCTTCATACCTTTTTCCTTTGAAAGTGCTTTCGCCGCTTTTGCATCGATTTCAGTTCCTTTCTTAATCCCGGCCGCTCCTTCTGCGAGGATATGACCGACAGCAGCCTTTCCATCATTCTTCACACTGTGCATCACTTCACGTAGAGGCGTTTCAATGAATCCATATTTGTTGATCTTGGCATAAGAGGCCAAGTGAACCACAAGACCGATGTTCGGTCCTTCAGGTGTGGCAATAGGGCAGATACGTCCGTAATGAGAGGGATGCACGTCACGTACATCGAAGGATGCGCGTTCACGAGAAAGTCCTCCGGGACCCATGGCGGAAAGACGACGTTTGTGTTCGAGCTCGGACAGCGGATTGGTTTGATCCATGAACTGAGAGAGCTGAGAACTTGCGTAGAATTCACGAAGCGCCGCGGTGATTGGACGAGAGTTCACAAGTTGAGTAGGCGTGACGGTGTCGAGATCCATCACGGTCATACGGTCTTTAGCGATACGTTCAGTTCGAAGTAAACCTACGCGGAATTTGTTTTGAACAAGTTCTCCAACCGGGCGAATGCGACGATTGGAAAGATGATCAATATCATCGGCAACCGCTTCTTTATTATTGAGTTGAATAAGGTGCTTTAAAATGAGAATGAAGTCATCCACTTGGAAAGTGTGATACTTGCGTTCATTCGGAATTTTAAGATCGAAACGACGATTGATTTTGTAACGAGCCACAGATCCCATGTCGTACTTCTTGTAATCGAAAAATAAAGATTCAATAAGCGCCTTTGCATTTTCCGGAGTTGCGAGATCACCCGGACGAATCTTTTTATAGATGGCTTTGTAGGCCTCATCGGTAGTTTTAGCGGGATCTTTTTCCAGCGTAAGCAAAATGTAATCGCGAATGGGGTCATTAATCACGTCCTTGAATAATTCCATGATCTTTTTATCGGTGTCGAAACCGAATACGCGGAGCATGGAAGTCACGTAAATTTTACGCTTGCGGTCAATTTTCACAGTAATTACTCCTTTTTTGTCCGTTTCAATTTCGAGCCAGGCCCCACGTTTCGGAATAATTTTTGCATTGTGCATTCCGGGCGCCGCAGCGTTCTTGGAGAAGAAAACTCCGGGAGAGCGCACAATTTGAGAAACCACCACACGTTCAATTCCGTTCACAAGGAAACTTCCATCGCAGGTCATCAGAGGGATAGGGCCCAAGAAAACATCCTGTTCTTTAATTTCTCCGTTTTCCTTATTAATGAGCTGCACGTGCACCTTGAGTGGCGCTTCGTAGGAAAGGTTTTTAGTGCGGCATTGTTCGGGCGTGTATTTGCATTCACCCAATGAGTGGTCAAGAAAGTGCAGTTCAAGCTTCCTTCCGGAGAAGTCCGTGATAGGGGAGATTTCTTCGAGGAGTTCGCGGATACCTTCATTAAGGAACCATTCATAAGATTCGGTTTGAATCTCAATAAGATTCGGCATTTCTGCTTTTCCATGGAGGTCGACGAAATACTTCCGTTCCAAAGGCTTGGTGGAAGAACGTC